>Ga0209335_10000026_pt1 | contig 120473 bp, 120 predicted proteins | sample COG_09_FD_184753 | JGI IMG/M metagenome (GOLD analysis project Ga0209335, IMG submission 184753) | Pelagic Microbial community sample from North Sea - COGITO 998_met_09 (SPAdes) (version 2) | ecosystem: Environmental > Aquatic > Marine > Neritic zone/Coastal water | place: Helgoland, sampling...
TCTTGTTAAAGTGAAATTAAAGCTTAGAAACAATGAAGAGCTCACCAAAGAAGAGAATGCGGTTTATCTAACTTATTTTAGTGTGATGCTGAGGGCGAGAGAAAATCAGCATTACCAATTTAAAATCGGAATGCTTGATGAAGACGAGTGGGAAGCCATGCTGGTTTCTTTTAAGACTCTCTTTAAAGAGCCAAAGCATCTTGAGATATGGAGCTTCATCAAGATCACTTTTGCAGAAGATTTTGCGGAGCTCGTAGATGCGCAAATAAAACTTAGCCAGCTATACGGGTAAAGAATAATGCAAAATGATCAAGAGCTTAATTACCTTACTCAATCTCTATTACACCACCCGAGTCCATATATTATTTATGAGCTTGACGGCTCTATTGCATGGGCAAATATTGCTGCTAAATATATTTTTAACTTGACCGATCTTGATGCTCTAAAGGTTGCAAAGATAGATGAGAAAGTCACCTCAAATTTTGGAGACCAGGACTCTATCGCACTTTACTACGACACTCCAATTGAAATCTCTCTCCGAAAGATTACTTTTTATATGAGAACCCGAGTTCACATGATCCCTGTTGATGAGTCTAAAGGCATTATGCTGATTGAAATATTATGCTCTTCTCGTGCTGGGCTTGATGCTTTGCGTAAAACAATAGATTGCATTGAGTATGATCGCATTGAACTAGCTTACCAAAAGCAAGTGAACTTAGAGACCAATGAAGTTACTGGAGTAGAGGCCCTTTTGAGGCTCAGAGATGAGGATGGAAGTTATTTACGTAATGATTTGATCATCCCTCAGATAGAAGGTGAGAGCTTATTCTCCCTTGTTGTCCTTGAATCTCTAAAACAGCTTGAGAAATTTTTTGCCGTCAAGGAGAGCATTGGCCTTAAAGATGCCACCCTTTACCTTAATGTTTCAGCGCACACCATTATGCATCCAGAATTTTGTTCCATTTTCACAGACTTTGTAACCAAACATAGCTTGGAGCCCAATCAATTTGGCCTGGAGGTCACAGAAACGGCAGAGCTTGCAGATATTCAAATAGCCTCTGACTCACTAAACGCATTAAAAAAACAAGGGATCAAAATTGCTTTAGATGATTTTGGTGCAGGCTATGCTTCCTTAAGATATATCCAGGATCTGCCCATTGATGTGGTGAAGTTAGACAAGCATTTCACCTTTAATATAAAAGATCCTGTGACATCTAGACTCATTGGTTTTGTAACAGAGGTTTGCAAAGACCTTAATCTAGAGATGATCGGAGAGGGCGTTGAAACAGAGGAAGAGAGGCAATCGATGTTAGATCTGGGGTGCAAAATTGGCCAAGGCTATCTAATGCATAGACCAGCTTTCTTGGAATCATTTACTAGCTCAACAGAGGAGCATGATGGATAAACTGACACCTAAAGAAACTTCAAAAGGTGCAGAAGAGATTGTACTGACTCAAATCAAACAAGACTTTATTACTCCGGCTAACGCCATTTTTGATTACGTTGATATGGTTGAAAAAGTTCTCAATGATTTAGAGCTGGTATCAGAGGATGAAATTAGCCAAATTAAATCATCTTGCAGCAAACTCATTGACCAATATGACGAGGCCTTCATTTTAAACACCGGGGTCAATGCAAGCACGAATAAGAAATCTCCTGAAGAATACTCAGAGCTACGTCATAACCTAAGAACCCCCTTGAATGCAATTATTGGATACAGCGAAATCTTGATGGAAGATTATGAAGATGACTTGGAGCAGGGTGCGATTGATGATTTTCAACAAATTATTAATCTTGCAAGGGATACAGAAAAAGCAATTGAAAAATTTGTTGATTATATTCGCGGCGATTCCATTGATCTGAATGACGATAACGCTACCAGCCAACTTGAAAATGCTGAATCTTTATTTAAATCTCTTGGAGACATTGAATACTCCATTACCCTTAGTGATGAAATTAAACAATCTGACATCCTTATTGTTGATGACAATATTACTAATTGCGAGGTATTACAGCGACGTCTGTCCATGGAGGGTCTTAAGTGCAGAACAGCCTATGATGGCAATACAGCCATTACCGAGGTCTTTCGAAAAACTCCTGATTTAATACTCTTGGACGTTATTCTTCCTGATATTAATGGTCTGGAGCTCTTAAAAATGTTTAGAAAAGAACACAGCTCAGAGTCACTGCCCGTCATCATGGTTTCTGCTTTTAATGATGTTGATAGCATCTCTAAATGTATTCAACTGGGGGCTCAGGATTATTTGCCTAAGCCGCTGAATGGAACAATTCTCTTGGCCAAGGTTGTTGCTTCTTTAGAGCGAAAATTTTGGCGTGAAAGAGAGAAAGAGTTAGTGGATAAACTGCACATTCAAGCAACCACTGATCAGTTAACAGGAATTTTTAATCGTCGAGTGGTCTTTGAGGCTTTGGACGAGGCCATGGAAAATGCAAACGAAGCTCAAGATCGTGAATTTACGACAATTATGTTTGATATCGATTTCTTTAAACATGTCAATGATACCTATGGTCACGCTGGTGGCGACGCTGTTCTTATTTCATTTGCTCAGCTATTAAGAGATGAGATTACCTCTCCAAATATTGTTGGGCGTATTGGGGGCGAGGAATTTCTGGCCATTCTTTATCTCAATGAAGATCAGGCCCTGGAATTCTGTAAAAAATTAATTAAAAAAATTAACTCTAATTTAGTGAATTTTGATGGCACAGATATTAAAATTAGCACTAGTGGGGGAGTTGCATTTTCTTCAGAAACTTCTACCTCCGCGGACTTGACTAACAAGGCTGACGAACGTTTGTATGAGGCCAAGAAATCAGGAAGAAATAGGTTTCAATTTATTAATAGTGAATTAGTAGGAGATTAATCATGGCAAAGATACTCTATGTCGAAGACAATGAAATGAATCGAGACATGCTGTCTCGTAGATTAATCAGAAAAGGCTACGATATTATTATGGCTTTTGATGGTCAGGCTGGTTTAGACATGATGAGAAATGATAGCCCTGATCTAGTATTAATGGATATGGGTCTTCCTGTTCTTGATGGCTGGGAAGCAACCATTCAAGCCAAGGCAGATGAAAGCATTAGCGCCATACCAATCATTGCATTAACAGCCCATGCCTTAGAGTCTGATAAGCAAAGAGCCTTAGAGTGTGGTGCTAATGATTTTGATACAAAGCCAATAGACTTCAAAAGGCTGCTTGAAAAAATTGATGCTCTGTTATGAGCTAGACTGAACAATTGATTGGATCATCTTCGAGAGATTATCCATTGACACATCATCTTTTTTAACAAGACCTACAACTCTTTCATTCAGAAGCTCTTCTTGCACATCTGTTAAATCCTTGCCCGAGAAGACCAGCACAGGGGCTCTTTTATCCTCTGGAACATCCTTAATATAGTTTTCAAGAAATTCAAATCCATCCATTCTTGGCATCTCTAAGTCTAAGATAATCAAAGAAGGCTCCTCTTTAGCTCTCTCGAGACCATCCTTACCATCTCTTGCATCGATAGCCTTGTAACCAGCATCCTTGAGTATTCTTGTTAGTAACTCTCTGACATCTTTATCATCATCTATCACTAAAACCTTTTTATCTTTAGATTCATCTCCAAGATGACGCCTAACCGTGTTAATAAAATGAGACCTATCTATGGGTTTGGTTAAGTAATCATTTGCACCAAGAGAGGCGGCAAGATTAGATTGATTAAGCTGACTAATCATAATGACAGGTATGTCCTTTAATTCTTTGTCCGTCTTACATTCCTTGAGCAAAGACCAGCCATCACGTCCCGGCATCAGAACATCTAAAAGAATGAGTTTAGGCTTAACTTCGCGAATCAACTCCATGCCTTTTTCGCTGTTTGTTGCGCCCAGTAAAGTAAGATTGAGTTTCGAAATGGTTCGCTTGATTAGATCATGCATGGCGACATCATCGTCAACTAAGACCACTAAGTTGTCATGATCATCCATATTGATTACAGAGGTATCTAGATCGTCTTCATTGTACTCAGCGCATTCCCGGGGAACAGATAAAGTAAAGACTGAACCAACTCCTTCTTCACTAGTCAGTACCACTTCACCACCCATCATTTCAGCAAATTTCTTGGATATAGGTAAGCCTAAGCCTGTTCCACCATGGTTAGCAGAAGTGGAGCGTTCGGCCTGAGTGTATTCTTCGAAAACCTTGGCTACTCCCTCAGCACTCATGCCAGCACCTGTGTCTATGACGGCAAAATCAATAAACTCAATGCCTTCAACTGATCTGGCTCTCACATCAAGCGTGACGGTACCGTTTTTTGTAAATTTAAAACCATTACTTAAAAAGTTGGTTAAACATTGTCTGAGCTTAGTCTCATCCTGAGACATGGACCCCATGGCGCCATCAAAATTCACAACAAAGCCATTATCATTTTTAGCAGCCAGTGGCTCAGAAATATTTTTAATCGTTTCGACCATGTTCTCAATCTCAAAACTCGTAATAAACAGCTCCATTTTGCCAGCTTCAATTTTTGATAAATCAAGAATATTGTTAATCAGCGATAGGAGATGAGATCCAGATGAAGTAATTTTCTTGAGATCTGGAAGCAAGTCATCGTAGCCAAGATCTTCACAATCCTCGTAGAGCATCTCACCGTAACCCAAAATTGCATTCAGCGGCGTTCGCAGTTCATGGCTCATGTTGGCAAAGAATTTAGTTTTTTGATCGCTGGCATCTCTTGCCTCATCCCTTGCTGTTTCCATCTCACCTGTTCTGGCGTCGATCAGGCCATTAACTTCATCTGACATCCGAGAGAAGGCAACAAGCATAAGTTCCACGGAAGCTTCTTCGCTAGATTTTTGATCTGCATCGTTAGCAAGATCTCTCATCTTCTTAATATCATTAAGGATCAGAGTTCTAGCGCTACCATCAAGCTGGTCAGCCAGAGCCCCCATTTTTTCAATAATAACTTCATCTCTTTCATGTCGTCTCTTTGCTTGCTCTGCACGAATACCTTCCATCTCCAACAGATGTAATTTATAGCTTTTAAGAGCCGTTGATAGTTGACCAACTTCATCCTTTTCAGAGGCTAGCAGACCTTTTCTAGGCGGCATTTCTTGTGAATGATCACCTTTGGTCAGACTCTCAAGAACTAAAATAGCCTTAGTGATTCCTCCAAAAGCTCTTGTCGTTACAAAAGCAATAAGTGAAATAATCAATATTACAAAAGAGATAGCTGCTATGTAAGTAATATTCAATACATATGCTGCTCTTAAGATATTTTCACGCTCATCTTTAAATACGAACAACTGGGCTTCATCAGCAGAGAGGTATGAGCTCAATGGCAGTAATGTAATTGAAGTGCCTAGCTCAGTATCTTTCGCCGAAAATCTTGATCCATTAAGCTCTTTAAAAGAGCTAGCTTTAGTTACTAGCTTATTAAAATTTTCATCATCAAATAAGTTGTCCTCTGAATCACCAAATTGTTGGTAATAATCATTTAATGAAATTAAACCGGTGTCTGTGTTGATTGCTGTTCTGACTTCAAACTCGTCCTCAAAAATTTCCAGCCCTTTTCGAATATCTACACCAAGCACAATGATAGCTAAAGTCTCACCTTCAATCGTCACTGGGAAAGTGACCGACTGATTTAACGTGGCTGCTTGCTCTTGATTCTTATCTTGAATTTTTACAATGGCTTGTCTGGGTCTTGTTGCGGCATCGCTCAAAAACGAGTCTAGATAACTAAAAAAATCCGGTCTTGCATTAGGTGAGCAGGGGTCAACGCCCAGTAGATCAAGAGCTCCACCGCAATAAATTCTTTCTCCCGTGGGAAAGTAAGCCATCACATAACTTAGTTTTCCATAATCAAGCTCTTCTTCAAAAAAGAGCTCTAGTAAGTATTGAGCATCCCCAATTCTATTGGCGCTAATAGTATCAAGAAAAGGATTTGTAAATATATTGCTTTGAGCTACCTCATCAAGAAATATCTCAGAATCTGGTTCCCAATAAGATGAATTCTCACCGGTAATAGGGAGCCATTTAGACATCACATCAAAATTCTTATTATAGGTTTGATACCAGGCAGACTCGTAAAGAGTCAGCAAGGATTCATTCGAGGAGTCTTCTTGGATATTTTCTCTATAACCAAAGGAGAAAATAAAAATAGCCGCAACGAGGATGTTGCCCACAACTCCAAACAATAAAAGCTGCAGTCTTATGGGCATTATTAAGTTAAGTTCCGACTATCTTAAGTTTAATAAGGCAGGGATTTAGTCAAGTTCAAAGGTCAATTTGATCTGAACATTATTCACTTTAACCGATGTGCCGTTATACATAGGCGGCTCATATAGAAATTTTCGAACAGATTTAATCGCAGCTCGATCAAAAACACCGGCAGGCGTACTTTCAACAACATAGGGATCAAGAACAGAACCGTCAGTATCCACGTCAAATTCAAGCATTACAGATCCTTCAAGCCCTAAGCGGATAGCTCTTCGTGGGTACTCTGGGGCTGGGCTTGAGACTCTAGTGACCTCAATTTCAGTGCCGTCATCGCCTACATATCCTTTATCACCTGCAAAAGCCGGCCCCGAAATGGCAGCTACAAGAGCAAATGTTAATAACAGATTGAATTTTTTCATAGTTTTATATAGTTATATATTAGTTTAACCCTATGTATAATTCATAAGGCATTTAATGCGATACATAATAACAATAAATTCTCTATGAAAAAAGTAAAAGATCATTTAAACGAACAAAGGTATTGGGATATTTTTACAATCACAGAGACTGCTTCTTTGTTTGATGCTGCTAAATTAATGCATAAAAATAAAATTGGAGCCTTGATGATCTCAAAAGGGGATGTGGCTAAGCTTTCTAAGTCTTCTATAGTTGGCATCCTGACCGAAAGAGATATTGTCTATGCTTTATCTGCTGGGCCTGAAGCCATTGGTGAAAAAAAAGTTTCTGACTTTATGACAAAAAAACTTATTTTTACCTGCCCAGACACCTCAAACGATGATGCAAAAAAATTAATGCTTGAGAATCAAATCAGGCACTTGCCTGTCTTCTCCGATGAGCATCTTGTGGGCATTGTTTCGATGAGAGACGTTTTTAATTCTTAAGACTAGAGTTTAGATGAAGATGTTCAAAAAGCTCTCTTACGCCTCTCTCGTATTTCCCGGATCTGCGGCAGGCATGCCAATCTTTATTTTTATTCTTCCTTACTACGCAGGGGACCTAGGTCTAGGTCTTTCGATGGTTGGTATATTATTTTTCTTAGGCAGGATCACAGATATTTTTACTGACCCTATCATGGGGGTTCTGATCGATAAATATCCTTCCAAATGGGGCAAGCATAAGCACTGGATCTTTATGTCTGCACCAATTCTTATGGTGGCAACCTACTTTATTTTTATACCGACTACTACAAGCCCATCTGCTTTTTACTTTTTTGCTAGCCTTTTGCTTCTGTATACAGGCTTTACTCTTTGCACAATCACTCAATTATCATGGTCATCATTTCTGGCTCCTAATTATGACGATAGGACAAAGCTTTTAACCTTGAGAGAGTTAATATCATTGCTCAGTATGTTCTGCGTCATCACAATACCTGCGATTGTTGAGCTGTACGACACATCTCTTGAGGCCAAGGTCTTTGCTATTGGTATCTTCGTCCTAATATGCACTCCATTGCTCACTGCCAATGCTCTAAAGCAAGTACCAGATTCTATGGCTTCCCATAATAGAGTCAAAAATGAAAACCCTTTTAAAACCTTTGGTGGGTTGTTCGCTAATAAAATGCTCAATAAAATTGTTTTTGCTGCGGTCCTGATTGGTTTTTGTACAGGTCTCAATGGAGCCCTTTATTTAATTTGGATGGAAGTAGTTGTTGAGTTACCTGAATACTCTTCTCGGTTAATGCTGGTTTATTACGTGGTGAGCGTCTTAGGCTTGTGGATTTGGCGAGAATTGAGCATTAGAACCTCAAAACACTTTTCAGCAGGGGTAGCTTGTATTTATGCGATTAGTATTTTAGCTATCGGTTTCATAGGTTATGGATTTATTAAAGAGCTCGAATCCTTTGCTCGACTTATTGCGGTTAGCTCGTTCATTATCTTGTATGGTTTTGCCTTCTCTGGTCCTTTGCCCTTAATCAATGCAATTATTGCTGATATCTCAGATAAGCTAGCTCTTGAAAAAAATGAGAGCATCTCGGGCACCGTGTTTGCTTATCTCACCACATTAACAAAAATTGGTTTTGCTTTGGCTGCCTTGGTACCTTATTTAATTCTAGAAATGGTTTGGGGTTTTGATATATCTCTTGGGACATCTAATACCGAAGAATCCAAGATGGGCATCTTTTATCTTTATACATTTATACCTATAATTGGTTACGCAATTGCTGCCTTTTTGTTATTTACTCATACCTTTGGAAGGCAAGAGCATGCAGATGTTGAATCTACCTTGAGAGATACCCAATGAACTACCAAAAGTACGAGTGTGTAATTTGCGGATATATCTATGATGAAGAGGTTGGAGATCCCGATGATGGTATTCCTGCTGGCACTAAGTGGGAAGACATCCCAGATGATTGGACCTGCCCAGAATGTGGCGTTAGTAAGTTTGATTTTGAATTGATTGAAAATTAATCTTGCCCTCTCATTCATATGAGTTTTCGATCAATTTTTCAGCTCATAGCAATCATTACCTTATTTGCCTCCACACCTATTTTAAGTAACCCCAGCTCGACTTCTGCTTTTCAATACTCAATTGGTGACATGAGCATTTCCAGCCTGTTCGAAACCCATAAGAAGTTTCAGCTTGGTTATGATGAGTACCAGCCGGGAGATTTATTATCGTTACCAGCACTCCCTGAATTGGAGGTATATATTCTGTTTGGAACTTGGTGCCATGATTCTGAAAGAGAGGTGCCTCGCTTGCTAAGACTGCTTCAGGAGCTGAATATCCCTGACAAGCACATTCATTTAATTGGTTTAAATCCAAGCAAAAGTGAGCCGCTCAACAGAGAAATAATTTTCAATGTAGAAAAAACCCCGACCTTTATCTTTTTAAAAGGCAAGCAAGAGATTGGCAGAATTATTGAGAAGCCTGGGGTGAGCCTTGAATCAGACCTGCAGATAATCTTAGCAAGGTATTAATCCAAGTGAAGAGCAGCGATACGCTGCGCTTCATTGTAATTCACATAAAAAGTTGCATATTGTTTGCGAAACTGAGCAATAGGGCCGTCCATGTCGCACAGGACTGGCTTGAGTGCAAATTTCTTATGCTCCCAAATAGGGATGTCTTCTTTAACTTGTTTATCAATATCCGCAATGATGGCTGCGCCGACTCCACCCTTGGGTGCTTCGCCATTAACTTTCTTTTGTAAAAATGAGAAACGAACAATGCATTCTTCATCTTCAATGGGTGTAGTCGAGCCTAAGAGTAGGGTGTCACAAATACCTTCAAATTTGGTTGCATTATCTCCAGGGCCATTAGAGTAGGCCGTGATCTTGCCTTCAACGGTTCCTCTTGGAGTTTCCATATTGGCTTCTTGCACAGACACTCGCTTTTGATTGTCGTAAGACACTTCAAAATCCGGATAGCTGACCACCCCATGAACATATTTAAAATGCGCGGCATCCACAGCATTTTCTGCCATATCTTGGATATGACACTTAACACTGTATTCAAACCGAACAAATTCATCGCTCCATTCTGGGTCCAAGACTTCTGGGTATGTCTCAACCTCATACGAAGGCTCTAAGCCTTCTGGGTGATACCAAGCATAGATGAGATTGTTTTTCTCTACAGTAGGGTATTTAAAAATTTTAGTTTCCTTGGCTTTTGGGGGAATATTTTTGGCATAAGGTATAGAATCCACCTTTCCGTTTGTATCCCAATGCCAAGCATGAAATGGGCATTCTATGCATTCATCCTTAACCATTCCTCCATGACCTAAATGCGCTCCTAGATGAGGGCAGTAGGCATCAAGCATTGTGGCAATACCCGACTCTGTTCTAAATAGCACCTGATCCTGTGAAAAATAACGCACAGCTTTTACGTCACCTACTTTTAGGTCTTCAGAGTAATCGATCACAAACCAGCCAAATGGAAGAGGCATAGGGTATCTTTTTTTATCAGTCATAGTTTTTCAGGTTTATAGTTTAAGTAATGTTTTAGCATTCTGCCCTAGGAAAAGTGGTAAAACTTCTTCCTTCAATGGCACATCTTGCATTTCAGTAAAAATCTTTTCAAGCGTTAAGCCCATTGGAAAGTATCCCGCATACATTATTTTATTACGACCGCGGGTGTTGGCAAAATTAATAATGTCTTTTGGGTAATGCTTTGGCGAGAAGGCGCTGGTTGAATAATAAAGATTTGGATACTTCAACATCAACTTGCAGGCCAGTGCCGTCCATGGTTCTGCACCATGACGCATGACAAATTTTAACTCTGGAAAGTACCAGCAAACTTCATCAATCAACTCGACTTTTTGAGGAGCCATGGGAATCCTTGGGCCTGGAACACCAACACAGCAAAAAAATGGTATGTCGAGCTCAATACACATTTCATAGATGGGATGCCAGCGCTCATCATTGATTGCAATTTGTGGATACATGCCAGAAGGGAAGGCGCTGACTGCCTTAATACCATGAGTCTCATATATTCTTTTAATATTTTCAGCCTCGTTGGGAGTGTTTGGGTTAACTGGTAGGTCAAAGAAAAATCTATCAGGATGGTTTTTACCGGCAAGAATCTTGACGTCGGACTTTTCATGAAAACCAACCATGGCTTGGTTGATATTGTATTTGTCCATTTCTGCTATCGTGTACTGCACAAAGTCATCATGCGAGCCAGTTTCAGGTATATCTTTGAACATATATTGAGCTGGCATTTTAAACATCGTTTTAGATTCCTCATCTCGCAGCAAGGGCTCCATAAAGGTATACCAGTCAGAACGATCTTCTTGCTCAGGAATACCAAGCATGAGATCAACCGTAAAAATGTTTTTATTAATATCCATATATAAATTCTAACGAATTAATTCCACCTAAAGCGATGAATTTTAAATAAAGCATGAATACTTTATTTTCTACTTGACGAATAAGATTGCAACGATACCCATCAAGACATAAATTCTCCACCATTTACATCTAAGCTTGAGCCAGTAATTACTTTTGCTAGATCTGAAATTAAGAAGAGAGCAGCATTCGCACAGTCGCTGTCATCTGGTATCACTCCTAAAGGAATATCCTTAACGACATCGGCAATTACTTTGTCTGGCGTGACTCCCATTGCTTGGGCTGTGTAATTAACATACATCTCAACTGGTGGACCCCACATCCAACCCATAAAGACTGAGTTTACTCGTATGCCTTTTGGCCCCAGCTCTTTAGCTAAAATCTTTGTGGCAGTGGAGAGGGCTCCCTTAGAAGCTGCGTAGCCGCCCTGAGTTGGCAATGGTTTTTTTGTGATTAGGCTATTGATCATGACGATTGCACCATTTGATTTAGCTTCCATTCTTTTCACAGCCGCCATTGTCAGGTTCATGGTCCCAAAAAAATTAGTATTCATAGTTTCCTGCCAATCTGAAAAATCAGAATCACATATTTCTTTGAAATCACCAGCCCGATAAGCACTATTAATTAACCCATCAACTTTTCCGTATTTATCAATCGTTGCTTGTACCAAATTCTCACAATCAGACTTACTGGTGATGTCACATGGAACAGCTATTACCTCTGATCCAGCAGCGGAGATTTCTGCTTCCAATTTTGTTAATAACTCGGTTGATCGAGCTGCAATGACAAGTTTTGCTCCCTCGCGGGCCGCCCCATAGGCTAATTCCTGACCTAAACCTGGACCAATGCCCGATACGATTACCACTTTGTTGTTTAAAATCATGAATTTTCCTCTTTTTTAATGTAGTTTTGGATATAGTGTTTAAAATTGTTCTCAATATATTTTTCTTCTAGACCGAATTCTTCTAGTGAATATTGGTGAGCTCCCATTTCGTGTTGATTTTCCTCCTTCCAAGCCTTCATTGCATTCTCTGCTTGATCACTAAAATCTTCGTCAATGAATTCATAGACGCTGGTCATTTCTGCAATAGGGTCTTTGATCATCTTAAGAAAATCTAAATCTAAAAAGTTGGATTGATTCTTTTGACTAACCTCCATGCAATGATTTAATGCATTTGCAAGTTTATTTGCCCAATGAGCCCCAATAGAATCTTTGTCATAACTGTTAGTTAGCGGCTCAAATAGGTTAGCGCACATTGAGCAAAATGATGGAACAGTTTTATGGGGATCTCTATGTGTCTGGATGATCTTTGAATCCGGGAACACCGTTAAGACTTTATCAATGAAACCCAAATGATGTGGTGACTTTAAAACCCAACGCTTGTCAGCCCTCCCTGGGTTTTGCCATTGCAAATATTGCAACATCACCTTTAGCTGCTTATACGCATGCTTGTGGTCCTGCTGGGTCACCCATGCGGAGTAAGAGGGCAGTCTCATAAAAGACTCAGGTACGGTGCTAAAAAATGTGTGTTCCAGGAGTAAAATTTCTTCATCTGCTCCTTTGTAATCCCAGGGATGAATGGTTAGAGCATCAGGAGATGCTGCTACTACAGCCTCAACTTCTGCCTTGCCTAGATTGAGTCTTTCAAACGGGTTACCTCGTTCTTCGCCTTCTAGCATGGCTGGGTTTCTACCCTCCCACCAGAGCATAGCTGTGTGGTTTGGATCAGCGGCTAGCAATCTATGTGTCATGGTGCTGCCTGTTCTTGGTAGTCCTACTATTACAATAGGAGCTTTGATTTGCTCGTCCAAAATTTCTGGATATTTTTCTACGTCAGCCTCTAGTCGCAAGATGTTAGCTAGCACGCCGATCAATCTATGGTGTTGAGCTTGCATGCCGATGTCATTTAAATCGGCCTCAAGATTAATTGAGTCAATCAATCGATGAAATCCATCAAGAAATAAAGGGTTGCCAAAGTTTTTTAAGCCAGTAATAGATTCTGCTTCATTGATAAGGGCTTTCGCATTAAGCATGATTGGTCTCCAGTTCATTAATTGGTTTGACAGTTACAGTAGGAATGGGGCAGTTTTTAGAATCTATCCATCGCAATAACATTGCACCATTATTCCTTCCCTCGGTGATCACATTATTTTCTATGTTTAACTTGTGGTGACTGACTATAATTTTAACTGTGTTCGTATATTGATCTATGTGAGCAGTAGCTGCATTTAAGTGAATTGGATTGTGTCTATAGTCCAGAGATTCCATCCAGTAATTTTCTAGCTGAAAGTTCCAAAATTCACACTCAGGAATGGGTGAAATAATTTCAAGGCATTCACTTGCATTGAAGTCATAGTACCCGTGCAGATAAAAAATTTTTGGATCACCTCCGGCAGCCTGAAAAAATGTTTGGTCTCCTAGCGGGAGGGCGTTCCTGTGGTTGGTTTTAAAGTCATTAACCCATGCAAGGAAAGTTCCAGCCGTGCCTCTAACGAATGCCAGTGAGTTTGCGAGGTGTTGACTCAATTCACCTGCGGTTAGAAGCGAGGGTGTCTTTCCTTCGGCAAGATTCTTAATATGAATGAGTGCATGCTTCTGATCTTGTCTTTGTGAATAAGTTTGACGAACAATGAGCATATTAACGCTAGTTGGCAAGTGTAAGTAGTTTTGTGATGATTGGTTAGGGCCTAGTGTCAAAGTAAAGCTTCCATCTTCTTGAATGAGCATTTCAGAAATATCTATCTCGCCCATAGAGGCCATGGTTCCATCAATTGAATATCTGTTTTCCTTTAAACCAAAGCTTAGATAGTCTGCTTGTCCAATATTTCCAAAAACCTCATAGGAGCATGCACCATTAATATTAGAGTTAAGATAAATGTTATCTGGATTATCTGCACCAATCTTGGCAGTCTCGTGGGATAAGCTATAAAAAGATGGATGGCTTGAGCTGGAGTGCTCGATATTCATCTCAAGAGCGAGTCTGAGCAATCTTGTCAGGTATCTATAGCCCTCAACTTCATCAACCTCACTGAGATCTTTTTGATTAGAGACAACCTCGCCAAGCAATTTCAATTCATCACAAAAATCATCCCATGTTTGTTTTAAATTTTTTCGCATACCTTTCTTTTTTATTATCTAGAAATATATTAAGGTTACTAGTAAATCATACAAATTTTAAGATGCCAAAACCTCAAGAAAGAAACCAAGAAGAGACTAAACTTATTTTTCAGAAATGGTTAGTTCAAAAGCTGCCCGAAGCATCTAATTTACATGTTGAGATTTTGGGTGGGCCTGAAAATACAGGCTTCTCTAATGAGACCTTAAGTTTTCAAGTTTCCTATACTCTTAGCGATGAGGAGGTCAGCTCGGGTTTAGTATTGCGATTTTATCCTGAAGGCTTTTTCGTATTCCCAGACTATGACATCCATAAGCAGTTTTTAATCATGCAAAAACTTGCCCAGCATGATGTTAAGGTTCCAACAGTTCTGTGGTATGAGTCAAGCAAAGAAGTTTTTGGAACTTCTTTTTATGTGATGGAGATGGCTAAGGGAGACGCACCTTCAGATAATCCTCCTTTCCATCAAGAAGGCTGGGTTGCAGATGCATCAGAGGATGTGAGAGAGAAAATTTGGTGGGGCTGGGTTGAAGAAATGTCTAAAGTTCATCAAGTGGATATAACCAAGGGAGATTATGAATTTCTTAATAGACCCAAGCTTGGAGAATCCTACTTAGATCAGGAGCTTAATTATTATTTTAATTTTCATGACTGGGCTATGGAGGGTGAAGAGCATCCTATTGCCGATCAAGCTAGGAATTGGTTAAAAGATAATAAACCTAAATCTAATCAATCATCGATTATTTGGGGCGACTCACGATGTGCAAACATCATGTATCTACCGGATGGAGAGATCTCAGCTGTTCTCGATTGGGAGATGGCATCGCTGGGGGATCCTTGTATGGATCTTGCTTGGGGTATTGCAGTCGATGATTGCAATTCAAAAGGAGCTGGTGTCGATAGATTGCCTGGTTTTCCTGGTCCCGTTGCAACCATTGCAAAGTGGGAGGCATTAACTGGATATAATGCTGATAATTATGATTATTTCTATATCCTAGCTTTATATAAATTTGCTGTCATCATGATCAAAGTTGTCCGTAAATTAGAGCATTATGAGATCATGCCCATGGGTCTAAATGCTCATATTAATAATCATGTCACTCCCATTTTAGAAGCAAAACTTAAGGAACTATAACCATGGCAATTTTTTCGATCTCTCAGAATGAAGCTGGGAAAAAGCAACTATCTCTTAAAAGCCCAGTAGATCTATCTCACATTGATACTTATGATTGCGCAACCAAGGATGAGATAACTCAAGTCATGACCAACGCTAAGATTGCACAGTCTAAGTGGAAGCAAACTACCTTAAAAGAGCGTGCCGCACTTATTCACAGAGTTGCAGATGTTGTCATTCAACAACAAGATTTAATTATGGAAGTGGTAATGAGAGAAACTGGAAAGCCCGTGCAAGAAGCCATGTCTATGGAAGTCTTCTCCGCAGTGGACTCATTGGTCTTTTATGCTAATCGTGCAGAAAAGTGGTTGCGTGATAAGAAAATTAAGATGCATGGACCAATGAAGTTTCTTAAAAAAACAATTATTACTTACAAACCAAGAGGTGTTGTTGCAGTTATTACCCCCTGGAATGGCCCCTTTATTCTTTCGATAAACCCAGTAATTCAGGCAATATTATGTGGCAATAGTGTTGTGGTAAAGCCTTCTGAGGTTACCCCTATGTCTGGAGCGCTTGTTCAAGAGATTTTTGCCCTAGCTGACGCGCCCATGCACTTGGTTCAAACACTTATTGGCGATGGAGAGACAGGAGCTGAGTTGATCAACCAAGGTCCTGATAAAGTCTCTTTCACTGGAAGTGTTGCAACTGGAAAGAAGATCGCTTCTAAGTGTGGCGAAATGCTTATTCCATTTAGTTTAGAGCTTGGGGGCAAAGATGCCATGATTGTCTGCTCAGATGCTGATATCAAAGATGCAGCAAGTGGAGCAGTGATGGGTTCATGCATGAATGCTGGCCAGTATTGCTGCGGCACAGAAAGAATTTATGTAATGGCAGATGTGTATGATGAGTTTGTCAAAGAGGTTGTATCAATTACCAAGTCTTTGATCCAAACAAATGATTGCAAGGGCGATGTGGGACCAACTTTTTGGGACAAGCAGATAGATATTATTGAAGATCATGTCAATGATGCTATAGCTAAGGGCGCAAATGTTTTGGCTGGAGGTCAAAGAAATCCATCTTTCTCAGGCCTATATTTTGAACCTACTGTTTTGGTCGATGTAACCCATGAGATGAAGATTATGAAAGATGAGACCTTCGGTCCTATCATATCGATCATGAAAGTAGAATCTGAGGATGAGGCATTAATTTTGGCTAATCAGTCACATTTTGGCCTGAATGGTAATGTGTGGACAAAGGATTTAGTTAAGGGTCAACGAATTGCAAGCTCAATAGAAACGGGAGCATGTTCTGTTAACGACATGGCTATGAGTTATGGGATTAATGAAGTTCCTTTTGGTGGAGTTAAGAATAGCGGTCTAGGTGTCGTGAATGGTAAAGAGGGTTTGCTGGGTTATGCTCATGCCATGCCAATCATTATTGGTAAAAAATCTGCTTCTGCATATCCATATACCGATAAGTCCCTAGAACAGCTCAAAGGCGCTTTAAAAATATTCTGGGGCAATAAGATAGTTAGAAAGATTTTTGGATAATAGAGTTTTATAAAACCTCAACCTCAACCTCAATTTCTTTGAGACCGTGCTCAGCCTCTGAGAGGGTAGAGGTTGCACTTTTGATTTTATCCTTAATAGCTTCCAAATCATCGTTGCTTAATTCTGTCTTGAGCGTATCCAGGAGCTTCTCAATATTAATATCTTCCATATCATCTGACTCGATTTTGATTTTAATTTTTTTGTGGACATCTCCGCTATCTGTTTTAAATAGCATCACATTGTGATCTTCTATTCCATGTAACTCAGTATTGTTACCATTTTTTTCTTTCCATTGTCCTTTCATGCCTTTCATTGAATGAGGTGGTCGTTTGGTATCAATCATCATGACGCGGCTATCCATGGAGCGACTTGGTTTAGGGGCAATAAAATCGTCAAGAATAATAGCCAGACCAATGATGGACCCTAAAATAATAGCTTGTATATATTTTTCGTTCATATGTATTTTAGTTATGTAATATATTTAAGATAGCTGGAGGGTCAAATAAATTCAAGCCTTACTTTGGTTTAGCCACATCAAGATAAGAGGGTGTTTCTCCACCGCCATGCACTTCAAGTGCTGCCCCAGTAATCCATTCAGCCAGTGGCGATGCAAAAAAAATACAGGCATTAGCTATATCCTGAGGTTTACCCATTCTTTGGAGGGGAATAGTCTTGGCCACTTTATTGATCTCAGACTTACTGCCGTAATGAACAATTGAATTTTCTGTTTCAATATACCCAACAATAATAGAATTCACTTTAATCTTAGGTGCCCACTCTACGGCAAGAGTTTTGGTGAGATTAACAAGCGCTCCTTTGGCTGCTCCATAAGCAGCGCTCCCTGGGGTAGGTCTTGTGGCAGTCACGCTGGATATATTAATAATATTGGAAATACTCTTTTGCCTCATCATAACTTTTGCAACTTTTTGACTCAGGTTTAAAGGAGCCATTAAATTAAGATCAATAATGGCTTGATGAAATTTAGGAGAGGCGGATATAGAATCAGCTAATGGGGCTCCACCTGCATTGTTAATTAATACATCTAATTTTTTATAGCGCGTTTGAATTATCTTTAATGCTTTGGCTATAGAATCTAGATCCCTGATGTCGCATTCAACAAAAAATGCAGCATTGCCCTTAGATTGAATGTTTCTAGAAGGCTTATTCCTTGCCAATACAATGACATTAGCGTCTAGTTTTAAAAAACTTTTTGTAATGCCGATGCCAATACCCTTAGTGCCACCGGTAATAAGGATAGTTTTATTCTTAAAATTTATATTATTCACAGGCACCACAAAAATATTTACTTGGTGAAATTATAACCTTCAGGAAGTATCTCAGATAGCTATCCTTATCTATTTATATTTATACATTTGACAAAATTAATCTCAATGATACTCATTGATTCGTTGATAAGTTTGTATAATCTATAACTTCTAATATCAACATTAATTTGGAGCCTATTTTATGAAAATTGCAATTCTTGGCGGTACAGGGGCTTTAGGCAAAGGCCTTGCTTCAAGATGGATGAAAGCTAATCACGAGGTGCTCATTGGAAGCAGAGATATTGCTAAAGCAAAAGAAATTGTTGCGGAATTGGGATTGCCAGATTCCCATGCATATCTGAATATTGATGCGGCTGAGCATTGCGATATTGCCTGCATAACTGTTCCTTTTGCGCATCAAGAAGCCACACTCTTAAGCGTGGATAAAAAATTAAAAGATAAGATTCTTATTGATGCAACAGTTCCATTGGTTCCACCAAAGGTCATGCGTGTTCAACTGCCAAAAGAAGGTTCGGCGGCTTTAAAAGCTCAAGGTTTACTTGGAGAGGACACCATTGTCGTTTCAGCCTTTCAAAATATATCAGCTGAACTCCTGCAAACAGATAAAAAAATAGATTGCGATGTTTTAGTTTCAGGTGATTTTCTAGAAGCTCGGACAACGGTGATTGGTTTGGTAGAAGATGCTGGACTTAAAGGCTGGCATGCTGGTCCCTTGTGTAATTCTGTTGCTGCAGAGGCCTTAACATCTATATTGATTGCTATTAATAAAAAACATGCCTTACAACATTCGGGTATTAAAATTACAGGCATTTAAAATAGTCAGAGAGATATTATCAACTCAATAACATTAACAGCCCTAGAGGGTTTGCCTCTCATTCAACCAGGGGATGATCTAGCCTCACTAATTATTGATGAGCTTATAGCTCAAAATCTCACTCTTGAGGATGGAGATATTCTGGCTGTTGCGCAGAAAGTTGTTTCAAAATCAGAAAATAGATACTTAGATATATCCTCCATAACGCCCAGCAAAGAGGCTGTAAACTTGTCGCATAAAATTGAGAAAGACCCTCAATTTATTCAGGCAATTCTCAATGAATCCAAGCAAGTGGTTCGTTACAGAATGGGCGTACTTATAGTTGAGCATAAACTTGGATTTATTCATGCCAACGCTGGAATTGATCGCTCTAATATAGACCAGAGCTCTAATCAGATTTTATTACTTCCAGAGAACCCAGATTTATCAGCGCAGAATCTATGCAAGTCCATAGGCAAGCATTTTAATAAAAACATTGGTTTGATAATTTCAGATACTATGGGTCGACCCTTTAGAAATGGCATTGTGGGATTTACGATTGGTAGCTCTAATATCGAATGTGTTGTAGACGAGCGGGGTAAGCAAGATTTGTATGGCAACACTTTAAAAGTAACCCAGATTGCAATCGCAGATGAGCTCGCAGCCGCTGCCTCTTTGTTGATGGGTCAAGCGGATCAAAAAAAACCGGTTGTATTGATACGCGGTTACAAAGCACCATATTCAGCTTCAGCCTCTGGCAACGATCTGATTCGCAGTGAGGATGAGGATCTTTTCAGATGAAAAATTACCTTTTACTTTGTGGAGGCGTTGGTGGCGCTAAATTAGCACTAGGGTTTTCAAAAATTCTACCAAACTCTAATCTAACAATTGCTGTTAATACTGGCGATGACTTCAATCATCTTGGTCTCAAGATTTGTCCTGATCTTGATACTGTCCTTTACACTCTAGCCAACCAATCAGATTTATCTAAAGGTTGGGGTAGATCAAATGAATCCTGGGAGATGCTTGCTGCCCTTAAAAAGCTTGGTGGTGAAACCTGGTTCCAGCTTGGAGACAAGGATTTAGCCACTCACATTATAAGAACTCAACTCCTAGCAAATGGCAAGAATCTTTCTGAAATTACTCAAGAGCTGTGTGACCGATTTGGGGTCAACGCGAATATTTTACCCATGAGCCATGAACCTGTGGAGACATACATTCAAACACAAAATAGGCTTTTATCTTTTCAGGAATATTTTGTAAAATTTAAATGTGATCCACCAGTTACTGATTTCGTATTTAAAGGGCTGGATAAAGCCGTGTTCAATCCTTCGATCAACTTGACTCTATTTGATGAGATTATTGTTTGTCCTTCTAATCCATTTGTCAGCATTAATCCTATTATCCAACTTGATGGCATCAACCAATATTTGAAATCTAACACACACAAAGTTAGTGTAGTTAGCCCTATAGTCAATTCTAAATCTCTTAAAGGTCCAACATCTAAAATTATGACAGAGCTGGGTTTAGACGTTTCTGTGAACGCTATCGCAGATTTCTACATGGATTATGCTAAAACAATTTTTGTAGACTCGCTTGATAGCCATCAACTGCATCAAATTCATGATAAAGGTTTTGAAACTCATACAACACCATTGGTCATGAATAATCTGGAATCCAAGATTCAACTAGCCCAATCAATTTTTAACTATCTAGAAACTAAATAATGTGTTGATGGAAATCTTTATTCCTGTTAAAAAATACACCGACTCTAAAGAGCGCTTGAGCACAATTCTATCCAAAGAAGAAAGGGCACTTCTTGCTGAAAAAATGGCTTTGAAAACGGTTAATGCATTTTTAAACATTGATATTAATGCTCACATTATCTTGATATCAAACGATCCTCAACTAGCTATTGATGGCGCAACAACCTTCGTCACTGATTCTTCATTAAACGCAGCAATACATGAGGCCATGAGCAATTCTCAACATAGTGGTTTAATAATGATTGCTCATGCTGACCTTCCTAGGATTAATACTCAGGATATAGAGTCAATCATAAAAGAGCATAATTCTGAGACTGTAACCATTATCTCGGATGAGAGCGGTACCGGTACAAACAGCCTGCTATTTGATAGCTCTATAATATTTAATTTAAAATTTGGACAAAACAGCTTTGCGTTATTTCAAAAAGAATTTACTGCACATGATATTCCCTGGCGATCACCTCCATGGATTTCGATGCAGCAAGACCTTGACTCGAGTGACGATTACTTCAAACTAATTGAATATATTAATGCATAACAATGGATATTAAGGATCACTCTAATTTATCTCTAAGAAAACTGATTGCCAATCAAGGTATTGAATCTGTAGATTTGAAGGCCTTATCAAATATAGCAATCTCTGAATCTTTGGTTCAAGCATCCTTTGCTAAAAAAACTTCTTATTATGGGCAGCAGATTACTTTTTCTCCTAAGGTATTTATCCCTCTCACTTTTTTATGCCGTGATGTTTGCCACTACTGCACTTTTGCTCAAACTCCAAAAAATATTGAATCACCATACCTTTCTATAGACCAAGTAATTGAAATTGCAAAAGAAGGCGAGCGTCAGGGCTGCCATGAAGCATTATTTACTCTTGGCGATAAGCCAGAGCTTAGATATAAGGCAGCCAGAAACGCATTATCTGAGCTTGGATATTCCACCACAAATGAATATTTAGCTGCCTGCGCGCAAGCGGTTCTTGATCATACGTCGCTAATTCCTCACTTAAATCCGGGATGCTTGACGCCTCAGGAGCTAACTATGCTTAAGCCATTAAGTGGGTCCATGGGCTTAATGGTTGAGTCATTGTCGGAAGAGTTAATGAAGAAAGGTCAAGCTCATCATGGCTCACCAGATAAAGATCCTGTTTTTCGTTTGCAAACACTTGAGGAAGCTGGAAAGCAAAACATTCCATTCACTACAGGCATTTTAATTGGGATTGGAGAGACCCGTCTTGAAAGATTAGAGGCATTATTAAAAATTGCAGACCTTCATTTTAAGTACGGGCATATACAAGAAGTCATTGTCCAAAATTTTAGAGCCAAGCCAAATACACTCATGGCAAATGCACCAGAACCATCATTTAGTGATTTACTCTGGACCATTGCAATGGCCAGATTAATACTGCCTGGTGCTATTAGCCTTCAGGTTCCACCTAATCTGAATGATGCTTATCTTGCTGAACTAGCTGTTTCAGGAATCAATGATTTTGGAGGCATTTCTCCGGTCACTAAAGACTTTGTTAATCCAGAGGCACCATGGCCAGAAATCCAGAAACTAGAGAAAGTTGTTAATTCATTCAATCAACACCTGCTTCCCCGTACCACTTTATATCCTCGCTTCTTTTCAAAATTAGAAGTGTTTTCAACTCCTGATATTTCTTCAAGATTGCTTGCTAAGATTAATGCTCAAAGTTTAGTGAGGGTTGATTCATGGGTTTCTGGCGTTAGTCAGACCATACCCAGTTATCAATCATTTAAATCTTCATCTACTATCAAGCAAGTGATTTCTAAAGCAAGAAGTCAGCTTGATATTAACTCAATTGTCTCTCTTTTGGAGGCTGAGGGAGGAGACTTTAATTATATAGTTGACCACGCAAACGAACTCAATAGAGAGTTAAATGGCAATATCGTCAGCTGTGTTGTCAATCGAAACATAAACTACACAAATATTTGTTCTTATAAGTGTAATTTTTGCGCTTTTTCAAAGGGGACTGGCCATGCTGATTTGCGAGGCAAACCTTACAACATATCCCACGATGAAATTATCAGACGCACGGAGGAGGCTATTTCAAGAGGCGCCACTGAGGTTTGTATGCAAGGCGGCATTCACCCAGCTTATACTGGCCAAACATACATAGATATTGTTAAAGCTGTTAGATCTGTTTCTGATACTATCCACATTCATGCATTCTCACCATTGGAAATTGACCATGGTCGAAAAACACTTAATATTTCTACGCAGGAATTCCTCTCAGAATTAAAGTTAGTAGGTTTAAACTCATTGCCGGGAACTGCTGCTGAAATATTGCATGATGACATCAGGGCGATTATCTGCCCTGATAAGCTGAACTCACAAGAATGGATTGATATTATTAAGGCAGCTCATTCGGTTGGCCTGCCAACAACCTCCACTATGATGTTTGGTCACGTAGAGAATATGCAGCATGTTGCTCAACACCTTGTATCCCTTCAAAATATTCAACTGGAAACAGGTGGTATTACTGAATTTGTTCCCCTTCCATTCGTTGCTGAAGAGGCTCCAATTTTTCGAAGGGGCGGCTCACGACCTGGGCCAACTTTTAAAGAAGCCGTCTTAGTTCATTCGGTTGCAAGAATTCTATTGAATGAGTCAATTAAAAATATTCAAGGATCATGGGTCAAGATGGGATTGCCTGGATTGAAGTATTTGCTGAAGGCTGGTATCAACGATGTAGGTGGTGTCCTGATGAACGAAAGCATTACTAAGGCGGCAGGGGCATCATTTGGTCAAGAGCTTGACTTGAGTCAGGTCCATGAAATAACTGAATCTTTGGGTTTGAACCTTGTGCAGCGCAACACTTTGTATAAACCAATCAACACTAATATTAAACAGTTAATAGATTTTCAAAAAATACCATTGATACCTATAATAAATGAGTATCATCAGCCAATTATTTAATTTTAAAGGAAGCTTAATCATGAAAATATTTCCAGTCACTATTATCATTCTTGGCTATAGTTTATGTATTTACTCTATGTTTCTTACATGGGATATTTTTTCAGATCAAAATATATTTATAAGGCTTCTACTAGTTCATGTTGAAGCAACAGTTTTGATTTATCTCTTTAGTGTTATGTTTAAAAATTCTAGTTGGTACGATGCTTTTTGGTCTGTGATTCCAGTGGTGTTAGCCTATCTAGCTTGGGCAGATATTGATGCATCAGGTAACGGCCTTAGAGCTCTCATGATGTTTGCCGCTTTGTTATTCTGGGCCTTTAGATTGACTTATAATTGGCTAAGGTCTTGGGATGGTTTTAGTCACGAAGATTGGCGCTATGTCATGATGAAATCATCTGCAAAAAATAGATTTCAATATTGCGCTATAGATTTTGGCGCTATTCATTTAATACCTACTTTGTGTGTCTTTATGGCATTACTACCAATGAATGTAGCTCTATCCTACGAAGGCAATGATGTGTTTTGGTTAGATTGGGTGGCACTAAGCATTGCCATAGTTGCCGTAGTGATACAGATTGTTTCAGATCAACAGATGTACTTATTTAGAAAGGCGTTAACAAAACCAGAAATAATGAACACCGGTTTATGGTTCTACTCCAGACATCCAAACTATTTTGGAGAATTATTATTTTGGTTTAGTTTGTATATATTTGTGCTTGCAGCCAGCCTTTCTTTTGCCTGGTTATTGATTGGCTCTCTAATCATGTATGCTTTAATTGCAATAGGCTCAGTTGCAATGATGGATAAGCGCTCACTTGAGAGAAGGCCAAATTTTCAACATTACATGGATACAACGCCAGCCATATTTATAAATATTTTTAAGAGGAAGAATCAATGAGAATTATTTTAACTGCAGCAATATCTTTGCTTATAGCTCTTCCTGGCGTTAGCTCAGAATTAATATCTGCATTGGATCAGGACTTAAACGGCGTTATGACGAAGGTCGTTGATTGGAGACGCCATTTTCATCAATACCCTGAGCTTTCAAATAGGGAGTATAAAACTCAGAAATCAATAGTGGAGGCTTTGACACAGATGGGCTTAGAACCGAACACTGATTTTGGTACTACTGGCGTAGTCGCTTTTATTAGAGGTCAAAATGCTGGTCCTTTAATTGCCTTGCGTGCAGATATAGATGGGCTTCCTGTGTCAGAGCAGTTGAATCTTCCATTCTCTTCTAAGGAAATTACACAGTATCAAGGAAATGATGTGGGGGTAATGCATGCTTGTGGACACGATGCTCATATTGCAATTCTTCTTGGTGCAGCGAGTTTCTTATCTCAAAACACAGATAAATTGAATGGCGACATTATGCTGATTTTCCAACCGGCTGAAGAGGGCGCACCTGCAGGTGAAGACGGTGGAGCAGAATTAATGCTAAAAGAAGGTTTGTTTGAGCTGGAAAAACCTGATGCAATCTTCGGGCTTCATGTTTTCAATGAATCCCACGGCACAATTATGCTGAAGCCTGGTCCAGCCATGGCGTCAGCTGAAGCATTCAGGATCAATATAGAAGGTAAGCAAACTCACGGTTCAAGACCCTGGGAGGGCGCTGATCCTATTGTTGCTGCTTTTAATATTGGAACTACACTGCAAACTATAGTGAGCAGGCGCCTTAATCTTTTAGATAGTCAGGCGGTTATTTCAGTAGGAATAATGAAAGCAGGCACTCGAAATAATATCATTCCACAAACAGCCATGTTGGAGGGAACTATCAGAACTTTTAAAGACTCTTATGCTGATCAGATTCGGGACGAAATCAAATTAATAGCAGAAAATATTGCTGCAGCACATCATGCTTCTGCTACCGTGGATTTTAAGATATATGGCGGTTACCCAGTTACATTTAACGATCTTGATCTTTCAAAAAAATACGGACCTGTGCTCAAAAGAGCTGCGGATGGTAATTATTATGAGGCCTTGGTGCCCAGAACCGGAGCTGAAGACTTCTCCTTCTTTGCGCAACAAGTTCCAGGTTTATTTTTCTTTTTAGGCGTCAATCCAGCTGATTCAGATGAAATGCCGACCAATCATTCTCCATATTTCTATGTTGATGATGATGCATTAGATACTGGTGTTAAAGCCTTTGTAAATTTAGTTTCAGAGTATTCTGCCGATTTTAATAACAGCGCTAACTAGATTAAGCTTTTTGAGAGACTAGATAGTTTGAATATTTGATAACTGAGGCGTAGATTACTGCAGGGAGTATCAGCCATGGGATTTGTGTTTGCAGCATCACAGTTCTCCCATTAAGCGAGAATAGCTCTGGATTAAAGTATGCACCAAATGGAGCTAGAGGAGCCCATGACAAGGGCTTACCCTCAGCAAGCTGGTCATGGTATAAAAAAAGCTCCACAAATAAATTTTGCCCAACACACCATACATAAAAAATAGATATAGCTTTCCAACTCCAATTTAAGAATATCCTGCTATCGCTCGCGCAGAGCTTCCAGGTCAACCAGAGACCGCCAAGTGCTATAGTTCCAGCATCTGCTAGTGAGTTTAAAATCCAGTTTATGTCCATTGGAATCCACGCGCTAAGAGTGGCTGAACGCCTTAAATTCACGTCATCTCCATCGACCCATCCATAGGTAAACCATAACTCCCAGCCCAAAGCGCAAATTAAAAAACATACAACATATACAAGAGGGGCCCAAGCAGGAAGTTTTTTGTATGAGTATAGTAAGTAGCTCAAGGGGACCAAGGCGCTAAAATAAACAACCATTATTACTCTTAGCTCTTCTAGTAACATGTAATCCTTAAGAAAAAATATTCAGCAAGGCTATTATGATGGCTATAAATAAAGCTATTAGCAATAACGGCCGCTCACCAAGCTTCAATGAATATGATTTAGGCAATAACCATAGCAAGATAATTACAGCTGAGATCAGCCCTATGCCCCAGAGCAAATTCTGAAGTGCTGGCAATAACTCAGATAACATGTCTAAAAGTTAATCTTTGGGCAACAAGCTATTCAAGCGGTCTATTGAATCAAGATATTCACTAATAAGCCCATACATAACATCTTTTACAGACTCCACTTGATTAACTTGGCCTATGACTTGTCCTGCAGCGTTGAATGATACCTGTTGAGTCATACCGCTACCTGCATACATGGATGTTCGTCTCATTGCGTCAAATGTAATCATGCCTTGAAGCGGCATAGGTAAAGGATCTGGATTCTCAGGATTCTCCCATGCTTCTGTCCATTTATTTTTTAGCATTCTGGCAGGCTTTCCGGTCCAAGCTTTGCTGCGAATTGTGTCTTCGCTGGTTGCGTTAAGATATGAGTCTTTTTCTGCAGGCTGTGCTGCTGCTTCCTCGACAGCCAGCCATAATGATCCACACCATATGCCTTGTGCTCCCATGGACATAGCCGCTGCCATTTGTCTCCCATTACCGATCCCGCCAGCTGCAAGAACAGGCAAATCTCCAACCGCATCTATAATTTGTGGCCAAAGTACAATGCTGCCAATCTCTCCCGTGTGACCGCCACCTTCGCCACCCTGAGCAATGATAAAATCTAGACCAGCTTCCTTGTGTGCCACAGCCTGTTTAATTTTGCCGCATAGAGCACCAATCAACACACCCTTCGATTGAATTTTTTTTATCATCTCAGCTGGGGGCGTGCCTAGTGCATTTGCAATCAATTTTACATTTTTATGTTTTAACGCTTCCTCAATTTGCGGCTCTGCTGTAGCTTCTGTCCAGCCCAGTAAACCACCTTTTGGCCCGTTCGATTCTGGTGCTTCGGGGACGCCGTTGTCGGATAAAAGTGTATCTACAAACTCTTGATGACCAGCAGGAATCATCTTCTGCAACTGTTCTAATAGTGCTTCCGGGTCTTTTTCCTCCATGCCTTCATATTTCTGAGGGATCACAGTATCAACTCCATAGGAGAAGTCTCCTATATGCGCATCAATCCAATCTAGCTCTTCTTTAAGCTGCTCAGGCGAGTAACCTACAGCTCCAAGCACTCCTATACCACCAGCTTTGCTAACAGCTACAACTACATCCCTGCAGTGAGTGAAGGCGAAAATAGGGTATTCAATACCAAGTTTAGTGCAAATATCTGTTTTCATTGATCGAGGTCTCCATTATTAACTCTTAAGATTATACAAATATTACATCAAGCCAGGGGTGTATCAATCAGATTAATTAAGTCAATATTTTTTGTTATAAAAATACAATTTTTAATTTAATTACCATAGGTTATAGTGAATTGGTTACAATTTAAGCTAATTCAATTGGAAGAATAATATGCAGTGGGACTATAAATTTGATGTTGTCGTTGTTGGCTCAGGTAATGGAGCCTTGACTGCTGCTCTTTGCTCTCATGATGGCGGGGCAAAAACTTTAGTGATTGAAAAGAGTGATCAATTTGGAGGTACATCGGCAACCTCTGGTGGAGGAGTTTGGATACCAAACAACCGATACGCTAAAGCTGAAAATGTTGACGACTCGGCTGAGGATGCTAGAAATTATATCAATAGCGTCTCTCCTGATGGCATGATTAAGGATGAGTTAATCGAGACCTATATATCCGAAGGACCAAGGATGGTGGATTACTTACATGAGAATTCTCAAGTTAAATATAGGAACCTTCCACACTATCCAGACTATTTTCCTGATAATCCAGGCGGCAAGCCAGGCAATAGGTCAATGGAACCTGAGCCAATTTTTGGAACAGAACTCGGTGATGATCTCGCAAAATTACGTGAACAGCATCCTCAAACAGCATTCACAATGGGCCCAATTAACATGAACTTTACTCAAGTAGAAGGCCAACTTCTCCTTGGAGCTCTGCCTGGATGGAAAATGCAGTTCGCAAAATTATTTACTAAATACATTTTAGATATACCCATGCGAATGAAATGGGGCTGGAAGGACAGAAGACTAACCATGGGTAATGCTGGTGTTGCTCGTCTATTGATCTCTCTCAAAGAGAGGCAAGTTGATATGTGGACTGAAACCGCCATGACTGACTTAATTGATGACAATGGTGACGTGATTGGTATCAAGGCCACTATGGACGGAAAAGAAGTTTTAATTAAAGCAAACAAAGCAGTTATTTTGGCAGCTGGAGGTTTTGAACGCGATCAGGACTTACGTGACAAGTACCTACCAAAACCAAGTAATGCAGACTGGAGCGCAGCTAATACTCACAACACCGGGGATGCATTAAAAGCAGCTCTTAAACTAGGTGCTGACACTCATCAAATGGATACTGGCTGGTGGTCCACCACTATGAAAGTTCCAGGCCAGGAAAAGGGGTGGCTTTCAATGGTAGATAAATCAATGCCTGGGAACTACACAGTTAATAAAAACGGTGAAAGGTTTTCAAATGAATCGCAAAATTATGTTAGCTTTGTTAATGACATGTTTAAGAAATTCGATGAAGGTAATCCATGCGCACCTTGTTACATGATCTTTGATAGCACTTTTAGAAAAAATAGACCTTGTGGCCCTCTCTTACAAGGCAGCATGCAGCCAGACTCTGCTGTCCCTAAGGATTGGTGGACACCATCTTTTTTGTCTAAGGGAGAAACACTCGAAGAGTTAGCTGAAATTGCTGGTATTGATATTACCGGTCTGCTTGCCACACAGCAAAAAGTGAATGAATATTCGGTAACCGGGAAAGATCTAGATTTGCAAAGAGGTGATAGTGTCTATGACCGCTATTACGGAGATCCCTCAGTTGAGCCGAATCCTTGCCTTGCCCCTTTAGAAAAAGGCCCTTATTACTGTATGGTTTTGTATCCAGGGGAGATGGGAACAGCTGGTGGGTTGGTGATCGACACCAAGGCTAGAGTTCTTCGACCAGATGGCAATCCAATTTCAGGTCTATATGCTTGTGGTAATACTTCGACCGCACTCTTGCCAACTTACCCGGGTCCAGGTTCAACCTTGGGTCCTGCTATGACTTTTGGCTATCTTGCTGCAAAAGATATTACAGGGTCTAATTTTTAAATGGACTTCACTGGTAAAACAGCTGTAATTACAGGAGCCGGTCAAGGCGTTGGAAAAGGCATCGCCATGGCTCTCTCTGCGCATAAAGCAAATGTGGCCTTGGTGGGAAGAACCTTATCAAAGGTCCAGGAAGTAGCTGATCAAATTATTCAGAAAGGTGGCTCAGCAACAGCTATTGAGTGTGATGTAAAAAATAAATCTGACATTGAAAAAGCGATTCTTCAAACAATTGAGAAATTTTCATCCATTGATTTTCTTGTAAATAATGCTCAAGAGGTTCCATTGGGCAACCTGCTTCATGTTGATGATGAGGCATTTGAGAATGGCTGGAAATCTGGTCCATTAGCTACTTTTCGTTTTATGAAACTATGTCATCCCTATCTAAAAGGAGGAGGTAAGATTATCAATCTTGCAAGCTCGTCCGCACTAAGAGCAGACTCAGAGGGTTACGGGGCTTACGCATCTGTCAAAGAGGCAATCAGAGCCATTTCCAGAACTGCTGCTGTAGAGTGGGGGCAAGATAATATTTTAGTGAATTGCATTATGCCGCTAGCTAAATCAACTGGCATGGAGTGGTGGATGAATGAAAGACCTGAAGAGGCTAGTGCATTTGTTCAAACAATTCCTCTAGGCAGGGTTGGGGACTGCAAAGACGATATCGGTGAGGCCGTCTGTCATTTATTCAGTGATGGCATGTCTTATATTACTGGCTCAACCATCATGCTAGATGGCGGCCAAGCTTTTTTGAGGTAACAATTATGGATCAACTACAGAAACTCTTAGACATCGAAGATATCAAAAACTTAAAGCATAGATATTTTAGAGCTATTGATATGGCTGATTTTGAGTTACTGGACGCTATCTTTACTGAAGACGTAACAGTCGATTACCGAGGTGGAACCTATAGATGGGAGTCACAAGGGAAGCAGAAGATAACAGAAAGCCTGCGCTACTCATTCCATAATCAGGCTTGCGCGATGCATACAGGTCACCATCCAGAGATTGAAGTCACCTCAGGAACCGAAGCTAATGGTAAGTGGTATCTTCAGGATATTTTTTACAATCTTGACCACAACACTGTCACTCAGGGTACAGCCCTTTATTTGGATAAATACATTAAGGAAGATGGCCGCTGGCTGATTAGTCATTCTGAATATGACAGAATATGGGAGCAAGTTTCACCCATCAGTTCCGATATAGAATTTACTAAAATATTGCTTAAAGAAAAAGGCATTACAAAAGAGGTTTAAAATGAAACAAAAAGTTCAGTCTGCTTTAGATAATTATGTGCTCGCTTACTCAACAAATGATAAAGATTTATTTCTAACATTATGGGATCCGTCGGCTATCTTTGAGGATCCTGTTGGTGCCGAACCATGTGACGGTATTCAAGCTATATCTGAGTTCTGGGATTTTGGTCATGTCGAAGGAATGACGATAACTCCGACCAATGTGAAAACAATCATATGCTCCAATGAAGGTATCTTGCAAGCAACCATGGAGGTTCGCAATACTGCAGATAACACAGGAATGAACATTGCAATTGTTGACCATTTCGTAATCAATGAAACTGGTAAAATTATTAGTGGAAGGGCATTCTGGGATGAAAACTCTATTTCTCAACTAGCTGATGCGCAGCCAAGTGATATTAATTTAGATGATTTTATGAATAGAAGTTAGCGAATTTAAAGCCATGAATCTTAGCGTTAATCTGAATAAAATTGCTCTGCTTAGAAATTCTAGAGGTTCTGATAATCCCTCTTTAGAGGATTACGCAAATCAAGTCATTGCATTAGGCGCTCAGGGAATTACTTTGCATCCGAGACCTGATCATAGGCATGCAACCAGTCAAGACGCCATCGCTATTGCAGGTATTTGTAAAGAGCAGTCTGTAGAGTTCAATCTAGAAGGCAATCCTTTTACTGATTCTGATGATTCTTTTCTGGGCTTTGCTGAAATATGCGCTGCCTCAAAACCTGATCAAGTCACATTGGTTCCAGATACAGATAACCAGTTAACATCAGATAGTGGCTGGCCTGCTGGTTACAAAGCGAAAGAGCTGGAAGCCTTCTTAAGCTCCCACCAAATAAAAAATACAAGAACAAGCTTATTTATTGATGCCGATCTTGGGGCTCTTGAATTTGCAGCTATTAATAACTTTGATCGCGTTGAGATTTATACTGGGCCTTTTGCGCTAGCTTGCATGGAGGATGACGCTTTATTGATAGAGTCTCAATCCTCTAAAATTACAGCTGTTATTCAGCGTGCAGCAAAGCTGGGTATAGGTGTAAATGCTGGCCATGACCTGAATCTTACAAATATTCCTCAGTTAAAGCTTTGTGGCCTTATAGAGGAAGTGTCAATAGGCCATGCGATTATTTCAGATGCATTGAAATATGGCTTCAAGGACACCATAATGCAATATCTAAAGATTACCCGAGAAGCCTAATGTCGATTGAAGAAAAAATTGCCAGTCAAATTAAAGATAATGAAATCCTGATTTATATGAAAGGGTCTCCTTACGAGCCTAAATGTGGTTTTTCAGCCAAAACTGTTCAGGCGCTCATAGAGTGCGGTGCTGAATTTTCTTACGTTGATATTCTAGAAAATCAAGAAATTAGGCAAACCTTGCCCAGCATCTCAGAGTGGCCAACCTTTCCCCAGGTCTTTGTTAAGGGTGATCTGATCGGTGGATGCGATATAGTCACTGAAATGCATGAGACAGGCGAGCTTCAAGCAGCAATTGACAAAGCAGCTAACTCCTAATCTCAGCTAAGCAGATCCAAAATCTTTTAGCATCGCTTTTAACTCGAGTGAATGCTGTTCCTCCTCTCCAATGAGGCCTCTAGCATACTCCTCGAGGTAGACAGAAGCGTCTGCTACGCTGCTTAGCAGTTCCTTGTAAAGTGATAATGCATGGAGCTCATGTTCCAAGGCTTCTTCTAAAATGTCTTTGATGCTATGTCTATGAGTCTCCTCGATCTTCGCTACTTTTAGGCTTGGATGCCCATCAAGGCCTACTATCAATTCGCCAGCTTGCTGAGCATGTAGCAGCGATTCACTTGCTTGCTCCTTAAGAAAAGTCACTATTGGAAGTCTATAGGGTCCTGTCACCATAAGTGATGAGTGGGTATACCTAACAACTCCAGCAAGCTCATACTCCATAATTTGATTTAGTGTGTTACAGACATTTTCGACGTTAAGTTCTTTCATTTCCATGATCATTATCTTTTAAGTGATTAATACTTGTTAATATATCTTATATAGCAAGGTATTTAAACGACTGATTTTAGGTATTTTTTTAATGATAATCATTCTTACTATGGTAATAATTATCATTTATGAAATCATTGGGTTATGCAAATTATTAGAGGGGATGATTATCAGTCATGGGTCTACTCGCATGGCGCTGAGATGGTCGTGGTTGACCCTTGGTTAACTAATGCTCAGGAATTTCCTGTATTTAAATGGCTACTGTATAGGCCTTCAACTGAACCATCGTATCTACAAAGGCATAATTTAGTTTCCCAAGTAAATTATATAATTATTACTGCTCACTTTTCAGATCATCTTGATCTAGCGAGCTTAAGTCAATTTGATTCCAACATTCCGATTTATACCACCAAAGAAGCAAAGCGAACATTGGTCGCTAATGGTTTTTTAAACGTGATAGTGGTTAAGTCTGATCATGAATACCAGCTAGGTAAGTTTACCTTAGAGGTTTTTAACGCTGGCAAGCCATACAATACAACTACCTTTTCTTATAAGTTAACTGCCGGAGACTCCAATGTTTTCCACGAGCCACACATGTTGGACCCAAAATTGAGTTTTGACTCTCTTGATGCCTGTATTCTCACCGTCGATCAAGTTAAGGTTCTCGGATTGATTCAGGTTTCAATGAGTGAGTGTGACGCTGAAAAAGCAAAAGCTCGTCTTAATGCAAACTATTTGTTAGCAACTGGTGTTTATCCATCTCGCTCTAAAGGGCTTATTAGCAGAATACTATCAATTGTGGAAAGCTCGAACGCTTTGAATTCCGTGAGTGTTATTTGCAAGAATCCAGGTGACTCTCTGACTATTTAGAGCTTAGACGCGCTCATCAAACTGATTGACAATCTTACAGAATGCCTCAGCTGTTACCTTGGCATCATAGGCAGCGCTATGAGCCTGCTCATTATCATAATCAATGTCTAGCTCCTTGCAGATTCTTGCAAGAACGGTCTGCTGAGTTGCAAGTACTCCTAAGCTAACTGTATCAATGAGTGAAAAGGGATGAAAGGGTGATTTTTTAATATCGTGCCTATCACAAGCTGCTAGCAAGAAACTATGATCAAAAAATGCGTTATGACCAACGAGGATTGCTCTAGAACATTCATATAAATTTCTATGCTTGTTGATGACCTTAAATATATCTAGCAAGGCAGATTTTTCATCAACAGCCACCCTTAATGGATGATTTAAATCCAAGTTTAAAAAATCAATTGATTCTTGATTAATTTCTAGCCCTTCATGAGGCTTTATATGATGTCTGTGTGAATCACCTAGAACTAGTTGCTGGCCTTCAAAATCAATTAATTGAATGGCAATCTCTAAAATAGGATTATTAATTGCATCAAAACCACCGGTCTCAAGATCAACGACCACTGGCAAGAATTTTCTAAATCTATCTTTTAACATTTCAGCTCCTACAGATGAGCGTATAATATAAACGAAAAGTTCACACTAATATGATATTTCGAGATATTACAGAAACATTGTTTAATCAAATTCATGCGTCTTCTCATGAGGAATTCAATCATGAAAAAGTCTACTACTATGAGAACCCAGAGATAGGATTTAAATCCATTATTGCTATCCACAGCACATCAACAGGACCAGCCATTGGTGGTTGTCGCTATAGAAACTACTCAAGCTATGCAGAGGGCCTAACTGATGTGTTGCGTCTCTCAAGAGGCATGACAGAGAAAAATAATGCAGCCCATTTGCCGTTTGGTGGAGGCAAAGCTATTATCTTTGGCGATCAACCAAAATCAGAAGCTTCACTTCAGGCATTTGCACATTTTTTAAATCAACTGGATGGGATCTACTATTCAGCTGAAGACATTGGGATAACCTTGCAAGATATTCAGTATGTAGGTCGCCATTCTCCATACGTATTTGACAACGTTGATCCAGGGCCTTATACCGCAAAAGGAATATTCTACTCCATCCAAGCAGCATTAAAATTTTACACAGGCAAAAGCCTCGAAACCTCATCAATTTCTATTCAGGGAGCGGGGAGTGTTGGATTGACGCTGGCTCATCATTTGGCTGATGCTGGAGCAACCATCTATATTCAAGACATTGATTTAACTAAAGTAAGCTCAATTAATCATGCGAACATTATTCCTGTGGAAGATGCTTTAACGCAAGAATGTGATCTTTTGGCCCCATGTGCGATTGGTGGTATTTTGAACATCAATTCAATTAACACATTGAATTGCTCAATTATCGCAGGAGGCGCTAACAATCAACTTCAAACTCTAGAGGTAGATGATCTGTTGCTAGCTCTCAATATTCATTACGTGCCTGATGTCTTGATTAACTCGGGAGGAGTTATTGGGTTAACAAAGGATATTTTAGAGAGAGATGAAACACTAATCGAATTAGAACTCAAGCTGGTAGCACAAAGGGCTATTGAATTTATGACTATCGCATCAAAAAATAATATTAGTGTTTTGAGTGCAATGAATAGACTAGGTTCTTAATTGCTTTATTAGCCTTTCAAGGTCATCTGATTCTAGAAGTTTTTCATTTTTCTGTGACTCTAGGATGCTTGACTGAAGAGACTCCAACGCCAAATCTTTATCAATGTTTCTTTGTTGCATTTGTTGATTAATTTTGTCACCCATCAACGCATTTAATGCGTTGCTATGATTTAATTTATTTTGACTCACTCTCACTATTTTTAAATCATTTTTAAGCTCAACATATTTTTCTGATGCCTGTCTTATTGTCAGAGATACCTCCTTGCTAATTTCAACAAGCTCAATGCAATCTACTGGGCATGGCTCGATGCAAAGCTCGCAACCTGTACAAATATCAGATATGACAACATGCATTAAATTAGCCGCTCCAACTATGGCATCAACAGGGCATGCATCTATACATTTTTTACAGCCGATACATTCCTCTTCTATAACTTGAGCTGTTTGATTGATAAGTCCTGGGCCGTACTTACCATCCAGTTCTAGAGGCTCTCTTTTAGCTAGTATTTGTAGTTTCTTAAGTGTGTCCTCACCTCCAGGCACACATCGGTTATGGGGTGCCCCATCAATAATAGATTGTGCATACGGCCTACAACCTGGAGTATCGCAGCGCCCACACTGGAATTGAGGTAATGTCTCATTGATAAGATCTATCAGCTCAGGCATATAGCTATTCAGTCACACCTAATTTTTTTTGCAGCTTTGTGTTGGAAGTGGTGTACCCAAATGGAACTCGCTCGCCAGGATGAATGCGTTGAAATGCCTTCTGTACTGCGAGGGTTGTTTCATGAAAGCCACATAGAATTAAATCAAGTTTTCCTGGATAGTCATTAATATCACCCACAGCAAAAATTCCATCTTTATTGGTTTCAAAGTTCTCTGTATTCACGGCTATTTTTTTCTGCGCCAATTCAAGTTCCCAATCCAAAATTGGACCTAGCTTTTTATTTAAACCAAACAAAAATAGCAATTCATCAGCATCCTTGGTAACGCTTTCCTTAGTGTCAAAGTTTTTTAAAGTTACAGCAGTGACCTTTTCGGTACCTTGAATAGATTCAATTTGAAAGGGAGTGAGTAAGTTAACTGCTTCAGTTGCAACCAATTCTCTCATCTGAGCTTCTGTGTGCTGGGCTCCACGAAACTCATCTCTGCGATGAACCAAGCTGACAGATTGAGCGACCTTGGCCAATTCAACTGTCCAGTCAAGGGCAGAGTCTCCACCACCAAAAATAAATAGATTCTTATCTCTGTACTTCTCAACAGATTTAACTGAATAGCTCACGCCCAGGTCTAAAAACTGATCTGGATCTTCTATGTTGGGTGGTCTCCTGGCTTCAAATGATCCTGCTCCTGCAGCAATAAATATATTTTTTGTAGTACATTCAAGACCTTCGTTTGTTAGAATTTTCCAAGATGTCACACCATCTTCTGTTGATAGGGGCTCTATAACTTCAACCCTTTGAGACAAATACAGGTCATAGTCAAAAGGTTTGATTTGCTCTAGGAGTGCATCCACATGCTCCTGCGCTGTTTGACTTGGAACACCAGGAATATCATAAATTGGTTTTTCAGGATACAGCTCAGAGCATTGACCGCCCACCTTATCGAGGTTATCTATAAGGGTACACCTGAGACCAAGAAGCCCAGCCTCAAATACAGTAAATAAACCAACAGGGCCAGCCCCAATTACTAAAATATCTGTTTCTATTTTCATTTAATTCTTTGCCCTGGTTTAGCCCCATTATCTGGGGAGATTACAAATATCCCGCCATCTGAATCACTGGCAGCGAGAATCATGCCTTCAGATACACCAAATTTCATCTTTCTAGGCGCTAGATTATGAGCCATAACAACAAGCTTTCCAACTAGGTCTGCTGGCTCATAAGCTGATTTTATACCAGCAAATACATTTTTCTGACCGAGCTCCCCAACATTAAGGGTCACCGAAATCAATTTATCTGCACCTTCAACATGAGAAGCTGCAGTGACTTCGGCAACTCGCATATCCACCTTCATAAAATCATCAATGGTTATAAAATCATCATTCTTATACGACTCTTCCATGGTGTTATCCTCTGTCTGGAACTGGTTAATATCTAAAGCCTCTACTCTTGAGATTACGGCTTGGAATTCTTCTATACGACAATCTACTAAGATTTCATCAAGATCTATGTAGTCAACTGTGTCCATCTGTAACATTTTTAGCAGTTTGGATGTCAGCGTTGGTATGACGGGATGCAGCAATATACATAAGTTTTTAAAGACATTGACTGCAGTTGTAGCAACAACCAATGCTTGAGCCTCGTCTAGTTTCCAAGGTTTCTGCTCGTTAATATACTTGTTTGTGTTGTCGGCAATCTCCATGATTAACTTTAGAGCTTTAGAATAATCTTTTGCTTCGAGGTGTTCGTAAATCTGAGCTTCTTGTATCCTAGATTGTTGCAAATGAGCTTCATCGATTGTTGGTGCGAGGGTGTTACCATTCTTAGCAATAAAAGGTGCAGACCTGCTAAAAATGTTTGCAAATTTACCAACTAAATCTGAATTAATTTTTTGAGCTAAATCATCAAGGTTTAGATCTAGGTCTTCTATTTTTGCATTCAATTTACTTGCATAGTAGTAGCGCAATAGTTCAGGATCACAAACAGCAGCAAATTGATCGGCAGTAATAAATGTTCCCTTTGATTTAGACATTTTCTCACCATTAACAGTAATAAAGCCATGGACGTGAATATTGGAAGGCACTTTATAAGCACTAGACTGGAGTAGGGCAGGCCAAAATAAGCCATGGAAATATGTAATATCTTTACCAATGAAATGGTGGATTTCATATTCTGAATCTTTTCCCCACAAATCATCAAGAGTTTGATGGTTGGCATGGGCCCAATTTTTAGCAGAGGCAAGATAGCCGATAGGAGCATCCACCCAAACATAAAAATATTTTTCATGTTCGTCGGGAATGTTAAATCCAAAGTATGGATTGTCCCTAGAAATATCCCAGCCTTTGAGTTCTCCATCAAGCCATTCAGATAATTTTGCTACTACGGGCTTTTGAATGCTCGCAGTTGCTAAGAAATTTATGAGTTCTTCCTTGCATTTATTAAGATCAAAAAACACATGCTCGGATTTTTTCAATACTGGTGTTGAGCCTGTCAAGGCAGATTTGGGGTTAAGCAACTCAGTTGCTGAGTAGGCAGCCCCACACTTATCACAACCATCCCCATATTGATCTTTTTCACCGCACTTTGGACAATCACCAGATACATATCTATCAGCCAAGAACATTCCTTTTGCCTCATCAAAGCACTGCTCTATTTGCCTCTTATATATATAACCTGCATCTTTAGCGGCAAGGTATATTTCATTTGAGAGCTCTTGGTTTTCTGTGCTGTGTGTAGAATGATAATTTGTGTATTGAATACCATATTTAGCCAGAGACGATATATGAGCATCTTTGATAGGCTCTATAAAATCTTCAGGATCTACATTCAGTTCTTCGGCCTTCATCATGATTGGAGCACCATGAGCGTCATCAGCGCAAAAACTTAAAACATCATGATTGGACATTTGTAAGTGTTTCACCCAGATATCAGTTTGAATATGCTCTAATAAATGACCCACATGAATATCTCCATTTGCGTATGGAAGAGCGCTCGTCACAATGATTTTTCTTAACTTATTAATTAGAGTTCCAAGTTCCGTTTAATCGAGTATTATAAATGAAAAAATTATCTCCATGGGCATCAAAAAAATAATCGCAATTGCTTCTGCCAAAGGTGGCGTTGGAAAATCTACCGTTTGTGCTAATCTCGCCTACGCCTTTTCTAAGAACCATTCGGTGGGGATATTAGACGCAGACATCTATGGTCCAAATCAACACTTAATATTTGGTATAGAAAATTTAAAACCAGAGGTTATCGAGGTTGATGGCAAAAAAAAATTTACTCCTTTAATCTCGCATAACATAGCTATCAACAGCATGGGATTTATCTTGGATGCCGCCAAAGCAGCGATGTGGAGGGGACCAATGCTCAGCGGCGCAATCAAGCAATTAATGGAATCAACTCAATGGGGAGATCTGGACTTTCTGTTTATAGATATGCCGCCGGGTACAGGGGATGCTTATATTACTGTTGCACAGGATCTAAAGCCCGACCATGCAATCTTGGTAACCACTGAAAGCTCTTTGGCCATCAAAGATACAATCAAATCCAAAGCCCTGTTTTTAAAGCTCAATATTCCTCTTGCTGGCTATATCAATAATATGTCATCTTCCATCTGCCCCCATTGCTCTAAAACAATAAATGAAGAGCAGTCTACTCAAAAGCATGATCCTTTGAGTGAGCTAGAATTGCTTGAGCTTGGTACCATCCCTAGATCGAATGATCTTTTAAATTTTAAGCTTGAGGAGTCTACTAATTTATTCCTATCATCTTATAATATGCTAAAAAATATTTTATGAACTCTGTAATCCAAGCTCAATTATTTCTAATATTGCTAGTCTTTGCTGCGCCAGTAAGTGCAAATGATCCTTTTGAGAATCTCAATAGAAAAGTTTGGACATTCAATGAATTCCTTGACGACAATCTAGCAAAGCCAACAGCAGAAATTTATACAACGATAGCACCAGAACCTGTTGAGGTTGGTATTTCTAATTTTTTTAGAAATCTAAATGAGCTAGACAATACAGCTAACCAACTACTTCAAGGTCATCCCATTCTTGCGATAAATGATTTTTCAAGATTTCTCATTAACTCAACCATAGGATTGGGTGGTTTTTTTGATGTTGCTTCAAGGCTTGGCCTGGAGAGACATGATGAAGATTTTGGTCAAACTTTAGGCGCATGGGGTGTTCCGTCTGGTCCTTTTTTAATGTTTCCTCTTTTTGGTCCGTCAACACCAAGAAGTTTAGCAGGAAGAAGTGTCAGCTCTGTTCTTGGAGGTACGTTTGCGATTAAAGAAACAGATGTCAGAGTCGCCATTAAGAGCCTAGATGTTCTCGAAACAAGGGCAAGATACCTTGAAGTTGAATCATTGATCATTGGTGATCGCTACTCGTTTATTCGCGATTCATACATGCAATATCAAGAATTTGAATCGACTAATGGGGAAGGGCAGGCAGATGACTTTGTAGACGATATGGATGACTTTATTTTAGAAGAATAGGGTTAAACTAAAGACACTAGATCTTCTATATTGCTGCTTAAATTTTCTTTCTGCATGGTATCTAAAATTAATTTCCGATAGTGTCGAGCATGCGGCATGCCTTTGTTTATGCCAAAGACATGCTTTAGTGTCCTGCTGTAAGGGATACCTTCTTCATACTTCTCCATAGAATACCCAAGGTAATCTCTCAGAATTTTTTTTCTATCATGGGTTTGTGATTCATACCCGAATATTTTCTCGTCAACCTCGGCTGTGATCATAGGGTTGTCATAAGCCGCTCTTCCTAGCATCACGCCATCCACTCTATCTAGATGTTCTAAAGATTCATCGACTGATTGAATGCCGCCGTTGATAACGATCTCAAGTCTTGGAAAATCTTTCTTCAGAGCATAAACATGCTCATACTTTAAAGGAGGCACCGTTCTGTTTTGCCTTGGAGATAATCCTTTTAGGATCGCTACTCTTGCATGAACAATCAAAGTGCTTATATTTGTATCAGCTAATTGAGCTGTAAATTTTTGTAAAAAATGATAATCGTCATGCTCATCTACGCCAATCCTGCATTTAACAGTAACTGGTATTTTAGTCGACTCCTGCATAGCGGATATGCATTCAGAAACCAACCCTGGTTCTTTCATTAAGCAAGCTCCGAAAGCCCCTTTCTGAACTCTCTCAGAGGGGCAGCCTACATTTAAGTTGATCTCATCATAGCCAAGGGAATCGCAGATTTTTGCACAAGCCACTAGATCATCTGGATCTGAGCCTCCAAGTTGAACTGCTACTGGGTGTTCTATCGATGAATCAAATTTTAACTGCTCCAAGCAGTTACCATGAATGATTGCACCCGTTGTGACCATTTCTGTATACAGAATTGAGTGCTTGGTGATCAAACGAAAAAGATATCTATCATGCATGTCAGTGCATTGCATCATTGGGGCAATGCAGAACCGATGATTGAGAGGGCTCACTGCCTAAAGGAAACTCACAACTGAAACAAAGCCTACAATTGATAGCACGATTGTGTAAGGCAAAGCCATTACCACCATTCTCATATATGACAGTCCAATTAATGGTGCTAGTGAAGATGTCAGAAGAAACAGGAACGCTGCCTGCCCGTTAGGTGTAGCAATGCTGGGTATGTTAGTTCCGGTATTAATAGCTACTGCTAAGTGATCAAATTGTTCGCGTGTAATCACATTCGTATCAAGAGCCTCTTTAATCTCTTTGATATAAATGGTTGCAACAAAAACGTTATCACTGATGGCCGACAGGACGCCATTAGCAACAAAAAATATGGGAGCTTGGATCTCGGTATTCTGATCCAAGACATAACCAATTATAGGGGCAAATAAAGCTTGATCTGAGATTACACTCACCACGCCAAAAAAGACAACCAAAAGAGCTGTAAAGGGCAGGGCTTCTTTAAATGCCTCGCCAAGGTCGTGCTCATCAGTAATGCCTTTAAATGAAGTCAATAATATAATGACGCCTAGGCCAATAATTCCAACTGCAGCCAGATGAAAAGCTAGGGCAATGATGAGCAGGATACCAACAATCATTTCGATGATGATTTCTAGCTTCATAATGTCTGTTCTCTTACTCAACTCATATTCATTATATTCATGAAAGATATTTTTGATTCGCAGAGGTAGGTGCGTGCCAAATCCAAATAATCTAAATTTCTCAATAGAAAAACAAGTGATCATACCTGCAATAAAAACTGGAACAGTTACAGGAGCCATCATGACTGCAAATTCAATAAATTCCCAGCCTGCGACATTGGCAATGAGTAAATTTTGCGGTTCGCCCACTATGGTGCAAACACCACCAAGCGCAGTTCCAACGACGCCATGCATAATGAGATCTCTTAAAAATGACTTAAAGTTTTCCAAGTCAGCTTTACCTTCTTCTGTCAGGGTCGTATCGTCGAGTATGTCGTGATTAGCAGAACCAAAGTCTGCGCCTGAATTAGCGAGATGGAAAATTCTATAAAAACCAATCCCCACAGCAATTAGAACAGCAGTAACAGTTAGGGCGTCTAAAAAAGCTGATAAGAATGCTGCAACAAAGCAAAATAATAATGAGAGCTTTGTTTTGGAGTGAACTCTAAGCAGCAGTTTGGTGAAAATACTTAACATTAAGTTTTTCATAAAATAAATTCCTGCAACCATAAAAACCAGTAGCAAGATAACTTCTAAATTATGCTCAACCTCATACAGCAAAGTGTAGGGAGTAGTTAGACCTAAAACCAAAGCTTCAATTGCCAATAATCCTCCAGGCTGAAGGGGGTAGCACTTTAATGCTAAAGCAAGGGTAAAAATAAACTCAAGCAACAAAAACCAGCCAACAAAAAAAGCACCATTCAAACCTAGAAAGTTCAAACCATACAAAGCAATTGGATTAAAAATTAAAAACGCTATGATGGTATTTTTATACCAATCTGGGGAAGATCCTAGAAACATTTGATATAGATTTTTTAACATAGTAATACCTTTTATTTATATGGAATTAATCAGGCAGCTGCATGACACATTCAAGCCACTGGCAAAAGTAATTCTTTTTTGCGATGGTAAGATTTTATACGATCATGCAGCAAAAACTTATACTTTTGATATAAAAAATCTAGATTCTCTTGATGCTTATTCTCCATATTTATGTATTGGACATGACAAGGAATTAAGTGAAGACTTCTATGTTATCAATGTTGAGGCTACCGCTAATGTTTTTGGTATTTTTATGGATCCAAACTCAGTAGAATTTACGGATATTCGAACGGTCCTATCCTTTGTAGCAGCTGACGACTTCCATCTACTCTCCAGAGCTACCATACTTAATAAGTGGAAGAGTGCCAACGCTTATTGCTCCTCTTGTGGCGAAAAGGCAGTCTTTAATCCCGTTGAGGGTGCGCCAGACTGTAAATGTTCAGCACCTCCAGCATACCCAGTAATATCTCCCTGCATTATCACTCTCATTCACGATAAAAATAGACTTTTACTAGGCAGAAGTAAATTCTTCCCAGCTAATATGTTCAGCACTTTAGCAGGCTTTATTGAGGCTGGTGAAAATGCAGAGGAAGCGCTCCACAGGGAAGTAATGGAAGAAGTTAATGTCAAAGTTTCAAATATACAATATTTTGGCTCACAGTCGTGGCCGTTTCCATCACAACTTATGCTTGGATACTTTTGTAAGTATGAAAGTGGCGACATCATCTTGAATGATGAAGAGTTAGAAGAGGCCAGGTGGTTTGATGTAGATAAATTACCTACGATTCCACCTGACACTTCAATTTCAGGCCAACTTATTCGCTCTTATATCTCGGATCATTTAAAGCCCTAGTAGGCTTTGGTGCTGGAGTCGGTGCCGGCGTTGGCGCTGGAGTCGGTGCGGGTGTTGGAGCGGGTGTTGGAGCGGGAGATGGTGTGGGAATTGGAGCTGAAATCACTGCCTTAACATCCCCAGCATCTATTTTATTTCCATTAACCTCAGCTTTAGCGCTGGTCTCACTCTTTACTACTGGGCTTGCATCAGTTTTCGCCTCTATCTCAGCAACCTTTTTCGGTGGAATCACCACAGGCTTTGGAGACTTGCCATCAACTTTTTTTGGAGCTGCAGCTTTTCTAGGATTATTTCTATTATTTCTCGGATTACGAGCTTTATCACCAGCGTTATTCCTAGGGTTTCTCGTTGTAGCTTTTGATGAATTCTTACCTCTTCTTTGCGGTCCTTTCTTTTTCTTTTTTCCATCAGATCGAAGGAACGATAGGGTGAATAAAGACTTCAAGAACCTACCAATGAGTGAGGGTTTCTTTCTTTTAGGCATTCTTGGAGGAACTGTTACTTGGACCAATGGTTTTAAGGCCTTTTTATTAATATTTGAATCTCTCCACTCCATTGAAGGCTCTGGGCTATTTGGTGTCATATCGTAAGAGAAGGGTTTCTTGCCTGCAACAGCTTTAACTCTTGCTACCTTATAATAAGGTCTAGATTTATAAGGGTCTGCAATAACGAGAATATTTACTTGGTAGGTATTCTCTATTGCAATAATGTCACGTCTTTTTTCATTTAAGAGATAGCTTGAAACATCAGCTGGGACATAAACATGAATCTCACCTGTATTTTCTTTTGCAGCGTCTTCACCAATAATTCTTAATATAGATTGGCCTAACGATCTAGTGCCTCTAACTTGAACATGCTGAATATCATAAGTCTCATCCAAAGACGGTCTGAGCCTTTGCCTTGAAAGCTCCAGTAATCCAAATCTAGAAATTTCAGCGATTTGAATTCTCGCTCTATCAGATTGAACGGCTGATCTGAAAGTACTTGCTACTTTCTGCTGATGCTTTTCATCTTGCATGTCAATGAAGTCAATAACTATAAGTCCGCCAAGATCGCGTAATCTTAATTGTCTAGCAACTTCTTTTGCTGCTTCAATGTTAGTAGTAAAGGCAGTAGATTCAATGTCCTTGCCCTTAGTAGATCTAGCTGAATTAACGTCAATAGATACCATGGCTTCTGTTGGGTCAATCACAATAGAACCACCTGAAGGAAGAGAAATCTCTCTCTGAAAGGCTAATTCTATCTGGCTTTCAATTTGATAGCGGTTGAAAAGGGGTATCTCTTCGTTGTAATAAATAATTCTATCGGCATGATCAGGTATCACAGACTTTGCAAAATCTAAAGCCTCTGCATGGACGGCTTCATCATCAATCAAGATTTCTTCTATGTCATCTCTAAAATAATCTCTAAAGACCCTTAAGATCAACTTATCATCTTTGTAGATAAGGCTTGGGCTTGGTGCGTCAGCAACAGATGCTTGAATCTGCTCCCATAAATTCATTAAATAATCTAAGTCCCATTTAAGCTCTTCAGATGATCTTCCAAGACCAGCCGTCCTGACGATCACACTCATCCCTTCAGGGATTGTAAGCTCACTTAATGCTGTTTTAATATCATCTCGCTCTTCGCCAGCAATTCTTCTAGATACCCCACCAGATTTCTCTGAATTAGGTATTAAAACTATAAATCTTCCTGCAAGAGAGAGCTGATTTGATAAAGCTGCGCCCTTAGTTCCGCGTTCTTCTTTCAATACCTGAGCAAGGATTTGATCACCTTCTTTAAGTATGCATTTTCTCTTTCCATCTGCACCATTGGTGAAATACTCGCTGGAGAGTTCTTTGAGGGGTAAAAAGCCATGCCTTTCATTTCCAAAGTTAATAAAAGCTGCGTCGAGACTTGACTCAACTCTTGAGACAGTTGCTTTAAATATACTGCCTTTTAGAAGTGCCTGGGCATTGAACTCATTATCTAAGTCAAATAGCTTTGCGCCATCAACAAGAGCAACACGCAGTTCATCCGAGTACGAACAATTAATTAAAATTCTTTTCATTTTTTTCTCCAATATAGAGAAAGAGAATAGCGATCGCGCATCTAAAAGTTTTAAAAGTCTTACCCTGGGGAGCTTTTAAACTAACGCCAGGAAATAAAATTCATGACGGTCATAGTAAATCTAATTTTTTAACTTTCTTGCGCTCTTGCGCATATTCCAAACTTTCTCTTGATACACCTTGTAATTTGAGGTGATCTATTATTATCTATGCAACAGGCATAAATTTATTGTTAGGGCATGTAAATACTTTATTTAAAGCTCCTAATTTCGAGTATTCTACCCCAATGAGTGCTAAAAACCTAAAAATTACTGATGATCATGCCGGAAGACGCCTGGATAATTATCTCTTTTATGTTTACAAAACTTTACCCAAATCAAAAATATATAACATGATTCGCAAAGGAGAGATTCGGGTGAATTCTGGCCGCATTAAACCATCTAGAAAATTAATGCTAGATGATGAGATTAGAATTCCTCCATATTTAGTTGATTTTGACTCAAACGAGCTAGAGATTAAAATACCACCTTCCAGAATTACAGAGTATTGGAAATCTGTTTTGTTTGAAAATAATGATTACATAGTCTTCAACAAGGATCCTGAGCTAAGCGTTCATTCGGGATCAAACAATCAATTTGGATTGATTGATATAGCTCGGGCTGCTCATGAAAACCAAAACATAGATTTGTGTCATAGGATCGATAAATCAACCTCTGGATGTATTGTGCTATCAAAAAATAAAAAGTTTCTAAGAATCTTTCATGATCAGCTTAAAGGTCAGGAGATTACAAAAAAATATCAAGCTATATTGATGGGTCAATTTCAAGGTAATCGAAGAATTGAAAGTAAATTAGATTCTTCTACCAAAGAATTCCTACACAAAGTTCAAGAGACAGCTGAGGGGAAGGATGCTATCTCTGAATTTAAGTTAATCCAGAGTTTAGGGAGCTTCTCTCATGTTGAAATACTTATCTTTACAGGAAGAATGCATCAAATAAGAGTCCAAAGTGCGAACCTGGAACTTCCGATAGTCAACGATAAAAAGTATGGAGATTTTGGAGCAAATAAGTTCATAGCTAAAGAAACTGGAGTTAATCGCTTAGCATTGCATTCAAGCTTTATTCAATTTAATGATCGAGAAGGTGTGAAAGTCACTTATAAAGCTCCACTTGATGATGAATTTGATATACTCTTGCACAAGCTTAATTCGCTGACTATTCAAAGTTAATCTAATCTGATAGGATGCATTTTTTTTAAATTATTATGGCAGTACAAAAAAGTAAAAAAACGAGATCTAAAAGAGGCATGATTCGATCACATGACCATCTTTCCGATCTTACATTATCTACCGATCCAGTTTCTGGAGAGCGTCACCTACGCCATCAAATGACTGCGGACGGTTTCTATAAAGGTCGCCTAGTGAAAGATCTAAGAAAACCAGAGAAAGAATTAGAGGATACTGAAACTCCCGAATAAATAATGGCTTTTTCTGCTGCTATTGTTTTTCCTGGTCAAGGCTCACAGCATCTGAATATGCTCTCGCAAGGTGGCATACTAGATATAGCTCAATCATCTGAATACCTTTATCTTGTTGACTCTTGCAGTGATCTCATCCAAGAAGATTTTTTTGGTCTCATTGAAAAAGGCCCAGAAGATATCTTACACAAAACATCGGTCACTCAACCGGTATTACTTTTAACCTCTTATTTCCATTTTTTAAAGTTACTTGATAATGTGAAGGTTGAACCAACTCTGTTTGCTGGGCATTCACTGGGAGAATATACTGCTTTAGTTGCTGCTAAATCATTAAATATAGAGGATGCTTTAAAGCTTGTGCGCCAACGCGGGGAGTTGATGGAGCTAGCCCCGAAAGGTTCTATGGCAGCAATTCTTGGTATGGATCATTCTGCAATTAAAGGCATTTGTGAGGAAATATCAGCAGATGATAGTGATAGTGTTCAGTGCGCTAATTTGAATTCACCAGTCCAAACTGTCATTTCTGGATTACAGCATTCAGTGGAGAGGGCGCAGAATTTATGTTTAGAACATGGGGCAAAGCGCGCGATTAAGCTCAAGGTTAGCATTGCTTCCCATAGTTCATTAATGAAACAGGCTGCCGAATCATTTTATGAGTATCTGTCTACTATTTCTATTGACTCTCCGCAAAATAGGCTGATTCATAATGTTGGTTGCACCGAAGCTACCTCAACTCAAGAAATAGTTGAGCTGCTTGCCATGCAGCTCTATTCACCTGTCGAGTGGGTTAAAACAACCAATATAATAAAAGAATCTGGAGTGATGGCCATAGAATGCGGCCCTGGAAAGGTTTTAGGCGGTTTAATGAAATCAAATGGCATTCAAACTTATTTTTCAACATCAGATACTCAGTTTTATGAGAAAATAACTAATCATGATAAATAAAACTGTACTGATTACAGGTTCCTCACGTGGGATAGGCTTATCTATGGCCAAAGCCTTTGCGGAGGCAGGGTATTTTGTTATAGGAACATCCAGAGCTAGCTTCGACTTAGAGGCTTCGTTGGGCACCAAAGAGTGTCTGCATATTGCACTTAACGTAACAGACAGACCAGCTATTATTGAGGCCGTAAAAGATCTGAATGCAAAATCTATTTCTCCAAGCGTTATTGTAAATAATGCGGGTATTACAAAAGATCAGTTATTTCTAAGAATGAAAGATGAGGATTGGGACGATGTGATTGATACAAACCTTACAAGTGTTTTTAATATTACCAAGGCCTTTCTTAAATCAATGGTGAAAGCAAGAGAGGGAAGAATTATAAATATTTCTAGCGTAGCAGCATTAATGGGTAATCCAGGCCAAGTTAATTATGCAGCGAGTAAATCTGGCATTGGTGGCTTTACAAGATCTTTAGCCAAAGAGGTGGCTTCACGAAATATTACTGTTAACTCAATCACACCTGGATTTATCGAGAGTGATATGACCGATGCTCTAACAGACGAGCAGAGATCTCTAATCCTATCTGGCATTCCAGCTCAAAAATTTGGTGATACGAGTAACATAGCAGATCTTGCAATCTTTCTAGCATCTGACAACGCTTCGTATATTACTGGGCAAACTATTTCAGTCGATGGCGGCTTATATATGAGCTAATCTTTTATTGTTTTGAGTTGAAATGCTGTAGAATGAGTTTTTTTAATATGGAGGGTGCTAAATGAGTATCGAAGAAAGAGTAAGAAAGATTGTTTGTGAGCAATTAGGTGTTTCTGATGAAGAAGTAAAAAATGATGCTTCTTTTGTCGATGACCTTGGAGCTGATTCACTTGATACGGTAGAGCTTGTTATGGCCTTAGAAGAAGAATTTGAACTTGAGATAGCTGATGAAGAAGCTGAAAAAATTTCAACTGTTCAAGAAGCTGTAAATTACATTAACTCAAACAGCTAAGCAGAATAAATGAGGCAACTACACAGAAGGGTTGTAGTTACCGGCTTAGGTATTTTATCCCCGATTGGCAATACAGTGCATGAAGCTTGGTCTTCTTGCATAAATGGTCACTCGGGTATAACTAATGTTGATGTGGGTATTGTTGATAGCCCAGTATCAATAGGCGGTCAATTAAAGAACTTTAATCCGTCAGACCATCTTGAACCTAAAGAGGTAAGAAGAATTGACCCTTTTATTCAGTATGGCATTATTGCTGCCAATCAATCCATTGCTGATTCAGGTATTTTAAATTTTCCTAATCTAAACAAAGAACTCGTTGGGGTAAATTTTGGAGCTGGAATTGGTGGAATCCAAACAATTGAAAATAATAAATTACTGCTAGAGTCCAAGGGTTACAAAAAAGTCTCACCATTTTTCGTGCCCGGCTCGATTGTTAATATGATTTCAGGCCTAGTATCTATTAAACATGGGTTCATGGGGCCGAACACCTCTGTTGTCACGGCATGCTCAACAGGAAATCATTGCATTGGAACAGCAGCACGCTCCGTAGCATGCGGTGAAGCGGATGTCATGATCGCAGGAGGAGCCGAGATGGCATCAACTCCACTCTCAATTTCTGGTTTTATCGCTGCCAGGGCCCTCTCAACAAATCCAGACCCCAAGACGGCTTGTCGGCCATGGGATATAGATAGAGATGGATTTATTCTATCTGACGGTGCAGGCTCTTTAGTGCTAGAAGAATATGAGCATGCCAAAATGAGAGGGGCTCATATTTATGCTGAAGTTGCTGGTTTTGGTATGAGCTCAGATGCTTACCATATGACAGCTCCACCAGAGGATGGTCGAGGAGCATCTCTTTCAATGAAAAATGCTCTGTTAGATGCTGAGCTTAACTCTGATGATATTGATTATATTAATGCTCATGGTACTTCCACGCCGCTGGGCGACTTGGCGGAAACTAGAGCGGTAAAAACAATATTTGGTTATTCCGCTCCAAGCATTAGCTCAACGAAATCAATGACCGGTCACACGCTGGGAGCTGCTGGGGCTATCGAATCAATTTTCTGTATTAAAAGTATTAATGATAATGTTGTGCCTCCCACAATCAACCTGACTAACCCAGACCCATTATGCGATCTTGATTACACGCCACTTAGGGCAGTTGAAAAAGAAGTTTCTATAGCAATGAACAATTCTTTTGGTTTTGGGGGAACCAACTCTACTCTTGTTTTTAAGAAAATTTAAGTTTATCCAGATCCTGTCTCTCTTTGTCTTTTTGAGCTTAGTTGTTATTGGAACAACGACATCATTCTCCCACTCCTTAATATCAAATAAGTCGACCACTATTACCATTGAAAAAGGTCAGTCCTTAAACACAGTATTGCGCCAACTTTCAGTAACATCGGGTGAAGAATTTCTTTTAAAGGCTTATTTATATACTAGCGGTATTGACTTTATTCAAGCTGGTCATTACGAGTTGGTCGACAAAACATGGCGTCAATTCTTTGCCGATATATCTAATGGCTCAATAAAACAATACAAATTCAAAATTCAAGAAGGATCAAATTTATTTGAGCTTAAAAAACTCATTCAATCATCTAATTTAAACTTTGATTGCCCAAAATTTTCATGCCTGGATCCAGGGCTTGCATTTCATGAGGGCACACTCATGCCTGATACATATTTTTATAAGCATAACTCTCCCGTATCAACCATTCTCTTGCATTCTCAGGCTGCTTTTATTGACTACAGCCAATCAATATGGAAACTAAAGACCTCTTTAAATCCCCTTAAAACTCTAGATGATGCCATTATTCTTGCTTCAATTGTGGAGAAAGAAGCTGGAAATGATGATGAAAAATCAATAATAGCAGGAGTTTTTTTAAACAGACTGAACCTAAAGATGCGATTACAAGCAGATCCAACAATCATATATGGATTACTTCCTAACTTTAATGGCAACATTACTAAGAAAAATCTAAAAGATCCATCAAATAAATACAATACTTATCAAATTTCTGGCTTGCCTCCAACCCCTATATCAATAGTTAGTAAAAGCTCGTTGGAAGCAGTAATATTAGGTGAGCCGAATGAATATTTATATTTTGTTGCTAAGGGAGATGGAACTCATTATTTCTCACGCAATTATGCTGAGCACCTCCAAGCAGTTCGAAAATATCAACTAAATAAAGCATTATGAAATTAATTACCTTTGAAGGCGTGGAAGGGGTTGGCAAATCTACTCAAATTGCCTTGGTTCAAGCCTGGTTAGAAGATCAAAATTTTACTGTTAAGTTAATAAGAGAACCTGGATCAACTAAATTCGGTGAGCAAATAAGAGATTTACTGCTATCGAATGAGTCCAATTTTTCTTATCAAACCGAGCTATTGTTAATGTTTAGCGCAAGAGCTGAAATGATTAAAATACATCTCACTAATGCAGCAGAGGATTTTGTGTTGTGCGATCGCTACTACCACGCTTCCATTGCTTATCAAGGCTATGGAAGAGGGTTATCTCTGAATTTTATTGATGAATTAATTGCGGGGATTAAGTGTCCAACACCAGATTTAACTATACTTTACGATCTGGATGTTAAACAAGGCTTTCAACGCAAGGCGAATGATACCAAAGATAGAATTGAGTCATCTGGATTAGAGTTCTTTGAGAGAGTTAGATCTGGTTACGTGCATTTATCTCAAACTTTACAAGAAGTACATCTCATTGATGCAAGCGATTCAGAAGAAGAGATTCATAATAAAACTATGGCGCAAATCACGTCAACTCTTAGCTTATGATTGAGCAAAAGTACCCTTGGCTGAAGAGTGCCGTTGATCAGTACTCAAATTCACAATTCCCTTCCTGCCTTTTAATTGATGGTGAAGCAGGCTTAGGAAAGCATTTGCTAGCCTCATACTTTGCAAAAAAATTACTCTGTCTTTCGGTTGATAAGCCATGTAATAACTGCAATTCATGCAATTACTTCGAAGCTGGATCACATCCAGACTATTGTTTTTTAACTTCTGCGGATTCTTCTTCAAGCCTACTAGCCCCGTCTGGAACCAAAAAAGATTCCTTAACTTCAAAAAAAATAGATGGCATTAGAGCTCTAAACGACTTTATCTCTTTTTCTAATTCCGTATCGAAGTCCAGAGTTGGAATTATATTTGAGGCGCATCTGATGAATAAAAGCTCTCAAAATGCTTTGCTTAAAACCCTCGAGGAACTGCCATTAAATAAATTTATTCTTCTGGTTTCCAATAAACGTAGGAATTTTTTACCCACCATTTATAGCCGATCTACACACCTATCCATTCAAAATCCCTCAAGTGATCAAATTGACAGTTGGTTGTTAAATCAAGGTTACATTGAATCCTCGTCTCTGAATTTTGCTCCAGATTCAACGCCACTTGCTATAGAGCAATTTATAACTAATGATCATGTGACCCATTATCAGGATCTGACAATCAAGTTGAATTCATACTGTCAGGGAGAGGTGGATACATTTGCCATGATAAAACATTACAAAGAATTGGATATTACCCTTGAGGAAAAAATAGACTCTTTAATCCTATTTCTCAAAACAAACCTTGGTATCCTCATGGGTTTTTACAAACCTAACTCTATGATGGGAATTCTTGATCATAAGGCTTTAAGCACGCAGGATATTTCGGAGTTATTGGAAGATTTGACTGACTACAAAGTTGCATTAAATAAAGTGGCGACATTAAATGAGCAAATAGGATTAAGTCACTTTCTTTTTAAGTTGCAGGCTCTTTGCAAGTAATATCAAAATTCTAATCTATTAGACGATTGTTGACCCACCATCGACCACCAGTGTTTGCCCATTGATATATGCTCCTGCGTCAGAGGCTAACATCAAAGCAACACCAGCAATTTCTTCTGGCTCACCAATTCTTTTCATTGGTACCTTATCTGTAAAGACTTTTAATATCTCTGGATTATCCCAAAGAGCCTTTGCAAAATCTGTCTTGATAAGGCCTGGTGCAATTGCATTAGCTCGAATATTGCAATGCCCAAACTCAGAAGCAATATTTTTAACCATCATGATATCTGCTGCCTTGCTCATATTGTAAGCACCCAGTAAAGAGCTACCTCGCAAACCACCAATGCTAGAGACGATAATAATGACACCATCTTTTCTTTCGATCATTTGGGGCAATACGAGCTTTGAAAGGATATGGTTAGACTTAACGTTATTTTGCATGATCTTATCAAAGGAATCAGATGGGATATCCATCATTGAGCCCATGAAGGGATTAGTTGCTGCGTTACAAATCAATATATCTATCTTGCCAAATAAATTATTTGTTTCATCAACCAAGTGTTGCAGTTGGGATTCATCGCCAATATTTGCAGCAATTGGGTAAGCTGCTTCACTCCCAACCAAGCTATTAATCTCATTAGCAGTTGCAATACATGCATCAATTTTTCTGCTCGATATGATAACCTTGGCTCCCTCTTTGGCTGCATGAAGCGCAATCGACTTACCAATGCCACGTGAGGAGCCAGTTATTAAAAATGACTTGTTTTTTAAATTAAATAATGACATTTGGCTTATAATCTCCTGATGTTTAAAAACGTTGAAATATATTCTAAATCAAATTGTTTATATTGTGATAAAGCAAAAAACTACTTTGCGCAAAATAATATTTCTTATGTAGAGCATAATGCTGAGATTCCTGAAATTTTTGATGTCCTCATGACCAGAAATCCTCATGCTAGAACTATGCCTCAGATATTTATTAATGATGAGCTAATTGGCGGCTACACAGACCTTGAGGACTGGCTGCAAAATAATAAGGATTAACTATGGTTGCTTTTAATGATTTTCTACTTCTTCTAGATGGCTACCTAAGTGGCTCATGGTGGTTTCCAGCATTTCTGATTGGCACAGGCATATACTTCACTGCTTATCTCGGTTTTCCCCAATTTAAATTTTTTGCTCATGGCTGGAGAATCGTGACAGGAAAATATGCAAAAGAAGATACTAAAGGAGAAACTAGCCCATTTGAGGCATTAACAACTGCAATGTCCGGTGCGGTTGGTACTGGCAACATAGGTGGCGTAGCTCTCGCAATATGGATTGGTGGCCCTGCAGCTATTTTCTGGATGTGGATTACAGCTATCTTTGGTATGACTACAAAATTTGTTGAAGTGACCATGGCTCATAAATACCGAACCACGCTAACTGATGGCTCTATATCAGGCGGTCCAATGTACTACATTGAGAAGGGCTTCAATAAACGCTGGGCTGGGGTGATCTTTGCTGCCTTAATGATGATTTGTGCCATTGGTTCTGGCAATATGCCCCAAATTAATAATATCGCTGTGGTTCTTGACTCTACATTTTCAATTCCCAAGCTGGCTACAGGTTTGATACTAGGCGTGATGTTATGGTTAATTATTGCTGGTGGTATCAAAAGAATTGCAAAAATTGCTAGTAAATTAGTTCCAGTGATGGCGGTGATTTACTTTGGTGGTGCTTTGGTTGTTATCGTTGAGAATTATCAAAATATCATTCCCTCACTGCATTCTATATTCTCTCAGGTATTTTCTGGGTCTGCCGCAGCAGGCGGATTTTTAGGTGCAAGTTTTGCAATGAGTCTAAAACTTGGAGTGGCAAGAGGCTTGTATTCAAATGAAGCAGGGCAGGGATCATCTCCGATCGCTCATGCATCTGCAAAAGCAGAGCATTCTGTTGAACAGGGCATGGTTTCAATTCTAGAGCCCTTTATAGATACTATAGTGGTTTGTAGTGTTACAGCACTTGTTATCCTATCTAGTGGTGCTTGGACTCAAAAATATGAAAATACTTTTGAAAGATCATCTATGGCAATTTTTGATGGCTCTTACACTGAATCAAATGAAGGCGATGTGGAGGAGCTCGGGAAATATATCCTTGATGCTAGAAATTTCACTAGCAACACAACAACCGTTAAAAACTATTCTGGAAATTTAAATATTGTTGATGGCTTATTGCAGCAAAATGACATCACAATTTTTCATAACAATTCAATTGCAGAAGATGTCCAGTTCATTGAGGGCGGTGAACCCTTCACTGGTTCTCTAGAAATTATAGATGGAGACATTGAAAATTCCTCCATCAAGGTTGAAGGTAAATCCCTTATTCACTCTGCTGAGCTAACCTCCAAAGCATTTGCTTCCGGGGTTTTAGGAATGTACGGTGAGTATATTGTGGCGATTGGCTTGCTGTTATTTGCATTTTCAACCGCAATTGCATGGTCTTACTACGGGGATAGGTCAACAGCTTATATTTTTGGTGAAGCTGCTGTGCCTTGGTACCGAATGATCTATGTTGTGAGTTTTATTGCAGCTGCAGTCATAGATACCACCATCATATGGAACATCGCATATGTTGTTGTTGCTCTGGTTACCATACCGAATCTAATAGCATTATTCGTTCTTAGAAAGGAGATGAAAGAGCAAGTCACCAGCTACGTGATGGAAAAATAATTAAACAGACTCTTTGGTTCCATCTATTTAGCTGAGCGTTGCTCTAGGACATCTAATACCTCATCAAAACTCACATCCATTTTTCGGAGCATAACTAATAAGTGGTATACCAAATCAGCTGATTCTTCTTTAACGCGACCATCATCTGTAACTGCAGATATAGCTACCTCTCCAGCTTCCTCGGTAACTTTTTTGGCCATTTCTTTAATTCCATCTATAAATAAGCTGTAAGTGTATGAGTTAGAGTTTTTTTCTTCAAAGCTGCTGTCAATAACTGCTTCTAGCTTTGCAATAAAATTTATATTCCCTGGAGATTCTTGGAAGCATGATTCTCGCCCTAGATGACATGTTGGGCCATTATTAAGTGCTGTAATCAGAAGGGTGTCATTATCACAGTCATGGAGAATTTTTATAACAGATAGCTTGTTTCCAGAAGTTTCTCCCTTTGTCCATAATTTTTGCTTTGTTCTACTAAAAAATGTAACAACACCAGATTGCTCTGTAAGCTCAAGCGCTTCTGCATTCATGTAGCCCAACATTAATACTCGCAAGCTATCTGCATCTTGAATGATAGCTGGCATTAATCCATTCACCTTATCCCAGTTTAGTTCCATTGTTTAACCTCTTACGTTAATTTGATTGAATTGAAGATGTCTTTTTAATTCCTGAACAGTAAAAATATCTTTATGAAAAACGCTGGCTGCCAGCGCTCCATCTACATTGGTTGATTTAAACACTTCTGTAAAATCTTCCATGCTCCCAGCTCCCCCAGAGGCAATCATCGGAATAGTGCAGCGATCGGAAAGGTCCTTGATTAAATCTAAATCAAAGCCATTTCTCATACCATCCTGATTCATTGAGTTAACCACTACCTCTCCTGCGCCTAGGCTCTGAATCTCTTCCAACCAATCTAGCGCTTCTATCTCACTTGAATAAGCCGTGTCTTCATTTCCAGTTTTGGCATATATCAGGTGCTTGGAATTGATTGTTTTAACATCTATGCCAACCACTACACATTGGGCTCCAAATTCGTCACTAAGATCTCTGATCATCCTTGGATTTAACAGGGCTGGAGTATTAATAGATATTTTATCAGCTCCCTCATTAAGTATTAGTCTTGCATCATCCATTGATTTAATTCCACCAGCAACGCAAAAGGGAATGTTAATAACCTCTGAAATTTTTTTCACCCAGCTTTTATCAACCATTTTCTCCTCAGTGCTGGCAGAAATATCATAGAAAACTAATTCATCCGCTCCCTGATTAGAATATTTGGCAGCAAGCTCAACAATGCCCCCCATAACCTCATGATTTTTAAACTGAACACCCTTAACTACCAGTCCATTTTGAACATCCAGACATGGAATTATTCTTTTACATAGCATTGGATAATTCCTTCAAGCTTATAGCGTGTTCGTAAATTGCTTTCCCAACCACTACTTCCTTGCATCCAAGGGTTTGTACTGCATCAATATCTTGTATTGAAGAGATTCCTCCAGAGGCTATGAGGTTGATGCTTGGAAATGTTTCGATAATATGTTGATAGGCCTTTACGCTTGGACCTTTCATTGCACCATCTAGACTAATGTCTGTGGCTAATATATTTGAGAAATATGAATAAGTATTTAAAAATTCTGTCAAGTTAACAGAAGACTGGTTTTGCCATCCGTGAGTAAAGATTATCTGTTGATCCTCAATAGTTTTAAAATCTAATCCTAAGACTATTTGATCTGGATCAAAGTTTGACTGAAGTTCGGGTAAAAAGTTAGGTGTTTCAAATAAAGCGGTGCCTACAATAATACGAGTGACGCCAAGCTCAAGCATCTCTGAAGCTTTTTTAATACTTCTAATGCCACCACCAACCTCTAAGCTTAAGCTAGGGTTTGAAGCAAGTCTTTTAATAATGGGTAGATTCTCCTGTGAACCTGTTTGAGCGCCATCTAAATCGACAATGTGTAGGTAACTAAAGCCATAATCCATAAATTCCCTGGCTTGGTTAATAGGGTCGAGGTTATAGTTGGTTAACTGATTAAAGTCTCCTTGCACCAAACGGACACAGTTACCTTTTTTTAGATCAATCGCAGGTAATATAGTCATCTCAATCCTAAAAAATAATTAAGAAATATTTCTCCAGCGATAGATGATTTTTCTGGATGAAACTGGCATCCAATAAAATTATTTTTAATCGCTACAGAGGTCATAGTTATTTCATATTCAGTAACGGCAGCAGTGTCACCTGATTCTTGGGCGAAGTAGCTATTAGCAAAGTAATAATGATTGCCAAGGCTGGATAGGGCGCTGGAATTAAATATTGCCTTATTCCAACCCATTTGAGGAATTTTTATTCCTGGGCTAATTGGAAGCTTTTTTACTTCGCCCTCAAATATCCCAAGACATTTAGTCTTTTGTTCTTCAGAATATTCATACAAAATCTGCATTCCTATGCATATGCCTAATACTGGCTGACTAAGCTCTCTGATAGTATCTACAAGGCTTAAAGAGCGTAAAGTATTCATCACTCGTCCTGCGGATCCAACGCCAGGAATAACAACATGCGAGGCCTGAGCTATCTGGGCAGGATCTGTTGTAATAACAGTCTCTTGATCTTGAAGTTTTAACGCATGCTGAACAGACTTTAGATTTGCTCCACCGCAATCAATAATAGCTACGCTCACATAACACCTTTTGTTGAAGATGTATCAGAGCCCTCTATTACTATTGCTTGCTTTAGTGCTCTTGCAAATGTTTTGAAGGTGGCTTCAAGCAGATGATGTGAATTAGTACCCACGGTGTCTATATGACAAGTAAAGGCTGCAGAGTTAACCAGAGATATAAAGAAGTGCTCAAGCATTTCACCGGGGAAGTCACCAACCACCTCGCGCAGTTCAGAGCATTTAAAGTTTAAGAAGCGACGAGATGCAAGATCAATACTTACAGAGCATTTGACCTCATCCATCACCAATGTTTCGACTGTGGAATATCTAGATATACCAAGTCTACTATCTAATGCTACATTAATTGCAGAGCCTAGAGTAATAGCAATATCTTCTATGGTGTGATGTTCATCTATATATAAATCGCCATCACATGTTAAATGTAAGTCAATTTTACTATGCTTAGAAAATTGCTCTAACAAGTGGTCTAAAAACTTAAGGCCTGTATTGATTGAGTATTTGCCAGTGCCGTCTAAATTAAGATTAACGTAAATATTTGTCTCGTTAGTTTTTCGAATTTCGACGCAGGCCCTAGATTTTTTAATCCCTAAAACTCGATTTCTTCTAATATCAACTGCGGCTGCATGTGCATCTAAACCTTCAGCCAAAGCCAGGGTAGTAACAGTATCTTTCAGGTTCATAAAACCTTCTGCTGAAGCGATCTGTAGTCCAATCTGTTTGCCAAAATCTTTGATGCCTAGACCTGAATATGTTCTTGCATGGCCATTGGTTGGAAGAACATGATTAGAGCCCGAGGCGTAATCACCAAAAGATTCGGGTGATAGGGAGCCGCAAAAAATAGACCCTGCATTATTGATAGTTGGCAAGTACTTAGAATAATCCTCATCTAGTAAAATTAAATGCTCGGGTGCGCATTCATTTATCAGTTGGGAGGTATCAATGATAGATTTAGATTTAATAAGAATAAGATTTTTTATGCTCTTGTTGAGTATTTTTTCTCTTGTTAGCCCTTTTTTCTGCTTCAGGACTTCTGACTTTACCTTAGTCAATACATTAAGTTTTTGAGAAATAATAAAGGCTTTTGAATCAGTACCATGCTCAAGCTGAGAAAGGGCGTCGGCTGCAGCAAGAGAGGCATTATCCAGATTGTTAGTGACAATCATTACTTCACTGGGACCAGCTGGAAGATCTATTGCCACATCCCTGGATGCTAATTCTTTTGCGTAGCTTACATAAGCGTTGCCTGGGCCAAAAATTTTTGAAACCTTTGGAACAATAGTTGTTCCGTAAGCCATAGCAAGAATGGCTTGAGCGCCACCAACCTTGTAGATGGAGTTGACATTAAAAATCTTACATATCCATAGTATTTCAGGTGCTATTTTTCCATTAGCACCAGGAGGTGAGCAGACAACAATTTCTGAGCATCCAGCAATGCTAGCTGGGACAATTTGCATTAATAACGATGAGATTAATGGCGCCGTCCCACCTGGAACATAAAGCCCAACTGAATCTATGGCTCTGAACTCTTTCCAAATGCTTATGCCTTTAGTCGTTTCAATGGGGCTGGATGATAGGCTGCTTTTATCACTCTCACAAACAAGTTGAATATTTTTAGAGGCTACTAAAATAGAGCTCTTTAACTCGTCTGAGACAGCTTGGTCTGAATTTGCAATCTCTCTAAGACTTACCTTATATGATTTGGGGATATCTAAGGATAATTCTTTGTTTATTAAATTTAATCCGGAGGTACCTTTTGATAAAATTAATGTTTTAAACCTCTTCACCACAGACTCAACCTGACTATGTGACTCTTCTGTTGAAAACCAATCAATAGATTTTGTATTTGAAGACCTGTTTATTAATTTCATTTTAATAAAGAATTTTTTCTACTGGCATTACTAATATGGATGATGCTCCACTGGTTTTTAAATTCTCCATAGTCTCCCAAAAAACTGGCTCTGTGCAAAGAGCATGGATGGCAACTTTGCCTTTTTCTTGTAATGGAATGATGGTGGGCGAATCTGCTCCAGGGAGAAGCTTGCAGATCCTATCAATTGATTCGTCTTGAGCATTTAACATCACATATTTACTTTCTGCAGCATTGATAACACCCTCAAACCTTTTGACCAAGCTAAGAACCTTAGGTTCTAATATGTTTTTTCGCCTTACATTTGAGATTAGGACCGCCTCAGAAGACATCAAGGACTTAAATTCAACAAGGTTATTCGCCTCTAAGGTTGCACCAGACGATACGAGATCACATATGCAGTCTGCTATCCCAATATAAGGTGTAAGTTCAACAGAGCCATTAATTTTAATGACTTCAGCTTTCACATTATTTTTCTTTAAATACTTTTTTACTAGTCCTGGGTAAGAGGTTGCAATCGTCTTATTGGTCAGACTCTTCATTTTTGAAGATGAGGGTCGCGCAAAAGCCAATGAGCATTTTGAAAAACCTAAAGGTAAAATAGTATGCGCATTGAGATTGGTACTTGTTGCAGACTGTTCAGCTAAGACATTTTCACCAACAATACCTAAATCTGCCACACCCTTGGAAACCAAAGAAGGGATATCATCATCGCGAACGAGCAATATATCTATATTCATATTAGAAGATCGAGCTAAAAGTTTTTCACCAGATGTTCGAAAGTTAATGCCAGACTTCTCCAATAAGTTCTTGCTATTGTCAGAGAGCCTGCCTTTTTTCTGAATGGCGATAGTAATTTTTTTATCTTTCATGTGATTCTTTTAAATGCATTCTGGTATCCATAATTTGATTCAGAGAATAAGAATCTTGCAACTCGAGTTACCGTAGCTGTTGATGTTCCCAATTCTGAGGCAATTTTTCTGTAACTTTTATTTTTCTGATATAGCAATTGAGCAACTTCCCATCGTTCATTGAGAGCTTTAATTTCTGATGGGGTACATAAATCCTTAAGGAAGATTTCTACTTCTTTGGGTGATTTGAGTTCATTTATAACGTTGGGTAGTTTCATGGTTTGAATTCTAACTGTTTTAACATGCTAAAACAATGCTACAACAAAAAAATATACTCTGATTCAAAATAGGTTAAAATTCATAAAAAAATTAGGAGTTAATATGACGATAGAAGCTAACGATACATTCCCTGCTCATACATTGAGATTGATTGTGGATGGAGAATTACAAGAAGTAGAGTCAGCTGAGTATTTAGCTGGCAAAAAACTAATGCTAGTGGGTGTGCCAGGTGCATTTACACCAACTTGTCACGCTTCCCATTTGCCTGGTTATATAGAGCATCTTGCTAGCTTTGAAGCTAAGGGTTACTCGGTAAACTTTATATCTGTTAATGACCCGTTTGTAATGATGGCATGGTCTGAAGCCTCTGCGGCAACTGGTATAAATATGATTGCAGATGGCAATGGGGATTTAACTAATGCACTTGGATTGGTGATGGATGCATCTGGCTTCGGTCTTGGTAAGAGATGTATGAGGTTTGCAATGGCTATCGAGGACGGCGTTGTTAAATCAATTGATGTGGAGGAGGGTGGTGCTCTCGATGTATCCTCTGCGGAATCTCAGCTTGCAAAAATCTAAGCCAAAATACTTATTTGCAGGATTAGGCACCATGGGCTTTCCCATGGCTGGCCATCTATCCAAGAATCCTAATCTAGATGTTTATGTGTTTAATAGAACTTCAAAAATTTCAGATAAGTGGGTTAAAAAATACCATGGTGCTAAGCTTCTATCCTTAAATTCATGCTCTATAAAATTTGATGGGATCATCACATGCCTAAAGGATGACGCTTCTATCTCATCAGTAATCCTGAATAGCGGATTATTAAAGTCAATCAAAACCAATGCTTTTATTGTTGATCACTCGACCACTTCTCTAGACTTAGTTTCAACCATATCAAATCATCCCGACATCCTTGATAAGAAAATATCTTTCTTTGATGCGCCTGTGAGCGGGGGTGAGGTGGGGGCAATAAATGGCTTGCTTTCAATAATGCTAGGTGGTCCGAAGGCAAAGCTATCTAAAGTTAAAATAGTATTAGAAGCGTATTCAAAATCCATTACTCATATTGGGCCAAGCGGTCATGGACAATTAACAAAAATGGTTAATCAATTGTGCATAGCAAGTCTTATACAGGGCCTTTCTGAGGGAATTGCCTTAGGTTCTAAATCTAATTTAAATATGAATAAAGTCTTGGAGGCAATATCTGGAGGAGCTGCCCAATCATGGCAAATGGATAATCGATTCAAAACGATGATCAAGGGTGACTTTGATTTTGGTTTTGCTGTTGATCTAATGATCAAAGATCTAAAGATTGCTTTAAATCAATCTAAGAAGCTAGATCTCAATCTTTCAACATCTAAATCGATTCTTAAAAATTATAATAAATTATCACTAAGTGGAGATGGAAACTTAGACACGTCAAGTTTAATTAAATTATTAGGTTAGTATCTGATATTAGGAGTATTTAATTATGAGTGATTATATATTTGGAGAGGTCCCAGGAACCTATAGCGGTCAATTATTTGCTAATAGAAAAGATCTTTATGATTCAGGTATCCACAATCAGTTACAAGCTGGAATTCAAGGAAAAGAGTCGGAAGGGTGCTGCTCCATTGTTCTATCTGGCGGTTATGAGGATGATATTGATGATCTAGATGAAATCTTATATACAGGTCACGGAGGTAGAGATGAGAAAACAACAAAACAAGTTGCAGATCAGGAACTGTCTACTTATAACAGCGCTCTAATCAAATCGTATGTAGAAAATTTACCTGTAAGGGTAACTAGGGGATTTCAAATCGAATATGGTCCATCAGAGGGATATAGATATGATGGAATCCATTATGTAACTGGCTATGAATACACAAAAGGTTCTCATGGTTTTATGGTGTATCAGTTTAATCTAAGCGCTTTAGCAACCTATAACAACATTAAAAAATCTATAATTGATAATGTAAAACCAGACCTTAAGTTTCCAGATCGAAAAGAAGTAATTAGAAGCCAATTAAATAGAAATAGGGCGATTCCTAGAAATATTAAAAATATGTATAAACACATATGTCAGGTATGTCTTACACCAGTTGAGGGTAAGCGAAATGGTCTTATATCAGTTGGTGCCCATATTGAACCATTGGGGCATCCTCACAATGGTCCAGACGATGCATCTAACATGTTATGTCTCTGCCCAAATCATCACAGCATGTTTGATGACTATGGATTCACAATTGATAATGATCTTTCTATTAATATAAAGGGTGCTTTACCAATGAATACATCTAAACTTCTGCATGTTGATAAAACCATGCAATAGACATGAAATACATTAATAATCACAGGAATAGGGCTAATAACTATGACAGCTAATTATCATATAACTTCGCATAATATATATTATGTTAAATATTGGTTATTAAAATAAACCCTCAATCCCTTCTATTAATGGGTTAAAATAGGGACATGGCAAAAGAAGACAATTTAGAATTCGAAGGTGAAGTGATAGAAACTCTCCCGAACACTACTTTTAGAGTAAAGCTTGAGAACGATCACATTATAGAAGCTCACATCTCTGGAAAGATGCGCAAGCATTACATCAGAATATTGACTGGTGATAAGGTTAAGGTTGAGATGACTCCCTATGACTTAACAAAAGGAAGAATTACATTTAGGGGTCGCTAGGCTTTAGTTTTTACAGTTCTCTTCTTGGCTTCAAACGCGATTTCATCTCTATCTAGATCTACCTTGATCTGACCACCTTTACTTAAATCACCAAAAAGAACCTTGTCTACGAGTGGTTTCTTAATTTTATTAGTAATAAATCTCTCCATAGGCCTTGCGCCCATCTCTTTATTATAGCCATTTTTAGCAATCCAGTTTAAGACTTTCTTGGAGTATATAAGCTCAATATTTCTTGCATCAAGCTGAGCTTGAAGTTTGGTAAGGAACTTATCGACGATAGATAGAATAACTTCCATCGGTAGATAGTTAAACTGTATGATTTCGTCTAGCCTGTTTCTGAACTCTGGTGAGAATAGCTTCTTCAGTGATAGCAATGCATCTGATTCATTAGATTGATCGCTGAAACCAATAGTTTTCTTCTCGAGAAGATCTGCACCTGCATTTGTTGTCATGACCACGATAACATTTCTAAAATCAGCCTTTCTGCCGTTATTATCAGTTAAAACACCAGAATCCATGATCTGAAGAAGTAAATTATATATATCAGGATGTGCCTTTTCTATCTCATCAAGAAGGAGAACACAGTGAGGGTTTTGAACCACTGCCTCAGTTAAAAGGCCTCCCTGATCAAAGCCGACATAGCCAGGAGGAGCTCCTATAAGCCTAGATACTGTATGTCTCTCCATATACTCTGACATATCAAAGCGGACTAGCTCTATACCCATCATAGTGGCGAGCTGAGTTGTAATTTCTGTCTTACCAACACCCGTAGGACCAGCAAATAGAAAGGACCCTATAGTCTTATTATCATCTCTGAGCCCTGCCCTAGATAGCTTAATAGCGTTTACTAGGCTATGAATTGCTGTGTCTTGACCAAAAATGACTGTTTTCAGGTCTGACTCAAGCTTCTGCAAATTAATAGATTCTCTACTAGATATAGTTTGCTCTGGGATTTTTGATATTTTTGATATAGTTTTTTCTATATCTATCTGATTTACTGTTATTTTTTTTGAATTTTTTCTTCCAATATTTAATAAAGCGCCCGTCTCATCTATTAGATCAATGGCTTTATCAGGTAAGAACCTATCATTTAAGAATCTTTTTGAAAGATTAACAGCTGAATTAATAGATTCATGGGAGTACTGAACATTATGATGTAACTCATAGTTACCTTTCAGGCCATCCAATATAAGAACGCAGTCTTCTACAGAGGGCTCAAGCACATCAATCTTTTGAAATCTTCGTGAAAGAGCTTGGTTTTGATTAAATACACCTCTGAATTCTTGAAATGTTGTTGAACCGATGCACCTTAGACTCCCTTTGCCTAGTGCAGGCTTAAGAAGATTCGAGACATCTAAACTACCACCTGAGGCTGAGCCAGCTCCTATAATGGTGTGTATCTCATCGATAAATAATATTGGATTAGTTGCCTTATCCAAAAAGCTTAAAACAGACTTCAGTCGCTTCTCAAAATCACCTCTATACTTTGTGCCCGCTATTAATGCACCTATATCGAGAGAGTACAAAGATGATTCTTGCAGAAACTCAGGAACTTCTTTTTCGTTAATCAAATGGGCCAATCCTTCTGCAATAGCGGTCTTCCCTACTCCAGACTCGCCCACTAACAATGGGTTATTTTTTGTGCGCCTAGCTAATATCTGGACGATTCTCTCAACCTCGTCAGACCTACCAATCAATTTATCAATTTTATTTGCTCTTGCTAGTTCATTGAGGTCAATCAGAAACTCTAGCTCAGCAGAGACTGGCTCATCAAGAACCTGCTCTTCTGAGTCAGAATCATTCACACTTTCCTCTGAGGTGGAGGGTCGACCATGCGATATGTATGAGACGATATCAAGGCGACCAATTCCTTGTTTTGAAAGAAGATAAACTGAGTGAGACTCTTTCTCTGAAAAAATTGCAACTAGAAGATTAATAGGTTTAACAACACCCTTGCCTGATGACTGAACATGGAATACAGCTCTTTGAAGAACGCGTTGAAATCCGAGTGTAGGCTGGACTGGCTTCTTTGAATCTACTTTTACAGGAGTGTTATCGCGAACATGCTCCTCTAGATTCTCTCTTAAGGTATTTAAGTTAACGTCATTGGTTTCTAGGGCTTGGCGAACATCATAGTCAGAAATGAGCATGAGGAGTAAATGCTCAATGGTCAGGTACTCAAGATTTTGATCCTGTGCCTGGTCAAATAAATTTGCGATTGATTGCTCTAAATCTTTGCTAAACATTAATCTGTAAGTGGCTCTATATCGCTAACTAAGGGGTGTTCATGGGTCCTTGCTAGCTCGTTAATTTCATGAGATTTCATTTCTGCTATCTCTTTAGGAAATATACCACAAACTCCCTTGCCCTTTGAATGAACAGCCAACATTATCTGAGTTGACCTTTCATGCTCATAACCAAAAATAGATTGGAGAATATAGATTACAAAATCCATGGGAGTAAAATCATCATTCAGCAGGACTACCTGGTACAAAGGTGGTTCTTTGAGCTCAGGTTTATCTTCAAGTACAACCGTGCCCTGATCAGATGAAGGGTGGGTATCAGAGGATGAAGATTGCAGAATCTTCACATTCTTTTGATCATTTCCTGCGCGAAGCCTGAGCAAGATACTAGGTTGGCGTCATCCATCAGCCTTTCAAAGTCATAAGTGACCATCTTGTCGTTAATAGCTGCTTCCATAGAAGAAATAATTAAATCAGCTGCTTCCACCCATCCCAAATGACGCAACATCATTTCAGCAGATAGAATCAATGAGCCAGGATTAACTTTGTCCTGTCCTGCATATTTAGGTGCTGTTCCATGAGTTGCTTCAAACAAAGCTGATTCATCACCAATATTAGCACCTGGAGCTATGCCAATGCCGCCAACGCATGCTGCTAAGGCATCTGAAACATAATCACCATTTAGATTCATGGTTGCAATAACATCATACTCTTTAGGTCTAGTTAGGATTTGCTGAAGGAAGGCATCACAAATGACATCCTTTATAACAATGCTGTTGCCATTATTAGGATTTTTGATTGTGACCCAGGGGCCGCCATCAAACAACTCTCCGCCATATTCGCTGACGCTCAACTCATATCCCCAGTCCCTAAAAGCACCTTCGGTAAATTTCATAATATTACCTTTATGAACTAGTGTCACAGAGGAGCGATTATTTCTAATTGCATAGTCAATAGCCTGCTTTACAAGTCTTTCGGTACCCTGCTTTGAGATAGGCTTTACACCTAATCCAACATTTTCAGGAAAGCGAATTTGAGTCACGCCGAATTGCTCTTGAAGAATTTTCACCATTGCATTTGATTCTGGTGAGCCAGCTTCAAACTCAACACCAGCATAGATATCTTCTGAGTTTTCTCTAAAAATTATCATGTCTACATGAGATGGATTTTTTACGGGGCTTGGCACTCCAGAAAAATATCTTATTGGTCGCAAGCAAACATACAAGTCTAAAATCTGCCTTAAAGAAACATTAAGGGATCTAATGCCTCCCCCAACAGGAGTCGTCAAAGGTCCTTTAATGCTAACTATATATTCTCTTAATGCATCGATGGTTTCATCTGGAAGCCAAGTATCTTCGCCGTAAACTTTGGTTGATTTCTCACCACAGTAAACTTCCATCCATGAAATCTTTTTAGATCCGTTGTATGCAACCTTCACCGCATTATCAACAACATCTATCATTGCAGGAGTAATATCTATTCCTATGCCGTCACCCTCGATAAATGGGATAATTGGATTATCTGGAACAACTAATGCCCCATTATCCATTGAAATTTTAGTGCCTTCGGTAGGAATGTTAATATGTTTGTAGCTCATTGCTGTCCCCTTGTGATTAAACGCTTATATAATATAAATCGGTGAGAATTATACTCTAAAAAGAGCTTTAAATAGACGGCTGTAAGGTAATTTATGTCAAATAATGCGGGTAAGAAGATTGTTGTTGGAATGTCCGGTGGCGTTGACTCGTCTGTTGCTGCACTTCTTCTCAAGGATCAGGGTTATAACGTTCAAGGTCTCTTCATGCAGAACTGGCAAAATGAACCCGGGGAAGTATGCACATCAGAGGTAGACTTTGCTGATGCTTCTAAGGTCTGTGATGCGTTAGATATTCCTCTTCATAAAGCTAACTTTAGTGATGAATATTGGGATAGGGTTTTTAAAGAGTTTTTATCAGAGCATGAAAAAGGTAGAACTCCAAACCCAGACATACTTTGCAATCGCGAGATTAAATTTAAATCTTTTTTAGATTATGCTTTTAAAATAGGTGCTGACCTTATAGCGACCGGTCATTACGCAAGACTAGAGAATGTAAACGGTCAAACTCGTTTGATGAGAGCCCATGATCAAAACAAAGATCAAACTTATTTCTTGCATGAGGTGAAAGAAGACGAATTTTCTAAATGCCTGTTTCCACTCCAAGACTTACCGAAAGACCAAGTCAGGAAGATTGCAGAAGAAAATAATTTTATTAATCATGATAAAAAAGATTCTGTTGGTATTTGTTTTGTTGGCGAAAAAAACCTTCGTGATTTTTTAAAACGCTTTATTTCTTTTAAACCAGGTCACATCAAGGATTTCGAAGGTCAGATTATTGGAGAGCATCCAGGCGCCCTTCTGTTCACTCAAGGACAACGCCAAGGCCTTAATGTGGGCGGTATTAAAAATAAATCTGAACTGCCTTGGTATGTATATGACAAAAATATTGATCTGAATGAGGTTTATGTATGCCAGGGTGGGTCAAATTCATTGCTCATGAGTTCTGGCTTAATAATGGAATCAATGAAATGGATTAATGTTTTGACTGAAGAACCAAAATTACTAGAATGCTTAGTACAGGTAAGGCATCGAGGCCAGCCAATTAAATGCCAAGCTGTGTTCGGAAATAAGGAGGTTCATTTAAAGTTCGAAGAGCCTATTAGGGCTATTGCGCCAGGTCAGTCAGCCGTACTTTACTCTGACAATCAATGTTTAGGTGGCGGCATCATAGCTAAATCAATCAAACTCTAGCTATAATTGCCATTATGAAAATTGAACAAATTATTTCTCCTCTTGATAACCGATATAACCAAAAGATTGTAGAGTTGGCTGTCAATTTCTCAGAATCTAATCTAAATAAGATTAGATTTGAAATTGAGATTGAGTGGCTAATCTTCTTGTGCACAGATGGCGGTAATAATTTTCCATCTCTATCAAATAGCCATCTAGCAAATTTAAAGACCCTAAAAAATAATTTTAATGAAAAGTCTGCAAAGCGCATCAAAGCAATTGAAGGCAAGACCAATCATGATGTTAAGGCTGTTGAGTACTTTATAAGGGAGGAGCTAAAAAAATCAAAAAATCTTAAAAAATTTGAGCATCTAATTCATTTTGCACTCACAAGTGAAGATATTAACTCTTTGTCTTATGCCATCTTACTAAGAGATGCCCAAACTATTTACATTAAACAGTTAGATACTGTTATCAAAGAGCTCACAAAGAGGTCAAGATCGTGGGCAGCAATACCAATGCTTGCAAGGACGCACGGTCAAGCTGCATCACCCTCAACGCTAGGAAAAGAAATGAAGGTGTTTGCAGAGCGATTGAAACGTCAACGAGACATGCTTAAGAGTATGACGCCTATGGCAAAGTTTGGGGGAGCGACTGGTAATTTTCATACCTTGCAGCTCAGCGATGAAAATTTAGACTGGGTTTCCAAAACTAAAAAATTCATATCCTCATTCAAGGTAGAGCAAAATCCTATGACTACTCAAATTGAACCACACGATGGAATTGCCGAGATCGCTCATTGTATACAGAGAATTAATAATATTCTTATAGACTTCAATCAAGATGCTTGGCTCTACATCAGCAATGATTTGTTTAGTCTGAAACTAAAAGATGGTGAGGTTGGCTCATCAACCATGCCTCACAAGGTCAACCCTATTGACTTTGAAAACTCAGAAGGAAATTTAGGCCTGTCTAACGCAATGATGGATTTTTTTGCTAACAAGCTCACAAAATCAAGATTACAGCGTGATCTTTCAGATTCAACTGTTTTAAGAAATCTGGGTGTTGGTTTTGGTTACTCGTACGTTGGATTTTCTTCAACCCTCAACGGGCTAAGCAAACTTCAGCCAAACAAAATGAAAGCAAAAGAAGAGCTTGAGAATAATTGGCAAATTCTTGCAGAGGCATTACAAATTATCATGAAATTAGAAGGGCTTGATAATGCGTATGAAATTATTAAAGATAAAACTAGAGGACTAAGTCTAACTAAAACCACTTATACTAACCTGGTAGAGACACTAGCCATTTCAGATCAAGCAAAAGCTAAGCTTAAAGCTCTCACACCACTGAACTACATAGGAATAGCTGAAAAGCTAGCTAAAAAATAGATTCTGTAGTCTAGCTACATTTCTAATACCTTTTAAAGCCTGTTTTTATAGTATTTTTTAATATAATTGACAAGTGAGTCTATATAAAATTTAATTCACTACATAATTTTTATGGAGTAATTAATGGGTAGATTAAAGTTGTCATCAGAGATTGAGCGTTTAAAGGCAGTTCCTGGCTTCAAGGGATCGGACTGGAACTCTATCAAGCCTGAGTTTGCTGCCAGAATGGTTATCCAAAACCAATTTAAAACGGGCATAGATATTGCAAAATACACAGCTGGAATAATGCGTAAAGATATGGACGCTTATGACAGTGATACCTCCTCTTACACTCAATCATTAGGTTGCTGGCATGGATTTATTGGCCAACAGAAACTAATTTCAATTAAAAAACATTTTGGTACAACGGATAAAAAATATTTGTACTTATCTGGATGGATGGTTGCAGCCTTAAGATCAGAGTTTGGACCCCTTCCCGACCAGTCTATGCATGAGAAAACATCTGTTGCTAGTCTTGTTGAAGAGCTGTACACATTTTTAAGGCAAGCAGATGCAAGAGAGTTAGCCGCCTTATTCAGAAAACTTGATAGCGCTGCAGAGAGTGACAAGCAATCAATTCAAGACCAGATAGACAACTTTGAAACCCACATTGTCCCAATTATTGCAGATATTGATGCGGGATTTGGTAATGAAGAAGCGACCTATCTTATGGCTAAACAGATGATTGAAGCTGGTGCGTGCTGCATTCAAATTGAGAACCAAGTTTCAGACGAAAAGCAGTGCGGACATCAAGATGGAAAAGTTACAGTTCCTCACTCAGACTTTTTAGCAAAAATTAATGCTGTCCGTTACGCTTTCCTTGAGCTAGGGGTAGATGATGGGGTTATTGTTGCTCGCACAGACTCGCTTGGTGCAGGCTTAACGAAGCAGATCGCTGTTACCAATGAGGCAGGAGATTTAGGGGATCAATATAACTCATTTTTAGATGTTGAAGAGATGACTGCTGAGACTATGAACCATGGTGATGTCCTGATCAATCAAAATGGAAAGCTAGTACGTCCTAAACGACTACCCAGTAATCTCTATCAGTTCAAGAAAGGAACTGGGGAAGCTAGATGTATCTTAGACTCTATTACAAGCCTCCAGAATGGTGCTGACTTAATTTGGATTGAAACTGAAAAGCCCCATATCGGTCAGATTGGCGCCATGATGGTTGAGATAAAAAAAGCTGTTCCAAACGCAAAGCTTGTGTACAACAACAGTCCCTCCTTTAACTGGACATTAAATTTTAGACAGCAAGTCTTTGATGCTATGCACGAGGCTGGACAGGACGTATCTGCCTATGAGCGAGAAAATCTGATGGATATTTCTTATGATGCCAGTGAATTAGCTATTGAAGCCGATAGAAGAATTCAAACTTTTCAAGCTGATGCTGCGCGCGAAGCTGGAATATTTCACCACCTTATCACTCTTCCTACATATCACACAGCAGCTCTTTCAACAGACAACCTGGCAAAAGAATACTTCGGTGAAAAAGGAATGCTAGGCTACGTCGAAGGGGTTCAAAGAAAAGAAATTCGTCAAGGCATCGCCTGCGTGAAACATCAAAATATGGCGGGTTCTGATATGGGCGATGACCACAAGGAGTACTTTGCTGGAGAGGCTGCCCTTAAGGCTTCGGGTGATGACAATACCATGAACCAATTCTAGTTATCACAATCCCCCGTGGTAGTGCGCCCGCAAATTTGACAGGGCGCACCTTTTTCAAGATTAGCTAACCCCCCACAACTTCCAGTAATTGGCTTATCTTTTGTGATCACCCCTATAGCAATAGCAGCAAAAGAGAGGGTGATTACTGCAAAGACAAGAATAAATTCAAACATGTTTAATGTTGCCAGTTATTTGATTTCAAAAATTTAATTGTATCGTTATCATTAATTATATATAAAACAGATATATTTTCTTGCTCTGCCAGCTCCAAGCCTCGGTCTGCTCCCATAACATTCATTGCTGTAGCCCATGCATCTGCCTCCATGGATGAGATCTTAGAAGTTACAGTTACTGACAGAATATTATTAGAGATGGACTGGCCTGTTTGCGGGTCAAGTGTATGACTGGTTTTATTGCCTCGCTCATCAACAGCAAAGTTCCTGTATTCACCTGAAGTTGCAACGGCTAAAAAGGAATCACTGAGTAAATTAATAATTGATTGGTTTGAGTAGCTGGTTGGGTCCTGAATACCCACAACCCATGGTTCACCATGGTTAGAGCCGGTTAATATTAACTCTCCACCTATATCAAAGAGGAAATTATTTTTATCAGAGCTTATTAAAAGATTATAAATTTGATCTACAGCGAAGCCTTTTGCTATGGATGATAGATCAAATAAGAATTGATTAAATTTCTCTACATACATATCCTCCGTCATAACAAACCTCTTGGTTGACAGAGGCTCAAATACATCTGTGTTTATCTCAGGGCCAAATCCTGCATTGATAACAGAAGAACCGAGAGTGATGTCATAGGCTCCATTGGATGCAGTTGTCAGCTTTTCTGCGAAACTTAGTAAGGTGTATAACTCTGTGCTAATTTTTACCTTGGTGTTAGTTGGCGCTTGGTTTAGTAAAGATAATTCAGATGATGTCTTGTAGGTAGAAGCAATAAAATCAATCCTATTCAACTCATCTACAATTGATTGCCTTAATGAGTCGGGTATGTACTCCGTGGAAACCAATTTCCAATAAGTTCCGTAAATATTTCCGCTAACTTGATAAGTTGATGATTTATTATGATTGTAGGCAAGCAGTATGCAAAGAATGCCAACAGAAAGAGCAAGGGCTTTAGATGCTATGAGGCGACTCAAGTAGCTAGGCTATCCACCAAAGTCATCGAGCATTATATTCTCTGGCTCAACTCCAAGGTTAATTAGCATGTCTGTAACTGCTTTGTTCATCATTGGAGGTCCACACATATAAAACTCACAATCTTCAGGTGCCTCGTGAGATCCAAGATAATTATCAAATAAGACTTGATGTATAAATCCAGTTAACCCTTTCCAATCATCTTCGGGCTGAGGATCTGATAATGCTACATGCCATTCAAAATTCTCATTATCTTCAGCAAGCTTATTGAACTCATCAACATAAAACATTTCTTTTAAACTTCGAGCGCCATACCAAAAGGTAATTTTTCGATCATCATGAATTCTTAGTAGTTGATCAAAAATATGTGCCCTCATTGGCGCCATTCCCGCTCCTCCTCCCACAAACACCATCTCTGACTCTGTTTCTTTTGCAAAAAATTCTCCAAATGGACCAAAGACTCTGACTTTATCGCCGGGCTTAAGGTTAAAGGTCCAGGAAGACATGAGGCCTGGAGGTATATCAGAAGAACCAGGGGGTGGAGATGCAACTCTAATATTAAATTTCAACACACCCTTCTCATCTGGATAATTAGCCATTGAATATGCTCTTATAATTGCTTCTTTATTGTTGGCAACGTTATCCCAAATTTTAAATCTATCCCAATCCTCTCTGTACTCATCAGCTACATCAAATGAAGTGTAGGCCAGGTTCTCATAGGCTGGAGCTTCTAGCTGGACATATCCACCTGCTTTGAAGTTAACTTCCTCTCCCTCAGGGAGCTTAAGGATCAATTCTTTGATGAATGTTGCAACATTATCATTTGATACCACTTCACATTCCCACTCTTTCACCCCAAATACTTCTTCGGGAATGGTAATCTTCATGTCATTTTTCACTGCAACTTGGCAAGACAGTCTCCAGCCTTCTTTCTTTTCTTTTGAGTTAAAGTGAGATTCTTCAGTCGGCAGAATTGATCCGCCGCCTTCAGCTATCTGGCATTTACATTGACTACATGTTCCGCCGCCGCCACATGCACTCGATAAGAAAATCTTATTATCAGCTAGAGTTTGCAGGAGTTTGCTACCTGATGGAACTTTAATTGCATTGGAGCTGTCGCCATTAATCTCAATAGAAACCTCACCTGAACTCACAAGCTGACTACGCGCCATCAAGATAATAGTTACAAGCAATAAAACCACACCAGTAAAAGAGAGAACACCTAAAAATAAATCAATTTGCATAATTAAACCTTAAAGAGAGATACCACCAAATGACATAAATCCAAAACTCATTAGCCCAACAATAATAAAAGTAACCCCTAGGCCCTGAAGACCATCAGGAATATCTGAATATTTTAACTTCTCTCTTATACCCGCTAGAACTACGATAGCCATGGCCCACCCAACGCCAGCGCCCAAACCATAAACTACACTCTCACCAAACTTCAGATCTTTTTCGACCATGAACAGGGTTGCCCCTAAAATGGCACAATTAACTGTGATGAGTGGTAAGAAGACGCCCAACGCGTTATACAAAGCCGGAACAAACCTATCTAGAAACATTTCTAAAATTTGAACAGCGGCAGCAATCACGCCTATATAACTAATCAGCCCTACAAACTGTAAGTTAACATTTGGTAAGCCAGCCCAAGCCAACGCGCCATCTTTTAGTATGGTGTTAAAAATAAAATTATTTAAAGGCACTGTAATTAGGCAAACTGCTATAACAGCTACCCCTAAGCCAAAAGCTGCATCAATCTTCTTTGAGATAGCAATAAATGTACACATGCCTAAGAATACTGACAAGGCTATGTTCTCAATAAATACAGTTGTAATAAAAATACTTAGATAATGTTCAAGCATTTAATTCCCTCTTGGATAAGTCTGGCGCAGTGGCATGTTTAGATAGCTTAAATTCATTCACTTCAACTTGATCACTTTTGTATGCCCTGATACCCCAAATCATCAATCCAATAAGGATGAAGGAGCTGGGAGGAAGTAATAGCAAGTTGTTAGCAGGGTACCATCCACCATTTGAAATAAGCGGAAGAATTTCGTATCCCATCAAGCTACCTGCTCCAAAAAGCTCTCTGACGATTGCAACAGCGATTAAGATAACGCTATAGCCCAATCCATTTCCAAGGCCATCAATGAAACTGATAAAAGGTTTCTCCTTCATAGCGAAGGCTTCCGCTCTCCCCATGACAATACAATTGGTAATAATCAAGCCGACAAAGACAGAAAGCTTTTTACTTGTCTCATAATCGTAGGCCTTCAATAACTCATCAACAACAATCACAAGTGAGGCGATAATTGTCATTTGAACAATAATTCTCACGCTGCTTGGAATATAGTTTCTGATAATTGAGATAAAGAGATTGGAGAACGATACAACGCTAGTCAAAGCAACACACATCACCAAGGTGACTGACAGGTTACTTGTCACTGCTAATGCAGAGCAAATCCCTAAGATTTGTAATGTTATAGGGTTCTCTTCAAGCAATGGCTTGGTCAGGACTTCCTTATATTTTTTAACTGTCATAATTTATATTTTTAAGTGTCTCTTGATAACCGCTCTCGCTAAACCAAAAGGCCAACATATTAGTCACACCCCTGCTAGTCAATGTCGCTCCTGAGAGACCGTCAACTTGATAGTCAGCCATTGCATTAGATGGATCTACCTTCCCTTTAATAACTGCTATCTCTATATCACCATCTTTGTAGATTTTCTTGCCATCCCACAATGCCTTCCACCGAGGATTATCAACCTCTGCACCAAGACCAGGAGTTTCCTTGTGTTCATAGAACTCAAGTCCTCTGATAGTATTTAGATCTTTATCAATGGCAATATAGCCAAAGAGCGTTCCCCAAAGGCCATATCCGCGTATAGGCAGAATAATTTTCTCAAGCTGATTTTCTTCATCCTTCAAAAGGAATATTTTGCCGATGTTTTCTTTGTTCTTAACTATAGCAATATCAAGATCAGGAGGAATGGGTGTTGAAAAACCAGCTTGCTTAGAAAAATAGACAGGATCATAAGTGGTCAAATCTAAGTTTTCATACTCATCAAGCAAGAGCCCAGAGCTGAAATCTACAAATTTTGGCGTGAGCTTGGTGAATTGAGATTCTACAGATTGCTGTGGATCATAAATAGCTGCAGTTTTTAAAATCTTAATTCTTTGATCATTTAACTTATTAAGGTTTTGAGTATCTCTAAGACTTACCGCAGCGAAAGACACTATAAGAGAGCAAAACAAACAAACAACAAAGGAGACCGTTAAAGTTTTTAATACTGAATCATTCATGAGAAAGAGCCCTCTGACGTTTAGCAATATTGCGTGAGACAACCATATGATCAATGACTGGAGCAAATAAGTTTGCAAAAAGAATCGCCAACATCATGCCTTCCGGGAAAGCAGGATTAACAACTCGTATCAAAACAACAGTCACCCCAATAAGGCCTCCATATAACCATCGGCCAGCATCTGTACCAGATCCTGAGACAGGCTCGGTTGCCATAAAGACTAGTCCGAAAGCAAAACTACCTATAACAAAATGCCAATACCACGGCACTTGAAACATCGGATTAGTATCAGAGCCAATAATATTCAGAATTGAACTCATAGCCATCATGCCGATAATCGTGCCAAGAATAATTCTGTATGAGGCAACCTTGGTGGCTAACAAAATAATGGCTGCTATGCCTATTGCGATGATAGAGGTTTCTCCCACTGAGCCGGGTATGTGGCCAAAAAAAGCATCAAACCAAGAAAAGTTATTCGTTAAGCCATTTAAACCATCTTCAGCAGCATAGCCTAGAGGGGTCGCGCCACTAAAGCCTGCTGGGGTAATTCCAGTATCTGATAAGCCTGCAATCCAAACTTTATCTCCAGAGAGCTGTGAGGGATAAGCAAAGTATAAAAAGGCTCTTCCAGTCAAGGCTGGGTTCAAGAAGTTTTTACCAGTCCCACCAAAGACTTCTTTGCCAATAACTATACCGAAAGTAATTCCCATCGCTGCTTGCCACAACGGTAAATCAGGTGGGCAACTGAGAGCAAATAAAATAGAGGAAACAAACAGGCCCTCATTAATCTCGTGCTTCCTGACCACTGCAAATAATATTTCCCAAAGTATTCCAACAGCAAAGGTAACCGCATAAATAGGAATAAAATAAACAGCTCCTATCCACATCTTGCTTATAAAGCTGTCTTGAGAATAACCAACTAAATTGATAATAATGTGATGCCAATCATTTGTATTGTTTGATCCAACAAGCGCTAGATAGTCTAATGTTTGGTTGCCTATATTGTACATTCCAAAAAACATTGCTGGAAAAGCAGCCAACCAAACAATAACCATAATTCGCTGAATGTCTATCGAATCTCTTACATGGATGGGATTAGTAGTTTTTTTGGTGGAAGAGAAGATAAAGTTTTCAATAGCATCATAAATCGGAAACCACTTAGCTTTTGAGCCGCCTGGCATGAAATCAGGTTTGATTTTAGCGTTTGCAGAGCGTAGCCAAGTTTTCATTTATATTCCTCAAACATTTTTTCAAGATTGCTATCTAAAATAGATTGATAATCATATTTACTAGGGCAAACGTAACTAACTAACCCAAGATCCTCAGGAGCAAGCTCCAAGACACCCAGTTTCTCTCCGAGCTCAATATCAAAAGTGACCAAGCTTTTTAAAAGTTGTGTTGTCAAAATATTTAATGGCATAACATCTTGATAGGACGGAACTGGAACAATTGCCCTGTCGCCACCGTTCATAGAAGCATTAAAAATAAACTCCTTGGGTTTTAGCCAGGATGATAAAAAGGCTGGCATTCTTGAGTGTAGCTTGGTGCCAGGCATGGCCCAGTTAAAGAGAATGTCGTTAGTCTCGTCGCTGATTACTGATACTTGATTATCATAAGCACCAAGATAATTCATAACATTTTCTGCTGTTCTGCCATTAAGAATGGAGCCAGAAATGACCCTAGAGCTTTCCTTGATTGCTCCGGCTGTTAGCTCAGATAGATTACTGCCATATCTAACTTTGAGAATCTTTGGATCATGGACGCTTGGACCACCCAATGCAATGAGCTTATGGGTGCGCAGCTGCTTATTTTTTAATAAATAGCCTAGGGAAATAATCTCTTGCCATGAGATAGACCAAACAGATCTATTTTGACCAACAGGATAGAGAAAATGAATATGAGTTCCAGTTAAGCCCGCGGGATGAGGACCATTAAATTGATTGTAATGTATATTTTCAACTGACTGGTCAAACGCATTGTTTTGATAGCAACAAAAAGTTTTTGCACTCGCATTAATAGAGTCTACAAAGCTTAGACCTGCATTAAATAAGTCTAGGTCTTCTTGAATCAAGTGATGAGGGTCTGCAGCTAGAGGGCTGGTGTCACAAGCATTCACAAATATTGCATCTGGCATTGCATTAACATCTGGAATCCTGTTGTATGGGCGAGTTCTAAAATATGAAAAAGTGCCCGAATCAATTAAGAATTCTACTGGCGAACCATAGGTGTTTAAATCAAAAAGTTTGGATGCAATTGAATCATCCACATCAATAACCAATGAAAGGAATCGTCTCTTCTCTCCACGATTCACTGAAGCCACAACCCCTGAAGATGGTGATGTAATGTAGACACCTGGGTTTTTCTTGTCTTCAAAAACTTTTTGACCAGCGGCTACTGTTTCGCCCTCTTTAACAAGCATGGTAGGTTTGAGGCCGACAAAATCTGGGCCCAAAATAGCAATGGAGTTAATGGCAGTTGAGGAATCTATTTCCGAGCTAGGAGCTCCAGAAATTGGTAAATCAAGTCCTTTGTTGGTGTTAATCACGCTGTCCCTTCAGTGAAAGATGGGTGAATTATAAAGGTAAAAAACTGCGGTTTCTATACCGAAGTATCAATTGGTAAAGGAAATCTCACGAGGTCAATTTTTGCTACTTTCTTGGTTAAATTTAAGACTTGCTTGGAGTATCCAAACTCATTGTCATACCAGCAATAAAGAGTCACCTGCCTACCCTCGGCAATGGTTGCCTGAGAATCAATAATGGTTGCAAATGGGCTTGAATAAAAATCAGTGGAGACAGCTTCAGGTGAATTAGTGTATCCAATAATTTCACGATACTTGCCAGAAAAAGCTGAGGACTTAAGAAAATCATTTAAGGTATCCCTAGTAACATCTTCTTTTAAATTAAGCACTAAAACTGCAAGACTAACATTGGGAGTTGGCACCCTAATAGCGTTGCCTGTTAGAAGACCATGAAGTTCGGGTATTGCCTTGGATACAGCCTTCACTGCTCCAGTTGAAGTAATCACCATGTTTAAGGCCGCACTTCTTCCTCTTCTATCACCTTTGTGAAAGTTATCTATGAGGTTTTGATCATTAGTATACGAATGGACTGTTTCAATATGCCCATTAGCAATACCATATTTATCGCTGACTAGTTTTAATACCGGGACAATAGCATTGGTAGTACAGGAAGCTGCCGAGATAATATTATCTGAGTCTGAAAGAGAGTTATCGTTGACACCAAATACAATGTTGCGAATATCACCCTTGGCTGGTGCGGTTAAGATCACCTTAGAAGCACCGGAATCCAGGTGCTGAGACAAGTCTTTCTCGTCCCTCCATATCCCAGTATTATCTATAACAATTGGTTTATTAATGCCTAATTGATCATATTTGACCTCGGTGGGTCCGCTGGCATAAATAAATTTAACAGGGTTGCCGTTAACAACAAGAAGATCATTATCAATATCTACTCTGATGGTTCCATTAAACCTTCCATGAACAGAATCTCTTCTAAGTAAACTGGCACGTTTAATCAAATCATTCTCACTGCCCTTTCGAACAACCACAGCTTTGAGTCTAAAATAATTTCCAGGCCCGGTTGTCTGAACTAGCAACCTTGCCATCAACCTGCCAATTCGTCCAAAACCATAGAGCACTATATCTTGCGGTTCATCTGGTCGCTGGGATTGAATTGATGAAATATTCAGCTGCTCAGCTAAGTATTGATCAATCTTCTCGGGGTTATCTTGCAGCTCTGAAAAAAAAGGACATCTCATGGTCAGTTCGCCCAGATCAATCTCACAGTCTGGTAGATTCAAGGTGCTGAGTCTTTCTAGCAGGGGAAATGTTTCTAGTTCACTCAGCTCATTCTCTTCAATTTGTCGAACAAACCTATGAGCTTTCATAATTTCAATCGGAGAAGCGTTAACCAAGGACTGGCCATAAATCATGATGTGGACACCGTGGCGGTATAAACGACCAACGATGGGAACCATCAGCTCAGCAAGACCCTCTCTCCACTTCCAATCACCAAAATAATCATCGATTTTTTCTCGTGATCTAAGATCGGGATTTTTGGTGAGATCGCTCATGAGTGAACCCTATAAAGTTGAGTACTTATTGATATGATGTTGAGTATTTCCAAACATAGAATCTATAACTGTAAAACGTTTTAGATAGTGACCAATAGACATCTCATTACTCACACCCATGCCGCCGTGAAGCTGGACAGCTTGTTGACCGATGAATTTTCCTGCCTTCCCAACCTGTACTTTGAGAGCAGAGATAGTTTTAGTTGCCTCGGAATCATTAGAGTCCAGTTGCAAAGTAGCCTTTATTAATAATGATTTTGTAATCTCAGTTTCAATAAACATATCAACCATGCGATGCTGCAACACCTGAAAGTTACTAATGGGTTGGCTAAATTGCTCTCGTTCTTTTGTATATTGCACAGTTTTTTGATACGAGGCTGTCATCGCTCCAACTGCTTCTGCGCTAATGCATAGTGTCGCCACTTCGATCATTTGATTGAAAAGTGCTATTGCTTCTTCGCCGGACGCAATAACTGCATCTGCTGTCAGTGAAAGGTTTTCAAAAGTAAGCTCTCCGCAGGTTTGCCCATCCAGCGTTTTAAAATTTTGAATCTCTAGACCAGAAGTATCTTTGTTAATCAAAACTAGGGCTAGGCTATCAGCATGCTTGGCGAGAACAATAAATTGACTAGAATTAGTTGCATTTAACACTATGGTTTTAGAGCCATTTAGAGTTAGCTCATTGCCCTGCCCATCTAAAGTGGTTACGCAATCTAGGAAGTTGTATCCAATATTAGCTTCAGCATATGCAACAGAAACATGTTGCTCTCCAGCGATAATGCTTTCAAGCAGCTCTTGCTTGGCTGCATAATTTGAATTTTCTAATATCGTTCCACTCATAACTACTGAGCTAAGGTATGGCTCAACGACAAGAGACTTACCAAACTCCTCAAACATGACTGTTAACTCAATAGGACCAAAGTTAAAGCCTCCATTATCTTCGCTGAAAGGAACTGCTAGCCAGCCTAACTCGGCAAACTGTTTCCAGTTATCGGGACTGTAGCCAACATCTGAATCTAAAATTTTCTCCCTATCTGTAAAATCATAGTTTGTTTCACAAAACTTTAGAACTTGATCGCGCAGCATATTTTGTTCATCTGAATAATTTAAATTCATTCTTATACTCCTAAGATAGCTTTCGCAATAATGTTTTTTTGAATCTCATTGCTTCCACCATATATCGATGTTTTTCTAAAATTTAAGTAATGCGCCACTGAGGTGCTTGCATAATCTGGCCCAGCAGGATTTTTATTAGACTCAAAACCTTCAGGCCCTTCATATGGAAGAATGTATTGACCGGCTGCCTCAACGAACAGCTCAGAGATTCTTTGTTGAATTTCGGTACCCCTAATTTTTAAAATGGATGATTCTGCTCCAGGATGACCACCTTTTGCTATAGCCGCTAGGGTTCTAAGTTCAGTAAACTCTAAAGCCATGAGATCAATCTCTAGCTCAGCAATTTTTTTATTTAAGTCAGCATCTTTGTATGCGGCTGTTTTCTCTTTTAATTTAGCTACTTGAACCTTGCAAACTGGGACCCCTGCAATTCCAAATCTTTCATGAGCAAGTAGGAATTTAGCGTAGGTCCAACCTTTACCCTCTTCTCCTATTAGCTGATCTGCTGGAACTTTAACGTCGGTAAAAAAGACTGTATTAACTTCATGGTCACCATCAATGGTGATAATAGGCTTCACTTCAATCCCTGGAGTATTCATGTCAATAAGCAAGAAGGAAATACCCTCTTGTTTCTTTTGAGTGGTCTCGGTTCTAACCAGGCAAAATATCCAATCTGCATTTTGAGCTAGCGTGGTCCATGTCTTTGCGCCATTAACAATGTAATGATCGCCATCAAGGACAGCTTTTGTTTTTAGTGAGGCTAAGTCAGATCCTGAGCCTGGCTCAGAATAACCCTGACACCACCAAGTATTAAACTGAAGAATATCTGGAAGAAATCTGTCCTTCTGCTCTTGATTACCAAAAGTATAAATCACTGGCCCAACCATACTTAGACCAAAAGGAAGGATAGTTGGGCATTGTGCAGCAGCCAGTTCATTTAAAAATAGATAGATTTGAACTGGGCTCCAGCCCGTTCCGCCAAACTCAACCGGCCAGTTATAGCCAGCCCAGTTTTTTTCGTAAAGAAATTTATGAAAATCAATCATGTCTGATTTTGAGAGAGACTCACCTTTTTGCTGTTTTTCTCGCACGTGAGCTGGGAAATCATTAATTAAACCTGATCTAATTTCCTCTTGAAACTGAAGATCTTGTTCTGAAAAACTTATATCCATGTTAGTGTTCCTTTTTTTGGTTAATGTCTAATCGAAAATTATACTTCACCATATGAAAGAACAACAGATGCATTTTGAAGCTCATGAGCTTGCTGAGTCTGCAAAAAACGACTCTCAGAAGCTCTTGTATTTGTGCGCATCAGACAAAGAAGCACGGTTGGTGCGACATGAATTAGAGCTTTATCTGCCCAAAGAGTCCATTGCTTACTATCCAGAGCGTGAAATATTGCCATATGATAGGTTTTCAACACCTCAGTCAATTATCCAGGCTCGCATAAGTATTTTAAATGCTCCAAAAACTGATCTTAAAGTTGTGGTAACAAGTGGCTTAAACTTGCTGGAGAAACTGCCAGCGAAAGAATTTTTTGCAGCACGTAAAATCTTGTCAACAGGCGATAGTCTGTCTATCAAAGAGCTTGCTGAAAATCTAATTGCTCTTGGTTATGAGCGTACTGATAAAGTTGAGGCCATTAATCAGTTTGCCATTAGAGGAGGCGTAGTCGACCTTTACTCTAGTTTTTACTCCACTCCATTAAGAATAGATTTCTTTGGTGATGAGATCGATGAGATAAGATACTTCGAGGTTGACTCCCAGGCTATGACCGAAAAACTTACATCTTTTCAACTCTTTCATGGCTCAGAGATCGCATTGGATGAAGCCTCTATAAAATGCTTTAAGGATAATTGGCGGAACTACTTTCAGAAACATGACGAAAGGTATTGTGAAATCTTTAAAGGTATAGCCTCGGCAGTGCTGCCTGAAGGTTATGAAATTTACATGCCTCTGCTCCAATCTAAAGATACTAACCTAGTGGATTATTTTGATGGTTTTAAACTCATGCATAGCTCAAATCTAGATGTGGCAATTGCTAACTATCAATCCTACATAGAAGAAAGATATGAAGAGGAATCTATCGATGCTCTTAGACCCGTCATGAAACCTAATGATTATTTCTTTACGCACCAAGATCTAAAGCCATATATGGACAGCTCAGAGCAAATTAATAATGCGCATAACAACAAGGCTTTAGATTTAAATCTGACCGTTGAAGCCCAAATTGATGCCTTGGTGTCTCAATATCATGCAGGAGAGCTAACCACCCTGCTAGTAACAGCTTCAGAGCAAATTAAGTTAGAGGGACTAAATAAAAAGCATGGTTTCTCGCCAGCAACTCTTCCATTCAATCAAACCAAAGGTTTATTTAGTACATCACATTACCCAACGAGACTCTTTGTAGATAATACTAATTCATTTGCCTATGTGAATGTAGAAAATTATTTAGGTCAAGATACCTTCGTTAACAAGAAAGTCAGCGCCGAGCAAACCTCTTTAATCCATACATTTGAAAACCCCTTTCATGATGATGAGCTAGTCATTCATGTTGATTATGGCGTTGGTCTATATCGTGGATTAACTCTGCTCAAAACAAATGCCAACGAAGAAGAATTTATTCAAATTGAATACTTAGATAAGGAGCTTCTATATGTCCCTATCCGTCAGGCATACCTTGTCTCTAAATATCAGATTTCCCATGTTGAAAATATTCCCTTAGATTCATTATCTTCTTTAAAGTGGCGTCAGAAAAAAGAAAAGGCTGAAGCCAAAGCAAAAGACCATGCGGCTGAGCTGTTAGACATTGAATCTAGACGGTCTATTTCCACCTCTCCTCAGCTAATCTGCCCACCAGATGAATATCAGAAGTTTGCAGAGGACTTCCCTTATATTCCGACCTCTGATCAACAAAACTGTATTAGTGATGTTATCAAGGACCTCGCTTTAATAAAGCCTATGAATAGAGTCATTTGCGGAGATGTAGGGTTTGGTAAAACAGAAATTGCTATGCGTGCTGCCTTTGTTTGCGTGCAGGCCAAAAAACAAGCAATGATTCTAGCGCCAAGTACCGTCTTGTCAGACCAACATCATGAGAGTTTTACCAAACGATTTAGTAATTTTCCTGTCAATATTTCTATCCTAACAAGGCACACCTCACCCAAAGCAAGGGCTAAGCTCTATGAGGACTTTAGAAATAAAAAAATTGATATCTTGGTTGGCACTCATGCTCTGCTCAACAATGAGATTGACCTATCAAACCTAGGACTACTGGTAATAGATGAAGAGCATCGATTTGGGACTAAACAAAAAGAGGTCATTAAATCACGGCAAACCACAACTCATATTCTCTATATGTCAGCAACCCCTATTCCCAGGACATTGAACTTAGTGTATTCAGGTCTCAAGGATTTTTCCTATCTTTATACGCCTCCGATGGAGCGGTTGAGTGTTAAAACTTTTTTAAATGTGCAAAACAATCAACTTATAAAAAATGCGATTGATCGAGAAGTCAGCCGAGGTGGACAGGTCTTTATTGTGCAAAACGACATCGGCAAAATGGAAAATCTTAAAAATGATATTCAAACCTTACAACCTAATGCCAATATTGGCATCGCTCATGGACGATTAACAAAGCAAGAGATCAGTCAGACTATGGGAGCTTTTAACTCTAACTCCATTGATATTTTATTGTGCACAACTATTGTGGAGATGGGATTGGACATACCCAACGCCAACACCATTATAGTGATTGATGCCCAAAACTTTGGCCTCTCGCAATTGCATCAACTTAGAGGCAGAGTCGGTCGAGCCTTGAGACAATCTTATTGCTACCTTTTAATCCCAACCCAAGACATCAAGAAAAATGCAAAGAATAAATTAGATTCCTTGGTTCGTTACTCTGACCTAGGGTCGGGTTACTTTATAGCCCAGGAGGATCTAGAGATTAGAGGCGCGGGTGATTTCCTTGGTATCAAGCAAAGCGGTCACATTGAAGCCATCGGCTTGTCCATGTACCTATCAATGCTGAAATCAGCTGTGAACGACCTCAAAGGCATCAAAACAGAAATTGCAATCGACTCTGAAATTAATTTCAATGACCGAGCTCTTATACCAGAGAATTTTATGCCGGTGGCGAATGAGCGTTTAAAAGTCTATAGATCTCTCAACGATGCAAAATCAACTACTGACATTCACACAATCTTTGAAGAGATTAAAGATCGCTGCGGTAAGCCGAGTGAAGATGTTCTAAATCTTGTAGAGAATTCCAAGATACGGGTCCTTGCAAATAAAATTGGAATTAGAAAAATTTACAGCAATAAGGACACGGCGATGATGACTTTTCATGACTCGCTGGATGATGAAGTATATAAAAAATTGATTGAATTAATTCAATCGGGCTCAACTGGGATTAAACTAACAGGAGCTAACAAATTAAATATCGATGTATCTAATCAAGCAAATAAAAGAGAGGCTGTATCAGCACTGCTACATCAGCTATCTTAAAACAACATTTATTATCTTACTTTCTCTTGGAGTTTCCAGTACGGCACATGGCCAGGAACTCAAAGAATATAGCGTTGAAGTCATCATTTTTGAGCAATTAGAAGTAAGTACCAATGAAGCTCTTTTAAAGCAAACTATAGATTTATCACCCATGAACTTGATTTCATTGTTGGAGAAGCCAATTATTGAAGAGGAAGACCAAGCTGAAGAAATTCTTGGCAGCACTGAAAATTTACTTGAGCTCATATTAGAAGACACTCAAGGGATTGCAAGGGTTGAGGAAGCTGAAGAAAGATTGCTCGAGATTGACCAATGGTTTGAACGAAGCACTGATCTCAAGGAGTTAGATAATATCCACCGAAGGCTCAATAGGCGACAGGAATATAAGATTCTGCATAAATTCTCTTGGTTGCAACCAGCGCTACCTGAAGCTGATGCACCCTTTATACACGAAACCTTTGGTCAGCACGGGTTGGCCATCAGGGTCTACCAAAGCCGTTATCTACACTTAGACTTACTGGGCTATTTGAATGGCACTCTTGTTTCATCTGATAATCGAGCGTTGATTAATGCTATTAAACAATCTGCTTCGCCTCAATCTGAGGAGCTAGAGACAAATGAACCAAGTCTCACCAAGCTAGCAACCCAAGAGACCCAAGAGACCCAAGTCTTAGAGGGTGAGGTAAGTTATGTTTTAAGAGAGGACCGACGAATCTTCAAAAATGAGTCTCACTTCTTTGATCACCCCAAAATGGGAATCATTGTCTCAGTTTACGACTCACCACTATAAAAAGCATTCTCATCCATGGTGTGATCGGTCATGTCTCGGACGCCTGCAAGTTCTGGCATAGACTCCAGAAGGGTTTTTTCAACGCCATCTTTCAAGGTGACATCCACCATGCTACAACCCTGGCACCCTCCTCCAAACTGGAGAATGGCATATTTGTCTTCGGTGATCTCTTTTAGGCTCACAACGCCACCATGAGATTCCAGCATCGGATTAATTTCGTTATAGATAACATAATTCACTCTATCTTCAAGCGGGCTATCAGGAGAGATATTCGGTAATCTGGCATTGGGTGCTTTGATGGTGAGTTGCCCACCAAAATTATCAATGTCGTAATTAACTTCTGAGTCTTCTAAAAATGGGATACTTCTCTCCTCTACATAAACTGACAAAGTCGGCAAGGAAATCAAAACATCAGAAGGCGTCAGTTCATCAGGTTTGCAATAAGCAAGACAAGTTTCTGCGTGAGGGGTTCCTGGGTCTGTGATAAAGACTCGAACGGCAGTTCCTGGCTCATTTTTTTCAGAGATTAACTTTGCAAGATAATCCTCGGCAGTTTTTGTAATTGTGATAATCTGACTTTTCATATTATGTGGATCAAAAGAATATTAGCTTCGTTAATGGGCGTGCGTAAATCTAGCGATTTAGAAGAGGACCTCAGCAAGTTAACTCTACCTAAATTCATTGTCTTGTTTGTCATATTAAACGCAGTCTTTATTTTATTTATTATACTCGCAATCAATTTGATATGAATAAGTTCTCTCAATTCTGCGCTGATCTAGCAACCTTCACTGACCTAAAGCCCACCATCCATAACTCATCTGCCACTGGATATCGTGCCAGAAGTGAATTTGGTTTCTCCAAGGACGCTTACACCATGATTGAGGGTGGACAAAAAGTTTACATGAGCGTCTCTGGTCTTCCGCATAGCAGCATTCAAAAAATCATGATTGAGCTGCTACCCAGGCTCCAAAACTCAGAAGTTATTAAAAAGAAATTATTTCAAATTAATTTTCGTACCTCTGGAGCTAAGATTTTAGCTACGCTGATTTATCACAAACCCCTTGAGGAGAATTGGAAGGCAGAAGCCCTCAACATTCAAAACAGCATTAATAATTTATCTATTGTTGGCAGGAGTAAAAAACAAAAGGTCTTGATCGGACCTGAAGATTTGGAAGTTACCTGCAACTATGATGATGCAAGTTTTAAAATCCTACAGAACGACCTGGTCTTCTTTCAGCCTAATTTTTATCTTTACCCTCTGATGATTGCTTTTATTACCAGACAGCTCAAAGATCCTAAGGATTTACTTGAGCTATACTGCGGCTGTGGTGGTTTCACCCTACCATTAGCATCAAAGTTCAACAAAATCTTTGCCACGGAAAACAACAGACATTCAATCAGGCTTTTAAAGGAATCCATCGAGCTCAACAAGCTATCAAATATAGAAATAGCAAGACTGTCTGATGATGAGACAGCCTCAGCACTAGCGAACGAGCGACCCTTTAGAAGGTTGGAAAATATAGATATTCAAGCTTACGAGTTCAGTCACATTCTTGTTGATCCGCCCAGGGCTGGCTTAAGTGAAGAAACAATCAATCTCTCTAAACAATTTGATAACATGATCTATATTTCATGTAACCCCGAAACCTTTTTAAGAGATGTCACAAAGCTTGATAGAAAAATTGAATCAATTGGGGTATTTGATCAGTTTGCTAATACTGGGCACCTGGAGATCATTGCATTTTTAAAGTAATTGGTTAAAGAGCTATGCCTAGCTAGCTCAAATTCTATTAAAACTAAGACTGGTATTTGTTTGATTAATTAATTTTAGTGTTTACTTCAACTTTTGAGATGGATGGTGAGCCTACTTTTTCTGCATCTTCAAAGATGCAGTCCATTTGAGCTAAAACCTCTCCCTCAACCCTTAAGTTCACTTTAGCTCTTCCGTTCATCGTTCCTGATACCGTACATTTTTCTATGCTCTCTTCTACAATATCTCTTACTATTTCTTTTAATTCTGTAATTGATAGCTCAGAAACTAGTCGCTGGTCTTCAGCAAATACCAAAGGCGAGAGGAGCAATAGAGTTAGTAGGCTGTATTGCATATCTAATCCTGAGTAATTACTTTTTGTAATTTAGAGCTGGCATCATTCAAGCCCCCAATATTTTGAACATTAGTGTAGCCATTAGTTTCAAGCATAGTCTTTGCTCTGCTCGCTCTCTTACCGCTGCCACAATAAAGATAAATTTGCTGCTCTTTGTTTGTTGCGGTTGATGCGATGCCCTCTAATAAACTTTGCATGGGGATGTGCGTTGCTGACTGTAAGTGACCAGCATTCCACTCACTATCTGTCCTAACATCGACTAATAAATAATCATCGGCTTGCATCAGACCAATAAAAAGTAGCGGAAGTAAAAGAAGAATTTTTTTCATGTCTGCAAGGTAGTCTCAGTTTGATGCTTAAGATCGTGGGTGTTTCGGGTCTTGTGATTACGCTGGGATTCGGCCAGCATCAAATTAACTATCCTATCTTCTTGATCCTTATTCCTTGCGCTTAAAAGTTTCTGATGAAGAAAGTCCATTGTTGATGAGTAGTTAGCCATCTTTAAATAATACACCAAGATATTGCCTTGCCAATAGAAGATGAGATACTTATGGGTGAAATGTTAATACAGTTAAGCCCAAAGCAAGCCAAACTAAAAGAAGAGCTTCAAGAATACTTTGAGGGCTTGATAACGCCTGATCTTCAAGCAGAACTAAGAGATCCAGAACATTTTGAGGGCGGCGGTCCAGAATTTAAAAAGGCCATGAGAACGATGGGGGCTGATGGTTGGATTGGCTTGAGCTGGAAAAAAGAATTGGGCGGTAAAAATCTAAGCCCTATGGAACAATATATCTTTGTAGAAACCGTCATGCGAACAGGCTTTCCCTTTCCCTTTTTAACCACTGAGTCAGTTGGGCCTATGATTGCTGAGCATGGTTCTGATTGGGCAAAAGAAGAAGTTGCCACCAAGATTTTAAAAGGTGAGTTGTTTTTTGGTATTGGCTATTCAGAACCTAACTCTGGTACTGACCTAGCATCCTTGCAGACTAAAGCTATAAGGAATCGGGAAGGCTATCTTATCAATGGTCAAAAGATGTGGACTAGTCTAGCTAATTTCTCAGACTACATTTGGCTGGCTGCTAGAACAGATTTTGAAGCCAAGAATCATAAAGGCATCTCTATGTTCATCGTGCCAACCAATGATCCTGGTTTCTCAATGACGGCAATTAATACCTTAGGTGATGTGAGAACCAATGCAACGTTTTATGACAATATACATGTGCCTGAGTCACACCTAGTTGGTCAACCCAATGAAGGTTGGTCTCTTATCACCAGTCAATTAAACCTAGAGCGGTTGGCGTTGGTGAATCACGGCCCGGTTGAAGAGCTTTATAAGAATGTTCTCAGCCTTGCTCAAAGCACTAAAATTAATGACAACCAATATTTGATTGATCTCACATGGGTTCAACATAACTTTGCGCAGGTCTACTCCGGTATTGAAGCCCTCAAGCTTATTTGCTGGAAGCAGACGTGGATCATGGAGTCTGGGCGCTTAAACATGGCAGAGGCTTCGGTGGCTAAAGTCTATGGATCAGAGTTCTTTATTGAAGCTTATAGGCTGCTCATGGAAATTATGGGTGAACTAAGCCTTTTGAAGAATGATTCTGAGCTATCCATTCTGAATGCAAAACTTGAACGTATGTATAGAACTGCTTCTATCCTGACCTTTGGCGGTGGAACCAATGAAGTCCAGCGTGACATTATCGCCATGGCAGGATTGCTCATGCCCAGGACTCGATAATGGATTTTTCTGAAATGAACCATCAAGGTGAAATCAGGGATTCTTTAGATAGGATCCTAGTGGAGCACTGTGTCCCAGAAAATCTTAAGAATTTTGATGCTGCGTTTAAACATGATGCTGAGCTGCTGTCATTCCTAGCAAGTCAAGGTTATCTAGGGCTGGGTATTCATGAGAAATATGGTGGCAGTGGAGAAAACCTCTATGACCTAGGCATTCTATTTGAAAAGCTTGGCTTTCATGCGGCTCCACTAAGTCTCATTGGTTGTTTGGCAGAAGTAGCTCAAACAATTCAAAAATTTAGTGAGCATGAATCCCATCAAGCTTTAATTGCATCAATTCTTAAAGGAGATATTCATACGTCGGCTATTCTTGAGCCGCTGAATCAGGACCCAGAAAATCCTTTAACTAGAGCTGAGATTGCTGGAGATAAATTAACTATTACAGGCACCAAATACCTATCAGAGCTAGCCTCTATTTCTAAGAGTCTCTTGGTCTCTGCTAATTCAGATGAGGGTGTGCTCTTAGTCCTTGTAGACAAAGAACACGCTAATGTATCAGAGCTTACAACGACAGCTAACACCCCTGCTTTCAAAGTAGATTTCGACGGTGTATCTATTGATCGCTCAGCAATCATTCATGCCCAAGGTCGAGGGTTAGAGGCCTTAAAATACCTTTTGCAAACAAGTATGGTTATGAGGAGTTACTTGGCGCTTGGTATTACTGAAAAAATGACTGCATTGATTGCTGCCTATACCTCAGAAAGAGAGCAATTTGGCAGAGTCATAGGTTCGTTTCAGGCTGTCTCTCACAGAGCTGCAGATTGCTTTATTGATCTAGAATGTTTGCGATTGGTGAGCCAACAAGCAGCTATCAACCTCAATACCAACCATGACTGCGAGAATGATGCCTTGGTCGCAAAAATTTGGGCCGGCAATGCCTGTCACAGAATTAGTTATTCAGCACAACACCTTCATGGTGGGATGGGGGTTGATAAGGATTATGTGCTTTGGCGTTACTGTTTACTGGCCAAAGAATGTGAATTAATTAATGGCTCAGCCAGTCAAAATATTGATAGGCTGGGCTTAAATATAACTGCAAATCAGTAATTTATAGTGCTTCTGCAAGTTCTGGCAAGGCAACAAATAAATCCGCAACTAATCCGTAATCTGCTACCTGGAAAATTGGCGCATCTTCATCTTTGTTGATGGCAACAATTACCTTCGAATCTTTCATCCCAGCTAGATGCTGGATGGCTCCACTAATGCCTACTGCGATGTATAAATCAGGGGCAACAATCTTACCTGTTTGGCCCACCTGATAATCATTAGGAACAAATCCTGCATCAACAGCAGCTCTAGAAGCTCCAACAGCAGCGCCGAGTTTATCTGCAATAGTTTCAATTAAATGGAAGTTATCACCTGATTGCATGCCTCTGCCACCGGAAATAACTATACTTGCTGCAGTAAGCTCAGGTCTGTCGCTTTTAGCAATCTCTTCACCAACGAAGGATGACAAGGACGATGCGCCTGCTGAACCCAGAGCTTCAATGGCGCCCGAACCACCAGCAGCACTCACAGGATCAAAAGCTGTAGCTCTAACTGTGATCACCTTGATGGCATCATTAGATTTGACTGTTGCAATGCAGCTTCCCGCATAAATAGGCCTCTTAAAGGTGTCAGCGGAAAGAACTTCTGTAATCTCAGATATTTGCTGAACGTCAATCAAAGCACTCAATCTGGGTAATACATTTTTTCCAAAGGTTGTAGCTGGAGCAAGAATGTGTGTGTAGTTAGAAGCAACTGATTGAATTAAAGTGGCGACACTTTCAGCTAACTGATGTTCGTAAGCATCATCGTCTGCCAGCAGAACTTTTTCAACACCTTCAACCGCAGCACATGCGTCCGCAACTGACTGGCAATCTTTGCCTGCAACAAGCAAATGAACTGATGCGCCGACTGCTGTTGCGGCCGCAAGGGTATTAAGCGTTGATGGCTTGAGGTTTGAATTATCGTGCTCTGCTATTACTAATGTACTCATGAAATCACCTTTGCTTCATTTTTTAACTTACCAACTAGTTCTTCTACTGAATCAACCTTGATGCCAGCCTGCCTTGTGGCCGGCGGCTCAACTGATAGCAACTCTAGACGAGGTGCAACATCGATGCCTAAGCCATCAACTGGTTGAATATCCATTTCTTTTTTCTTTGCTTTCATTATATTAGGCAAAGATGCATACCTCGGTTCGTTCAATCTTAAGTCAGTGGTAACAATTGCAGGAAGGCTCACTTTAATCGTTTGAAGTCCACCATCAATTTCTCGAGTAACAGAAGCAGTATCACCATCAATAGATAATTCAGAAGCAAATGTTGCTTGGCCATAACCTAAAAGTGCCGCCAACATTTGACCTGTTTGATTGTTATCACCATCAATGGCTTGCTTGCCTAGGATCACTAGCTTTGGAGCTTCTTTTTCAATGACCTTAGCCAAAGCTTTAGCAATAGCCAAAGGTTCTAATAAAACATCAGTCTCTATCAAAACAGCTCTATCCGCACCAAGGGCCAGGGCTGTTCTAAGTTGCTCTTGTGAGGCAGAGGTTCCAACTGTTACAGCTATCACTTCAGTAGCAGTGCCAGCTTCCTTTAGCCTGACAGCCTCTTCGATAGCAATTTCACAAAATGGGTTCATGGCCATCTTGACGTTATTTAGATCAACATCTGATTGGTCGCTAAGAGGTCTAACTTTGACGTTATAATCTACAACTCGTTTGATAGGTACTACAATTTTCATATGTGAGACTCGTTCAATGGATTAGTTTGCGATATGATTGTAATGTTTTTTTACCACTAAAAAAAGAGGGAGACTGATCATGGAAAGAGAAGTTATGGAATACGATGTAGTCATTGTAGGTGGCGGACCATCTGGATTAAGTGCAGCTATTAAATTGGCTCAGCTCTCAAAAGAGTATGACAAACCATTAGAAATCTGCCTATTGGAAAAGGGTTCAGAGATTGGTGCGCATATTTTATCCGGAAATGTGTTTCAGCCAACGGCATTAAATGAGCTAATACCAGACTGGAAAGAAAAAAACTGCCCTCTCACTGTCCCAGTGAAAAAAGATAAGTTGATGTTTTTATTTAAAAAATTTGGTTTAAGCATCCCATCTTTTGTCATGCCTCCTATGAACAACCATGGAAACTATGTCACCAGTCTAGGAAATCTTTGTAGATGGTTAGCCACGCAAGCTGAAGACTTGGGGGTGGAAATTTTTCCAGGATTTCCTGCCAGCGAGATTTTATATGATGGCGACAAGGTGATCGGTGTTAGGACAGGCGATATGGGTGTTGGCTTAGATGGCGAGCACAAACCTGGGTTTGAGGCAGGGATTGATATCAAGGCGAAATATACAATTTTTGGTGAGGGCTGTCGTGGTCACCTTGGCAAAGAGCTAATTGGTAAATATGAACTTGATAAGGGTAAAGACCCTCAACATTACGGCATAGGATTTAAAGAAGTCTGGAAAATTACAGACAAGATGCATGACGAAGGTTTGGTTATTCATACCAATGGTTGGCCAAGTGCTAAAAACACACCAGCAGGATCTTATCTTTATCACGCAGACAACAATGAAGTTTATTTGGGATACGTGGTTCCATTAGATTATGAGAATCCTTACTTAAGTCCATTTGAGGAGTTTCAGACATGGAAAACTCATCCTTCTATCAAGCCCTACCTAGAAGGTGGAGAGCGCCTGACTTATGGTGCGCGCGCATTAATTAAAGGTGGCATACAGTCTTTACCAAGTATGGAATTTCCAGGCGGCCTTCTGATTGGCGACAATGCTGGAACATTAAATTTTTCAAAAATTAAAGGCTCTCACACAGCTATGAAATCAGGAATGCTGGCTGCAGAAGCGATATTTAATAACATGGATTCCACTGATGGGCTGAACTTTGATGAGCTGATCCATGCAAGTTGGATTAAAACAGAGCTTCATAAATCTAGAAATTTTGGGCCTATTTTCCATAAGTTTGGGGCTCTTCTGGGGGCAGCCTTCAACGCTATTGATCAACTAATCTTTAGAGGCAACCTACCATTTACATTACATCACACCACGCCTGATTACGCATGTATGAAGCCCGCAGCTGAGATGCCAAAAATTGAGTACCCTAAGCCTGATGGCAAAATCAGCTTTGATCGTTTGAGCTCAGTCTTTTTATCCAACACCTATCATGAAGAGGATCAACCCTGTCACTTACAACTGAAGGATGCATCGATTCCAATTCTACATAATCTTCCTATTTACGATGAGCCAGCTCAAAGGTACTGCCCAGCTGGTGTCTATGAGGTGGTCGAAAGTGGAGAAGGTCCTAAATTTGTAATTAACGCCCAAAATTGCGTGCATTGTAAAACCTGCGATATCAAAGATCCCTCGCAAAATATTAACTGGGTTACACCTGAGGGAACAGGTGGACCAAATTACCCCAATATGTAATGAATCATTTTAAATACCTTGCTCTTATAATACTTCTTACTGGCTGCACAATAGAGCCTACTGAGTCTGCCTTTGAAGGGTTGATGGAATCGGAGTGGTCTAAAATTATCTCAGACAACCCTGTGTATGCCTCCAGCATGGGCGACCTTAGATTTAATAGAGACTGGTCAGATAATTCTGTTAGCAGGATTATTCAAGAGCATCAGCATGATCAAGACGTTTTAGAGCAACTTAATGCCATGGACCTTGGGGACTTAGATGAGTTGAATCTTATTAATTACAAGTTATTCAAAAAACAATATGAGAACTCAGTAGAAAGCTTTGAGTATCAAACTTATCTTATGCCATTTAGCCATAGAGGTGGTATCCAGCTTGAGCATGAAACAGTGAACATTCTGCCGTTGCGAAATGCAGAACATTATGAAGACTGGATTGCGCGATTAAGTAAGCTGGGTCAATTAGTCGATGCGGAGATCCAAAAAGCTAGAATGGGCATCGAGACTGGGACTGTCCCCCCTAAATTTTTAATGCAAAAAGTCTTCCAGCAAATTAAATTACAAGCCTATGTCTCTCCAGAGAATAGTCCTTTTTATAGAGCTTTCGAATCAATGGATAGGTCTATTACAAAGTCGGAGGTTGAGACCATCCAAACAAAAGCAAAAGAGGTTATCAGGAATCAAGTGATCCCAGCTTATCTTAAGTTGCATCAGTTTTTTGAAGATGAGTATCTGCCAGCATGCAGAACGTCTATTGGTATTAAGGACATTAACAATGGGAGGGAATACTATGAATTTCTAGCTAGGAAATTTACAACTACCCCTCTGTCACCACAAGAAATTCATAATATAGGACTCAGGGAAGTCGCTAGAATTAAAGCTGAAATGCAAGAAGTTATCCAGGAGGTTGAATGGCAAGGAACATTCAAGGAATTTTTGGATGATTTGCGCTCAAATCCTAAGTTTTACTATGAGACCTCTGAAGAATTATTTGAAGCTTATTTGGCTACATCCAAGAGAATAGATCCTGAGTTGGTTAGTCTTTTTAAAGTACTACCATCCATGCCCTATGGCTTAAAACCCATTCCCATAGAAAGTGCGCCTGATACCACCACTGCATACTATCAAAGACCTGCAGCTGATGGATCAAGAGCTGGTTATTACTATGTAAATCTGTATAGACCTGAGGTCAGACCAAAGTATGAAATTGAAGTCTTGAGCGTGCATGAAGCAGTTCCTGGACACCATCTTCAAATAGCCCTTGCCATGGAATTAGATTTACCAAACTTTAGAAAGTATGGAGGCGTGACAGCATTTGTGGAAGGCTGGGGGTTATACAGTGAAAGTCTTGGGTATGACTTAGGTCTGTATCAAGATCCTTACTCAAGATTTGGACAGCTAACTTATGATATGTGGAGAGCCATTAGATTGGTTGTAGATACTGGAATGCATTACTTTGATTGGACCAGGCAAGATGCCATAAATTATTTTCTAGATAACTCTGCCAAAACGAAACAGGATGTAATGAATGAAGTAGATCGGTACATCAATTGGCCGGGTCAAGCCTTGGCTTACAAAATTGGGCAATTAAAGATTCAAGAACTTAAGGATACGGCAAAACTAGAGCTAGGTGAAAGCTTTGATATTAAAGATTTTCATCATGAGGTTTTAAAAAGAGGTGCCCTGCCCCTGGATATTCTTGAGCAATATATTGATCAATGGATTCTAAAAACAAAGAAAGCGAGCTAAAACTTACTCTATTAATCCAAGGCTAAACTGGCTGCCGCAACTTGTTAGCATTAACTCGGAATCTGAGTTTTGCTCTTGCTTTAGAGCTAATTCAACTAACCCGTAGAAAACTGAGCGTGAAATAAATCCCTCTAGATTATCTCTTACTGTTACAAATGGAATGGATTCTTTGCCCAAGAGTCTCAAATCCATTGGATGTGTCGCATCAAGAGAAAAATTATAATCAAGGTTGGTCTTAAGAATAATGTTTTTAAGCTCAAGATCTACCTCATAGTCTACGATCATGTATGGCGCAATATCAACTTTGACAAGAACCTTCTCAACAGGAGTTACTAAGTAGTAATGTTCTTCTTCGAATTTCAAGATTCGTGAAAATAATATTTTGAGCTTATCTCTGCTGATAATAGAATTTTGATAATACCAATTTCCCTCTCTATCAATCCTCATTTCCACCCCTTCACATAAATCAGGGTTCCAGAGATGCACAGGTGGGTAGCTATCCTCGAGGGAGTTAATAGAGTTTAATAGTTCAGAAAATTCCATAGATAGCCTGTGAGAGTATTAAAAGACCAAGGCCCAGTATAAAAGCCGAGGAAGCGAATTGAATTCTTTTGTTGTATTGCTCAAAGATGTTTCCAAGAGTTGGATGCGTCAATGCGACTGACATAAAAGCAAACCAGCCAGCTGTTGAAGCAGGGAAATACAATAAATAAATAAGTGACATAAGGGAATTAGGCTCAAGATTGATAAAGGTGAACAGCGAGACAGTAAATAAAAATGCCTTCACATTGAGGATATTGGTGATGAGTCCTATTAAAAATGGGTGCGTAAAGCTCAAGGTGCTGGGTTGCTCTGCACTCCTCTTTTGAGGCACGAGTGATTTGAGGCCAACGTAGACTAAATAAGAGGCTCCAAAAACTTTGATCGTAAAACGAGCTTCGTCCGTGCTGTAGAGGAGTATTGAGATGCCAGATATAGCCAATAAGCAATGCAAGAAGATACCAAAACCTATGCCTAAGGCTGTAAGGGTTCCAGCACTCCGACCTTTGGTTAATGATTGCTGGAAAATTATAGCTGTATCTGGTCCGGGTGACATTACAGCAAGCAAGTGAGCAATTGCAGCAGATAAAAACATCTAAGATTCTATGATTTCAGGTTCAACGAGCAATTGTATTCCATGCAGAAGATGTACCTGTTGCTGTATGGCTCTTAATAGCTCTGTGACCTCGCTAAATACTGCTCCACCTCTATTAATCAATACCAAGGAATGTTTTTTGTAGAAATCAAGAGTCGGAGGAATCTCAATGCCAGTCAAGACAAGCTCAATGAGCCGAGCAGCACTAAGTTTAGTTTGCCCATCTGCCATTAGCCATCGATGCCCTTCTAAGAAATCTGCAGGGATGCTGTCTGTTTCAATAATAGGGTTCTTGAAGATACTACCGACATTTGGAATATCCTCTGGCCATGGAAGCTTAGACTCTCTAATAGCTTGAATGCTCTGCGAAAGAACTCGAGGTGAAACTTCATCATGAGCTAGATGATGATCAGCAAGAAACTGAACTAAGGATGGGTAAGATAAATCAGGTTGAAATACTTTTTGAAAATGAAATTGAACACTTAGTATCATGTAGTTCTTGGATTTAAATACAGAATCTCTGTAAGCAAACATGCATGCTACATTGGAGAGTGTCTCAATTTCCTGAGTGGCAAAGTTATAGCAAGTGACGCTATGAATCACAGAAGAGACTTCCACACCGTAAGCACCTATGTTTTGAACAGGAGCTGCCCCAACCAAGCCTGGTATCAGCGTAAGATTTTCAATGCCATATAAATCCTGTGTGAGGCAATAATTAATTAATTCATGCCATGGAAGACCAGCGCCAACAGACACCACCCCATTATCTCCTTGAGTAATTTTATGCATCAAAACATGAATAACAGTGCCGTCAAAATATTCATCTAAAATGACGTTAGTAGCAGAGCCCAGCACTAAGCGGGGACCTGAATCTAGCTGTCTAAGTTGCTGAATGTCTTCTAGACAAGAGATTGAAATAATGTTTTTAGCTGTGACCGATAGATCAAATGCGTTATTAACTTTAATGTTCTCAGGCTTACCCATGACTCTTGATGAACTCAATAGCTGCCTCTAAGTCTTCAGGAGTATCAATTCCTATGGGCGGGTTATATGGGTAATCTTCCACAAAAATATTATAACCATGATCTAAAAATCTTAGTTGCTCTAGTTTCTCCTGTAACTCGTGTTCAGTGGGTTGCAGCTTTGTTAGCTCTTGTAGAGTTTGATTGGTATATGAATAAATGCCCAGATGCTTCAAATAATTATGATGAGTAGCCGTAAATGCATAAGGGATAACTGACCTAGAAAAATACATGGCGCGTTTGCTTAAAGAGCGAACTACCATGACTTCATTTGGATTGGTGATGGTCTCTGGATTAGAGATTGGAACGCAAGCAGTCGCAATGGTATTCGTTGTGGTTAAATGAGTTGGAAGAGTATTGATGATTTCCAGAGGCATAAAAGGCTCGTCTCCTTGTAAGTTTAAGATCTTGGTATCTGGTGATAGGTTAATTAACCTGGCCGCTTCAGCTACCCTGTCCATTCCAGAAATATGATTCACTGAAGTCATGATGACGTCAGCACCCATTGATTGAGCGTGCTCTTGAATTGCCTCGTTGTCAGTCGCTATAAAGGTTGCAGAAGCATTTGAGGAGGCTGCAAGATCAAAAACTCTTTTTAATAACGATTGGCCAACCATATCAGCAAGAGGCTTATTTGGTAGTCGGGATGAACCAGCTCTCGCTGGAACAATAATTACAAATTCATGAGCCATCTAAAGAAAAAATACTCTCCTCAAGCATGTGAGGGATATCATCTTTGATCGGGTAACCAATATTGCATGTGGAACATTTCAAAAATTCTCCTTCATCTGTAAGTGCAGATTTACATTTAAGACAGGCCATTACGTCTAATATTTCTTTATCCATTATTTAGTTTTTCCTCGAGTCGATCTATAAATTGGGGCTCTATTTTTGCTTCAATGCTAAGATACCAAATCTTAGAATTATTAAAATGCTTGCATTTAGCAGCATCTTTTTCAGTCATCAGAATAGGCAAGTGATCTAAGTAATACAAGTCTCTTTTCGTGTATTTATGATGATCAGGAAATGGATTTTTATCAAATTCAAAGTCTAAGCGTGAAAGGAGATCAAAAAATCTATTAGGATTTCCTACGCCTGCAACTGCATGGACTTGCTTGTGCATCGGCCAGCTGTCAACGTCATACTCTTTTCCTGAATTTAAATGAATGAATTTTGATGGGGTTAAGGTCATCAGTATTTCATCGCCTTCGGTAGGGCCTCCGTTGTTCACAATAAAATCTACATCTTTTAATCTGCCCTTAGGCTCTCGTAGAGGGCCGGCTGGAAAAGCTAAACCATTTCCAAGGCGTCTAGCACCATCAATCACTGCAATCTCTAATTTGCGATCCATCCTATAATGCTGGAGACCATCGTCTGAAATAATAACGTCGCAATCATACTTCTCTTGAAGTGTTTTTGCAGCTCTAGATCTATCTTTATCTACAAAGAAAGGTAATTGTAATTTTGCTAAAAGCTGTGCTTCATCGCCAGTTTGCTTGAACGTTGTCTCGTGATTAACCTCAAGGGTGCCAGAAAATTTACCACCATAGCCGCGACTAACTAAACCTGGCTTAAAGCCTCGTTTTTTAAGGGCAGAGGCAATGTGTTTCACTAGAGGTGTTTTACCTGTGCCGCCCATCGAAATATTGCCTACCACTACAATTGGGATTGCTGACTTCCAGACTTTGCCAGGATTTTTCAGGTAGGAGTTTTTTCTCCATCTCACCAAGGCTGAAAAAATTATAGTGAGGGGAGACAGAAGATATAGCCACAAACTCTTCTTGTACCATGCATCGATAAGAAAGCCTTGTTGTGCTGGCTCATCTTTGAAAGATGGTAAATAATCCTTAGAGATAGATTTTCGAGTTTTAACGCCAGATTTCCCAGAGTCACTAAACTTGTTCTTATAAAGATTTTTATATATGCCCTCTTGATCCAATAATTCATTGTGTGTTCCAAACTCTGCTACGGTGCCCTCATCAATTACCAATATCTTGTTGGCGTTTTCAATGGTTGAGAGTCGATGCGCAATAACAATGGTTGTTCTATTGTTAATTAGCTTCTCAATGGCTTCTTGCACAATTAATTCAGATTCATTGTCTAGCGCTGAAGTTGCCTCATCCAAAATAATAATGGGTGAGTTTTTGTAGAAAGCTCTAGCGATCGCAAGGCGCTGTCTTTGGCCGCCAGAAAGAAGAACTCCATCATCTCCAATTTCTGACTTGTAGCCTTCAGGCAATTTGTTAATAAATTCAATGCATCCTGAAATCTCAGCTGCTTCCCTCAGCTTTGCTTCATCAATCTGGGTTTCCCCATAAGCAATATTTTTTTCAATAGTGTCATTAAAAAGCGTTGGGGACTGGTTAACAATAGAGATAGAATCGCGAAGAAAGCTGAGTTTATAGTCCATGATGCTAACACCATCAATGAGAATCTCACCTGTGAAGTCAGAGTAAAACCTTGAAAGTAAATTTGCGATAGTGGATTTACCAGATCCAGACTTACCAACAATAGCTATCGTTTCATTTTGAGCGATGGAGAAGTTTAAGTTTTTTAGAACTAAGTCTTGAGGGTTGTAGGCAAAATTAACATCCTTAAACTCCACTTGACCGATTATAGGTGACTCTATATCTCCAGAATCAACCTCCTCTTTTGTATCTAGCTGGTCAAAGATCTCAACTGCTGCAGCCAAGCCTTTTTGAATGACTGCATTAATATTAGACAGCTGCCTAATAGGCTTAGCCATGAGGCCAGCAGCAGTTATAAAGGCAACAAAATTTTCAGCACTCAGTTCAATGCCCAGTTGAGCTCCAAGCGCAAAGTAGGCAACAATAGAGAGAGAAATAGAAACCAGCAGCTGAATAATTGGGGTGGCAAGATTTGAAGTAGCCTCCAGCTTTAAATTTTGGTTTTTATTAGATGCGTTAGCCTCTAAAAATCTTTTAGTTTCATAGGCTTCAGCATTAAATGATTTAATTTCCAGGTTGCCATCCACCGCCTCAGAAGCAAGATGAGTGACATCTCCCATGGCTGTTTGTATGGTCTTAGCTAGTTTTCTGAGTCTTTTACCAGCCACATATACAATTAATGCAATAAATGGAGTTGTTACTAACAGCAAGAGTGTTAATTTCCAGTTCAGGGAGAGCATATACACCATTAAACCAATAAGTAAAAAGCCTTCACGAACAAAGGTTTTAATAGCATTGGATGCTGCACCAGAGACCTGAGTAGTCGTAAAGGTAATCCGATTAATTAACTGGCCAGATTGGTTCTGATCAAAATAAAGCTTAGGAAGATTTATTAATTTTGAGAACAGCTCAGATCGTAGATCATGAACAATGCCAAAACCAACTCGAGACATAAAGTAGTTACCTATAAAAAAGCCTACTCCTCTGCCCAAAGCAATAAATATCAATGCTAAGACAAGATAAATGCTGAAATCTGTTTCGCTGGAATTGATAAAAGCAATGATGCGCCTAATCCATTCAACCGCTGCAATATCAGCAGCTGCAAACATCAAAAAGCCAACAATGCTAATAGCAAAGGAGAACTTAAATCTAAGGGTGTAAGAAAATAGTCTCTTTAGCGGGCTCATAGCTAGTCAGTATAAGTTTTAATTTGAATATTCTGAAACCCAGCGCTCTGTAACTTATCCATTAATAGGATAACCCACTCATGATAAGCCCTGTTTTCAATGGATAAAACAATAGTTTCAGATGGAGTAAAGGTGGCCTGGATTGCCATCATTAACTCATCGATTTGAGAGATATTAAACTCTTGGTTATTAACAACCAAAGTCCCCGTATCTAGCAAAATAATATTTTTATCAGCATTGGTTAGACTGGACGAGAAAGAGTCTGTGGTTGGTAGGTCAAGACTAAGATACTGATTGTTTTCAATTTTAGAGGTAACTACGAAAAAAATAACCAACAGAAAGACAATGTCTATCAGCGGAGTAATTTCAATACTAAGAGCTCGCTCTTTATTCTTAAAAAACTTCATTTTTTGTATAAAAAATCTAGGAATAAAGAGGTATTTGCCTGCAGTAGAGACATGAGGTTAATAGTTTTTTGCTCAAAGAAACGATAAAAGACTATTGATGGGACGGCGATAATTAGGCCAAATGCTGTGGTAATAAGAGCTTCGGAAATACCAGCCGCCAGCAAGTCTGCATTTGCGCTTCCGTTAATATCTATATTGCCAAATACTGTGATCATTCCGACCACGGTTCCCAGAAGCCCAAGCAATGGGCTGATGCTAGCAATAGTGCTGAGCATCGAGAGGTTTCTCTCAAGAATTAAATTAATTTCAGATGCTTTTTCCTCAGCCTTGGTCTCAGCAAACTCTCTAGATTCAGATTTATATTGATAGCAATAAGCCAATAAGTCACCCAGTTGAGAGGTAGAGGCAATCTCTTCCTGGTGCTCCACATGAAATGCATTTTTATTAATTAAGTTTTGTACTTGGCGCTGCAATCCCTTGGGTGCAACAAGTCTGCGTTGTAAAAACCATAGACGCTCTATAACTATTGAAATAAGCAAAATAGAGCAGACCAGTAAAGGCCAAATAAACCAGCCGCCGGAAATTAAAATACTATTCATGATCTAATTTTTGTAATTTACCATTTTCAATTCTATATACCTCATCAAGCTTATTCGCATAGTCCATGTCATGGGTTGCAACAAGTATGCCCATGTTAAACTTTTTAGATAAATTAATAGTTAATTCTTGAATGATTCCTGCATTATCGCTATCTAGGTTGCCCGTGGGCTCGTCCATGAGCAAGAAAGTCGGTTTGTGTGCAACTGCTCTGGCAATAGCAGCTCTCTGCCTTTCACCGCCAGACAACATGAATGGATAGTTATCTTTTAGATGAAAGATACCCAGCTCCTCAAAAATCGTAAAAATGCTTTGGCGATTAACTGCATGACTTTTAGAGCCCATGATCTGAAACGATAATTCGCAATTCTCTAGCAGTGTTAGATCCTCAAGTAAGTAATGGAATTGGTACACGAAACCGAAAAGACTAGATCGCATCTTATGAAATTGTACTTTATTGCTCTCAGATAAATTTACATTATCGTAATAAATAGACCCAGTAACTGGTGTCTCTAGGCCTGCAAGAATTTGTAATAGTGTCGTTTTGCCGCACCCCGATGACCCAATAATGCCAATTGACTGACCTTCCACTAGCTCAAGAGAAATATCATCCAAGACATTCATGGAATGCTGAGAGTTAGCAAAACTCATAGAGATGTTTTTGGCTATTAGACTACTCATGGCGGAGGATGGTTACGGGGTTTAATTTTGCAGCCTTCGACGCTGGAAAATATGAGAATAATAAACTTAATACAATGCAGCTAATACTGATTTGGATGAGCTGAGAGAGGCGAAACTCGTATGGGAAATAATTAATAAAATAGCTATCCATCAGGCTTCTATTGATTAGGCTTTCAGAAAAATGAATAATTGAATCAATGTTTGGTGTGATTAATAGACCAAGAATCAGCCCAATAATAATCCCAAGAACACCAATGATCATACCTAGGGTGATAAAAATTCCAGTCAGTTGAGCATTACTGCAACCCATGGTCTTCAAGATAGCAATTTCTCTCTCCTTGGCCTTAACAGTCATCACTAAAGTGGAAAGAATATTAAAAGCCGCAACTGTGATAATAAGGAATAACATAAGGCTGATTAATTTTTTTTCTAATTGAATAGCCTGAAATAAAGTTCCATGGGTTCTCTGCCAGGAAGTAAAATAATAACCCTCATCTTGAGGAACATACCCATCAAGCAATCGATAACCAATGTCATTTGCTTCAAATAGATCAGATGTTTTAATTCTTACACCCTGCGTGGATTCGAGCGATAAGTTTAGCAAATTAGATGCTAAGTCATGGTGAATTAGTACTAAAGACTGATCAAGCTCTGCTTTTAACTCAAATATCCCTACAACCTCTAAAGAAAGCGACCGGGGGAAGGAGCCAAGAACTGAGGATCTTAAATTGGTGGTCATGATAGTAATGTCATCGCCCACAGTAATACCCAAATATCTACTTAACCAGCCGCCTATCACCACGCCCTCCTTGGCAGTCAAATCATCCAGGGAGCCTGCATACATGTAGTTGGGTAGAATAGAAATACTCTCTTCAAGTTCAGGAATGATGCCTGTGACAAAGACCCCTCTTGCCCTGTTATTAGCACTCATTAGCCCTTGAGTCTCAATGTAAGGACTGGCTGCTTGTACTTCTGGTGACTCAATCAACTGAGCTATGAGGTCATTATATTGAGTAATGGCACTTTCATTTCTGATAATAAGTTGCGGTACTACTCCAAGCACCCTTGTTTGCAGCTCTCGTTCAAAACCATTCATAACCGAAAGAACAATAACCAAAGCAGCAACACCGAGTGCAAGGCCAGCAATAGCCATAATAGAAGTGAAGGATGCAAAAGCACCCTTCTTAGAACGAAAATACTTGTAGCCCAAGTAAATAGGCAGTGAGGTCATGGCTTAAGTCAGTTGTTTAAGCACCTTCTCAATGTCTCCTTTGTAGGGAGGACGAATTGCAGACAACAACTTGTCAAATCTTGAGCCGATTTGCTTGTATATAGCTTTTGCATTACTAAAAGTTTTAAAGCCTTCTTCACCATGATAGCTTCCTATGCCTGAGGGGCCAACGCCACCAAATGGAAGATCTTCCTGCTGAATGTGACCCAGTACATCATTAACTGTTGCACCTCCAGAAGAAGTTCTGTTTAAAACACGATCTTCTTCTGAGCTGTTGGAGCCAAAATAATATAGCCCTAGAGGCTTATCATTAGCATTAACATAAGCAATAGAATCGTCTATATCTGTGAATTCTTTGATTGGAAGCAATGGCCCGAAGATTTCTTCTTGCATAATGTCCATATCATCTGTTGGATTCATCACTAAAGTTGGAGGAATTTTAAATGCCTCCTGTTGTGAAAAATCTTCATTTGCTGGGTTGATCTCGTCAATCTCAGCCCCTTTAGCCTTGGCGTCAGTTAAAAGGTTTTGCAGGCGATCATAATGCTTCTGATTAATAATAGAAGTGTAGTCATCGTTATGCTTGAGATCTGGATAAAAATCTGCAACGGCAGTTTTCATTGCAGAGACAAGCTCATCTTTCTTGTCTGAATGAACCATCACATAATCTGGAGCAAGGCATATTTGACCTGCATTCATAGTTTTGCCAAGCATGATTCTTTTTGCAGCTGTAACACTGTCAGCGGTATTGCTAACAATCACTGGGGATTTACCGCCCAACTCTAAAGTCACTGGGACTAAGTTCTCTGCGGCCGCTCGCATAATATGTTTACCAACAGCTCCGCTGCCAGTATACAAAAGATGATCAAACTTCTGCTGAGTAAAGGTAGCGCCAACCTCTGGACCACCCAGTATGGTTGCAAATTCTTCCTCATCAAAGGCTTTGTCGCACAGCTCTTTCATTAAAGCTGAGGTTTGTTCTGTGTATTCGCTAGGCTTATGCATGATTTGATTGCCTGCAGCAAAAATTGATGCAGCTGGAGAAAAAGTTAGGTAAGCAGGAAAGTTCCAAGGAGAAATCATCCCCACGGTTCCTAGAGGCTCATAGGCAACATGTGCCTTAGCACCCAATAGGCCCAATGGAAAATTAGGTTTTCTTTTTGAACCTGACATCCATTTTTTTAAATTCTTTTTTGCATACTCAATGCTTGGAACGATCGTATAGACATCCGTAGCCATGGATTGATTTTTTGATCTAACACCAAAATCCTCATTCAAGGCATCTACTATCTTATAGCGATTCTCCATAACCAGATCCTTGACTCGATTCAGGCGATCAATTCTTAGATCGTATGAAGGTGGACCGTTTTTTACAAAATAAGCTTTTTGCTTTTTTAAGATCTCTTGCATTTGTTGGTGTTCCATAATCATTACCCCTTTATAATTTCTAGAAATCTAGTTTATCAGTTAATCAAGTTGATCGTTTTTGTTTATCTGAATCGTTTGTTTTTTTAATCATGCCTCTGATTTCAGCCCAATCATCCTCTGAAAGCTTTGACAGTTGAGAGAAAGTTCCCCCGCCAGATAAGTATTGTGCCCCATCAATGGCTATAGTCTGTCCAGTCAGATAGTCACAGCCATCAGACATTAAAAAAGTTGCTAGATTTTGAAGCTCACTCATGTCCCCCATTCTTCCCATGGGGATAGTGCTGCCTGAGTCTTTACCCATATCACCCTTGGGGCTTAGCCTTGCGGTCATCCCCTCGGTAGGAAATGGACCTGGTGCGATAGCATTAACCCTGATCCCAGCCGGACCCCACTCAACTGCAAGAGATTTAGTCATCGTGTGCAACGCAGATTTTGACATGGCAGAAGGCACCACAAACGGAGAGCCTGTCCAAACCCAAGTAGCTAAGATTGAAATAATAGAGCCTTTAATTTTATGCTCTAGCCATTTCTTGCCAACGGCATGAGTAACATAAAATGTGCCGTGAAAAACTATATTAGCAATGGCATCAAATCCTCTAGAGGATAGGTCCTTAGTTGGAGAAATAAAATTTCCAGCGGCATTATTAACCAAGCCATGCAAGGGGCCTTCTTCAAAAATTTTACCTATAAAATCATCAACATCCTGCGCTGATCTGATATCTAAAGGTTGATATCTAACAGTTGCCCCATACTTTTCCTTAAACTCACTGGCTGTCTCCTCCAGGACACTCTCACGTCTTCCACATATAACAACTTCCGCACCATGCTGAATATAATGTTCTACCATCTCCTTGCCGAGACCGGTGCCTCCGCCCGTAACTAAAATTTTTTTTCCTTTGAGCACATCCTCTTTAAACATAGTTATCTCGCTTTAGAATTAACAATCTCTATGATAGCTTGAACCCAAGAATCAGAGAAATTGAGTGATTCAACATAATCTAACGTTTGGCCTCCGGCCTCCTCGAACAATTCCTTGTACTCATGACCAATCTCAATAATAGTTTCGAGGCAATCAGCCGTAAATGCTGGAGAAAAGACCAAAACTTTCTTAATGCCTTGGGATGGATAACCTTTTAGGACATCGTCTGAAAAAGGTTCTAGCCAATTATTGGTCAATCTTGATTGAAAAGAAACATCGTACTTATCATGTGAGAGACCTAATCCATCTGCTATGAGTTTAGAGGTTTCATAGACCGTGGCCTTGTAACAATAATGATTATCTTCATTGATTTCATGCTCACAATTTTTTCCATCGCACTGCATATCAGAATAGACTTTATTGACCTGTGACTTAGGAAGCCCGTGATAGCTAAAAAGAATTTTGTCATAATCTGCTAGATTATGCTTTTGGGCAGCTTCAACCCATGCCTTAATAAATGCTGGATGGTCGAAGTACTGAGCTATAAAATTAAAATTGGGAATGACCCATTGCCTAGAAAGCTGCTTGGTCACTTCCTGATAGACGCTTCCCGAGGTTGCAGAAGCATAGTGAGGAAACAAAGGCATCACCACCAGATCGCTGGGATTAGTTTCCTGAATAATTTTAAGGGTATTTTTTATGCTTGGTGTTTGATAGCGCATGGCATAAAAGACATTGAACTTATCCTGAGCAGCATCTACTTTGTGAGCTAGCTCACGAGTATTTTTAAGAAGCGGAGATTCGCCTTCAGACAGATCCCAAAGCTGCTTATAAATTTTACCAGAACTAAAAGACCGCAATGGGCAAATAATAAGAGTGACTAGTATGAAGCGAAAAAAAGCAGGCACATCAATCACCCTTCCATCCATTAAAAATTCTCTCAAATATTTAAATACATGAAAGTAGGATGGTGAATCTGGAGTGCCGAGATTAACTAGTAGAAGTGCTGGTTTGTTCATGATCTCTCAATAGTGGATGTCCTATTATAAATAATAAGGCGGTAAAGCACAGGAAAGCGCTAAAAAAATATAAATAATGGGGGGCATATTGATAGATAGGCATCGCAACCAAAGGCGTTAATACATGCCCAATGGGCATTACTGAACCTAAATATCCAGCCGCTGTTCCTTGATCATCAGGAGTCTGGGCTAAGGATAAGGCAGAAGCATTCGCTGGCCTGACCATGCCAGCACCCATACCATTGACCATCATCGCAAGATAAAACAATGCAATGGATGTAGATAGAGCTGCTTGAATGTAGGAAATAGTTACAAGAAAAGTTCCGTATATCAGTAGTTTATTATTAGAAATAGGCTTTAAATCTGTGAAGATGTACTGGCTAACAACGGTAGAGATGGAAAGCAGTCCAAATGTAAGGCTGATAACTAGTGGCAAGTCTTTTTCAGACGAAAATACATCAGTAATAAAGAACCCAATAGATTGGAGCAAGGATGCCTGGCACAGGGAGAATAAGCCCGCTATGACTAAAAATGGCCAAACTGAGGAATCTTTATATGTGAGCCTGGACCTTACATTCTTTGAGGTCTTTTGTTTAATGTTTTTAGGGAATGTTAAAAGAATGCCTATAGCAGCAATTCCACCGCAAAAAGCAAAGACATAAAAAGGCAATGTTTTAGAATATAGGAATAAAAAACCTCCAATCATTGGGCCCATGATTGTTCCCACTAAAAAGCTGGATTCAAGGCGTGCAAACTTTTTTGTCCGTTTGGATCGATCTGAAATATCGGCAATGTAAGCAAATGCAGCTGGTCTTGTAGCAGAGCCTATTAAGCCATTAATCAATCTACCTAGAACTAATAGCGGCAAAAGATAAGCAAAATCTAGGACATTTTTCTCCACCAAAAATAAAGGCGTGATCAAGGCAATGATGGAAACTGAGTAGCCAATGAGCCCAATAATAGCGATGTTTCTTCGGCCATAGCGGTCAGAAGCCCTACCCCATGAGGCACTTGTAGCAGCCCAAGCAATAGCAGAGATCGCAAATATAGTTGATGTTTCAATGACGGAGAGGCCCAGATCTCTTGCCAAAGGTGGGACCAGCACAAATGCAAATGATTGACCCAAACCAACAGAGAATAGACCGAATTTTAACCAGGCTGTAGGGTTAGACAATTTTTGAGATGCCCACCAAATCTCTAACCTCGGAAACTAGCTGCTGAGCTTGAGGGCGAACCTTCTTTGCTCCGTCAGAAAAAAGATCATTTAAAAGATCTGGCTGTTGAGCTAGATTAAAGTATCTATGACGTATTGGATCAATCTCCTGATTAATTACTGAAAAAAGTTCTTTTTTAGCATCACCCCAACCAATGCCATCATCGTAAGCTAGTTGCATTGAGGCGATCTGATCAGCAGATGCAAAGGCTGAATAAAGTTGAAAGAGATTGCAGCCCTTTGTATCTTTAACCTCACCTGGCTCCAATGAATTGGTAATAATTTTTGAAATACTTTTTTGTAAAACTTTTTCTGTGCATAAAAATGGAATGATGTTGTTGTATGACTTGCTCATCTTCCGGCCATCTATACCGGGAACAGATACCTCATTTTGAATCAGAGCCTCAGGCAGTGAGAAGGTTTGTTTATAGGTATGGTTAAATTTACCTGCAATATCTCTGGCCATCTCAAGATGTTGAGCTTGATCAGGGCCAACTGGAACATGGGTTGCATTGAAGAGTAAAATATCCGCTGCCATTAAAACAGGGTAAGAGAATAAGCCCATATTAATCGCTTTGTCTTCATCTGCATTATTCGATATATTTTCAGCAACAACAGCTTTGTATGCGTGGGCACGATTTAATAATCCCTTGGCAGCACTGCAGGTAAGTACCCAGGTTAGCTCATGGACTTCAGGTATATCAGATTGCCTGTAAAAGTTTGAGTAGTTTGTATCCAAGCCTGAGGCCAACCAAGCCATGGCAATATCCTTCACACTGCTTTCGATTAGAGTGGGGTCAGTCTGTTTAATTAGGGCATGATAGTCGGCTAAAAAGAAATAAGACTCTGAATCAGGTCCAGCTAATTCAAGGGCAGGTTTGATGGCCCCCAAATAATTTCCGATATGAGGAGTTCCAGTTGTCGTAATACCTGTTAAAATTCTTTTTTTCATTTAGATAATTATAAACTTCATCAAGAAAATATTGTGGAAACTCAGAAAATTTTATTCGAATCATTAGTTAAGGCAGAGCAGCTTTTTGAAGCTGGGGAGATTCGTAACGGCCAAAAGCTGGTGAACGAAGTTTCCAGGGCAATGAAATCAGAGGGCAAAGTATCTAATAAGCTCAGACATCGTTTTAATCTTATTTCAGCTCAGTCTCGTTACTTTAATGATATTTCCTCTTTTGCAACTAACCCAAAAAGAAATGAAATTATTCAAGAAATTGAGTCCTTGATTGCAAGCCCAGTTGAAAATCCAAAAAAGCATGCTAATGCAATTCATAGTCTACAAACTAAATGGCAGCAACTTGACCAAACATCAAAGCCAGCAGGCAGAGAGCAATGGCAGACCTTTAAGAAACTCACAGACACAGCCTGGGAACCTTGCGCTCAATACTATGAAGAGCTCAAAGCTGTCAAAGTATCTAATGCGCATGAGAGAGAGAAAATTATTGCAAATATCCTTCAGTACAAAGAGGATAACTCTGCGAGATGGCCAGGGCTTATTGAGCTAAGCAAATATTTGAGCCAACAGTTTCAGTTATGGCAAAACTTTGCACCTGTTTTAGACGATGATTTCACTAGATTAAAAGCAGCTTATCAGGATGCTAGAAAACCAATCAATGAAGAGATCCGAGCCCAGGAAAATAGAAATTTGAAGCTCAAAGAAGAAATTATAGCCAAGGTCAAGCTTATTAATGATGATGACACTCAGCTCTGCATTCAGAAATATCAGCGACTCAAGCGTGATTACCAAAATATTGGGCCAGCTGGCAAAAAGAATGAACCTGTGCTCTGGAAAAATCTTAATGAAAGTGCTGATAGATTCTATGAAGCGGAAAAATCAATTGCCAGTGATGAGTTGCTTGTTATAGATGCAATCTCCAAAGAGATTGGCCAAGATACCTTCTCACTTGCTAACGCTAAGGATCAATTAAAAGAGCTAAGTAAAACAAGAAAAACTCCTGAATTCTTAAAGCTTCAGAAGGCTTTAAAAGCCTTTGAAGGGAAAAAGGCCGAAGAGATTATGCTGCAAAAAGCATCGAGTTACCTGGATCTTCCCTCCTTGCTTGAATTAGCTATTCCAGTGAGTAGCTCGGTAGATAAAGATATTTTAAAAATCTTGAACAATCCTCCTTATCACAATGATGCTGATCAGCTAACTGAGACCGTTGTCATGATGGAGTTAATGGCAGGGATTGAATCTCCCGATAGCAACAAAGCCATCAAACAAAAATTAACCTTAGAAAGGCTGCAAAATAAATTCTCCCAACAGGTTGGTGAGAGTGAAAAATTAAAAGGATTACTGATTACCTTTATCAGTAATTTGAAGGCAAAAAAATTAAGCGCAGCTGAAACAAAGTTATGGAAAAGAGCCCAAGCAGCGTTAAGTGAATTGGCTAAGTATCTTCCCTAAGCTTCATTACTTTCATCCATTTATCCGATTTAAATCGCCCTACATACAAAAATCCCTTCACAACATAGTCTGCAACTAAGGTGGAGAAAATAACTTCCACGCTTGCATCGAGCATGTAAAAAATTAGAGCCAGAAGCACCCTGATAAATAAAAGACAAGTGAGAGTTATAACCAAAGGTGTTTTGGTATCCCCGGCTCCTCTCAATGCTCCTCCCAGGGAAAACTCAATGGCCATTAGTGGCTGCATGGAGCCAAGAAGCCAGATAAAAATTACAGATAGCCTTACAACCTCATCATTGTCTATCATAAATCTTGCCAGAGGTTCTGCAAATATTGTGATCAAGATACCGAAAAATGTCATAGAGACAATGGATAGTCTCATTGCACCCCAGCCAGCTCTTCTGGCCTGATCAGTGTCGCCAGCGCCTAGATGTTGCCCAACCAAGGTAGCGCCTGCTATAGAGAAACCAAATCCAATAACGAATGAAAATGAAAGTATCTGGACTCCAATGCCGTAGGCTGCATAAGCCTCAGTTCCATACAAAGCAACCAAGATCAAAAATGCAGTGATGCCTCCTTGAAAAATTACTTGCTCTAGAGCTGCTGGTAACCCAACTCGAAAAATCTCTTTGACCCTGGAAGTATCAAGGGTAAGAATAGATGAGTATTTAACTGGCAGAGAATTAGAAATCCAAAAAACAATTAAAAGAATTGCTCCAATGACAAAAGATAACCCATTGCCAATTGCTGCTCCACGCACTCCATACTCAGGAAATCCTAGCCAGCCATTAACAAAAACTAGCATAAAAAAGATAGCAAATAGATTCATGACAACTCCGATAATCATGGGTGTCTTCACATCTCCAACTGCTCTTAATGCTGTAATCAAGCCAAGGCCGCAGCCAAAAGCAATATAAAAAGGAGCAATGGACTTTAAATATTCAATTGACAGAGAAAGCGCATCCCCTTTTAACCCAAAAAAAGTTACCAATGGCTCTGCAAACTGCCAAATTAATGCACTAGTTATAAATGCTATGAAGACTACCAGTTGAACTGTTCTGGTAAAAAAAATACCAGCTTCCTCTTTATTTTTAGCGCCCCAGTTTCTGGCGATTAAAGCGGTGGACCCAGCCAAAACTCCAGTCAGAACAGCTTGCAATATAAATGTGACCCTTTGTCCTGTGACCGCAGCTGCAATAGCATCTGGGCCAAGACCGCCAACAACCTTAATCGCAACAATGGAGCTGGTAGCGTAAAAAATATTAGTAATAATCGAAGGCCAGGCAAGAGTCCAGACGCCAAAAGAGCCTCTAGGGATCTTCCCCTCTTCTACCAGGACCTCCAATGTTAAGAGTCTTTGAGAGAGCCTAAATATATGACTCCGAATAATAAAGTCATAGAAAAGGCAACAAATGGAGAGTCTTTTGAAGCAAGAATTTTAGCCCTATACACAAAGCATTCCACCACATGAGCAATCAGCAAGAGATAAAAAATGGCTGAAGCTATATAAAAAAGAGGTCCATTGAATGGCTCGAAAAGGTTAACGATACCAAAGCCCCAAAGGATAAGAGTGATGTAATGAGCTGCTTTCATAGTATTTTATTATATTGGGTTGAGTACATTCTATCTATCATATTTTCAACAAAAGGTTGGATATGAGCGTAGCTTTCATTATCTTTAATGGTGTACCACTGATGAAGATAAAATAGTGAGCCGAATAGAAAGTTGCGCTGCTCAGAAGGGTCTCCCTGAATAATGGAACCCTCTAGCTGGCCTTTACGAAACCACCCAGCCCAAGATTTGTACTGAGTATCTTCATGGTCTTTAATTTCTTGGTATCTACTAAAATCTGCAAGAGATTTAGGAAGTTGCATCAGCAAAGTTAAGCCGTTAATGCTCATAGCATGATTGGTATATTTGGTAATCTTGGTTAGATAATCACAGTCTTTGGAGTTAATAGTTTTAATCAGTTGATTTAACTGTTGCTGAATCGAGAGTATAGCTTCGATAAATAAATCTCCCTTGCTATTGAAGTAATAATAGATGGATTTATCAGTCATATTAAGCTCATCAGTGATTTGCTCTAAACGTGTACCGTTATAACCGTAAGTTGAAAAAATAATAACTGCCGACTCAATAATGGCGTCCTTCTTTCTTGCCTTCTTATCGGAATCCTTAACTTTCAAGTTCATGCTGTCTAGTATACAAAGTATTGCATGATTACCTAGTATCTAGCTTGGCAAGAATTGCGCCATGCCTATGACGATCAATTTTGTAAGTATAAAAAATCATAAAGGGTATGCACATCAAGAATCCTGCTATGGGGCCCTGCACCATTGCCAGACTAAATATGTCCTGAGACGAAGGCTCAACAGAGGAGCCCTGAGGGAAATTAATAGCCTCTAAGGCTAAACCGGCAATTAAGATGCCTATGCCCGTATTAAACTTACCAATCAGGGAGCTGGCAGCATACATCAATCCCTGTTGCCCAATGCCACTGTCTAGCTCCACTTCGTCACTGATATCACCTAACATTGACTCTCTAATGATTGAGCTAGAAGACAGGCTTAAGTTAGCAAAAAAGACAAAGGGTATGGTGGCCACAAAGAGGTCCCAAGTTCCCAGTGATGGTAGATAGCCATTAATTTTTAAAAGTATTGGAATGGGTGGAATCAAAGCCGCAAGGGTAATGCTCAGAAGTAAAATAGTTCTTTTTTCCAAGAAATTGACCAAGTAAGGGGTTAGTAGAAATGCAGAAAAGGTAGCAGCAACATAAACCCCCAAATATGAAGCAAGCATTGATGATTTAAATTCCCAAAAATAGGTACTCATGTAAATCTGAAGAGAGCTAGACATGCTCCAACTAATAGCGATAAAGAGGTAGCCAAAAAAGAAAGTGAGGAACGACTTATTTTTTAGGGCAATACCAATTTGTTTAGCAATGGTCTTTAAATTAAAAATTTGGGTATTCTGAATGGGGTTATGTTTATATTGGAGAGTTCCAAAATAAGTAATCAAGACCGCGATACACATAATGGTAGCGCCCGTCATACCATAAAATATCCATGGTTCTGGGTTTTTAGTGCCTGGAATAAACTCTGGGGTATCCCGAAAGAATATAGTGTACGCGAGCAGCGCGTTAAAGAGGCCGCCAAACCAACCCATCATCTCTCTGGCAGCAAAAATCTTGGTTCTTTCCGTATAGGAGCGACTCATTTCACTGCCAAGGGATCTGTGAGGCACTTCAAAGATGGTCATTCCTAGGCGTGTTAATAAGACAAAGGTGAGCATCCAAAGAAACAAAAGGTTTTGTGGTAAATCCCAAGATACCTGGATAGAAAAAAGCATAAAGTAAGATAAAGCCATTGGTATCATGCCAAGCAAGAAATATGGATGACGTCGCCCTAGCTTATGTTTTGTTCTATCAGATATCACTCCCATCAAAGGATCTGTTAAGGCATCAACTAGCAGAGCTATAAAAATTGCAAGACTTGCAAGTCCGGGAGTCAAGCCGATGACATTGGAGTAAAAAAACAGCAAGAAAAAAGTAAAAGCGTCAGTCTTGACGCCGTTAGCAATCGCTCCAGTGGAGTAAAAGAATTTTTCTTTAGCGTTGATCGCCATAATCAGTCCGATGAAGGTTTAGATGATTCTAAAGACCTGAAGATGATAGCAAATATTTTACGCATGGGTAAATAATATGGACCTTAGCGTCACTTGCTACTGATTTAAAAAATTTAGAAGGTCGGATTTGAATTCGCCATATGAGGTTGTATCTAACAAATGCCCCATGCCATTAACAATGACAAGATCGCTCTCTTGAATTAACTCATGCATTACATAAGCATTCTTGACCTTAATTAATGGATCCATATCTCCATGGATTATAAGGGTCGGAGTCTCAATTGATCGTGCTAATTGTTTTCTATTTTTAGAGCCAATAATGGCTGCCATTTGACGAAGAAAGCCACTATCGTCGCCTCCTCGCTTGATGTATGAGCGCATTCTAGCTCGAAATGCAGGAGAGTCGTAGTTAAGCCCTGGTCGTCCGATTAACTCAAATAATTTAATAGACTGGTCAATGCGACCTTCAACATCATTTTTATTTGCAGAGCGCTTTAGCAACTGCCTAGTGACTTTGAATTTTGGGCCATTGAGTGGATTGGGCGTTGAAACCATAGAGGAGATCATGGTTAATGTCTTGGTGCGCTCTGGGTAGTTGGCAACTAGAACTTGCGCAAGCATCCCTCCCATGGACATGCCTAATATATGAGACTGATCAATGCCTAATTGATCCAAGACTGCCACCCCATCCTCGCCCATGTCTTCAATGCTGTACTCAGATTTTACAGGCAGAAATAAGAAATACTTTAAATAGTTAAGAAGTTGGGAAGGCTTAGTGGTAAATCGAGAAGATAAGCCAACATCTCTATTATCAAAGGCTATAGGTCTGAAATTATTGTCTTGCAAATCTTGAATTAGGAATTCAGGCCAGAGAGTGAGCTGAGCACCAAGACCCGTAATCAATAAAATAGGTTCAGCATTTGCAGGTCCATAATCCCTATAAGCAATTTTAACGTCTCCGTTGACAGCAAAACCTTCTTCAAATGCATGGCTGCTAAAACTTAAGCTTAAAACTAAAAATAAAATAAATTTATTTCTTGAAGGCATGCGCCCTCCTCTTCACATTATCTCTAATAGAGCCCCAGAAAAGTGAGACATCAAAATTATGGAGATCTCCATCAACGGTAAAGCTCTTTACTTTATCTATGAGAGAGCCCTTGACCTCAATCATAGAATGCTCTGATTGCTTCGCCTCAAAGCCAAGATTGGCCATAGATTCTATTGAGAGTTTTGCATGAGAATGTGCGGTCGCGTGGTAATCCGCTAGAAATAAGTTACTAGATTTTAAGCGAATGGAGATATTAGTTTCATCTGATACCCAGGCGCTATCTTGAGACCAGGATAAGGGATTTTGGCACACCAAAGGCTGCTCCATTGGCTCTTGGCACCAGCCATCAGCGGACCAAAAGGCAGAGTGAGCCCTGCTCCTTCTAAAGCCTTCGACACCAGTGCACCAGGATATGATGGAGTGATAGTCCTCTGGATTATTAGAAGCAATGAGATCTGGATAAAGCGAATCAAAATGTTTTACCGGGAGTATGTATCCCGCAAGATAGGCTGCAATAAATTGCTTTTTAATGGGTTGTTGAGAGATATGTTCATGGATTAATCTTTGGCCATGAAGAGCACCCTGACTGTGGCCAGCAATAAAAAAAGGTCTGCCCTGGTTCTGCTCTTGAATATAGAAGTTAAATGCTTTAGATATATCTGAATATGCAAGGTCCAAGGCTAAGCGGCCATTCTCCTCCCTGTCAAAAAATGAAAAATAGGTTGCTTGCCTGTAATAGGGAGCATAAACATTGCAAGAAGCTGAGAATGCAGAAGCTTGTGTTGCAAGATGGCTTTCAGTTCTCTCAAATGCAGCTGATTCTGGTTCGAGAGGAGCATTCCAGTGAGGTTGAAAATACCCTGTTGGGTGAATGTAAAAGACATCATAATCCTTGTACTCGTTTGAGGGAATTTCATCTGGAGACATTAGGTGGGATCCACTTCTTCCTGGCAAAGCTGCCCAGGAATGATCGTCCTGGTAATCAGGCGAGCTGGGCTCCTTATCATCTAGAAAAACTGCTTGTGGTTTAACACTCTGAATAAACTGAAGATATTTCTCTTTTGGTGTCATGAGGTTGGTGGCATCTTCAGTAATTTATTTGTAGCAGTGGCAGTAGCAACCAACATGTCGCCCTGAAATAGCTCTGCAGATGTGAAAGCAATGCTTTTGCCCATTTTCGTAATTTTAGCTGATGCTACAAATTCTCCTGGAGCGCCTGGGGCAACGAAATTTACATTGATATTAAGAGATAATGGGTTCACCTGAGCATTGAGCTTGAGGATAATTAAATGAGCCATTGCTGCATCTAGCATGGCAGTAATAAAGCCGCCCTGAACAATGGTTCCATTAGTGTGAGTTAAGTCCTTGCTGATCACAAAGGTCATGGAGGCATGATCAGCCTCTGCGTCGTACTCAAATCCTTGGGATCCCAGCATGGATAAAAATTTAGGTGGTTCGTGCAGATTAAAGTTAGATGCTGTCATTAGATGAAAAGGTTGGATGAAATTATTGTTAAACGTTATAGTAAATTTTTATATTATTTGATAATTATTATAAGGGGAATTCATGCATATTCTTAAATCCTTGGCTCTATTTATTGGTCTGGTACCACTAGCTTTTGCTACCTCGCTGGATGTAACTGATCAAAAGAGGATAGCCAGTCATTTTAATGCCTACGTTGATGATGGCAAAATACCCCATATTTCTGTGCTGGCTCATCAAAATGGCCAGGAAATTTATAGACATGTCTATGGTTACGCAGACATCGAAAATAAAATTCAAATCAACAAAGATTCAATCTACAGAATTTACTCTATGACCAAGCCGGTGACTGGCGTTGCGATTATGCAACTAGTAGAACAAGGCAAACTGAGGCTTGCTGACAAAGTCTCTATGTATATCCCTGCGTTTAAAAACACCAAGGTGCTGGATCTCGAATATCAAGATTACATGGTTAAACCTAAAAGAGAAATCACCATTAGAGACCTCCTCACACACACCAGCGGACTAACTTACAGCTGGGCCGGTGAAGGGCCAGTTCAACAGGCCTATAGAAAATACAATATCCGCCCTTACTTTTTTGGAGCAGTGGACTCGAAAATGTCTAAATTTCCAGGAGATACTTGCGCCTTTGCATCTGCTGCAGCCATGGCGCCCCTCCTCCACAACCCTGGGGAGCAATGGTCGTATGGGATTAACATGGATGTTCTTGGCTGTGTGGTTGAAGTAATATCTGGTCTAAGCTTTGCACAATATTTACAAGACAATATTTTTGATCCGCTTGAGCTAAAGAGCATGGGTTTTTCTGTCCACCCTGGTGACAAGAAATCCTTTACAACACTATATACCTCAGGTGCTTTTAGCAGAGATGGAGAAATTGTTGGAGCGGCTGGAGTCAACCCTGCTGATCTCATGTTCTCAGAACAACTTCGACCAATTGATTCGTATCTTGAATCTCCATATTTAAGTAACTCAAGCAAGCTCTTTGATGGTGGTTCAGGGTTGGTATCCAATATTGATGACTATGCAAAGTTTGGTCTTATGCTTATGAATAAGGGTGAAATAAATGGCGTGCGAATTTTAAGCTCAGCATCTGTGGAGCTAATGTCACGTAACCACTTATCAGATTCAGTGCTTGCAGGAGGTGCAGCTTTTGGTTTAGAAGGTATAGGCTTTGGTTTAACTCTTGGGGTGGTTCAAGATGCAGGAAAAGCTGGCTCCTATTCGACCGATGGCGAGTTTTCTTGGGGAGGAGCTGCTAGTACGATTTTCTGGGTTGACCCAGTCAATCAA
>Ga0209335_10000027_pt1 | contig 119939 bp, 105 predicted proteins | sample COG_09_FD_184753 | JGI IMG/M metagenome (GOLD analysis project Ga0209335, IMG submission 184753) | Pelagic Microbial community sample from North Sea - COGITO 998_met_09 (SPAdes) (version 2) | ecosystem: Environmental > Aquatic > Marine > Neritic zone/Coastal water | place: Helgoland, sampling...
TGGCTGCCTCTGGCAATGCCGCACTCAAATTCGGCGAAGCCATTTTCGACAAGGTGCAAGCTCAATTCGTCGACGAAGTAAATGCGCTGCGCCAATTCAAAGCCGATAGCACTGACGAACCACGCGACCTGCTCGAACCATGGGAAGTCGGCTACTGGGCGGAGAAGCAACGCCAAGCCAACTACGACTTCGACGAAGAAGCCCTGCGCCCCTATTTCCCGATCGACCGCGTGATCTCCGGCATGTTCGACATCGCTCAACAAATCTTCGGCCTTCGCATCGAAGAGCGCGAAGCCCAATTTGTAGCGGGAGGGACGACCTCCGCGTCGTCCGCCGAACCTAAGCCATCAGAACCTCAGACCTCAAGTCTCAGCCCTTTATTACGCCCTCGGGTGCAAGTCTCAGCCCGCCCCGAGGTCTGGCATCAAGAAGTCAAATTCTACGACCTGTTCGATGCCGAATCCGGCGAACAACTTGGCTCCTTCTATGCCGACTGGCACCCACGCGAGCCGAAGCGTGGCGGCGCATGGATGAACTACCTGTTGACCGGCAACCGCGACGCCTCAATCGGCCCACGCACACCACACCTCGGCTTGATCTGCGGCAACCTTACCCCATCTGTTGGCGATCAACCCGCGCTACTCAACCATCGCGAAGTCGAAACGATCTTCCACGAGTTTGGTCACCTGCTGCATCACCTTTGTGGCGAAGTCGAAGTCAAAGCCCTGAATGGCGTCAACGTGCCATGGGACTTTGTCGAACTGCCCTCACAGATCCTGGAAAACTGGTGCTGGGATCGCGAAAGCCTCGACCTGTTTGCCCGTCACCACGAAACTGGCGAGCCCATCCCGCAAGACCTGTTCGACAAAATGCTGGCCGCGCGCAACTACATGAAAGCCAGCGGCAACGTTCGCCAGCTCTCGTTTGGCAAGATGGACCTGGAGCTGCACATCAATTGGCCTGAGTCCAACATGACGGACATCGATGCGTTCATCAAAAAGCAACTCGCCGGCTACAACGCCGACTACAAGACCGAGCCTAAATCGAACGTCTTCAACTTTAGCCACCTCTTCAGCAGCCCGACTGGCTACGCCGCCGGTTACTACAGTTACAAGTGGGCCGAAGTGCTCGACGCCGACGCCTTCACTCGCTTCCAAAAAGAAGGCATCCTCAACGCCGCAACTGGTCGTGCTTTTCGCCACGAAATTCTCGCCAAGGGCAACTCCGAAGATCCCGCACAGCTATTCAAAAACTTCATGGGCCGCGCCCCCGATCCAGATGCACTGCTCAAACGCGACGGCTTGATCTAGCGACGAACGTTCGCTCACGCACGCTTACTGTCTTAGGGCAGCAAGCGCACGCGCAAATTCTTAAATTCGACTGGCGAGCCTTCGGACTCTAGGCACAAGTAACCCGTGGCTGGATTACAGTCCGTGCCGCCCGAAACTTCCTCACCATTCACCCAGAGGCGCACCTCGCCGTTGATGGCTCGCACATAGTAGTGGTTCCATTCGCCCACGCCCTTGGTCAACTCTTTCGATGGAAAGCTTCGTTTACCATTGGAAGATACGGGAGGGAATGGAGTCATCGTCGCTGGCCCCGTCGGAAAGACATCCCCGTGCGAAGTAAACCAGTCAGACTTCTTCTTGTGCTTCTTCTCATAACGCTCCGAATAGCCCAAATCCAAAACCTGCACCTCAATACCGTCCGGCAAATTCCCCTCACCCGCCTCTAATCGAGCAATCGACTCAGGAGAGGCCCAAAGAAATACGCCTGAATTACCCGCACTACGCAGATGCCGCCACGTCACCACGAGCTCGAAGTTCGTCAACGGCTCAACCGAACGAACCACCCCGATAGGCTCCCCCGTGCAATGTGCCACGCCGCCTTCCCAGCTCCACGTATCCTCGTCACAATTTACATTGGCAAAATCAGCGGCGCCCCATGCCTTCCAGCCAGGCCCCTCGCCGTCAATAAAGGCCTTTGGGAGCGGCGTAGCGCTCAAAGCACATGAAGCGAAAATCAAGGCAAGCCAGCAGCCAGCGCCATTTAGTAAGCGAAAATAAGTTGATCCCATAGCTAAAAAACGTGCCTTAGCCTCGCAAATGCCGCAAATATAGCTCCGCGCACGCACGTGCGTCAGACAGCGCATCATGATGGTTTAGCGGAATCGCATGTTCATCGCAAAGCACATTGAGCTTCTTTTTATAAATTTTGTAGGTGCACTGCGGCTCGTAGCTCGGCTCGGCCATGCCGTAGAAATCCAACGTCTTGCGCAGGCAGGAGAAATCAAACGCACCATTGTGCGCCACTAGAGTGCAACCTTCAATATAGCCACGAATCTGTGGCCAGACGGCATCGAAGTACGGCGCATTCATGGTATCGTCCTCAGTGAGTCCATGTACATTAGTATTCCAATAACTGTAGGCATTCTCCGGCGGTTGTACCAAGAGGCTCAGTTGCTCAACGACTTGACCCTTCTGAACGCGGACGAGTCCGATCTGGCAAATACTGGAACGCGCAGGCTGCGCCGTTTCAAAATCAATCGCGGTAAAAGTTGGCATAGCCATCACAGAGCTCTCAGAATCCAGCAAACGCAACCGATTTTTGCTTCGAATCGTGGCCACGATTTTATTTTCATTCCGACAGTTCTGTGGATTGCGTACTGTTTCAGCCACTGCAACGATTGGTCGCAAATTAAAGTGACTCGCATTGAATCGCGCATTTCTAGTTCTTTACTGGTAAGCTTTGCTGGCTAATTTCGTTTTACTTTAACCACTATGAATCAACATTTAGCGAGTCCCACGCCAAACAATGCCCCATCCGTACCAACCGCGGTAGTGGAAGTGTCGGCGGTGCATAAAGCTTACGGCAAGGTAGAGGTGCTGCACGGCGTCGACCTCAATATCGCCGCTGGCGAGCGCGTTGCACTGATGGGGCCGAGCGGTAGTGGTAAATCCACGCTGCTCAACTGTCTCTCTGGGATCGAACCAATCGATGCCGGAAGTATTCGAGTCGGCAGCTATGCGCTATCCCATGCAAGTGAATCCGAATTGGAGCGCTATCGGCGCGAGTGCATCGGCTACATTTTTCAATCTTTCCATTTATTGCCGACCCTCAGTGCGTTCGAAAATATCGAGCTCTCAGGACAATTAATCGACATGCCAACCGCCGAGCGTGCCGAGCGCGTGCAGACCTTGCTCGAGGCAGTGGGGCTTGCCCACCGAGCTGGCCACAAGCCAGATGCAATGAGCGGTGGCGAACGTCAACGCGTAGCGATTGCCCGCGCGATTATGCATCGCCCGCAAGTGATCTTAGCCGACGAACCGACCGGAAGTTTAGATTCAAGCAGTGGCGGCCGCATTCTGGATTTACTGGAGTCCTTGTCGCTCCAATATTCCATTGCACTGCTGCTGGTGACTCACGAGTCGAGTGCGACGCGCATCTGTGAGCGTGTTGTGCACATGAAAGATGGTTGCATCGTCAGCGCCTAAGTAAGCGGTAGCATTATGCGGTTTTTTGCAGAGTCACGTGTCACCCTACTGCTACTGCGCAAGTTGTCGCTGCGGCACTGGCGCACGAGCTGGGGCAACTACCTCGTGCTCATTGCAATTGTCTCGATCGGCGTCGGTGCCTTCAGCGGAATACGGCAAGCCATTCGCGCGGCATCTGCAAATTTCTCCTTATTCAACGAAGCCGTCTCGGGCCAAAGCGACTTTTTAATTCGCTCCGCGCAGGGACCGATTTCCAGTCATGACCTCGCGTCACTGGCAGAAGTAGCGGCAAGTCCGGATTGGCATTTTGTGCCAGTGATTGAATCGTCGGTCGCGCTGCTGGATGAGTCCGGCGTGGCGCAACAACAACTACGGCTAATCGGACTCGATCTACTGTCGCTCGGCAACCTGCCCAACTTCCTCGAACGCGGCTTCGATATTTCTGATGGTAGCAGCGACTGGTGGTCGGCACTCGGCCCAAGCGATCAAGTGTGGATCACGCACAGTTTAGCGCACAGTGCTGAACTCGCACAAGACGACAGCATTGAAATCGTGTTCGGCGGACTGTTGCGCACAATCACAGTAGCGGGGATCCTAGGTAGCCCCGCAGATAATTTACCGGAAGATCTCATGATCGCAGATTTGCCTTCGGTGCAACGCTGGGCAAAGCGTCCGGCCGAATTGAACCGAATTGAAGTGGTCGTGGCAGACACGAGTCAGCGTGCGGACCGAAACTTTTTGGCCGCAATTGAGGCGCGCATTCAGGCACAATTGCCAGACGGGTATCGATTAGAAGCAACTGCTGAGCAAGCCGCGAAGCGTGCCAGCATGACCGAAGCTTTTCGCCTGAACTTGGTGATCTTATCGCTGATCGCGATGTTAGTGGCGGCGTATTTAATTTTACAGGCACTGGATGCAGCGGTCGTTCGCCGCAGGCACGAGATGGCCACGTTGAAGAGCCTCGGGCTGAGTGCTCGCGTGCTGTTTGCCCTGAATTTACTCGAGGCCAGCCTGATCGGGGTACTCGGATCAATCGGTGGTTTGGCCGTCGGTTACTTTCTCGCATGGGGCGCGGTGCATCTGCTCGCTGATACAGTCAATGCACTGTATTTTGCGACCTCGACCCAAGCGATTCAACTGAGCGCTCAAGATTGCTGGATCGGGCTGTCGCTGGGTATGTTTTTTAGTTTGTTGGCAGGATGGCTACCAGCTCGTGATGCGATGCAAACACCGCCGGCGCAAATTCTGGCGCGTGGCGATTGGTCGCCGGGCTTCGCATGGTTACGTCGACCCCGGATTGGCTTAAGTTTGTTGGTGCTTGGTGGCTTGGCACTACTCATACCGCCCTCGCAACTGGCAGGCGGATCGAAGATGGCACTCGGCGGGTTTCTTGCGGCGGGCTGCTGGATCTTTGGAGGCGCACTTCTCTCTGGTCAGCTATTAACGCGACTCGCCCGGCTGCTCCAGCCGCTCAGCCCGCGCGCGGTTTGGCGAATCGCGGTCAGTCGCTTGGCCGATGGTTCGAGTCGCCATCGGCTAGCCGTCGCAGGATTAGTCGTGGCAGTGAGCATGGTCACCGGCATGTTTCAAATGGTCGGCAGTTTCAGAGGCACGATTGAGGTGTGGTTCGATGTTCGCTTTCAAGCCGACCTATATGTTTCCGAGCGCGGCGTCACTGGTCAAGGCAACGCGAATGGCATTACGCCGGAAGTGCTGCACTCACTGTCAACGATTCCGGAGTTGGCATTTATGGATGCGCTCTACATCGAGCAAGTCGAAGGCCCCGTTGGAGTGACGACGCTGGCAGGAGCTGACTTTTCCATTTGGCAAGAAGGCCGCGTGCAACAGATTTGGCTGCGTGCGCCGGGGACGTTTACTGAAATCGTCGACGCGCAACCGGCTTACGTCAGCGAAACCTTTGCACGACGCTTTGATGTGATGGACGGTGGCACAGTCGAACTATCGACCGCGACTGGACCACAGCAAATTGCAGTGATGGGTATCTTCGCGGATTACGGCAACGAGTTTGGCTCAGCGGTAGTCGATGTGCCTATCTGGCAGGAATGGACTCAGCGTGAGCGCCCGATTAACACCACGCTTTATTTACAGCCTGATGTTGCAGTGAATGCAGTGCGGGATCGCCTGCGCCTAGAATATCCTGGCCTAGACTTCCGCAATTCACAGGAACTGCGCACCTTGGCACTGGGGATTTTTAATGATACTTTTCGAGTCACCGCCGCCTTAAATGGGATCGGCATCACTGTCGCGTTTATTGGGCTTTTACTGGGGCTGATCGCAATCTTCGAAGAATCCGCGCAAACCTGGCGCACTCTAAAACAACTCGGCATCAGTTATAAACAACTACTGCTGACCGCCGGCATCGAAGGCGCTGGTATCGCGCTCGCGGCATACCTCGGCGGCACCTTGATGGGCCTCGCGCTGGGGGCGATCTTGATCAAAGTCATCAATGTGCAATCGTTTGGCTGGTCGTTGCTATGGCAACTACCGCTTGGTAGTTTTGCTCTACTAGGACTCGTGATGGTCACGATTGGTTTTATCTGTGGAGTCGGCGCAGCAGCCTGGTGGCACAAAAAAGTATAATGCATATGTGGCGTCTCTTAATCATTCTATACACCTTGATGTTCAACTCCCTCTGGGCGGAGTTGGAGTGGATACAACCAACCGCCGTGACAGACAAAGGCTATCGCGTCCCACAACCCGACTATCAACCGAACTTACCCAAAGACCTCGGCGCTCATCCAGAGTATGCAATCGAATGGTGGTATTGGGTGGGACATTTGGAAGCAATCGATTCGGGCGAGACCTTCGGCTTTCAATCGACCGTGTTCCGACTGGCGGGCGATCCGCAGCAGTCAGATGACAACGATGACGCGCATTTCGGGCGTAGTCACTTATACATGTCGCACCTCGCCTTGAGCGATATTTCCCAGCAACGCTATATTCACACGGAGCGAATCGTTCGCAATGGCTGGCAAGCCAATGTCGCCGAGCACGGCCTACAGATCGCCGCTGGGCCGATCACCGCGCAGTGGAATGAACCTGCGCAGGTGATGGAGATGCAGCTCAATTATCCTGACGACACGCGCTTAACGCTGACGATGATGCCGCGTAAACCCATGTTGATTTTTGGCGAACGCGGCTTGAGCCGCAAAGGTGCAGACCCCGCAGCAGTGAGTTGGTATTGGACGTATTCGCGACTCGACGTGACAGGCAGCCTCACACGTGGCGACACCACCATCGCATTGAAAGGCACGGCATGGATGGACCACGAAATTTCATCTAGTCAACTGGGCGGCGATTTGCAGGGCTGGGACTGGACTGCGATACAATTGGACAATGGCACCGAGTTGAAAGCTTACCGTCTACGTCGCTCCAATGGCGGCAGCGATCCATGGTCCGCGGTGTATTGGATCGATGCTCTCGGCCAACATTATTCAGTCTACGCCGATGCATTCGAATGGCAAACAGTCAGCACTTGGACCAGCCCGCACACAGGCCTTCGCTATCCCACCGAAGTCAAGATTCTGGCTACTAATCCGAGCTCCAATAAGTTGGAGACCTACCATCTACGGCCGAAGCTAGCCGATCAAGAGTTTACCGGCAACGACAGCAGCAATGCTTACTGGGAAGGCGGCTGTGATGTGTTTGATGCACAAGGCAAGCGCATCGGCCAAGCCTACTTGGAACTCGCGGGATACGGCGACGGACTGGGCGGCAAGCTCAACTAAACAACAAAGCCCTGCGCCCACTTCACGCAAAATACCCCAAGGTTACTCGCGGCATGCGCCAACATACAGGGAAACAGTGAGCGATTCTTGTTCCACCGGCCAAAGCGCAGTGCGTAGAACCAGAGCGAATTCACCAATAAAATACCGGTCGTGAAAAAGGCCTTGGTCGTGAACGTCCACGCAAAGGCTTCGCCCTCTTCATTACTCCAGAAGTGTCCATGAATAATCGCAAAAATTAATGAGAATCCGACACAGCTACCAATCAGCGCCGCACGACCTTTATTGTCCACCACCAAGTAGCCGCGAAAAATAATCTCCTCCACAATCCCCGCACCGAGGATCGCAAAGACGAAATACCACACCATCTCGCTTTGCCCTGAGGCGATACCCAAAGCAATTTCTCCACCGGTCTCGGCAGCCAAAATCAATAACGCGCCAATCACACCGATCACAAACAGCCCGAGCGAAGCCGAAGTCGCACCCGGCATCCCCCGTGGATCGGGCTGTTCCGAGGCTTGGTTCGACTGATAGTCTCCCCAATACATGTATCCCACGTAGGCAGCGACGCCGACGTAGAGTAAGACCATAAAGGGGGATTCGTTCATAGCTGCGCGATGGCTAATAAATAATAAATGAAGGCTGATAAAAGCTCAGACCTAATCCGTCACTCACTTCTGACTACCACTCCCCACTTAGTCGCTTCGCGACTAGATATGCCGAGAGTCGTCTTCGTCTTTGGCGACGTAGCCACTCTCTTGGCGATCATGATTGACCTTGTTCTTTTTGGTATAGGCTGCGTGCACATCCTCCGGTGTCATACCGAGCACCTGAGCCAGTGAGATCACGAAGTGAAACAGGTCCACCACTTCGACCTTGGCATTCTGCTCGTCGAATTCCTGATATTTCGCCCACCACTTCCAGGGCACTGAATCAATCAGCTCGGACATTTCCTGCTGCATCGCGCGTGTGTAGTTCAACACCCACTTGGTCTTTTCTTCGTCCGACATATTGTCGGTGTCCACGCCAATGCGCTTGTTCAACGCGTTCTGAAGGTCAAAAAGTTCGTCAAATTTATCCATGTATAATGCCTAGGCGCACCCATCTCTTCAAGCAAGTGCAAAGACGCACCCACGGGTGGCCCATCTCTTAATCGTAGTCCTAATCTCTTATGCAACATCCCTTGAAATGTAAAGATGACCAGAATGACGATTAAGAGTAGGATTACGATTAAGAGTATGATTAAGATTAAGCACTGCCCCGATCTCAGCCCTTAAGCCTCAGCTCTCCGCTCTCTTCCGCGCGCCTTGCATGCACAGCCAACTCGAACTCACCCCACACGGTACCGTCATTTGCCGCGACGACGCTCGCAGAGAGTTAGCCGTGTTTCACGATTCGGAAGCTGCTGGCCTGATTCGTATCGCAGGTCAGAAGCTGTCGCCCGAAGTCGATGCCTCTGTGCTCTATTGGAAGGGATTCACTGAGCACTTCATCCGCGCGCTCTGCCAAGCTCCTGCTATTCGCGAAAATAAACTACAGCTCGATCCACCCACAGCTGACGAACTCGCCGACATTATTCTCAATGCACCCCCCATGCGCGGCGCGGAATACCTGAGCCTCGCCCTGCTGCGAGCCCTCTGGCAACGACTGCTCGACTGGGCCCGCGCGCAACTCGAAATCGAGCCTGACTTAACCCGCTTACTCGCAACGCATGCCCCTCTGTGGTCGCGCGTCGGGCGCGTCACTCTGCACCTGGCCGAGAACAACAGCGACCCCGACTACCCGTTCGCCTTCATGGCATCGTATGCATCAGACCTCAGCAAGAGCGGTCGCCTGCAGCAAATTCCCCTCGGCAAAGCGCTCAAAGAATACGCGGGCGCCAACAACAAGGCCGCCCTACTCAAACTGCTCGCACCGATCCACGCCGCCAGCAAACAGTGCGCACTACTCGCCGATCTAGTCGAGAGTCAGGACATTTTTCATCCACTCTTGTGGCTTCCCGCTGAAGCCTACCAGTTTCTGCAAAGCGTACCCGAACTCGAAGACGCCGGCCTGCTCGTGCGACTGCCAGATTGGTGGAAAAAGCGCAGCCGCCGCCCACAAGTCGCCGCCAAGATCGGCTCGACCAAACGTAGTTCCGTCGGCGAATTCGGCCTACTCGATGTGGATCTCAACGTCGTGGTCGACGGCAAACCGCTCAGAGCCGAAGAAGTCGATGCGCTGCTGGCTGGCGAGGACGGCCTGATCCTGCTACGCGGGCAATGGGTCGAAGTCGACCGCGAGAAGTTACAGCAAGCCCTCGCCCATTGGGGCCGGATCGCAGCGCACGGCGACATCTCCTTCGCCACAGGCATGCGTTGGCTGGCAGGCGCACCAGCCGACTTACAGGCCAGTGCCGAAGACGAAATCCTCCACGAATGGGCCTTTGCCGAACCGGGCGAAGCGCTGGCCGAAGTACTGCAGCAACTTAAAGACCCAGTGCAACTCGCGCCACCCGCCACGCTCAATGCCGCCCTGCGCCCCTACCAGCAAGCTGGCCTCGACTGGTTGTGGTTTTGCACCCAAACAGGCCTCGGCGCTTGCTTGGCAGACGACATGGGCCTCGGCAAAACTATTCAGCTACTGGCGGCCCTGCTGCGCAAACAACAACAAACCCCAGACGCCGCAGCGGCACTGCTAGTGGTGCCTGCATCCTTGATTGGCAACTGGCAGCGCGAAGCCGAAACATTCGCGCCATCCCTGCGCCTGTTCATCGCACACCCATCCGAATGCCCCAAGGACATGCTGCACTCCGTACCCACCGAGCAGCTTGCCGACGCAGATCTTGTCATCACCACCTACGGCATGCTCAGCCGCCTCGACTGGCTGGCGCAAATCGACTGGAGCTGGGTGGCACTGGACGAAGCGCAGGCGATCAAAAATCACTCGTCCCGCCAGAGCAAAGCCGTCCGTGCACTCAAAGCAGACGCACGCATTGCCCTGACTGGCACACCGATCGAAAATACCCTCGGCGACCTCTGGTCCTTGTTTGACTTCATCAACCCCGGCCTACTCGGCAGCTCTGGGCAATTTGCGAAGTTCGCCCAGGGTCTGCGCACAGCCAACCGCGAGCACTACGCACCACTGCGCAGACTGGTTGGCCCTTACATTTTACGCCGCCTCAAGACCGACAAATTAATTATTAGTGACTTACCGGATAAGACCGAGATGAAAGTCTTTTGTGGGCTCAGCCCGGAGCAAGCGAAGCTCTATCAGCACACCGTCAAAACACTCAAACAAGAACTGACAGCAACTACAGGCATCCAGCGTAAGGGACTCGTCCTCAGCTACCTGATGCGCTTCAAGCAGATCTGCAATCACCCCGATCAATTGACAGGCGGCGGCGAATACGCGGCCAAACACAGTGCCAAGTTCCAGCGGTTGGCGGAACTTGGCAGTCAGATCGAATCGCGCGGCGAGAAGGTGCTGATCTTCACCCAATTCCGCGAAATGACCGAGCCGCTGGCCGACTGCCTCGCCGCCATCTTTGGCCGCAGCGGTCTCGTCTTACACGGCGGCACGCCAATCAAACAACGCCAACAAATGGTCGAGCACTTCCAGCGCGAAGACGGTCCGCCGTTTTTTATTCTCTCGCTCAAAGCCGGTGGCACCGGACTTAATCTCACCGCCGCCAATCATGTCGTGCACTTTGACCGCTGGTGGAATCCCGCCATTGAGAACCAAGCAACTGATCGCGCCTTTCGCATTGGCCAGCAGCGTAACGTGCTAGTCCACAAATTTATCACCCGCGGCACACTTGAGGAAAAAATCGACCGCATGATCGCAGACAAACAAAGCACCGCCGATCAAATTTTGGCTGGAGGTGCTGAGAAATCGTTGACCGAGCTCAATAATGACGAACTCTTAGACCTCATCCGCCTCGACCTCTCACACGCCGACACTACACCATGAGCTGGGACGAATTCAGTGACCACAAGCCTCCTTCTGCAGCACAATTGCGTGCCCAAGCCGCACAACGCATCCAAGACCTCACCGATGAGGGCTACCAGCTAACTCCGATCCCCACTGGCACGCGTAATGGACCGATCGGCAAAAGCTTCTGGGGTAAAGCATGGTGCAAACACCTCGAAGCCTTCAGCGATTACGAATATCATCTGCCTCGCGGCCGCAGCTATGTGCGCAACGGCGCAGTCGTGGATTTAAAGATCGAGCCGCAAACTATCACCGCCCTCGTCAACGGCGCTGAGCTCTATCAGTTAACCGTCAACATCGATGCACTTGAGCCCAGCAAATGGGCAGCAATCAAAACACGCTGCCAAGGCAAGATCGGCTCACTGGTCGAACTGCTGAAGGGTACGCTCTCCGATGAAACTATCTCACTGGTCATAGACTCTGAGGACGGACTCTTCCCAAAGCCCAGCGAAATCCACTTTAACTGCAACTGCCCCGACTGGGCGGACATGTGTAAGCACGTCGCCGCCTCGCTCTATGGAGTCGGCGTGCGTCTCGATGAGTCCCCCGAATTACTGTTCAAACTCCGCGGCTTTGATCACACCGAACTGATCACGCTTGACTCGACCGTCAGTGAGCTAACCAAGACAAAGGCCTCGCGCCGCCGACGCACCCTGGATCACGATGCCGTCAACGATGTATTTGGGCTCGATATCGACGATTAAGAAGCAAAGTGACAGCGACTTTAACACTTGCCGCATAAAAATTACTACGCTAGCTCTATTTGCCTCGATACGTGACTCGCCTCGAAGCCAACTTCTCGGCTTCGACTTATGCGACTTCCCTGAAGATCGCCGCGATTGATCCGTGAGTCCGTATGATCGAGTCAAACACATGTGTTTGGCAAGCTATGACTGTTCTAGCACGCCAGATACCAATACAACATAAGTAACACATACATAAGATGCCAGAATTCGAAGAAACTAATTCACAGCCAAATCCAAGCCACAGCTACACACCTAGCTCAGATGCTTCCAAAAAGCCTCGTGGCCGCCGCCGTAGCGGTGGATTTAAGACCGAAGTCGCCTCTTCTAGCAGCGCAGGAATGGGCGAAGTCAGCGCAACAGATGCCTTGCAAGGCGAAAAACTCAGCGGTAGCGCACGCCCTCAACAAGACCGCGAAGAACGTCCAGATAGTGTAGACTCGTCGGCCGACACCGCTCAGGAAGAGCGTGCCCCTCGCGTTGAGCGCGAACCACGTGCACCACGCGAACGCGAACGTGAGCCACGTGCAGAACGCGCGCCGCGCGAGCCGCGTGAAGAGCGCATCACCAATCCTCAACCAAGCGAGGACACCCTCGCCACAATCAAGAGCGTTGAAGACAAATTAAGCGAACGCCGTGCCGAACGCGACGCCCGTCGCAAGGAGCGCGATGCCAATCGCCCTGCAAGAAGCGAGCGTAAGCCAGATGCACGCGGCAAAAAGCCACCAGCCAAGGGCAAGGGTAAGCAGCCTCAGAAAAAGGGTCTACTTGCTAAAATTCTAGGAGTTTTTGGAATCGGCAATAAGCCTAAGGACAAGCCAACGGGTAAACGTGGCGGCAATCGCGGCAGGCAAAATCGCCAAGGCGGTAACCGTGGCGGTAATCGCAATGGCAACCGTGGCGGACAAAATCGCCATGGTGGCAATCGCGGCGGACAGGGTCGTGGTGGAAACCGCGGTGGGCAAGGCCGTCGCCAAGGCAATGAAAAGCCTCACTCTGCAAAGTCACTCAGTAACGAATCTTAATTTCAACACAGCGCATACCCTATGGATGTCTTCAAAGTTAGCGGAAACGGACCACTCAATGGCACGATCGAAGTCGGCGGCGCAAAGAACGCTGCCCTGCCGATTCTCGCCGCCACCCTACTAACCGACGAGACGGTCGTTCTAAAAAACGTCCCCGATCTGAGCGATATGCGCTTCATGATCGAAATCCTGCAACATGTTGGCGCCGAGACAGTGCAGTCCGAACCAGGCACATGGGAGATCACCGCCAAAAAGATCACCCACATTGCACCGTATGAATTGGTGCGTAAAATGCGCGCCTCGGTTTGCCTGCTCGGCCCCCTCGTGGCGCGGATGCGCAAAGCTGAAGTGTCGATCCCCGGGGGCTGCGTGATCGGACCCCGGCCGATCGACCTGCACATTAAGGGCCTGCAAAAGCTCAACTGTAAGGTCGAAATTGCCAACGGCTATGTAAACGTCGATGCTTCCGCAATCAAAGGCGGTCCGATTTTTCTCGGCGGCCGCAGCGGCAGCACTGTCACGGGTACCGCCAACATCGTGATGGCTGCGGTGCTCGCCCCAGGCAGCACGCGCCTCGAATGCGCAGCCTGTGAGCCCGAAGTAGTCGATCTCTGCAACCTTCTGGTTAAGATGGGCGCCAAGATCGACGGCATCGGCAGCCCTGAACTGATCATTACTGGAGTTGAAAAACTCCACGGCTGCGAGCACGCTGTCATCGCTGACCGTATCGAAGCTGGCACTTTCATCGTCGCCGCCGCCATTACCCGTGGCGACGTCACCGTCAAGGGCATCGCGCCGAAGTTACTCAGCGCATTCCTCGACAAACTCGAAGAAGCGGGCCTGCCAATGGAGTTAGGCGACGACAGCATTCGCGTCCTCCCTTACGAAGGATCGCTCAAGCCTGTCGACGTCATTACCCTGCCGCACCCCGGCTATCCCACCGATTTACAAGCACAACTCGGCGCGTTAATGACGCAGACAGATGGGATTTCAATCATCACCGAGCGGATCTACCCGAATCGCTTTATGCACGTGCCCGAGCTACAACGCATGGGCGCAGACATTGCAATGGAAGGGCCGAGCGCGATTATCAAAGGTGCCAGCAAACTCTCCGGCGCACCTGTGATGGCTTCCGACTTACGCGCATCTGCAGCCCTGATTTTAGCTGCGTTTGCCGCCACCGGTGATACGTGGATCCAGCGCATTTATCACCTTGACCGAGGCTACGAACGCTTTGAACAAAAGCTCACCGCCATTGGTGCAAAGATCGAACGCCTGAGCGAGAAAGACATGCCGAAGGAGCTACTCGAAGAGTAAAGCCAAGCGCCCCGACAGCAGTCATGCGGACAGTCACTGACGCGCTCACACTCTACAGGTTTGCGCGCATCGCGACATCGCGATAATCGAACACATACTTGAGTTGTTTCTTAACGTACAGCAGGTGTGCCAGCTGCCCAAAGGGCCCGTAAGGCATCACATAATTGACGCGATCGATGAATCGTACTCCTTCGGGATGACTCGTGATTTCGTGGTAGTGTAACCAAAGCTTATAAGGCCCGATGCGTTGCTCATCGACAAACGAATGCCCCTCGCGGATATACTTGATCTCAGTTAACCATGTCTGGCTGCCGAGGATCGGTATACCGACGCGATATTCAATCAAGAGCCCATCATACATCTTATCAGGCACATCCGTGATGATCTCAAACGGCATGTCATCTGGAGTAATCGTGTCGAGGTTCTTGGGAGAACTGAGAAAATCCCAAGCGGTCGCCATATCAGTATTGATGATGTGTTCGCGAGTGAGTTGGTGAATTTTAGCCATGATTGACATTTATCGGACGAAAGCTGTAACAACTTACTCACATTCTCCCTGTAAGGTTCTAGAGCCCTTCTCGTTCATTTTTAGTAATTAATATGAATAATCTAAGTAAAATTATAAATCACGCAGCAGAAGATGAGGGCAACCGCCTGCTGATGGCTTCATCGCCGATATTCATAATGCACCTGTTAGCGCTGGGCGCTTTGTTTACTGGGTTTAGCTGGGCCGCAGTCATTGCCCTATCGATTACATACGTGGTGCGAGTGTTCGCTCTGACGGCTGGCTTCCATCGATACTTCTCGCATCGCTCGTTCAAGACTGGCCGAGTCTTTCAATTCATTATGGCTTGGGTCGGCACATCGGCGGCTCAACTTGGCCCCATGTGGTGGGCCGCGAACCACCGCCACCATCATCAGCACTCCGACAAGCCGGAAGACATTCATTCGCCAGTAATCAAAGATGCCTTTTGGGCTCACATCGGCTGGATACTGTGCCGCGCCTACGGTTCGATTCAGCATGATCGAATTAAGGATTTAAGTAAATATCCTGAGTTACGTTTTATCGATCGCTTTCACGTTTTACCGGTCGCATCATTAATCGGGCTACTCTACGTAATCGGCGCCGGCTTGAACGCATACTATCCAGCACTTGGCACCAGTGGTATGCAAATGGTAATGTGGGGCTTTTTTCTGAGCACTATTCTAGTTTATCACGTCACCTTCTGCGTCAATTCGGTCACGCACATTGTCGGCAACAAGCGCTTTGATAACGACGACGAAAGCCGCAACAGCTTTTGGATCGCCCTACTCACTTTTGGTGAAGGCTGGCATAACAACCATCATCGCTGGCCACTGTCTGCGCGACAGGGCATGTATTGGTGGGAGTTCGACCTATCGTATCTGTTGCTGCGCGGGCTGGAAAAGCTGGGGCTGGTCTGGGACCTGAAGGTCTACCCAGAGGCAGTCTATGCCGAAGCGGAACAACGCACGACCGAAGGAGGGCGCGTTGAGTAATTACTGGTTGGGACTACTCAGTATTGGCTTCGTTGCGGCGACCCTCACCTATCTGCTCGCCTGGCGGATTCATCTCATGGCGCTGGTCGATGTCGTATGGACAGCGGGCCTCGGTATCGCTGCGATTGTTTATCTCGCCAACATGGCGGAACCCACACTGCGCAGTTACGCGGTGTTGGCGGTACTACTGATTTGGTCAGGACGACTCTCGACGTACCTCATCCGCAACCGTGTGTTGAGCGGCAAAGAAGATCCGCGCTACGCCTACCTGACTGCGCATTGGGGTAACAACGCGCGGCGTAATTACTATCCGCTTTTTTTGCTACAGGTACTGCTTGTCGCATTATTCATGAGTCCTGTCAGCATCGCCATGACGGCCATCGAGGCTCCGTGGGGACTGTTCGACTGGTTTGGCATCGCGATTGCACTGTGCGCTCTGCTCGGTGAGCACGTCGCAGATCGGCAGCTAGCAAATTTCCGCGCCGCTGCGGCCAACCAAGGGCAAGTTTGCCAGCAAGGCTTGTGGCGCTACTCAAGGCACCCGAATTATTTTTTTGAATGGCTCCACTGGTGGGCGTATGTCGCCTTCGCAGTCCATTCGAGCCAATGGGCGTTTACATTATTGGGGCCTGCCTGTATCTACCTCTTTCTACGCTACCTTACTGGCGTTCCGCACGCGGAACGCTCCTCCCTGCTCTCCCGAGGGACGGCCTACAAACACTATCAGCTAACTACCAACACTTTTTTTCCATGGAAACCCAGTCAGCCGGATCAACACTAAACGGTGCCTCGCCAGTAGGCGATCGATCGCGCCCACTGCTACTGGAGCGACTCTTTTTACGCGCGCTGGGAAATTTACACCAAGGATGCTTACACATCTACTTTCCAAGTGGCGCATCTGCCCAGAGTGGCGACCCTGCCTTCACACCGATTGAATTACGAATTCAGCTACCAGCCTTTTTCAGGAAAGTATTTTCGGGTGGCAGTGTCGGACTGGGCGAAGCCTACGTTGCCGGGCTGTGGACGACTTCCGACCTCAGTGGACTACTCACGCTATTAGCAAAAAATCAAAAAGAGCTCGGTCGCGTGCAGTATGGCTTCTCAATTTTAGCGAAAAAAATGAATCAGCTATATCATCGCGCTCGGCGCAACACGATTCAGCAAAGCCGCGAGAATATTCAAGAGCACTACGACTTGAGCAATGCGTTCTATGAAACATTTCTAGACTCCACGATGACGTATTCCAGTGCTCGATTCTTAAGTGATGAAGACACACTCGAGCAAGCTCAGCTAAACAAAATTGATCGCATGCTTGATTTAGCAGGCGTCAAAACGGGCGACCATATCCTAGAAATCGGCTCTGGCTGGGGCGCACTCGCACGACGGGCGGCTGAGCGTGGCTGCACCGTAAAGACGATTACTCTATCGGAGGAACAGTTTGCATATGCCAACAACTGCTTCGAACAAGCGGGCGTATCAGAGCGGGTGGAGATTATTCTACAAGATTATCGGACGCTGGTCGGGCAGTATGATGCCGTGCTTTCCTGCGAGATGATTGAAGCGGTGGGACAGGAATATTTAGACAGCTATTTCAAGATCATTCAGCAATCACTCAAGCCGGGCGCGAAGGCTGTGCTACAAGGTATCACCATTCCCGACGAACGTTACGAGCGCTATTGCCGCAGTTGCGACTGGATACAGAAATACATTTTCCCGGGGGGCCATCTGCCTTCTCCCGGAGCGATCCGCGACCATGTGGCTAACTCTGGCGGCATGGAAGTCCTGCAAATGGATTCGTTTGGTCACGATTATGCCGAGACGCTCAAGCGCTGGACCGTTGCGTTTAATGCACACCTAGAGACCGTGCAGTCACTCGGATTCGATACCGAGTTTTGCCGCAAATGGAATTATTACCTCAGTTACTGTGAAGCTGGCTTTAGAACAGAGCTAATTGATGTGCAGCATATCGTGCTAGAGCGTGCAAATAGGCCGTAGGCGTACACCTTTGACGCCGCGCGTCTCTATTCAGCCTTCCGAGCTCTTAGCCGACTGAGCGGCAAGCAGCGCCTTCAATTCGTCTTTCTGTACCTCTTGTAACTCTGGAGCGCACTGGCAATTCGTGGCTTCATATTGTTTGAAGTGACGGCACATGTCTTGGCCATCCATGACTTGTCGATTGAATCTTCCGCACAAGAAGCAGAGCTTCACATGCAACTGAAGAAAGAACCTCTTCGTGAAAGAGAGCTTCGCATAATCCTCTTTGGATAATGAATGAGAGACTTGTTTGCAGGTAAACATTAGAGAATATAACTACTTAATATCTTTTCCGGTCCATTTTTCTTCGAGCGCCACCTTGAGCTGTTGGCGCGCGCGGTGCAACAGAACCCATAAATAATTCGGAGTTATGTCCATGACCTTACAAACTTCTTCAGTTTCCATGTCTTCGAGCATGCGCAGCACAAATGCCTGGCGGGCGGGCTGTTTAACTTTGTCGATACAGACATTAAACACATCCCAAAATTCGGTATTATCATAGGCCTTACGCGGATTGAATTGCCAAGGGTCCGGATTAGTCGTGGCGATCCCGCTATATTTAAACCAGAAGCTCTCCAGCAAGGTCTCATCCTCATTATCGATGTCGACCTTGTTCTCCTTAATCGACTTGCGGATCTGATCGACGATCTTGTTGCGCATGATCCCACGCAACCAGAACTTGATGTCACGACTGCCATCGAAGCGCTCGAGGGCTTTGATGCCGGCAAGAAAAGTATCTTGCACACAATCAGCAGCGACATCGGCATTACGCAGGCGAGACATTGCGTAGGCGTATAAGTAATTGCCATAGCGATCCACCCACGTCTCAGGTGGTGCAATCTCGACTTTCGGCTGACTTCTATCTACGGTGATTTAGTCACGATCATCGCTAGCCTAATGCAAGTCAACAAACGTTTAAAATCTGAATGCTAGGTGACGCCGCGCCACCCACTGATGTGAAAGAAGGCAGAATAAAGGGACGCCCCTGACACAAAGAAGCTCAAATAATCGAATGCGGCTCCGCTTGCTTATCACGATCAATCAAGGTCTGCGGTGAACACGGCGACGGGCGCTGGTACACTTGCAGCTTCTTTTTATAATAGAGCTGAGCTGCCTGCCAAATGATCCGCGGCATACTATTGAGTGCGGTATCGAAAGGATGCAGCAGCGCATAGCGAATGATGTTCGCGGCATTGAGAGGCACGCAACAGCCCTGTATCCAGGTTTTCAACACACATGCACCGTCACGATACAGATCCACTCGTAAGTAAATTTCATTTTCCTCGACCCTAAAGGTGAAATGATAGTCTCCAGATCTATCATTAAAGGGCGAGACATGAAACGCTTTCGGGCATTGTGCGAGCCATGTATTGGCCAGTTCACCGGACTCTAGATCTGGCAAAACGTACACATGCCGATCGCCAAAAGTATTGTTCACCTCGGCCACCACACTAATCAACTCCGCACCTTGCATACGAAGGTGAAAATTAACCGGATTGAACGCATAGTTAAAATAGCGCGGCGAAGTAATGGTGCGCGTGACTTGCCCATCCACCTCTGGCCCAAGCAACGCATCAACCTGCTCTCCAATTGGACGATCCTTACCATGCAAATAATCGCGATCGTTTAGACGCAGAATGCTGGGCTGATTGTAGCCAAACAGCCGGCATTGCTCAGCAATGGAAGATAGCTCTTTTGGGTCGAAGGCAAAAAAAGATACTGGATACGTAAAGGCATGCGCAACTGGTCCCATGCGCTGATGGATCACTTGGCCCCGGTATATCTGAGACTTCCAGCTCACAATTTGATTCCAAAGCGCTCCGCAACTTCGACCGCGGACTTAACTGCATCTTCATGGAATCCATAGCCGAAATAGCTGCCGCAGAACCATGTATTACGCTGCCCATTCATTGCCACTAACTTAGGCTGTGTTGCCATGCTATCAAACGAATAAAGCGGGTGCATGAGGGTGGTACGATTAATCACATGCGCTTCAGGGATTGCTTCGCTCGAGTTCAACGTGACCACGTAGTCGTGCCGCGTATTTAAGTTCTGCAAGCGATTCATATAATAGCTGACTGATACAGGCTGCGACGTGTCATCGTGCGCAGATTCACGGATAAAGTTCCAAGACGACCACAGCTTTGGATTCGGAGGCAAGTGGGTTGGGCTGGTGTGCAGCACTACGGTGTTTGGCTGATAGCGCCACGGCCCGAGACGCTCACGTTCGGAGTCATTTGGGTCTGCCAGCAATAGCAGTGCTTCATCTGCATGTGCACCAATCACCACATGATCAAAGTGTTGCTCCGCGCCATCTGGCATCTGCAGCAGCACACCTGATTCGGTGCGGCGAATGCTCTGCGGCGGCGTGGACAAAGCCGGCGCGCGCGGGAAGTCACGCAGCATGGCCTCTACATAAGTGCGGCTGCCTCCCGCGACAAATTTCCACTGTGGTCGGTTAGTCAAGCGCAACAGCCCATGGTTCTCTAGAAAATGCAAATACGGCTGGGCAGGAAAATCTGCCATTTTCGCCACCGGAGACGACCAGATCGCAGCCCCCATCGGATAGAGATAATTATTTAGAAATGCAGAACCAAAGCACCTCGATTGAAAGTACTCCCCCAAGGTCTTCCCTTCGAGGTAGCCGGAGTTGAGATCACGATAGCCAATCTGAGCGAAGCGCCACAGGTCTTTTAGTAGGCTCAGGTGTTGAGGCTTGAATAGATAACTGGCCTTAGGAAATAGAGCGCCCAGCGTATTGCCGGAATAGCCGTAATCACTCGCCCGATCATAATAGCTGAAAGTCATCGAACTATCAGCTAACTCTACTCCCAGTTGCCGAAGGACTTCTGTAAAGTGCGGATAGTTACGGTGATTCATCACAATGAATCCGGTATCCACCGCGACGCCTGCATCGACACCAGTAGGAACCCGCAAGGTACGCGTGTGTCCGCCTGCATAATCATTTTTCTCAAACAGATGCACCTCGTGCTTACGGTTGAGCAGCCATGCAGCAGTCAGCCCAGCAACGCCACAACCAACGACTGCGATCTTTAGCGGTTTATCTGATGTAAGCGGTGGCGTCACTGAATTCGGCATAGGTATATTTAAGCTCTAATATACGATATTATCACTGAAAACTTACAGCAGCCTGAATTATTTGTAATGAATCCCAACTTTACTCGTTTTATTCTACCAATGAGACATCGCAACCTATATATCATTAGTAGTCTTTGTGCGTTACTTGCAATGACTGCCTGTAAAAACTCAACAAACGATATGCACACTCAAACCGTCCCGGACAGCGACTACAAGGCTGCGCTCGAGCGCTCGAGCCCATCCCTCTACCAGCTTCCAGCCGCGGGCTCAGTCGAAGAAGCGACCATGCTGGCTGGCATCGAAGATCTATTTACCAACTACACGCACGAAAACTTAAGCAGCAAGACCACCGAGGTGTATGCGAAAGAGGTGTATTTCCGAGATGCGTTTAAACAGTTCTCACATCCAGAAGACATTCGGGACTATATGCTTCACGGCCTCGAACCGCTCACTGCTGCCGAGTTTATTTTCAACCGCGTGATTCGTAGCGGTGGCGAGTTCTACATCGACTGGACCATGCGCCTAGATTTTAAAAGCACGCCAACAGACACGTGGGAAGAGTCGATTGGAATGTCTCACATCCGCTACAATAGTGAAGGCAAAGTCATCTTTCATCAGGACTATTGGGACCCAACCGACATCGTCTACCGCCGCATTCCGATCGCACGGCAGTTGATCTCATATACCAAAGGTAAGATGTAGCGAAACGAGTCCGAGTCTGGACTCAAGAAAATGACAGGAGCGCGGGCTTCGACTGTCACAAAAAAGCCCCACTCGATCACCGAACGGGGCTTTTTGAAAACAATTTTTGCTTGGGTTTAATCGAAGCTGTGGGCACCGAGCTTACGAGGAATCTTCACCATTTTTAGTTTAGCAAGAACCGGCACGCCATTTTCAAAAGGTACCTTCACTTCACCCTGAATGAGCGGCAAGGCATACTTATAGAAGTTGAAGTTCATGCTGACGCCGTCCTCGTTGATCCAACTCTCAGGAAGTTTCTTCACGCCGTTGGCGATTTCAGCAAGCGGCGTGAGGCCTGTTTCGCACGTGTAGGTTTCACCATCTCCGCGAACGAGTGTGATCATCTTGTCGGTCTCACCAGCGATCGCAGCTTCGACCGCCGCTTGACCTGCTAGGTAGGCTTCATCGTTGTCTGTTTGCGAGGAGCAGTGCACCGCTGCGCGTTGTGCCATGCCGAGAGAAACCGCACGTGCCTTAATTTGCAGTGTTTCTTCTACTAGGCCGCGGAGGTATTCACCTGCGCCACCGAGTTGAGAATGCCCAAATGCATCAGCACTGGCACTTGCAGTGGAGACGAAGTTACCATCCGCATCGACGAGGCCTTCGCCCACGACCACTACGCAATACTTTTCCTTTTGCAGCACGTGCTGTACATCAGAGATGAATTTCTCTGCCGAGAACGCAACTTCTGGAAGGTAGATCAAGTGCGGAGCCGCATTTGGCTCATCGCGGCTCTTGGCAAGGGCGGCACCGGCTGCGATCCAACCAGCGTTACGGCCCATGACTTCGATGATTTGCACTAGGTCGTATTGGCCCATCGCTGCATTGTCGCAGGCGATTTCTTTAACAGTCGTCGCGATGTATTTGACCACGCTACCATAACCTGGGGTGTGGTCTGTTGTGACGAGGTCGTTATCGATTGTTTTTGGAATTCCAATCACGCGGAGTTCATAGCCACGTTCTTGAGCGAGCTTGGAGATCTTGTCCGCGGTGTCTTGAGAGTCGTTGCCACCCGCGTAGAAAAAGTAGCGGATGTTGTGGGCCTCAAAGACTTGCAACACACGGTCGTAGTCCTGCTGGCTCTTGAGCTTAAAACGACAAGTGCCGAGTGCTGCACCAGGTGTATGGCGGAGAGCGCGGATCGTTTGCTGAGTCTCTGCAGCAAGATCGACGAGTTGCTCGTTCAAGATGCCCAGCACGCCGTTGACGCCACCATAAATTTCTTCGATACACTCATGATTGAGCGCTTCGGCAACGACACCCGCGAGGCTGGCGTTAATGACGGATGTTGGGCCACCGGATTGGGCGACGAGGCAATTTCCTTCGAGTTCTTCTGACATAGGTGATTATTCTCTGTTAATTTAAAAGGTGTATCGTGTGTAATTTCAGCCGCACTGAACGCAATACTTAAAGAATCGCGCCTGGCTTATAGTTAGCAGCATCTGGGAAGTTTTGTGCTTCTTCCCGAACTGTCGCGCAGAAGTTCTCGACCTGCGTGGTCGCCAATCCTGTCATAGCCTGTGCGCGGGCCATCATTTCAGCGAGCTTCGCTTCAGAAAGACCGAGACGGGAATCGGCACCGAGACGGGCGACCAGGTCGTTGCTGGTAATCTTGCCGGCACGCAAGTCGCGAACCGTCTGGACCGCGTGTTCCTTGATCGCTTCGTGGGCCTCCTCGCGCCCTGCACCTGCTTTGACTGCCTCCATGAGGACGGTGGTCGTGGCGAGAAATGGGCCGTAGCGTTGATTCTCTTGGTCGATCACGGCTGGGTAAACTTCCATCTGATTGAGAATCGTGATGAAAGTATCGATCAGACCATCAATCGCAAAAAAGCTGTCCGGAAGAAATACGCGACGCACCACGGAGCAAGAGACATCGCCCTCGTTCCATTGATCCCCGGCGAGCTCGCCTGCCATCGTAAGGTAACCCTTAAGTATGGCCCCAAAACCATTGATACGCTCACAGCTGCGGCTATTCATCTTGTGCGGCATCGCAGAGGAGCCGACTTGACCCTTAGCGAACCCTTCACTGGCAAGTTCATGCCCCGCCATGATACGCAGCGTCTTAGCAAAGCTCGACGGACCAGATGCAAGACGCACAAAAATCGAAACGACTTCGAAGTCGAGCCCGCGCGGGTAAACCTGACCGACGGTATCGAGCGCAGCACCCACACCTAGGTGATCAAGAATGCTGCCTTCGAGTGATGCGACCTTAGAGGCATCACCATCAAACAGTGTGAGCAGATCCATCTGTGTACCGACTGGCCCCTTAAGGCCACGAACTGGATAGTTGGCGATAATACGGTCGAGTTCGCGAACTGCGAGGAGCAGATCTTCACCAAACATCGCGAGGCGCTTACCGAAAGTCGTCGGCTGCGCGGGCACGTTGTGTGTGCGGGCGGTGATTACGAGCGACTTCCACTCCTCCGCACGATTAGCCAATGCAAGCAAAGCCGCAACGGCTTTGTTGCGCACGACCTCCAAGGCTTGGATGATTTGCAACTGCTCGACATTTTCAGTCAAGTCACGACTCGTCAGTCCTTTATGGATATGCTCGTGCCCAGCAAGGTCGCAAAATTCTTCGATTCGTGCCTTCACATCGTGACGAGTGATCGCTTCGCGCTCGTTAATGGAGTCCAGATTAATCTCCCCCTTTACACGCTCATAAGCGTCAATCGCTTGTTGAGGGATGTCTAGGCCCAGTTCCTTCTGCGCACGCAGCACGGCGATCCAGTAATCACGCTCCAGTTTGATACGCCCTTCCGCGCTCCAGACTGCGCACATGGCCTTCGAGGCGTAGCGCCCCGCTAATACATTTGGTATGTTTTCCATAACTACTTGAATTTGAGAAAACGGATGAAAATACAGCTCTCGCCCCCTCATGCGACCAAAAAAGCAAGAAGATCGGCCAATCCGCTTTTGTAGTGCTAATCTGCAGCAGTGAGCCAACCGATCAAGCTAGCACAGCCACCCCGAATGCACCGTTGCAGATGCGCTGCGGAATGGACAGTCATACTCGTCAGAGCCGTGACTCAAGACTGTCGCCTCCCGAAGGCCGAAGCAAACGCAGCTCCCGAGAGGTTATGCCATAGGCTAAACAAGGCTGCTGGTAGCGCCGCAGCGGCAGGCAAGTACTTCGCAGCGAGAGCGACCGCTAGCCCCGAGTTTTGCATCCCCACTTCGATCGCAATCGTTCTGCAATCCGATTGGTTAGATGTGAAATAACGTGCGATGCCATAGCCAATCGCTAGACCAAGCAAGTTATGCAATACCACCGCCAACAAAATCCATTGCGGAAATTCTAGAATGCGCTCTCGATTTAACGCCATCACAATAGCAATCACCCATGCAATCAACACCATCGAAAATAGCGGCAGCCATTTTAGAGTGCGTAGCACCAGCTTACTCGCAACTAGACGAATGATCAGACCGCCCGCTAACGGCAGCGCGACAATCCACAGAATTGTCTGCATCATGGAGACCGCATCAATCGCAACTTTGTGACTCGCCAGCAGCCATGTAATCCAAGGCGTCAGTACTGGGGCTAGAAGCGTCGAAACCAAAGTCATGGAAACCGAAAGCGCAACATTACCCTTCGCCAAATACGTTACCACATTCGAAGCGGTGCCTCCTGGGCATGCCCCTAGCAGCACAAATCCGGCCACAACTTCTTTCGGCAGTCCCAGCGCCAAAGTAATACCTAAGGCCAATAAAGGCATCATCGTATATTGAGCCAACACGCCGATCACGACCAAACGCCAGCGCTTAATCACTCCGAGGAAATCGCCCATAGTAAGGGTTATGCCCATACCAAACATAATTAGCCCCAGTAGATAGGGGATCGCTGGTTTTGTCGGGATAAACCACTCCGGCATCCACAGGGCGAGTGCAGAAAACACCAGCGCCAAGGGTAGAAAAATCGCGTTCACTGGGCAGAGATTCTATTGCGCATCCCTAATAATCGCCAACGGCCGATCTTTCACACCTGAATAGACCACCACAATCTCAGCGGGCATATCAGAATCGTTCCGACCATAATGCCACGTATTGACTGTCTCGATTAGACCCTCGCCAGCCTTGACGACCTGCGTCTGGCCATCTTCGGCCGTCACCAGAATCTCTCCACTGATCATATAACCCGCGTTTATTGACGGATGCTTATGCCACTTTAGCTTTGAGTGTGGCGGGATCGTGAACTTGACCACACTGATCTGCGCTGCTTCGGTCGGGTAACTGGGAAGCGTCGCGCCGTCCCACGACGAATCAGATTCAGCGAGTACCTCGACCGTCACATTACCTTGCCCAACTGGCGCCGCGACCGTGGGGCAAATATGTGGATCAGGGAGACTATTGCAGCCAGACAGAAAAAATAGCGATAGTGACAAGAGAATAGAGAAACGTTTCATAATAATTAGCTTAAGGACTTGATTGCCAACTCACGGCACACTTCTTCTTGTTCGTTGGGACGCTCGAGAATGCCTTCAAATGCTTCAGCAAAAGCGATTTGAAATTGGATGAGCTTCTTTAACGGCACCTTACTGGCGGTGACCGCTAAATTACCCAAATACCACGGGTTCTGAGTGAAGACATTGAGATTACTCTTCTCTTCGCTTTCACCAAAATGGTGCCCATAGGTGCGGGCCGCCGCTTCGAGCTCGGACTTGGCGATCCCACGCCCACCCAGACGGATCGCTCCAGCATCGAGTAGCACCCGCAGCTGAATCAACAAGCGGTTGCGCGATTGCAAACTACCCAGCAGTGGGCGCGATTCGCTATTGGTAAAGAAATGGCGACGAAGTGCTTCTAGCGTCCAATCGAGATTCAACGAATAAAAGGCATCCGCGGCTTCGAAAAAATCGGCATCACCAAAATTCGGCACAAGATCGGCGACCAACCGCTCGGTGATCTGCTCGCCAGTGTCAGACACGAAAGTCGCAAGCTTACGGGTCTCCGCCACGATCAAGCGCGAGTTGCCATTGACCTTACCGATCAAGAGCTGCACCGCATCGCGCGCGATGGTCACGCCTGCCTGCTCGCACTCATCCTGAATCATACGAGCATACATTGCTGCGGCATTTTTATCTACGGCCAGTGCCGTAAAATCAGAATTTTTCTGACACCACTTATAGAAGCTACGCACTTTATATACCGGCTGGGCAGTGATCAATACCCCGACCTGTGCCGAATCGAGCGTCTCTAGTACCGCCTTCAAATTGTCCAGTAAATCCAGCGTGCCTTGCGCTTTGCCGGTCTGGTTATTGGCCATGAAATTGACATCCTTCAGCCACACCACCTTGCGGTCGCCGAACAGGGAGAGCGTCTGCACCGCACTAGTGAAGCGGTTGATCGCATCCTCCACCTCGGCGACATTACTCGCACGCCCATCCACCACCTCCTTGGACAAATCGTCCGCGATGTCTTTGGTCTGCTCGGCAAACCACTCCTTACCTCGTTCAGAAACAAGATAATCGTCGTCGCCGCAGATAAATGTGAAGGCTTTCGCTGACATGACTCATACGGCTGCACCGTATTAATGAAGGAGTGATAAAAAGGAACTAATCAAAGTGCCTACTCTCGTAAACAACGCAACGCGGAAGTCAGGGGCGTAATCAATTAATCCCTAGGACCCCTCTCAGCACTCAGAAACTCCTCCAGCTTATACTTGCGCAGCTTGCGACGCATCCAATCCAGCGCGGTTTGAACCGCGCGTGCCTTCACATCGAGCCGCCCACCGGTGTAATGCACGGTCTTACACCACACGCCCACGGGGGAGTGATATCCGAAATGAATCGTGCCGACTGGGTTCTTGTCATTACCCCCGTCTGGCCCAGCAAAGCCAGTCACACTCAGCCCATAATCTGCTGATAACCGCTCCGACGCTCCGGATGCAAGCGCCACCGCGCACTCGGGACTCACCGGCCCGTGTTGCTTGATAAGCGACTCCGGCACTCCTAGTAAAGTGACCTTCACGTCATCCGTATAACATACCACTCCGCCCGCGAAAACAGTTGAGGCACCAGCAATATTCGTAAACGCATCCGCTAACGAGCCGCCCGTACAGGATTCGGCAATGGCCAACGTTCGATCCAATGCGCGCAATTCATGATACACCACCTGAGCAAGTGAACAATGACCGAAACAGACGAAGTCCGCTCCGAAAATCTGCCGCGCCTCTTGCGCAATCAACTTCAGTTCAGCGATATCCAGCGAACCATCGCGGCAAGCTAAGCGCACATCCACCATCCCGTAATGCACACAATACGCGACGGCGACGGCTGAGTGCCGATCAATGATTGGCTGCATCATCTGCTCCACCGCCGATTCGCCAAGTCCGCACGTGCGCACCTGCACATAAGCATCGCCCTCACCGATCAGCCCATGTTGGCGTAACTGCGGCAGCACTTGCTTCTCAAACATCGGCTCCAACTCATGCGTCGGCCCCGGCAACATAATTAAAAGTTTCTCGCCCTGCTTATAAATCAGCCCCGGTGCCGTGCCCCGCTCATTATGCAAGGCCTCTCCCCCCTTGAAGCAATAACACTGCTTTAAATGATGCGCCGCCATCTCACACTCCATCACTGCGAATCGATCCTTGATCGTCGCCTCAATCTCAGGATCAAACACTAGCTCGACACCCAGCAGCTGCGCAATCGTCTCACGCGTTAAATCATCCGCCGTCGGCCCTAGCCCTCCGGTAGTAATCACCAAATCCGAATGCTCCCAAGCCTCTAGAAAGCCACGCTTGATCTCATCGGCATCGTCCATGATGACTCGGCTGCGAGTGATCGAGACACCATGGTGCGCCAACTGCTCGCCCAGATAAGTGAGATGCGCATTTTCGCGGATACCGACGAGGAGCTCGTCTCCAAAATTGATGACTTCGACTGAAAGTGGCTTTGACATAAACAGGCCGCTAGACAGCGCGGCAAATTACCCCTACATATAGGTAAGTCAGGAGAGTTATAACGGAATCATTACAAATGCCAAAGGCAGAACACACAAATCTAAAAGAAAAAGTTAGACGGCTGCCGCACAAGCCGGGAGTCTATCTGATGAAAGATCGCCTTGGGCAAACGATCTACGTGGGCAAAGCCAAGGATCTGAAGAAGCGCGTCTCCACTTACTTCCAAGCGTCGCGCAAGCTGCTCGTTTCGCAGCCCAAGGTGCGCGCAATGATCGACCTAATCGTCGACTTCGACCTGATCGTCGTCAAATCCGAGACCGAAGCACTGCTGCTCGAAGGGCAGCTAATCAAAAAATACAAGCCGCGCTACAACACCGACTTTACCGACGACAAGCGCTTCCTACTGGTCCGCGTCGATCACCGTGAGCCACTGCCACGCTTCCGGCTGACTCGTAACCGCACCGACAGCAAATCTCGCTACTACGGCCCCTTCGCCCACTCCACTCACTTACGCCAAACCCTCGCTGCCCTGCGTAAAAAATTCGGCATCCTGCTCGGCGACGCCAGTCCCGTCAAAATAGAGACCGATCAATGGCGGCTCTACGACGACGCCCGTGCCGAAATTTACGAGCACCCCAACGAACTCAGCCAAGCCGACTATCTAACACGCGTGGATTCCGCCTGCGCCTTTCTCGATGGCAAAACCAAGGAATGGCTCACCGAACTGAAAGATCAGATGCAGGCCGCGGCCGAAAGCCGCGACTACGAAAAAGCCGCGCAACTGCGGGACCGCATCACCGCCCTAGAGCAAACCAGCGTGCGCACACGAAAGTTCGAACGCCCACTGCACGATCCCACGCCCAAAAGCGCAACGCTGGCACAACTGAAGGCGGATCTGGGACTCCGTAACATCCCCGAGCGGATGGAGTGCTTCGACATTTCGCACATTTCTGGCAGCTTCTGCGTCGCCTCCATGGTCGCCTTCAAAGACGGCAGGCCTGACCGCAAGAATTACCGCCGCTACAAAATTAAATCCTTCATCGGCAACGACGACTTTCGCGCCATGGAAGAAGTGGTCGGGCGCCGCTATCGTCGCCTCAACGACGAGCAAAAGCCCTTTCCCGACCTCGTCATCATCGACGGCGGCGCGGGCCAAGTCACCGCCGCGCTCAAAGCCTTTTTAGGCCAAGGGCTCGAACCGCCCGCCTTGATCGGACTGGCCAAGAAGAACGAGACCATCATCTTCAGCGACGGTCGCGAGCCGCTCAACCTCTCGCATCACGATCCCGGGCTACGCATGCTGCAACACATCCGCGACGAGGCGCACCACTTCGCCAACAGCTTCAACGCCGAACTACGCAGCAAGAAACTGCGCGAATCAATCCTCGACGATCTCAAAGGCCTCGGCCCCAACAAACGCCGAGCCCTGCTACAACACTTCGGCTCGATCGAAAAGCTCCGCGCCGCTGACGCAGAAAAAATCACCCAAGTCGAAGGCATCGGCCCCAAAACGGCCGAAGGCATCGTCGAGTTCCTCAAGCCAATCGATTAACTGGGCTCAAGTCTCCATGAAAGAAGGGTAATCCCTCCAATCTAGATGCGGCAGTTAGTCGCTTATTTTCTCCAAAACAATTACCATGCGTAAGCCTATGAAGCGATAGAGACACTGAGGGATCAACGCTTCTAGCCGAGCAAGCACGCGCAACACGCTGGTTGGTAAAACCTGCGGTTTCGAATAGCCTCCAGTCAACGGGTATGCCAAGACATCACGATAGCGAACAGACTTCACCGTTAAGCTGAATTCAGCCAAGCGCGCAGCGACGATGGATCGATGATCACGGAACAACCCGACCGCCATACCCATATTGGCAAATTCGCCATCTACCCCATTCGCATCAAACTCGAAAGGCGGCACAATCAACTGTGGCACAATCGGCTCATGGTGACACAGCGAATAAAAAAAGCGCCCCCAGAGGGTCGCAGCGGGCTCTACTAAGATGATGCGACCTCCAGGTGCCAGCGCACCTGCGGCGCTCTGGAAAAATTGTAGTGGCTGCTTCAAATGGTGTAATACATCGATCGCAAAAATATTCTTCCAACACGTCTGCACCACTCGCTCAATGGCATAAGCCGACATCGCCTGATCCACATAATCAGTCTTGGCCACATCCGTTGTGTAAACATTTTTAATAAATTCACGGCTCACCGCGATCCCAGAACCGATTTCTAGAACAGAGCCCTCTAGGCAGTTCCGCTGCACATCCCCATACAAGTCACCGTAAATAAAACGCAGCCCATCCGACCGCTCCCAAGCCGTGCGACTTGCCTCCAGCAAATCAAGATCGTATGTTATATCTGATACTTTATCTGTCATATTGCACTCCTCACTTCTTAACCTGCGACTCAACTTGAACTAAGGTAACATCGCCTCGAAAGACAAATAATCAACCTAGCGAAAGGCAATGAATACCGCCCCGCCTGCAACTAAACACTATTCATAAGCTTCAACACCCCGTAGAGTGTCTAAATCTAAATTGAAGGCCTTAATTCGGCTTATTCGAGTCAGATAAAAAGGGCGAAAACTTCGCTCTGCAATCGTTTCCAAGCTAAACACTTCAAGCGGCAGTTGTGACTCCAACAATAAATCTCCATCAGGAGACAGTTCACACTCAAGCTCATCAACAAGATACAATTCCGTGAATTTACCATTCTCAAGCTCTTGGGACAATCGATCCGCACTCGCGATGGCAACAGGCGCAGTCAATGATGAATAGTTACGAAGCGTCCAAGACAATGAATACTGACTTACAATTAACAACCCTACTTTAGGGCGAGACGACAACTCTTGCTCAACCCACTGTACTTCCTCAGCCACAAAATTCCGATGGGTAAAGATCGCCTTCGAGTTCATTGGAAGGGTAAATCCGATCAGAAACAGAATCGATCCGACCACAAGGCACCTCCAAACCGCACGCTTATAATGAAAATGCTCAGCTACAATCACAACGCAGTAACTCATCAGAAGATACATCGGCAGAGCAAATCTCGAGGCCGCTAGCCGATCCAAGCGACCTTCATAGTAGCATAAGATGACAATGAAATGAATGCATAAGCCGAGCCCCATCAGGAATGCGATCGCATGCTCAGGCTTCGCTCTAAGCAATAATCGATTTTCACGCACACAATAGACAACAAAAAACACAACCGCCACCGCCCCTAACATTGAGAGCCACAACGAATTTGCATAAGCATCCGAAACATTAAAAAAGAAATCGACCGCTCCGACAGAATTCACAGGTAGATTTGAAAATGAGAACGGCTCAACGACACCCGCACGGAACTCCCACAGTGACGTTGTATCGACAAAAAATTTATTCTGGAGGAAGACGCCGAGTAATAATGGAGCAGCAAAAATCGTGCCCGCCGACAAGATAATCGCACCCCGCAAATGCCAGCCTATTACGATTATACAGGCGATGATCGGCAAAAATAATACCGATTCATACCGAGTATAGGCCAGCATCACTCCAGCGAGAGCCAATAGTCCCTCGCTATTCGCATCCAATCGTCTCCAATAGTTGATCGCAAAAATTAGAATCAACACTAGCATCAGAACATTTAACAAGTCCATACCAGCTCCTGTTGCATTTTGCTGAAACAGTGGCACCGTCAACCACAACAAGGGGAGTAGAATAGCGCCTCTGCGCCCAGAAAGAAGGCCCCCTAAGACGGCTAAAGCCGCAATCATCACGACGCTAATTAAGCCGTTGAATATGTAAGGGTTTTGAAGTCGGTAGCCTGACAAATCATGCACCAATGATACGCAAAATGGATACATCCAAGGACGCTTATCCACATAGCCCTCAAAGTAATCAAATGATTGGTGAATCCAACGCCCATAAGTAGGCGTATGCACTTCCCTGCTTAAGTGCAGGTTTTTGGCTGTCGATACTAGGACCTCATCGTCCATCATTATCTTGGGCCCAATTTCAGCATGCACAAATACCATACCCGAAATCAATAAAACGAAGCAACACCACGGAAACCACTGTTGACAAAATTCATTCAGCTCACGGTCCTGCAACTTCTGCTTCTGCTCCAGGCCAAGGCGAACTCCATAAAAGACCGCGCCTGAAAAAGCCACCAAGGTAAACCAGTAGCCAGCGTGTCGAACGACTTGCTTTGCTGTATCTGGCGATACGAGAAGATACACTGCGACCAAGAAAAACACTCCAATAAATGCCAGTATCAATCGAGCAATAGGTGCCTCTTTCATAAAGGCGAATAACTTAGGGTACACGCATTTCATCATGGTAGTAATCGAGAAAAGAACTCTAGTTCTGCTTGCCTTCCATCCAGAGACTCGAATCCCGATAAATCTAAATCTCGCGCATCATCAACACTCCAGTGTACTCCCTTCAACTGGCCAATCCGCATCAGACGATTATCATCAATCTTAGCCTCCACCAGTGTCTCTAGATCAAAGTCCTCTAGCACTGGCGTGACAGGCCTGAACGGGCCAGGGGATGCGGGATCGCGGGCCAACTCGTAAGCGAATAATATATATTCATAAGAACCAATCGAATGAATCAGCTCCAATTTAGCTTTATTATTTTTAGCAATAAACTCGGGTATTGCAGGCACACGCTCAGCCAAGGCAACGATGTGCTTATTAGAAACAAATAAGACAGACTCGTCTTGGTACTCCACGACTTGATCTCGAAACCACTGACAAATATGTTGATCGGGCACCCACTTTAAAAAAGTGCTCCGCGCGCAAAGAGGCACAGTTACACCCATAAAATAACTAACCATTAAAATTAGCATTGCGCTCTTGCCGACTCTAGAAGCGCACACTACACCAATTACAAAGGTAACAAACAGCACCTGAAAAAGAATAAAGGGGAGTACGATTCGAGTCGCAATAATCTCGTCAATTTGCCCCCAGTGATAGGCCATCAACAAAAAGAAGTTAAATAAAACGACCACTGCAAAGGGGGAAATTGCTAAAAAGACAGACCCACCTATATCGCGCTGCTTAAATCTCCGAATTAACAGAACCAGACTGACAATTAGAGCACTTACAAACAGAACCGAAAGCAACAAACTATTCGGTTGCTGGTCATCGCTCCAATTAAAGAAAAAATCAGATGCGTGCGCCAAGTTCTGAAGAATAAAATGCGCCATAAACGGCTCCACGGCGGCGTTCTCTAGTTGCCAGAACTCTTGATGATTTCTAAAAATTGCCTGCTGGAGTGGATACGGGATCAATAACAATGGCACTAGCAATAAAACCGGTGAGATGAGCATCTTCCCAGCTCGATTCCATCCAATTAGAACAACCAATCCCACTGCAAAAATATACGCTACCGATTCATATCGAGATTGCGCTAGAAGCACGCTGAGAAGCACGAGCGTGTCCAAACGCCTCAAATCAGGTCGATCCAGATAAGACTTCGCAGCAACAAAAGTGCTCAGAATCATCACCAGATTGAGCAGATCAAAACCGCCTCCGTTGACATTCATCGCTAACAGCGGAACGGTCATGAAGAGGAGAACTGAGAAATACCCTCCAGACCGAGGACACACCCAATTACCCGAAATGAAAAGTAGACTCAAAAAGACAGGCGCCAGCAGGGCATTCAGTAGGAATGTATTACCGCTACGGTAGCCCGTAAAATCATGCAACAGGCTGACCAGGAACGGATAGAAATACGGGCGTTTATCGACATAGCCATCCAATTGCGTGAAGATACCCTGCAAGTTATGCGCCCGAGCCGTCGTCATCACTTCTTTATACTCATGCATCCGTAGCGCAGTTGCCGAGAGTACTGGCTCGTCCATGGGAATTTTGTAACCCGTCGGCTGGATCACCAAAAGCACAATCGAACAGGTGATGATGAAGGCTGCTGCGCCAAATACCCCCCGCCACCCAGCTAATGGAATTCTCCAAGCAGGAATCACCCTCAAAATAAAGTTATGCACCAGCAGGGCCACGCTCGTAAGCATCACCCAATAGCCCGTGTATTTTACGATTCCAACCGCCTGAGTGCCATCAAAAGTAAAGAAACCAAGCTTCAGCGCAATCACTGCTGAGAGCAGCAGTAAGCAGAATGATGAAATTGTAGGTTTATGCATAAAAAAAGCCGCCTACTGGTGTAGGCGGCCTGCATTAAATAAACAACCTAAGAATCAACTTAGAAGGCTATTGTCACAACCGGAGTTCCACCAGTTGTCAGAGACGTATCGGTTGATAAGATTGGACTTGGATATGTTTCACTAGCAACCTGATCAATGGCTTTAATATACGCATCAGTACCAAGTAGGGCAGAACTAGTGACGGTAGTCACGCCGTTTTCAAGGAAGTGCTGATCTGCACCGGACGCCAACTGGCGAAGGTTATTCAGAATAGTTTTTTCCTGTGAAGTCGAACGAACCTTTTGGAAGGCTGGGACTGCCATTGCAGCGAGAAGACCGATGATAACTACAACGATCATGATTTCAACGAGTGTGAACCCTTTTTTGCTTTTGTTTTGCATGATGATATTCCTTTTTTGTTATTATTATTTATTATATTTGCACCCAGAGAGACCTGAGTGAAGTACAACCAAAGCGCCTCGCGGTCTAAAAATCAAGCAAAAGCGACTTATAGTCAGTGATTTAACACTTTTTTAACGCATACGCCCAACGTGCGCTCAACCTGCACTAGGCCTCGGAAACATCGGGTCGATACGTCGCAAAAATCATTTTTCCGCCGGCAGACGGGACCACCGAGTCCACTTCCACTCGCACCTCGTTGCCAATTTGCGCGCTGCCGCCATTCACCACTAGCATAGACCCGTCCGGCAAGTAACCAATCGCTTGCCCCGCATCCTTGCCAGCGCGCACCAACTCAGCACTCACAAGAGTTCCAATCGAAATCTCTTGGTTCAGCGCCTTCACCAGTGATGTGATGTTCAACCACTCTACCCCATGAAACTCCGCGAGTTTCGCTAAATTATAATCAGTCGTCAGTAGCTTGGCTTTCATTGACACTGCCAGAAATACCAACTTCGAATCCACCGCCTGCGCATCCAACACGTCACTCTCGTGGATGCGTAGGTCCAGATGCTTCATCTTGCGCAGTCGATTCAAGATATCCAGCCCCTTGCGGCCCTTCTCCTTGCGAATCGGATCCGGAGAATCCGCGATGGCTTGTAGTTCATCCAACACGAAGCGCGGAATCAACAACGCGTGCCCCATCCATTTACTCTCACAAATCGGTGCGATACGCCCGTCAATCAAGGCGCTGGTATCCACCACCACGAGCGGCGTCTCTATATTCTCAGCACTAAACCGCACATATGGTATAACCAAATTGAATTCATCCTTACCTCGAAGCGCAATCACTGTGGCAAGATACATCGAGATCACATATAACGCTAGACGAACCAGATACAGCATCTGCGCTAAGTCCGGGTCACTCTCCAAGGGCTCAAACAACGGCGACGTACCCAGTAAATACGCAATCGCACCGCCAATGAGTAGACCAAAGGTAATCGCCGAGAGGCCGCGCAACGAAAAGCCCCGTAGCATCAGGTCGGTCAGAATCACCAAACTCGCCATGCCCATGCCTATAAATATGACGAGCCACAAGCTCCACTCTGCCACCTGGTACGACATCAACACGCAACCAAGCAGACTGATCAATAGAAAGAAGATACGAAAAATAAACAGAGTTCTTTTCATCAAAAAATGATTGCGGTGATTTAAAAATTAAATGCGCCCGACAGCCACGCAGCCACAACGGGAAGCATCATAAACAAGAACATGACGACATAAATAATGAGTTTAGCCCGATCTGCTTTTTTTTGCACATCCGCTTGGCTCACCGCTTCGTCTAAATGCTCCATAGTTCTAGGATTATGCCAGAAGCGCAGCCTCGAAAGCAACTCGAACTTGCCCCCGTTAAGTTAATTAAATGTTAATCGACGAGCACCACGATCCGAAACCCAGTCAATCGATTACGGTCGCCTCGCGGTGCGCTGCGCATCGGCACGCTGAAAATCGACTCGAGTCGGTCTTGGGCGTGCCCGCCAATGTGACGTGCCTCCTCCGAATCGAATCGATCGCCCGACTCTAACCATTCGCTGACATTACCTAGCAGATCGTAAAACCCACTCGCAAACGGCGCTTTTTTGCCAACCGGCTGCGCCACACCATCTGCATCCAAAATGCTCCATACATGTTCTTCAAGCACGACATAACGCAAACGACCCAACGCTTGACGAAATTCATTCTCTGATGGCAACCGGACTTCTTTACCTAAAATCCACGACATCCGCTCACAAAAACTTTTAGCCTCGGTCCAGCTCACCGAGTCCACTGGATTAACATCCCCTTGATTACGACTCGGATTCGTGCCCATCATTATAGCATAGAGCGCCTGAGGTAATTCAGTGCGGAGCATGCGCAAGCCTCCCTCCCCCGGAACGGGAAGCAACGCATCATACACACGATCCTGAATATAGCCCAGATCGCTTTGCACTAAATTCAAATAGCGTACCTTTACCTCAAGCTCTTCATCATTGAGTGAACTGCGCGGGAACGCATTCTGCATATGCTTAATATCGCGACGCAGCGCCACAATCACTTCCGCAGCCTCATACGTGCGCCGCTCGGAGAGAAAGCGCTTCAGCAAGTCGTGATTCGTCTCGATCTCCAAGCCGAGCTCAACGCTCTGAGCTGTCTCACTCTTGCGCTGAAACTCTGCCACTCGCTCTGAAGATGCGTAAGGACTGTCAGGATACTCTTTATTCAACAGCTTCTGTAGGCGTGCCACTTCTTTATACAAGCTCGCCGCCTTCAGCGTTTCACCTTCCGCACGACTCGTATCCGCCAGATTCGACACTTGCTCGATTTCGAGATGATCTTGCCCCGACTCGATCCCAACCCATTTCACCTTTAAGCGCTCCAGCCTAGAAACACTCGCTTGGTTGGTGCCGCGGTACTCACGATTGAGCTCTAACTGAATCTGTATGGCTTGCTGCAACAAGGCCGCGGCAGACTCCCACTCGTTTTTTGCAATAAGGGCATCTGCATCCCTCTCAAAATGCAGACTTTGTTGCAACATCGGTTCAGCCGCGAGATAGCGCGCCTGGCGCTGTAAGCGAGTGGCACGCCCGACATCGTAGGCCGAACTCAAGGGGAAGTTCTCATTGATTGCTTTCTGCTTCTCAAAGGCCTCTTGGTACTTATCCCGCGCGGCTTCATACGCTTTATCTTGCGCGAGGCTCCGCGCCTCAGATTCGGATGCCGCACTTTCGACCTTCAGATACTCTGCTGATAGATCTTGATACTGCTCCTCCAAATCCTCCACGCGTTGCGATGCCTCTGCATTATATCCGGGTAGCGCATCGACATACTGACGTTGCAAATCCAGCGCACGCTTCAACAACAATGCATCCTGCGGCTCCGCCGAACGCATCGCCAACACTTCCTCAAATTGCGACTCAACATCGAGGCTCTGCTCGCGCAGCGCGATCGCCTCAGCTGGGATCTCTACATCCGCAGTGAGCGCGCTATAATCGACTTCCTTAGGCCCAAATTGACTCAAGAACCAGAATAGCCCAAGGACACTCGTACAAACCATGACGATGAGCAACACGATCATGAATCGCTTAAGACCACTAGTTTCGTAGGATCGGCGGGAGCTGAGAGACTTCTTCAGGTTGACCATAAGGGAATTGGAGCTGGCACTGTAAACACGATCTGCCTAAATGAACCTTACGCTTCCCTCGCCGCAAGGCTAAAGGCTCCGTCAGTTGTCAGTTGTCAGTTCTCCAAGAAAGTGCATATCACGTTCTATCTCTTTCTTTCTTCTCACAAAATCGAAGTTTTCCATGTTTCAGCAGATTACGATACTCGGGCCAGGGCTTCTTGGCGCCTCCTTAGCTATGGCCGTAAAAGAACGCGGACTCGCCACGCGAGTCGTGACATGGTCCCGACGACCTGAGTCTCGCGCGAAATGCCTGAACCAAAGCTGGTGCGATACGGTGTTCGACTCCCCCGAAGAGGCCGTCATTGGCAGCGATCTAGTGGTACTCTGCACGCCCGTCCAAACCATCGTTCCACTCCTAGTGCAAATCAGGTCGGGACTCGCCGCAGATGCGCTGGTCACCGATGTTGGTAGCACCAAGAGCCTGATCTGCCGCGAAGCGCTCAGCGTTCTCGAGGGGCACTCGGCCAGTTTTCTCGGCGCACATCCCATGGCTGGCTCTGAACAAGCAGGCATGGAACATGCACAGTCCGACCTTTTTGAGAACGCGGCCTGCATCCTCACACCACTGGACGATGCCGCCGCTGAAGTAATCGCCAAACTCAGCGCTTTCTGGGATGCAATCGGCATGACTGTCTCAACCGTATCGCCCGAAAAACACGACGAAATCGTCGCCCACGTTAGCCATCTACCGCACCTGCTCGCCTCCACACTCTGCGGCTACCTCGCCGCGCAAGACGGCACTTGGCGTAATCTCGCCGGTGATGGACTGCGCGATACCACTCGCATCGCTTCCGGCGATCCGCAGCTTTGGAAGCAAATCCTCGAACAAAACAGCGACGAAGTCGTACGTGCCATCGAAGGCTTCGAGCTCCAGCTTCATCATCTCAAAACAGCTCTTCTTAACCAAGACTCACTCGGCGTCATCGCGCAACTCGAACGCGGCAAAACCTACCGCGATCAATTGTAAGTTGCATGGGCGCCACATTTTACAAAAAACAGCCATATTGACCGGGTTCGCGTCACGGCCAGCTTGGTCGTCACTTCGTTCCTCAGTACAGATTTTCTATCGTAAGACGCATGACTGATCCACTTCCCATCAAGCCGTTTATGCAGCAGCTCGACAACACCATCCAGTTGCCTGGCTCTAAGAGTATTACCAATCGTGCCCTGATTCTGGCCGCGCTCGCCGAAGGCGAAACTCGCCTCGAAGGTGCGCTGTTTAGCCGCGACACCCGCATCATGCTCCAAGCGCTCACTGTGCTCGGCTTTGAATGCACGGCCGACCAGACCGCCGCAACTATCACGGTTAAAGGTCAAGGTGGCCGTATTCCAAACAGCACGGCAGAGCTGCACGTCGGCAACGCCGGCACCGCCGCGCGCTTCCTCACCGCCTTTCTCGCATTGCAAGCTGGCGGCACTTACACACTCGACGGAGATCCTGCCATGCGCGACCGCCCGATGTCCGGCCTGCTCGATGCACTGGTCGCACTCAATGCCGCCGAGTTTGAATTTCACGGGATGCCAGGGCATTTCCCATTCACGCTTAAAGCCAAAGGCTACAACGGCGGCACTGCCACAGTCGATGCGAGCGCCAGCAGCCAGATCCTCTCCGCACTGCTCCTCGCCGCACCCGCAGGTTCAGCCGATGTGAAAATTGCCAGCCCAGGCGTGCGACCCGCTTATGTCGCAATCACTCTGAAAATGCGTGAAGCTTTTGGTGCGGCTCCCGCCACCAGCGATGCTGAGGGTAACTATTCGCTCAAAGCACTTCACTATAAAGCTCCAAGCACTGGCATCTACTCGATCGAGCCTGACATTTCTGCAGCCAGCTACTTCCTCGCCCTCACATTACTTCAAGGCGGCCAGCTCACGATTCCAACTCTCAGCCCAGAACCACTCCAAGGCGACGCCCGCTTCGCCGAAGTACTCGCCCACCACGGCCTGCGCGTCGATGCCGAATCCAACCAATGGATCGCCAACTGTGCCGCTCCAGAGGCAATCGCCCTCGGCCATCGCGAAATCGATTTTAATCTCTTCTCAGACACCTTTTTAACCTACGCCGCGATTGCACCCCTACTCAGCGGATCCGTTCGCATTTGCGGCATTGGCCACACCCGCCACCAAGAGACTGATCGCATCGCTGGCATGGCCAACGAACTCTCAAAGCTGGGCCAGCTCGTCAAAGAAGAGGACGATGCCCTCACCATCAGTACCAAGCCTAACGAGCTACGCGCACGTGCAATGAAAGCTCGCAATGCAGGTCAACTGATCGAAATCGACACTTACGAAGACCACCGCTTCGCGATGAGCTTCGGAATTCTTGGCAGCTTCGACTTGATTGGCGATGGCAAGCCGTGGCTCGCCATCAAAAACCCAGAGTGCTGCGGTAAGACCTTCCCCGGCTTCTTTGCGGCCTTGGGTCAATTGCGCGGATAAGTGACAAAGGAGTGTGGGCGACTCGCCCACGTTGAACCCATATTGACGCAAACGAGGGCGAGTCGCCCTCACTCCTTTGAGTTCAGAGCTCGGTTGTCGTCTGCCCCGTCCATAGGCCGAGCTTCGTCGCCGTCGCCGACACTGCAGCCACACATGCCGTCTCGGCACGCAGTACGTGTGCGCCTAGATGCGCGAGCCTCCAGCCGTTTTTGCGGAACACATCGCGCTCATAAGAAGACCACCCACGCTCAGCCCCAAGCGCAATCACTGCGCTCGCAGCGGCATCGGGCAACACATCACCTAACGAACCACCCGCCTCGTAATTATCCAACGCCACATGCGTGTCCGCACCATGCAGCGCGGAGATTGCCGACTGCAGATCAGCATGTATCGCAACCTGAGGAAGATAGGTACTAAAAGCCTGCTCCGCGCCCAGTCGGATGCGATCCCGCCACTCATCTGTTTGCCACAGACTACTCTGCGCATACGAAGGTTCGCTGCGTTCGGCTTCGAAAAAATGAATGCTCGCCACGCCAAGACTCGCACCCTCAAACAGAATACGCTTCGCCGTATGTGGCCGTGGCAGGCCTATCAGCAAAGTCACCGGCAACGCGGCAGGTGCTGGCTCCGTGCCAACCACCTCCAGCTTGTAACTACCATCAGACTCCACGGCCACCACTTTCGCCCGCGCACGCGGCCCATTAACGAAGCCCAAAAATACCAAGGTGCCAACCTCTGCGCGCAGTACCTTACGCAAATGCTGCGCACGAGGATCGCTTCCTTCGAGTCGAACCGACTCAAAGGCTTCATCAAAAAGCATCAAATTCATAAACGAGGATACACTTTTGTTTTTTGCTGGAGGACTACCGTCCTCGGCGTACTCAAATAGGGACAATGTTCAACCGACGCAGCTAGACCGCTCGGACGCGGTCTCACCAAATAAAACAGAAAGCCACACTCGCCGATTAACGACGACGCCCGAAACGGCTCGATGCCGAATTGCGCTTACGACGCTTCGGCGGAGCAGCAGACTCACTGCGAATGATCGGTTCGTGAAAATAATTAAAGTCGTCTAGCTTACGCTGCTTAATCGGCTGATCGATAAATTTCTCAATCGCATCGAGCTTCGCCTGCTCATCGGGAGCGACCAAAGTCATCGCATCGCCTTCACGCTGCGCACGACCAGTGCGTCCGATCCTGTGTACGTAATCTTCCGCATGCTCCGGCACATCGTAATTGATGACGTGCGTCACGTTAGCGATGTCCAGACCGCGCGAAGCAATGTCCGTCGCGACGAGAATTTTCATCGTGCCGGCCTTAAACTGCTCCAAGGCCTTAGTACGAGCCTTCTGCTGAAGATTTGAGTGCATCGCGACACAACTGTAATCGCGCTCCTGCAACCAGCGAGCGATACGATCCGCACCCACTTTCATGCGGCAGAAAATAATCATGCTATCGACTTCCATGCTATCGATCAGAGCGATCAACAGGTCGAACTTCTGCATCGCGCCGACTGGATACACTTCGTGCTTCACTGTCTCAGCGGGCGTCAGTTTGATCCCGATAGAGACTTCGACTGGATCTTTCAGGCTCTTCGCGACTAAGCGTTTAATGTCGTCCGAAACAGTTGCCGAGAACAGCAACGTTTGGCGATTTGTGTTACACATCTTAATAATGCGCTGCACGTCGTCGATGAAGCCCATGTCGAGCATGCGATCCACTTCGTCGAGCACCAAGACTTCGACTGAGCGGAGGTCAAAATTGCCCTGTTGCAAGTGATCGAGTAAACGGCCAGGAGTGGCGATGACGACGTCCGCGCCTTCGCGCAACTCATCGAGTTGCTTACCATAGCCGACACCGCCGTGAATTAGGCAGCACTTCGGAGCACAATATTTACCATACGATGAAAATTGATCTTCGACCTGCGCAGCAAGCTCACGTGTTGGCCCAAGAATGAGACAACGAGGCGGAGCGCCTTGTTTGTGACCGCCGAGCCGATGTAGGATAGGCAGCGCATAAGCAGCAGTCTTTCCTGTGCCAGTCTGCGCAGAGCCGATGACATCCTTGCCCTCAAGAATGTGCGGAATGGAACCCGCTTGAATAGGAGTCGGCGTCGTGAAGCCGAACTCGTCGATAGATTTAAGAATAGACTCGTCGAGTCCAAGATCGTGAAACGTCATTATATGTGGTCTGGGTGAAAAGCCCGGCCAACTTACGCATCCGGGTCCAATTAAGAAGTCGCGTAGCGTGCGTGTATTTCTTTGAGAATCAAGGAGAAAGCATACCTGCCAAATATCTGGTATCACTCGCGACCTTCGACTTTGAAAATTTGTGATGCTCGACATCTGCGGCTTCAGACATAGCTTGAGTTATAAATGTCTGGTCTACGATCAACTCGAAATCTAGCCGCTCTTAGTGTCGTCATTCTGCTGCTATTAAGCGGAGGCCTTGCCCAATTGGACAACCCGTGGCTTTCGCTCGTCCCTAGCGGCGCAGCGCTCATAATCGTATTCATTACGCGCAGTGCGTTGATTGGGCTGTTAGTCGGCGCAATGTGTGGCGCCTTACTGGTGACCAATGGAGCGCCGCTCGCCGCGGCTGAGCAGCTCGCGCTGCAACAATTCTGGCCTATCTTTAGCTCTTCTTGGAAGCTGAGTGCGATTCTATTTACCTTGATCTTGGGAGGCTTCGTTGCGCTGGTCGAGGCGGGAGGTGGCCTGCAAGGCTTGGTCCACCGATTGCTCGGCTCTGGGCGAGCGCCGCACAAGCGCATGCAATTTACGGTGTTTGGATTTGGTCTATTGGTGTTTTTCGATGGCTTGGCGAACACGATGTTAATTGGCCGACTATTGCGCTCGGCGGCAGATCGCTGCGGTGTTTCGCGGCAGAAATTGGCCTATCTCGCGGATACGACGGGGTCTGCGGTGGCGTGCTTGGCGTTTATATCCACGTGGATTGCCTTTCAGCTATCGATGATCCACGAGGGCTTTGCCTTGGTCGGCCGTGAGGTCAGTGCCTATGCCTATTTCTTTAAATCCCTGCCCTTTAATTACTATTGCTGGTTCGCACTGATACTAGCCTTGGTCTCTATTACGCGAGAGTTCAACCCAGGCCCAATGGCTAAGGCCGAACGCGTGGCCCGAGACATGCCGCTTCGCGATCCAGAAACGTCACCCATTCATGCCAACCATTGGGGCTTAGCGATTGTGCCAATCTTAGTGCTCACATTCTCAATCCCCCTAATGACTTATGTGATCGGCGCGGATTCGCTGTTGCCGTTCAGCCTGAGCAAATTCGCGCAGGCCTACGGACGCGCTGAGACTTATGTGCCACAGATTCTCGTGGCCGCCAGTGTCCTGGCTTCGTTAGTCGCTGCCGCTGCGCTGATGTCGACTGCGAAGACCGCAAAAACACGCGCGCAATCCTCAGCTGGCAGGGTCTTCCTGTCGGGCGTGCGGGAAATCGCAAGGCCAACGGTGGTACTGATTGCAGCGTGGATGTTGGGCGCGGCAATTAGTCAACTAGGGACAGCGGATCATCTAAGTGCCTTACTTGAAGGACGCATATCGGCGGGATTCCTGCCGGCGATGATCTTTTTGTTGGGCGCGGTAATTTCATTCTCAACCGGCACCTCGTGGGGCACGATGGGCGTGCTCATGCCGTTGGCGATTCCAGTAATTTTTGCCGTAAGTGGTGAGAGTTCAGACGCAGAGCGAGATCGTTATGTCGCCGCCGCGATTGGCGCAGTCTTCAGTGGTGCGGTCTTCGGCGATCACTGTAGTCCCTTTAGCGATACCACAATTGTCGCATCGATCGCCTCAGGCGTTGATCCTTTGGATCATGTGCGCACGCAGATGCCGTTCGCACTGATTGCAGCATTGGTCGCATTAGTGCTCGGATTCTTGCCGACGGGGTTTGGTTTGCCCGCTTGGGCCGGCATCGGACTCGGCGGAGCTTGCTTGGTATTGCTCCCTAACTGTTTCTCGCAAACGCGATGAGATCACTCACCGTTACCATCAAAGACACAGGGTCAGAATAATGTGCGCGTCTCGTTCTTAAGCGACACCGCCGAAAGCTTGCGCTCACCCTGCAAACTCCATTAAATCATTCGCTATGACATCGTCCTACCGAGGCCGCATCGCACCGACCCCCACAGGTTATTTACACCTTGGACACGCGCGCACCTTTTGGATCGCCATGGAGCGCGCTCGTGAGGCTGGCGGCAGACTGATCTACCGCGATGAGGATATCGACCCCGAACGCTGCAAACCAGAATTTGCCGAAGCAGCAATTGAGGATCTGCAGTGGTTCGGCTGCAACTGGGATGAAGGCCCTGATGTTAATGGGCCTCACGCCCCCTACCGCCAAAGCGAGCGCATGCCAGTATTTCTCGATGCTTGGAAGCATCTTAAAGAAGCCGGTTTCATCTACCCCTGCGATCAATCCCGCAAAGATGTGCGCAGGGCTACTCAGGCCCCGCACGACGACGAGGAAAGCGGCGAATCGATTTACCCCGAGGATTTACGCCCGCCAATCGGCACCGGTAAAACCGCCAAGGCTCCAGGCGACACAAATTGGCGCTTTCGCGTGCCCAGCGATCGAAAGATCGAGTTCGACGACCTTTGCCTTGGCCCCTGCGCTTTCGAGTGCCTGCGTGACTTTGGTGACTTTCTGGTCTGGCGCAAAGATGGACAACCCGCTTACGAGCTCGCCGTCGTGGTCGATGATGCCGCGATGGCCATCACCGAAGTCGTGCGCGGAGAAGACCTGCTCATCTCGACTGCCCGCCAATTGCTGGTCTACGAGGCCCTCGGCCTGCGCGCGCCAGAGTTTTACCACGCCCCACTACTTTGCGACTCTAGCGGCCAACGGCTCGCCAAGCGCCACCGCTCTCTTAGCATACGCGAACTACGGGAAGCCGGGCAAACACCTGAAACACTACGCAAGTCCGATGACTGGTGGTCAGGCTTGGACGACTGAACGCGCATTTCAGACTTCCGCGTTTCAGCTTTGATCTGCCCTTCGAATTCCTTGAATCCGGTCTTGTCGCTGCGCTAGGAACAACCTTTTATAAAAATCATGATCGACCAAGAAATACAGCAACTGGATAAATTGAAGAATGACTTAATCGCATGGCTTGCTGAATCGGGCGCTTCGTTGTTGGCAGCCATCGCCATTATCGCCCTTGGGTTCTGGGTGGCCAAAAGGATCGCCAACCTAATCATCAAACTCTGCGATAAGCGTGAGATCGATGTCACCCTCGCGCGCTTTTTCGCTGGGTTTTCGAAGATCGTGGTCATCGCCTTTGCCGTGATCATGGCGCTGAGCAAGCTCAGTATTGAGGTCACCCCCTTTATCGCGCTGTTAGGTGCCAGTGCCTTCGGCCTCAGTCTCGCCGTCCAAGGCCCCGTCTCCAACTACGGCGCGGGCATCGTGCTCATTATCACGCGCCCGTTTAAAGTCGGCGACACGCTCACGCTCAACGGCCTCACCGGTCAGGTGGACTGCGTGAATCTCGGAAATATTCAACTCGTCAACGAAGACGAGCAGCGCATCACCATCCCCAATCGCAATGTACTCGGCGAAATAGTTACCAACTCTTACAACTATAGCATCGTCGAAGCGGTGGTCGGTATCGAGTACAGTGCCGATCCGGAAGCCGCCATCCGTTGCATCTCTGCGGCAGTCCAAACGGTCGAAGGCGTCGCACCGAATCGTGCCCCCGACGTCGGGATCGAAGATTTCGGCGATTCCTCGATCAACATTGGCTACCGCGTCTGGGTGCCGACCAATCGCTACCACCGCACCCGCTACGCAGTGAACCTAGCCGTCTTCCGCGGCCTCGAAGCAGCGCAAATCTCCATTCCGTTCCCACAGCGCGATGTGCATCTGATTCAGCCAGAGTCCAGCGAAAGTTGAATTGAGAGCAATACGGGCGAGGCTTGGTATTATGCCCGCAGGTCACTGCCCGACTGACCGCATCGTGCAACCCAACGGGCGCGCCGAGGCAATGCGGTCGACACGGAGGTCAACCCTCCCTGCTCACATACAATGGGAGGGACCACCTCCGCGTGGGCCGCATCAGCCGAAAACCAGCGCAGCTGCAGTGACTGTTAAGCGTTCCTAAAGCGAGGCGAAGTAGTCAGTTCCTTGAATCCGGTCTTGTCGCTTTGCTCAGAACAGCATTTCTTAAGCAAATATGTCAGCTCGTTCAGGATTTAATATTATCGCCGTTGATGGCGGCGCGGCCACGGGGAAATCCTCGACCTCACGTGCCATTGCCGAGCGCCTCAACCTGATGCACGTCGATACTGGCGCGCATTATCGCACGCTGACCTGCGCGCTGCTCGATGCTGGCGCCGATCCCGAGTCGCCAGATGCGATTCCCGCACTGCTTAAATCGCTCGAACTCGACACTACCATCAAAGCTCGCAGCGCCCTTCTGAGCATCAACGGCGGCGTGCCCGCCGATACCGACATCCGCTCCCCCAAGGTCAATGCCAACGTCTCCAAGTTTGCCGCTATCGAATCTGTGCGCGAATTTCTATTTAACTATCAACGCAGCCAAGCTCAAGTCGCGCGCGATCGAGCCGAGTTTAGCGGCCTGATTATGGAAGGCCGCGACATCGGCTCAGTGATTTTTCCTAGTGCAGACTTTCGTTTCTTTCTATTTGCCGACGAAGCCACCCGCGCAGCGCGCCGAGCTAAGGACGGTCAGACCGACTCCATCGTCGAACGCGACAAACGTGACATTCAACGTAAAGCCGCGCCCCTCGTCTGCCCAGCAGGCGCCATCCGCATCGACACTGGGCCTTTGCCTCTCGAAGGTGTCGTCGAGCACATCTGCGCAATTATTACTGCGAGAAAAATATAAACATCCGCAGTTCCACATTTCAATATTGATCCGATTAGTTTTACGATCGGTCATGTTATCACTACGTTCCTCGAAACAGCATTTCCACATTTACTTCGCCTTTTTCGGTGAACCTACGTCAGCGCCTCAAGAAAATGTCCAACCCACGCCCAACAACTCCGCCTTTTTACGAATGTGTCCGCGTCATTGCAGACTGGTTTTTTAGCACGTTTTATGACTACTCTACTTCAGGGATGAGCGGCGTTCCGCTGACTGGGAGTGCGATTTTCGCTGCCAACCACATCAGCTTTTACGATCCGCCTGCGATCGGCGCTCAAGTGCATCGCCCGTTCAATTACTTCGCTCGTGACACCCTCTACAAAGGGTGGTTCGGCAAAGCACTGCACAAACTCGACACCATTCCGGTCGCCCGCGACAACGCTGACATCAAATCACTCAAAGCCATCTTTAAGGCGCTGAAAAACAAAGGTGCAGTCGCCATTTACCCCGAAGGCACCCGCTCGGCCGATGGTAAGCTCGCCGAGCCCAAGCCAGGCGCTGGTATGATTGCCTGTAAATCCAAAGCCACCGTGATCCCAACGCGGATCTTCGGCACCTTCGAAGCCTACGGGCGTGACCACAAACTGCCATCCCTCGGCGGCTCAATCCACATCGCCTACGGAGCTCCAATGACAGTCGCTGAAATCGACCCCGGCAAAGAACACCCTGAGCGCTACCTCGAAGCCTCTCGCCGCATCATGGCCGAAATCGCCAAGCTCGAAGCACCGAAACTCGTGGTTATTTGAACCGTTAATTTACGTTAATTAACGTTAATCTAAATGAATGAGAACGAGCAAAACGAATTGATTCATAAGGTCATTGGAGCCGCCATGAGAGTCCACAGCGAGATTGGCTACGGACTACGCGAAAAAACTTATGAACGAGCACTCATAGTTGAACTCGAACATTTAGGAATTCCGTATAGTCAACAATCTCGATACCCCGTGGTCTATCGAGACGTAAAGGTCGATGAGTATATTCCCGACCTCGAAATTGAAGATATCTTAGTGGTCGACACCAAAGTAATCGAAACCATAGCTGACTACGAACTCGGACAAATGCTTAGTTACCTCCGAATCACCAAGAAAACCATAGGCCTTATCATAAATTTCAAGCATCCAAGTTTACAATGGCGCAAAGTCACCCTAACCCCATGATAGCTCCGCATTATTGCCATCCCAGCCACTTTCCAGCCCACATATTTTCAGTCATTAAAAAATTAACGCTAATCAACGTAAATTAACGGTTCATCTTTTTCCTACACCTATCATGAGCAATCCATCCGATCGCTACGCCCAACGCGGCGTCTCCTCTTCCAAGTCCGAAGTCCACGCCGTCGTGGATAAGCTCGACCGCGGCGTCTTTCCTGGTGCCTTTTGCAAAATCGGTGCAGACATCCTAACTGGCAACCCCGACAAGTGTAACATTATCCACTCCGACGGCTCTGGCACCAAGAGCACACTCGCCTACCTGCATTACAAAGAAACTGGCGACCCGACAGGCTTCCGCAAAACCGCTCAAGACAGCCTCGTGATGAATATTGACGACCTGCTCTGCGTCGGCGCGATCAATGGCATACTCATTTCCAGCACGGTCAACCGTAACGCTCGTGCCATTCCTGGCGAAGCACTCGGCCAACTTATTTCCGGCACCGAAGATTTCCTCGCCACCATGCGCGACTACGGCGTCGGCGTGCACAGCGGCGGCGGCGAAACTGCTGACGTCGGCGACCTCACCGGTACCGTCACAGTCGATTCCTGCGCAGTGGTCGTCATGAACCGCAAAGACGTGGTCGACAACGCCAACATCAAGCCCGGACTCGCAATTGTCGGGCTCGCCTCAGCTGGGCAAGCCACCTACGAAACTTTCGAGAACTCTGGTATTGGCAGCAACGGCCTGACCAGTGCACGCCACGACTTGCTCAGCCCTTACTATCTTGAGAAATATCCCGAGACCGTCGATCCCACGACCGACAAGCAATATCTTTACTGTGGCCCTTACAAGATGACCGACATGCTGCCCGACTCCGACATGACTGTCGGCGATGCGATCATGAGCCCAACGCGCACTTACGCGCCGATCATCAAGCAGCTCCTCTGCGAAGACCGCGACAGCATTTACGGCATGGTGCACTGCTCAGGCGGCGGCCAAACTAAGTGCATCCGTTTCGGCACTGGCGTGCACCATATTAAGGATAATTTCTTGCCGATCCCACCGATTTTCAAAGCGATCCAAAAAGCAAGCGGCACCAGCACCGAAGAAATGTTCCGCGTCTATAACATGGGGCACCGTATGGAGATCTTTTGCGAGCCTGAGGCCGCTGCTGGTATCATCGCCAAGAGCGAAGCTTTCGGCATTCCCGCGCAAATCATTGGCCGTACCGAAGCCACCCAAAAAACCGATGGTCAGAACCACGTCACCATCGTGCACGACGGCGAGACGCTCGAATACGTATTGAACCATTAGAGATCGTCGGGGCGCCCACCTCAGCTCTCAAGTTTCTAGTCTAAGCTCTTTCCACCTTGCACCTGCTCACCTTCATACGCCGATTCGGTCGGCTCTCACTACTGCTTTGCTGCTGCTGGCTCCTAACTGGCCCACAGTTACTGCTGCAGTTAGGCGCATGGAGCTGGATGGTCGCGAGTTACTCGCAAGAAAGTAGCATTGAGCAAGCCTTTGCCGACACATTTGGCGGCGACCGTCCCTGCGGACTCTGTAAAATCATCACCGCAGTCGACACCGAGCAAGAATCCACTCCGACTCAGCGAACCAGTGAAACTAAGAGCCTCGAGCTCATGCTCGGCCAAACACCGCGCATCACGTTCGCACCCACACATCTCATAGCTGCCAAGCGCAGTATGGTCGAACTGGCACCACCACTGCGGCACCCAAGCGTGCCCACCCCACCACCGCGACTCGTTTAAAGAGCTGTTTTCAAAAGTAGAAGCGACACACTTGTCGCTTTGCGGGCGAAAGTGACGACCTACATGTCGTCCGCTCATTCGTGGCATCCGAGCTTGCTCGGCCCCGCATAAAACCTGATCCGCCCACCCGCAGAAAAGCCTGAGCAAGCTCAGACGCCACAAAGAGGCATCATCGCATTTGCGAGCACTCAGCTAAACAACGAGCAACATAATGAACACATTTACCAAACACATACTTCTTTTCTCCACACTCACCGCGGCCACCAGCGCCACCTTCGCCGCGCCGTCCTTCAGTTGCTGCGCGACCGACGACAGCTATCAGGGACGTCCCGATGAACACGCGCCGATCTCCGTGATGGGCGATCACACCCACGCCAAATCTGGCTGGATGATGTCATACCGCACCATGCACATGAATATGGACGGCATGCGCAACGGCACGGATCGTGTCTCGTCGAGCGATGTCTTCGCCGAAAGCTACACCGTAACGCCCGAATCGATGTCCATGGATATGCACATGCTCGGTTTGATGTATGCGCCCACCGACAAGCTCACCTTAATACTCATGGGCAACTACACCGAAATGAAGATGGATCATCGGATCTTCTCTCAAATGGGGGCCAATATGATTAATGGCGGCGACACTAAGTTCACGACCGAAACCAGCGGCATTGGCGATATCAAATTAGGTGGGCTCTACCGATTCTACCTCAAAGAAACCCGCAAAGCGCACCTCGGGCTAAGCCTCAGCCTGCCCACTGGATCAATCGATGAAAAAGACAAGACTCCAGCCATGGGCGGTGCCGCCAATCAGCAACTACCCGCCCCCATGCAACTCGGCTCCGGCACCTACGACCTGCTCCCATCGCTGACCTATGTGCACCAATTCGACAACTGGTCTTACGGCGCACAAGCCAATGCGGTGATTCGCCTTGAGTGCGAAAATGACAATGGCTACCGACTCGGCGACGCCTGGGCCGCCACGGCATGGGCCGGCACCAACCTAAGCGAGTGGATCGGCCTCAACACAGGCCTTCATTACACCCACACCAGCAAACTCAAGGGCAGCCAAGACGACGTCGGCACCATGGGGCCTAATGGCAAATCGGTCTCCACCGCCTACGAAAGCAACTATGGAGGCGAACGCCTAGATGCCATTTTTGGTATCAACCTGTATGTCCCAAATGGCACCTTAAAAGGCCAGCGTATTGCTGTCGACCTACGCATGCCACTCTGGCAAGATCTCAATGGCTACCAGTTAGAGGCCGACTACGTGCTTACTTTTGGCTGGCAGATGGCGTTCTAGATAGCTGATCGTCGATCCAGCATCACTGATTAATAATAGCAAAGCACATCGCGGGCGAATCGTGTATTTAGCCGCGGCTGTTGGGCGCCTACCACAATACCGATTAATGAACCGCAAAAAAACTTTTGTGTATTTTGTGCCTTCTGTAGTTAATCACTGTCCACAGTACTTTACCATGTCCCGACTCCGCCATTTACCATGCCACCTAATTCTCGCTGCGCTGCTTCTGTGTGCGGTTGGAGCCTACGCACAAAACCGTGAACTCCTCGGCGAATATCGTATCGGTATTGTCGGTCGCGACCAAGGCAATGCCATCTACCAAGCCACCTACCTCGGCGCCCTAGATGCTGCACGCGATCTGAGCGAACAGTACTCGATCGACGTCGAGCTACTCGACTTCACGCCCAACGTCGAGCACGGCGGCAGTCAATCTGCCTCGCTTGCCGGCCTCTTCATCGAAAACGCCGACGGCTTTATTATTAGCCCAGCAGAGCCCGAGGTAATTCGCTCGTCGATTGAATTTGCTCTAGAGCAGGAACAAGAAGTCGTCTTTTTCGAGAATCAAATCGCCGCAATTCAGCCGCTCGCTGCTTATATTGCCGATGAAGCAGCAGCAGGACGCCTCGCCGCCGAAGCCCTTCTCACAACACTTCCGAGCACAGGTAGAGTGGCGATACTTGTCAGCAATCACCCCAACCTTGGCATGCAAGACCGCCTCGTCGGCGCACGCGCGGCCCTCGGCTATCGGCGCATCGAAGCAGTTGTCTCCTGCGCGCCCGACTATCAATCTGCGATCGAGACCATTCATGCCACCCAAGAAGCTGACCAAAACGATTTAATTAAAGGTTGGCTCTTTCTCGGCGATTGGCCCCTGTTGGGTATGCCCGCGCTGCCTTGGAAACCGGGCGAACTGCCGTGCGTCGCCATCCAGTCGTCTCCTTCTGCTTTTATGTATATCGATCAAGGCTACGTGAGTGCACTGATCGTTCACCCCTACTACGACTGGGGCAAGCTGAGCATGGCCGCGCTGGTCAACAAGCTGCACAAACAACAGACTCCAGCAGAGCGAATCCAACACAACGCACCCCGCGTCATCGATTGGCGCAACCTGGAAAGCTACCGCGAAAGCTGGAAGACTTGGCTTAAATAATCACCAACACGCCAATAATGGGTCATCGTATGACTCAAAAATACCACCCATCTCGGCTTCGCGATCCACTGTCCACGTCAAAGGGCGGAGGTGTCTTAGTCGCTAAGACTCGGAGGCATTCGTGGAGTTAGGCCGAACATCAGCTATCATTCATTACTCATATAATGAGAGTGCTTTTCTTTGATTTTCAACCGTATCTGGTAAAAGTAAATCGCCTTGCCCAGCGCGAAATGAAAGCCCGCCGCCCCATCGAGGAAGCCGCCCTTAAAAATGTATCCACGAATAAAATACACTGGCGCCGCCCACCATTTGGCTATGTGCCGATACTTCGCCTGCTGGCGTGGCGTGAGGCCGCGCCACTCGTGACTCTTCACTTCGCACTTTTTGCCACTCAGGCAAAGAGTGCGGCTGGCTTCCCAGCTCGCATATTCATTGTGTTTGGCGATGTAGTGATGAAGGCCGCGATATTCATTATGCTCAATCTGTGCCCTAATCTCGCCAATTGCGCCCTCCAACACAGGATGCTCATGAATTTCCATATCCAACGCACTCCATTGATTCTCTTCAATTCGCTCATACGCGCCCGCGCCAACACGGAACAGCGCCAACTTATTAAACTCATCACCGTGTCGCAATTGTTTTCCCAAAAACCAGCGCTCATAGTTAAGCCAAAATCCGACACAGTCAGTATCCTGCAATACATCTGCCAATTCCGCCTTAAATGCCTCTGAGATGAATTCATCCGCATCCAGAAACAGCACCCACTTAGTGCTGAATTTATAAGTCTGTAATACCCAATTGCGCTTCTTCGGGAACTGGCCATTCCAGTCAAAGACCAGCACCTCTGCCCTCGCTTCACGCGCGATTGAGCACGTCGCATCGGAACTCCCAGAGTCCACCACCACAATTTTGCCAAAGCCGTCCAGCCGTCCGAGGCAAACTGGTAGATTGGTCGCCTCATTTTTAACCGGGATGACTACCGTGACGTCGTTCAATAATATTTTTAAGGTAGATTCTGACATTTTATAAATAGGCTTAGTTAAGCGTCTCGGTAATTAAGGGATAGTGCCCGGCAATACACTCAAAGTCCCGCTCTTTATGAAAAATCACTCCAGCCGCTGGGATCGACGATACCTCACCTCTCAAATCTTTCTTTAGGTGAAATAACTGTGCCAACTGAACGTTGCTTTGAGTGTGAAATGCTCGGTTGATTTGTCGCCTAGTGAGCTTTGGCCCCTGACTGACCAGGCCAACGTCGAGTTTAATCATCGTCCCACTCATCAATTAAAATTCCGCCAATAGCTTCATTAGGTCAATTTCTATTTTACAACCAAACAACTCCAGCCACTTCCTCTCCAGCGCCCCGACCTGCCGCGTATAAATCTCAAGCACGCGCAGGAAGCAGTGCTCCGACAAACCCCGCAGCATGGCCATTCTGGTTTTTTCAGAGTTGCTGCTGACAATACTTTTGCCTCTGGACTAAACTTGCCCACACACTAGACGCATCATGACTGCTGCAGCCAACAATTTTTCTGATCTCTTTATTCCAGACGAGGTAGTGAAGCCCGAAGCGTATGCACGATGCTCGCATCTGGCAGTCGGCGCCCATCAGGACGACCTCGAGTTTATGGCCTTCCATGGAATCAACTCTTGCTACGGCGACGATGGCCTCTGGTTTGGTGGTGTGACTTGCACCGATGGTGGCGGCAGCTCACGCACAGGGAAATATGCGGACTACACCGACGATCAAATCAAGATGGTTCGACTCGAAGAGCAACGCAACGCTGCCAAAATCGGCGAGTATAGTTTCGTCAACCAACTCGGGCTCGCCAGCTCAACTATCAAGGACCCCGAGCAACGCGGCACACTAGTTGATCAGCTCGAAACCATTGTCTCGCAAACACAGCCAGACGTGCTCTACACCCACAATCCAGCCGACAAGCATGGTTCGCATATCGCCGTTTGCCTCGCTGTGCTCGAAGCAGTCCGCCGGGTGCCGCCTTTTTCTCGCCCAAAAAAAGTCTATGGCTGCGAAGTGTGGCGCGATCTCGACTGGTTGTGCGATGACGACAAGATCGCGCTCGACGTGAGCGGCAACACCGAGCTCGCCGACAAGCTCAACGCCTGCTTCGACTCGCAAATCGCTGGCGGTAAAAACTACGGTGAGGCGGTGATGGGCCGCCGTAAGGCTAACGCCACATTTTCCAATTCGCACGCCATCGATACTATTGATCAACTTTGGTTCGCGATGGACCTGACGCCTCTGGTCGAAGACGAAACAATGGACATTAAAGAATTCGTGAAGGCCAAAATCACACGCTTTGAGGAAAGCGTGCTCGACGCGCTCAGCTGAACCGTCGTTAGTCACCGATTTCAGGCAGCAACGAAATGGTTCGATCCGTGGTTGAATTCCTCGCCGAAATCCGCTTTTCTTGCTCTATGGAAGCAAATGCGAACAATGCCGTCGTCGGAATTATCATGGGCAGTCAGTCAGACTGGTCCACTATGGGTGAGGCTGCTGCCCTACTCAAACAGCTGAAAATACCCTTCGAAACGAAAATCGTCAGCGCGCACCGCACGCCGCAACTACTAAATTCGTATGCCGAAACCGCAGAGGCGCGTGGGATCCAAATTATTATTGCTGGCGCTGGTGGTGCTGCGCACCTTCCAGGGATGACCGCTGCGGTAACACATCTCCCCGTGCTCGGCGTGCCGGTGCAATCCAAAGCACTCAGTGGCCAAGACTCACTTCTTTCGATTGTGCAAATGCCTGCAGGCATCCCAGTTATGACGCTCGCGATTGGCGTTGCGGGCGCGAAAAATGCCGCACTCTCGGCCGCATCTATTCTTTCACTCAACGACGCGGACGTTCGCGAACGCCTCAAAGCCTTCCGCGAAAACCAGACCAACACGGTGCTCGCCACTGAGCTCCCCGAGGCCTAACTCATGGGGTGGAAATGACAGAGCATTTCCACGCGATTACCATCAGGGACCAATTTTCAGTATGATTACACCAGGCAGCACCATTGGAATTCTCGGCGGCGGCCAACTTGGGCGCATGCTCATCCTCGCCGGCCGTTCACTCGGCTATCGCTTTCACATCTTTGAGCCCTCTGGCCCTTGCACTGCAGGTATGGTGGCCGACCACGAGGTCAACGCGCCCTACTCCGACGAAGCCGCACTGCGCACATTTGCCGAAGGGGTCGACATCATCACCCTAGAATTTGAAAATATCCCCGCTAAGGTGTTGGATATGCTCAGCGCCATTAAGCCAGTGCTACCAGGTCGCGAAGCGCTGCACATTTGCCAACATCGCCAACGCGAGAAGGATTTCCTCAAAGAAAATGACCTGCCCTGCGTGCCTTTCGAATATGCGGACTCGGCGGACAGCTTAAAAACAGCGATCGCGGCCATCGGCTTTCCTTGCGTGATCAAAACAGCTGCCTTCGGCTACGACGGCAAAGGCCAGATCAAGTTGAACAACGCCGATGAAGCGGCTGACACCGATTATCTTTGGAACTATCTCGAGCGCCCACCACGCGTGGTCGTTGAAAAGTGGATTCATCACATCGGCGAGTTCTCAGTGGTCTGCGCCCGTAAGGCTGACGGCACCAAAAGCACTTTTCCTATGTCGGAAAATGTGCATGTGCACCACATCCTGCACGCCTCAATTGTGCCGGCTCGTATCACGCCGGCTACCCGCGACGCTGGCGAAGCCCTTGCTCGCGAGATTGCCGATAAACTCGACGTCGTCGGCCTGATCGCCGTGGAGCTCTTTCTACACGAAGATGGGCACCTGATTATTAACGAGATGGCACCGCGCCCGCACAACTCTGGGCATTACACGATCGACGGCTGCATCACCTCACAATTTGAGCAACATATCCGCGCAGTCACCGACTTGCCCTTCGGCTCTACCGAGCTGAAAAGCGTCACTGTTATGATCAATTTACTCGGCGATATCTGGAACGGCAGCGAGCCGGACTGGTCTGGGTTACTCAGCGATCCACATGTTAAACTACACCTTTACGACAAAGGCGAAGCCCGCCCAGGCCGAAAAATGGGGCACTTTTGCGTAGTCGGCGACGATATTGAGAAGGCTCTCGAAAGCGCCGAAACCCACTTTAAGCGCCTGAACGGGAAATAAACGTCTCCTTAGAAGCGACACTCTTGTCGCTTTTTAACGATGCACCTACCCGCAGCAAAGCGACAAGAGTGTCGTTTCTACCTCTCGTAAAATTTATTCGACGTGCCGCGTTCAAAGCCCAACGTTGCTTTGCCATCTACGGCAGACCCCCGTCGTAGTCTTTTACCATGAATATCCAACCTTCCAGATCCGCATTCGAAGCTCTCGCTAAGCAAGGCAACACCGTGCCGGTGTATCTAGACTTGACCGCAGACTGCGAAACGCCGCTGGGGGCCTATTCGAAGATTCGCGAAAACGGCCCAGCATTCCTATTTGAGTCCATCGTCGGCGGCGAACGCGTCAGCCGCTTCTCTTTTTTAGGCAGCAACCCGCGTAAGGTTATCCGAGTCTTTGAAGACGAGGCCACGATTACACATAAATGCGGAAAGGTTGAGACACTCAAGACCCCCGAAGATCCGCTCAAGATCATCGAAGCCGAAATGGCCCGCTACCACCCCGTACACCTGCCTGGCATGCCGCCATTTACTGGAGGTGCTGTCGGATTTGTCGGTCACGAGTATGTTCACTACGTGGAGCCCACAATTCCAAAGCCAAACGAGAATCCGCTGCAAGTGCCCATTTTGTATTATCTGATTACAGATTCGGTCGTGATCTTTGACCACGTGCGCCAAGTGCTGCGCGTTTGCGTCAATGCCCACATCGAAGGCGACGAAACTTTGGCTTACGATCGAGCCGTAGCGGAAATTGTGGATATCTGTGAACAACTCGACCAGCCCCAGCCGCTAATGCACCGGGAACTCGCTGATCCCGGTGAAATTACAGTGCCAGCCGGCAACTACACGCCAGACCGATTCAAAGCCGCCGTCGACACCGTCAAAGAATACGTTCGCTCAGGAGACGTCATCCAAACCGTGCTATCGCAACGCTTTGAAAAGGAATTCAAACCCAGCCCAGTTGACCTCTACCGCGCCCTGCGCACGGTCAATCCGTCTCCCTACATGTTTCTAATGGAAGACGCCGATTTCTCGGTCGTCGGCGCGTCCCCTGAAGTACATGTGCGCCTCACTGACAATAAGGTAGAAATCCGCCCAATCGCAGGGACTAGGCACCGCGGAAAGGACGAAGCAGAAGACCGGGTACTAGAAAAGGACCTCCTAGCCGACGAGAAAGAATGCGCTGAACACCTGATGCTCGTCGATTTAGCCCGCAATGACATCGGCCGCGTCTGTGAATACGGCTCGGTACATGTACCAGACTATATGACAATCGAACGTTATTCACACGTTATGCACATTGTTTCACAAGTCATCGGAACGATCTCTAAAGATAAGACCGCATACGACTTGATGCGCGCCACATTCCCTGCAGGCACGCTCAGCGGAGCCCCTAAAGTCAGAGCACTACAAATTATTGCCGAGCTCGAACAAAGCCAACGCGGTGTTTACGGCGGTGCACTCGGCTATTTTGGCTTCGAAGGCAATCACGACTCTTGCATCGGCATTCGCACCGCAGTGATCAAGGATGGCCATATTTACATTCAGTCAGGCGCTGGGATCGTGGCCGATTCGGTCCCTGAAAATGAATTTATGGAAACGGTGAATAAAGCCAAAGGGATGCTCAAAGCCGTGTCACTAGCCGAACAAATGTTTAAAAACTAGAATAATGTTATTTATTTTGTAAGGGGCATTAGGGTCGTCCGATAAGTTTATGTTCTTGGAATGTATTAACGACCTAACCTTAGCGAAATATGGCACAAAGACTGGCAAAATTGACACCTCGCAATCGTTTGACCGATACGCACTCGACGGTGCCTCGCGCCCACAACGAGACAGTTGAAGCAGTTACTGATGTACGTGAATTGCCCTCTAAAGATCGCAATGTCATGCGCACTTACATGCAGGAGATTGGCAAGACCCCTCTCTTGACGGCAAAGGAAGAAGTCGCACTAGCAGCTCGCATCCAGCAAGGCGACAAAGCCGCACGCGACCACATGATTTCGGCGAACCTGCGCCTCGTTGTCAAAATCGCTCATGACTATAATAATTTCGGCCTGCCGCTGCTCGACCTAATCAGCGAAGGTAACATCGGTCTAATCAAAGCCGTCGAACGCTTTGACCCCTCTAAGGGCGGCAAGCTCAGCACCTACGCAGCATGGTGGATTAAGCAATCAATCAAGCGCGCACTCGCTAATCAGAGCAAAACCATTCGCCTACCTGTACACCTCGTCGATAAAATCGCGAAAATGCGCCGCATTACCGCAAGCCTGACGGACGAACTCGACCGTGAACCCTCTGACGAAGAAATCGGTTACGACATGGGCATGCCCGTCAATAAAGTGGCGCACCTCAAGTCGGTCAGCGTGCGGCCCTCCTCACTCGATGCACCCGTCGGCGTCGATGGGGATACCAGCTTTGGCGAACTCGTCGGAGATGAAAACCAAACGACACCATTGGAAAATCTTCAGCAGAAATCGATCCATAATGACATCCAATCAGTCATCGCACTGCTTGATGACCGTGAGGGCGAGATCATCCGCTTACGCTTTGGCCTCGACGGCGACCATCCGCTCACGCTCGAAGAAGTTGGAGAAACATTCAAGATTACTCGCGAACGCGTGCGCCAGATCCAAACAATCGCCATTCACAAAATGCGGCGCATCATGACTGAAAATGAACGGCAGCGCAGCAAAACTGAAGTGAAGCAAGAGCACATTCAACAAAAGCGGATGGAGGTCTTACAAGAGTTCTTCGCCGAACAAGCTGCCAACCACTAGAGCGATCTAATTTTAGTGTTAGTGGTTTATGCCTCTCGGACTTTTTCAGCCGAGGGGCTTTTTTGTACCTCTCTCATGCGCAGTACCAGAACCGAGTTCGATTCACTTAAGCCAACTTGCGCTGCAACACCCGCCCAACTACCAGCGCAATCACAAAGAAGCCACTACAGAGCGCCACAAACCCATCGCCGTGACGCGTGTAAAAGCTCTGCTGCCGCATCCATTCTTCGAACTGCAGCACTGTGTAGCTTCCGCCTCCGCGGAAATACACGCTACCATTCTCATCATACAAGACATCACGCACCGTGCCATAACAATCAATCCAGCCGCTCCAACCACCATTACCACAGCGCATCACGGGGCGGCGATTTTCCACCGCTCTTAGCACTGAGTGCGCCGCATGCTGAGACGCTCCGCCCTCTTCACCATACCACGCATTATTGGTCGCCACGAAAAACACCTGCGCGCCTGCGCGGGCGCTCTCTCTCGCCAAACGAGGAAACACATCTTCATAGCAAACTAAGCAGCCTACTTTCACGGTTTCTTCGCCAATTGAGAGTTCGATTAAGCCCGGATCACTGCCTGGCACAAAATTACCCCCAACTGGCACGACCTTTGAGATAAAACCAAACGGCTTGGGCACAAACTCACCAAACGGCACCAACTCGCGCTTCACATAAAAAATCTCCGACAGCCCCAGCTCTGGCTCGACTAGAAACGCGCCATTATACCAAAGATCCGCCTCACGATCCACTGCGAGATTCCCCATTAAAATGGGCTTACCTATACCATCCGACAACGCCTCGATTCGTGCCTGCATCTGCGGGTAACCTTTCACTGGCCATGGCGTCGCCGCCTCCGGCCACAGTACCACATCGCTCTCCAGACTCGCCACAAACTGTGTCTGTCGCTCCAAGATATTCAAATTCGCGAGCTCCTGCGACTCATCCCACTTAAGCTCCGGCGCAATATAGGGCTGCACCACCGCAGCCGTAAATAGTGACACACTCGTATCACGCTGCGGTAACGATTTAAAAAACACAAAAATGCACAAGCCCAGCAACGCCATCGCCACGTACAGGTCCAGACTGAACCAACCCGACCACAACTTGCGCTCCTGAATGACCACACGATTGCGCAGAGTCTGCGCGATACAAAAATTGAAATAGATCAGCAAGAACGAGACGCCATAAGCACCCGTCCACGCCGCAATCTGCAGCACCACCGGCCGCTCCCATTGACTCAGCGATAGCGGGGCCCAAGGAAAGCCCCACAGAAACCAGGTACGCGACCATTCGAGTAGCACCCACGCACCCGCCAATCCGGCAAAGGCCACAGCCCGCCACAGGAACGAACGGTTTACCACTAAGGGCAATAACCAACGCGCTAACAATATCCACACCATGAAGATCGTCGCGAGGATGCCGGAGAGAGCCACCGTACCAAACCACGTCACATGCCGGAGCCAGACCAAAATCGCAAACCACGCAACCCAGCCCGTGCCCAATGCCACCACAACGGTCAACCGCCGACTCGGTTGCGTATAGAGCCACAGAATCAGAGGGACAAACGCGATATACGCCGCCTCCGCGAATTCAAACGGCGGGATCGAAAGCACCCAGGATAGCGCAGAAAGAGCCCCCGCGAGCAGGCCCCACCATCGCGAGCAAACAACGCTTAGAGACTCCTCCGCACTTGATTGATTGGTTTCCTTTGCCAGCTTTATCATACGTCCTACGCCTTAAAATTTCTCAATACCTGAGTCAGCAGAATCCCCAATCTGACCAAGATGACAACACTGATAAAAATCAGCGCGTAAAAATTGTTTTCAAATCGATCGTTGTCAGCATGGTAGCAAGTTCAACCATCGATTCGAATAGCTTAGCCTCATGACTCGTCTTCTTTCCATCCCTCTCCTGCTCGCTACCTGTGCCCTCTGTTTTGTTGCCGGATACAAACTAGGCAACGAATCGCAACCGCCTGCGCCGATCGCCGCCGAAATTATTGCCGAACAAGCCCCAATTCTACAGCTCACCGACACCAGCGGGCAATCGCCACTAGCTCCGGCAGCACTCAAAGACGAGCCTATTAAAAATCCTTTCGCACTGCGGGCAGACGAGACGCTTCAAACATTTTTCGATAAGAATGAGCGCACACTCATTGCGCAGATTCTGGAAGTCAAAGCGGACTCATTGAAAATTCGCCGCCAAGCCGATGGTGTAGAACTCGAACTGCCCGTCGCAATGCTCTCGGCCGAGGACCAAGCGTTCGCAGCTTACCTATGGATGCAAACGCCCAAGAAAAGCGACTCACCCGCGCCCAGCCGATCGATGGAAGACAAGATTTGGGATGAGCTGTTTAAGTAAGTGGCCTCGGCCATAGAAAGTAGATGCAACTGCCACTCTAAACACAAAAAGCACAGGCCAAACGACCTGTGCTTTTTGGAAAACGTACGCGGTGGGACCTACTTCTGCACTAGCTCCCAACCATCGTTGAGGATCATTATTTCCGCCTTCTTAAACTTCAGCTCTTTGGTCTCCGCGCCCTTGCGAATGGTGACTGTGTCATTACGTCCAAGCTTAGGCATCTCACGGCGGATCGGTGCGACTTTCGGCAACTCGACTTGCTTACGCGGTGCGGACGCTTGCGTAGGCTGTGCTTGCGCAGCGGCTCCAGCTAGTGCCCCGAGTTGCGGCTGCCCTGTGCCAGGGCCAGCGACTTGCGCAGTTTGCGACATACGGGCGAGCATATTCTGGAAAGCGTCTTGATTGGTTGCAGTGCGGAACACGGCATTGCAAATCTCGGTGCGGACATTCGTCATCAATTCTTCGAAAAATACATAGGCCTCGCTCTTGTATTCGCTGAGCGGATCTTTCTGGCCGTAGCTACGCAAATTAACGCTGCGGCGAAGCTCTTCCATCTCAGTGAGGTGATCCTGCCAACGGCGATCAAGCGAACGAATGACGATATAACGCTCAAGGCCGACGAGTGCTTCGGTTGACTCAAATTCTTCGCGTTTCTTATAGGCTTGTTGAATACGCTCAAGAATAAGCACCTGCTGTGCTTCGGGCGCCTGGCCCGCAAGTTCTTCGACCTTCAATGCGACTGGGAAGTAAGCATTGAGCCATGCGAGGAACTGATCGACTGCATCACCATCCCGATCGCCAGCGAGTGCATCAAGGCGTACTTCAAGCTCTTCTCCGATCATTTCATAAATGATCTCGCGCGGCGTGTCTGATCGAATCGCTTCATTACGGATACCGTAAACGACTTCGCGCTGCATATTGAGTACGTCGTCAAATTGTAGCAACCGCTTACGCATCGAGAAATTCTGCTGCTCTACCTTCTTCTGTGCATTTTCGATCGACCAGTTAAGCGCTGGGTGCTCCAACTCTTCACCTTCGCTCATCGACTTCTCAAGAATACGTGAGATCGGGCCGGCATTAGCAAACAGGCGCATCAGATCGTCCTCCAAAGAGACGAAACATTTCGACATCCCAGGATCTCCCTGACGGGCGCAACGACCACGTAACTGACGGTCGATACGACGCGATTCGTGACGTTCAGTGCCCACCACATAGAGACCGCCGAGTTCTGGTACACCTTCAGCGAGTTTAATATCGGTGCCCCGACCCGCCATATTGGTTGCAATCGTCACACCGCCCTTACGTCCAGCATTCGCAACGATCTCCGCTTCCTGCTCGTGAAACTTGGCGTTTAACACGCTGTGCCCAATATTTGAGCGCTTCAACATACGGCTCAGCACTTCGGAGGCTTCAACCGATGCGGTGCCAACCAGAACTGGTTGCCCTTGCTGGTGCGCTGCTTCGACCTCCTTGATCACTGCAGCAAATTTCTCGCGGCGCGTTTTGAAGATGACGTCGTTCTTATCGATACGGATACAAGGCTGGTTGGTCGGGATCACCATCACGTTGAGTCCGTAGATTTCGTGAAACTCAGAGGCTTCCGTTTCTGCGGTACCAGTCATCCCAGACAACTTTTCATACATACGGAAGTAGTTTTGAATCGTCACCGTCGCATACGTCTTGGTCTCCTTCTCGATCGTGCAGTTCTCCTTTGATTCAATCGCTTGATGCAGGCCATCGGACCAACGGCGACCAGGCATCACGCGCCCAGTATTTTGGTCGACGATATTTACCTTACCCTCCTGCACCACGTATTCTTTATCGCGCTCATAAAGACTGAATGCACGGAGCAACTGACTGATGCAGTGGATGCGCTCGCTGGTTTGCTGGAAGCCAGTTTCGGCGGCCAGCTTGGCCTCCTGCTTCGCCTCATTCGCGAGCTTTTCGTCTTTATCGATTTCAATGAACTGAGTCGGTAAATCCGGTAGCATGAACGCATCAGGATCATTTGGGCTTATCATTACGCGGCCCTTCTCGGTCAAATCGGCCTGCTGCTGCTTCTCATCGATCACGTAAAACAGCCCTTCCTTGAGTGCATAACGCTCCTTCTTATTGAAATCACTGTTCATCTCGAGGTCAAACTTATCAACTGCACGGCGGATCGCCGGCACCTCATTGAGACGGTGGAACTGCTTGTTCTTTGGCATGCCAAGCTTCACTTGGTAGAGCTTGGAGGTTGCCGTATATTTGGCATCTTCGTCAGAGCCTTCGCCTTCAAGGATCGATTTAGCCTCAGCGACCAAATTATTGCAATAAGCCTGTTGCTTGGCAACCAGTTGCTTAATGCTCGGCTTAATTTCGCCGAATGGCAGCGGATTATCATCCTGCATTGGGCCGGAAATAATCAACGGAGTGCGCGCCTCATCGACCAAGATCGAGTCAACTTCGTCAATGATACAGAAGAAGTGGTCGCGCTGCACTTGGTCTTCCTTGCGACTGGTCATGCCATTGTCGCGCAAATAATCGAAGCCAAACTCCGAAGCGGTGCCGTACGTGATATTACATTCATACTGCTCACGGCGAATCTGTGGCGCTTGGCTATTTTGGATACAGCCAACGGTGAGACCAAGCATACGGAAAAGGTGGCCCATCCACTCGGAGTCACGACGAGCGAGGTAGTCATTGACGGTAACTAACTGGCAGTTGTTGCCGGAAAGCGCGTTCAGGTAGAGCGGGCAGGTCGAGACCAGCGTCTTACCCTCACCCGTCGCCATTTCGGCAATGTGTCGCTCATGCAGAGCGATCCCGCCAATAAACTGCACATCGTAGTGCACCATGTTCCAAGGCAACATATGGTCACACACGTTAAATTCTTGGCCACACATACGGCGGGCGGCGTTTTTCACCGTCGCAAAGGCCTCCGGCAACAAGTCGTCGAGTGACTCCCCATCCTGATGCCGCTGCATAAACTCGGCGGTCTTGGCGCGCAACTGCTCCTCCGTCAGCGATTGATATTCAACTTCAAGTGCGTTGATACGTTCGGTAATAGGCTGACACTTTTTAAGAAACTTCTTATAGTGACGACCAGAAAACTTTTTGAGGATGGCTGAGATCATGAGATCTAATGTATGTGGTTACTGAATGAAATTATGCGCAAATCTTCGCTCACTGAGGACACCGAAAATGCGAAAAAAAGTAGAAAATGGTGAAACTACCGCCTGCTGGCAAGTGCGTTTCCCATACTATATCGACAAGGATGCAAATGCATGAAGGCGAACAGGCTAGGCGACTGAACTAAGAATTAAGCATTGCAAAAATCACGTGATACAGGACAATCCTAAAGTCTACGGTTGCTATGCGAAAAATCCCTGAAAAATGCCGACAATGGCTACTGCAAGAGCTACCCATCTTGGAAAATAAAGGAATCCTCTCGGCCGAATCCCGCCAACGACTCGACGACTATTATTCGAACCAAGTTGAATCACGCGTGCACTGGGCAGCTATTCTCTGTGCGGGGCTCGGAGCGCTACTCATTGGCGGCGGCATCATCCTACTTTTCGCCCACAACTGGGAGGATCTGTCTCGAACTGCGCGAGCCGTGCTATCATTCTGCCCGCTCGCCATCGCCGTGGTACTTAGCGCATTAGCGATTCGCCGTGGCGGCACGGGGCTCTGTGAATCGGCTGGCATTTTCCATAGCTTGGCAGTCGGCGCTTGTATTGCGCTGATCGGACAAACTTATCACCTACCCAGCAACACCCCAGGCTTTCTATTGGTCTGGGCACTGCTCGTCCTACCGCTTATTTTCCTGCTACCTTCCACAGGTGCATATTTGTTTTATATCACGCTGATCTGCAGCTGGAGCGGCGCAGCACAGGATGAATATGGTCAAGCGCTCGGTTTTTGGCTATTACTGATCCCGGCGGTTATTCATGTCGTCCGACTGATCCGACGCGAAGCCCACGAAGGACTAGTTTCGCTGTGGGGATTGATTCTGATGCTGCCGATTGCCTTAGGTATCGTGCTCGAACGCACGGTGCCGGGACTGTGGATCATCTCTTATGCATGCTTCTATAGCCTGTCGGGGCTGCTCGGCCTACGCTTGTACCCAACTGAATCAGGCTGGCGCAATCCACTACAAACGGTTGGCTTGGCGGGTATCACGGGGCTGACCTACATCTTCACTTGGCAAAATATGTGGCACGACATCGGCTGGAGCAACACACGCCACGACGGCAACTACCAAGAATGGGGCATTTGGTTCGACTCGGCCATCACACTTGGACTGGCACTCGCATGGGCACTCACCGCCGTCAAGACGCTACAGCGTAATTCATTGCCCTCGCTCATCCTTTGCTCCTTCCCCTTATTAGCGTGCGCGGCTTTCTTCTTCGCCTCCACCAGCGAAGGTGAAATCATCAACACTCTGCTATTTAACGCCTACATGCTCGCACTCGGCCTCGCCCTTTTGGCACAAGGCTGCCGCAGCACTCAACTACGACAGGTCAACTACGGCATGGCCGTTCTCGGCCTACTGCTGATTACGCGATTCTTCGATAGCGACTTTGGCTTCCTCGCACGCGGACTCGTATTCATCCTCATGGGCAGCTGCTTCCTCGCGACTAATCTCATCATCGCCCGTAAAAAGCATCAACAGCAGGAGGCTCAATCATGAACTGGCGAATGATATTCTTCGGACTACTGATCGTCGCGCAAGTGGCCGTGCCACTACGAATGATCCAGCAGCGCGAAACCGTGCTGCGCGAAGGCGAACTCTTCCGGTTCAAAACCGAGCCCATCGACCCAGCAGATCCATTTCAGGGCCGCTACGTTTGGCTGCAGATTGAAGACGACTTTGTGCCGATCTCTAAGGCCGCCGCCAATGCTATCGACTACAAAGCAACCGGCTACGCCCTGCTCAACGTCGACGAACAAGGCTTTGCCAAGTTTACCGATTGGTCATCTGAGCGCCCGACTCTGACCACGAATTACCTCAAAACCAAATCTCGCGGCCAGGCAGTAAACTGGGAGCAACTGCCCGATGGCCAACGCACACCCGTGCATGAAGGGCTAGGCATCGACATCCCCTTCACCCGCTTCTACATGGACGAAGCCAAAGCACCACGCGCTGAGCGACTCGCTCGCGAAGCCACCCGCAACGAAGACTGCTGGGTTGAGGTTCGTATTTTTAACGGCAAAGCCGTGATTGAAGACGTCATCGCCGAAGGCCAATCACTGCGCGACTTGGCTAGCATTGAAGAATAGCAGGCACGCAACTTAACCCTGCAGCCAAGCAATCGTCGCACCCCAGCCGCCTTCAGTCGCGCCCGCCAATTCAAATCGCACAACCCGCGGATCACGCTCGAGAATCTTATGCACCGTGGTGCGCAGCGTACCGATGCCCTTACCGTGAATGATGCGTACCCGCGTAATATCCCTCTGGAGGCACAGCTCAATGTAGTCGGGCACTAAATCTCCCAAATCCGAGGGGCGGAAGGTATGCAGGTCGAGCTCATCCGTAATCTCGAATTCGACTGGGTCTGGTTGGTCGTCAAGCACCGCGCTAGTCCAGTTTCAGCCAAACGTAAGTCAAGTCGCGAACTTAACTATCACCTCGCGCCTCAAACAGTCGCACTCCTCCAGCGCCAGTCACCTGCCTGGTATGACTGCGACTACCCTTCCGCTTTAGGCAGCGTTGGAATCGTCTCGATGCCCTGCACTTCAGGCAGCTCGGCAGAAGCAGCACTATCCAGCGCTTGAAATTTTTTCGCCGTCGAGAGTAAGCGTGTTTCGACCGAGCTGACCGCTTTATTGTAATGCTCCACTGACTGGCCAAGGCTCTTGCCGACTTTGGCGAAATGGCCCGCGACTACGCCGATGCGGTCGTAAAGTTCTTTGCCCAGCGCCGCGATTTCTTTGGCCTCACGGGCGATGGCTTCTTGTTGCCAGCCATACGCGATTGCTTTGAGCAGAGCAATCAGCGTGGTTGGCGTCGCAAGGATGACTTTATTAAGCACGCCCAACTCGATTAGCTCTGGATCTTGCTCCAAGGCAGCACTGAAAATCGTTTCGTTGGGAATGAATAGCACCACGAACTCAGGGGCATTGTCGAATTTGTCCCAGTAGGTCTTCGCCGACAGCCCCTTGATATGATCTCGAACATGGCGTGCGTGCGCCTGCATGCGCTCTTTCTGCACGTCCGGATCTTCGGATTGCAGTGCATCTAGGTAGGCTGCCAATGGCACTTTGGAATCCACGACCACCACGCGCTCGTTCGGCAGGCGAATTAACATGTCCGGGCGCAAACGCTGGCCATCGACAGTCTCGACCGATGCCTGCTCTTCGAAGTCACAATAATTGACCATACCGGCCATCTCAACGGTGCGGCGCAGCTGCATTTCGCCCCATTGACCGCGGACTTGCGGCGCACGCAGCGCCTGCACCAGGCTGCCGGTGGTGCGGCTCAGCTGCACCTGCGACTCGGCCAACTGCTGCAGCTGCTGCTTCAGGCTGGCGTCGGTCTGCGTGCGGCGCTCTTCTATCTTAGAAACCCGCTCATTGAAAACTTTCAGTGCCTCGCCGACTGGTTCGACCGTCTTATTAATCGCTTGCTGGCGTTTCTCCAGATCGCCCTTTGCGCCTTCTTGATATTTCTCCAGCGTGGTCTTGGCGAGATTCAGGAAGGACTCGTTGTTTTTCGACAACGCCTCCGCAGAGAGTGCTTTAAAGCTATCCTGCAATTCAGCCTTCGCCTCTTCCAGCAGCGCAAGCTTCTCCGCCGCCGCCTTTAACTCTGCCTCCCGCTGGGCTTCAACCCTTGCCAGCGCTTCCTTCGCCACCGCTCCATCACTGCGAACGAGCTGTAGCTCCGCCTGCGCGCTAGCCAACGCAGTATCCGAGCGGACCTGGCCACTACGTAACAGAGCAAAGACTACGCCCGCACCCACAAAAAGCCCAACGACTAACGCAACGATTAATTCCATGCGTTCACTTCAGACAGGATCCGCAAAACTGGCAACGGCGTAATTAATACGACTTGTAAGGTTTTTCACCCAAATCTGATTTTTTAGTACTACTCAATCACACGCTTTGCGCAACAGTGCCGCATACGACTATTCTGTCTCCCCATCCCATGAAATTCCTTCAACTCACCATTCTAGCTCTACTTCTTTTTCAACCTATGTCTGCTTACGAAAGCGCCTTCGCCCGAACCGAGGTCGGCACGATCGAGATTAAAACGATCCCCGCGGCGCGACTGCTCGTCTCCCAATCCGACAACAGCTATTTCGAGGCCAATAACGGGCTCTTTCGCCCCTTGTTTCGTTATATTCAAGCCAACGACATCGCCATGACCACCCCCGTCGAAGCGGCGATCGAACCTGGCACCATGTATTTCTATGTCGGCTCTGATTACGCCGACCTAGAGCTCAAAGATACTGACGAAGTCACCATCATTGAAGTGTCGGAACGCACTGTCCTCAGCCTTGGCGTGCGCGGCGGCTACAGTGCCAAGAACTTCAACAGCGCCCAAGCACGGCTGCTCACGTACCTTTCCGAGCAGGACAAATGGATCGCCACCGGACCTGCCCGTGCGATTTATTGGAATAGCCCGTTCATGCCCGGCATCTTCAAACGCTCCGAGATCCATATCCCCGTGACCAAAAGCACCACCGAAGAGAAGTAGCCACTCCGCTACAGCTTCCAGTGAGTTCCTTCAAAGCAAACAGGCTTAGTTCCCCTATATAGTTTCGCAGCCTCGGTCGCAAAACGAACATAGCGCTCACGGGCTTCAGCCGTCGGAGCAACAATGCGCTCGTTATAGCTCAACGGCGGCTCTTCCAGTGGGACACTCCCCACGCGCAACCATTCTGCACGCTCACTCTCCGTTAATTTCGCCATACCATACTTTCATCTCCTCAACTCGATCCGTCAAACCAAAGAGCGCCAGATAGTCAGTCAACAACTCCCAATCCAGAGCTAATTGCTGCTCAGCTGAGACTTCGACCAACATCCGTATATCTGACCAATCTTTGGTCATCCGCCTAGGATTATTCACCGTCGCTTGCACTTTGAGCCCGATAATATCCTCAACCTGCACCACTGGCAAAGTCACGCCCTCTGCGACCGAAAGCCGATCCGCCCGATCCAGCATGCCAAGTGTAGGCCCCCAAATGCGTGCAATATATCAATCCGCCCCAAACTCAAGTTATCTGAGGAGTAATGGGATACGTTCTCATTACGAAACGCCCTAGTATAGCCCAAATCGCAGAAGATCTCATCACTCCGATCCAAATCATCTAACATTAAGATAAAATCCAAATCGATCGTCGCTCGCTGCACGCCTCGCAGAGCCATCGCAAAACCACCAATCAAAGCATATCTAACCGACGCCTCATCCAAGGCGCGACACACACTGTCGATCACTTTAACAAAATCCATCTAAGTAAACACGAGAAACCACGAACTCGACGAAGTCCACGCCGAAAATCCCTTCGCCCTAAAGCTTTACAAGCACGCCTGTCAGTTTCAGTTTTCCCTATATGCTTTTAAGAGTCACACAATACGGCGAACCCATCCTACGCAAAGTCGGAGACCCGATCACAGAATTTGATGACGCACTGGCGCAACTCGCCGACGACATGGTCGACACCATGTATGACGAAGACGGCATTGGTCTGGCGGCCCAACAAGTCGGCCTTGCACTGCAATTCTGCGTGATGGACGTGCGCCCGCCCGAAGGCGAAAAGCCCGATTTCGATTATAGCCTCGACGGCAAACAGCCGCCACTTGATCTGATTATGCCGATGGCATTAGCAAATCCTAAGGTCACGATCATCGATCGAACCGAAGACGTTTACGAAGAAGGTTGCCTCTCCTTCCCTGATGTCCGCGGCAAAGTCACCCGCCCGATTGGCGTACGTTGCGAGTATCAAGATACTGAAGGTAACACCCACGTACTCGAAGCCACAGGGCTCCTCGGCCGCTGCATCCTGCACGAGACTGACCACCTCAATGGTGAACTCTTCATCGACAAAATGGACAAGCGCGATCTGCAGCGCATGACGCCACGCATCAAAAAGATCAAACGCTCCAGCCGCGACTTTTTAAAAATGCAGCGTTAGTTGGTCTCGAGCCCAAAGCCTCTAGCTTAGTCATCGTCCAGTTGCGGAATGTGCCGCCAATTAAACGCCACCCAAATAAAACGCTGCGCTGATCAAATAAATTGTCGCCAACGCGCGCACCCAAGATCCGAAACGAGCTAAATATCCAACAGCAATTACCGCTCTACTCTCGGCGGCTTGCGAGCGCGTTGCACATCTCGGGCGTCGAAATGCAGAATATATTTCTGCTCAAAATAAGGATCCGTAAACGTCTCTTCTAAATTGATCACCTTGCGCGGGCAAATACCGAGCACTTCTAGCTCGTCATCTATTTCGCCGCCCTTCCAGTACAGCACACCATTTGGGATCGTGTTCTTTTCGCCGCGACGCACGTTGTTCTTAATCCACATGAAAAATTCGGGCAGGTTTTTCACCGCACGACCAGTCACGAAATCGAACTGCTTATTGACCTCTTCTGCGCGGATCTGCTTGGCCTCAACATTTTTTAAGCCAAGCTGATCGACCAAGTCCTGCACCACCGTGATCTTCTTACCAATCGAATCGATCAACGTGAAATGCGCCTGCGGATAGCAGATCGCCATGATGATGCCAGGAAAGCCACCGCCCGTGCCGACATCCATGATCCGCGTGCCATTCATTAGCTTCAAATGATTGGTAATCGCCAAACAATGCGACAGGTGACGATCTTCTAGGTGTTCTATATCCTTACGCGAGATCAGGTTAATCTTTTCATTCCACTCACGCAAAAGCACCGCCCAGCGCTCCAGTATCGGCCATGATGCTGCAGGAATATTAGGAAATTGTTCGCGGAGATGATTCATATCGATCAAGCACTAGATGCCTGAAAACGAATGTCGAGCGATTGCGCGATTAGGCTTCCTGCTCGCTTCGTTGTTTAATGCGGCGCTCAGCCTCAAGAATGATGGCCTCACAGCCAGAAAATTTGTGATCATCCAATGTAAGGCGCGTCTGCTTGCCACCGACCTCGTAGATCGCGAAGGCGATGCCTTTTTTGGCCCATTGCTTGCGGTCGATTTTCACGATCGAGTCTAACTCAACACGTTGCCCGGACGTGCCAATCACCACTTCGCCCTCAGCCCGCACGCACAACCTGTGGTTCCACAGCACCCACAACCCAAAAAACACCGAGCCAGTCATCATCACCCAGCCGATCATCCGCTGCTCACGAATCGACGCATCGGTGCGCTCCTTTGGCATGTCGCGCTTGTACCCGGCCTGCTTGGCATGGCGCTCCCATTCGATGCGTAGGTATTCATTCACCTCAGCGCCGTGCGCCTGATGCTCGACTGCTTCAATCTTACCAGACTCAACCAGCGCTGTCTCAATCTCGACAAATTCGGCATGCCGATCCGCCTCGTTGGGCCATACCACATAGCCGTCCCACAAGAACCAAGCTGCTATCGTCGAAACCATGAAAAGCATAAACAGCATTCGGCGACGCCATTCTTTTGATATCCGTGCATCTACATCCATACGCAGATCAGTGCACATTCTCTAGATTCACGCCAGCAACTATTTTAAGTTTGAGCCACAGAACTCAATTATTTTGCTGATTCCCGAGAATTAATGGTGCATAATCAAAGCTTGCAAAAACATATCAATATATAATGATACGTTGATATTTACGTCCATGAGCCATAACACTTCCAGTAAACCACTGACCGCCAAAGGCCAGCTCCTTGCCGATCTCTTTGCCGAGCGGATCGTCTTTCTTGACGGCGCGATGGGTACCATGATCCAACAATATAAGTTGGAGGAAAAGGATTTCCGCAATGCCTCGTTCGACAACGACAAAGGCGACCTCAATGGCAATAACGACCTGCTCAGCATCACCCGCCCCGACATCATCGAGACGATCCACCGCCAGTTCCTCGAGGCCGGCGCCGACATCATCGAGACCAATACTTTCTCGGGCACCACTATTGCACAGGCCGACTACGGCCTCGAGCACCGCGTGCGTGACATCAATATCGAATCCGCCAAGCTTGCCCGCCGTGTCGCCGATACCGTCTCCGAAGAGCAAGGCCGCCCGACCTTTGTCGCCGGTGCCATCGGACCGACCAACCGCACCTGCTCGCTTTCGCCCGACGTCAACCGCCCGGAATACCGCGCGACTAGCTACGACGAACTTTACAAAGCCTACTACGAACAAGTCGAAGACCTCGTCGCCGGCGGCGTCGATCTGCTCCTGCCAGAAACCGTTTTTGATACGCTTAATCTCAAGGCTTGCCTGCACGCGATCGAAGATTTTTTTGATACGCAAGAAGAACGTCTTCCGGTGATCATTTCGGTCACTATCACCGACCTCTCTGGGCGCACACTTTCTGGCCAGACCGTTGAGGCTTGCTGGAACTCGATCCGCCACGCCAAGCCGCTGTGCGTCGGCCTAAACTGTGCTCTCGGTGCGGACCTCATGCGTCCGTTCCTGACCGAACTTTCCCGCGTGGCTGACACTTACGTGCACGTTTATCCAAATGCCGGCCTGCCGAATCCGTTGGCCGCCACCGGTTACGACGAAACTCCCGACCACACTGGTAGCGCTGTCGGTGGCTTTGCCAAGGACAGTCTGGTCAACATGGTCGGTGGTTGCTGCGGCACCACGCCCGATCACATCGCAGCCATCGTCAAAGAAGTCAGCCAATACGCGCCACGCGCCATCCCAACGGTGGCGCCTGCCCAACGCTTGAGCGGACTCGAAGCCTTCAACATCATCTTGGGCGAAACACCGTTCGTGAATGTCGGCGAGCGCTCGAACGTCACCGGCTCACCGCGCTTTAAAAAGCTGATTAAAGCCGACGATTTCACTGGCGCCCTAGCCATCGTGCTCTCGCAAGTCGAGAAAGGCGCGCAGATCATCGATATTAATTTCGACGAAGGCATGCTCGACGGCGAAGCCTGCATGACTCGCTTCCTCAACCTCGTGGCCTCCGAGCCCGATATTTGCAAGGTGCCGATCATGATCGACAGCTCCAAGTGGTCGGTCATCGAAGCTGGCCTCAAATGCGTGCAGGGTAAGTGCATCGTCAACTCTATCAGCCTCAAGGGCGGTGAAGACGAGTTCCGCGCGCAAGCCGAAAAAATCATGCGCTATGGCGCGTCGACCATCGTCATGGCGTTCGACGAAAAGGGCCAAGCCGCGACCAAAGACGACAAAATCGCCATCGCTGAGCGCTCCTATAAAATTCTCACCGAAGAGGTGGGCATGGATCCGCAGGACATCATCTTCGATCTCAACATGCTCACCGTCGCTACTGGCATGGAGGAGCACAACAACTACGCCGTCGACTTCATCGAAGCCGTCGAAGTCGTCAAGCAACGCTGCCCAGGTGCCCGTACCAGCGGCGGACTCTCTAACATTTCCTTTAGCTTCCGCGGCAACAATCCCGTGCGCGAAGCCATGCACGCGGCTTTCCTGCATCACGGCATCGCGAAGGGTCTCGACATGGCCATCGTCAACCCAGGCATGCTGATGGACTACGATAAGATCGACCCGGCCTTCAAGGTGTTGGTCGAAGACGTACTCCTGAACCGCAACGACGAAGCCACCGAGAAACTCATCGATTTCGCCGAAGCCATTAAGGCTGGTACCGTCATCCTCGGCACTGGCAGCCCTGAAGAACGCATCAACGCCGCCATGCTCGAAGGCATGAACGTGTTGCGCGCGCTATTCGAACGCGCCACCGCTGAGAAGAATCCAGAGATCCTCGAAACCTTTCTCAAATCTGGCAGTGGCGCAGTGCCAGGGATTGCGGAAAAAAAAACGGTTGAGCTAAAGGACGACTGGCGTAACGGCACCGTCGAAGAACGCCTGTCCCACGCATTGGTCAAAGGCATCGTCGCGCACATCGACGCCGACACCGAAGAAGCGCGCCTCCAATACCCGCGGCCACTGAACGTGATCGAAGGCCCGTTAATGGCCGGTATGAAGGTCGTCGGGAAACTGTTTGGCGACGGCGATATGTTCCTTCCACAAGTGGTGAAGAGCGCCCGCGTGATGAAGCGCGCCGTCGCCCACCTTCTGCCATTCATGGAAGCCGAAAAAGGCGACTCCACCGAGAGTTCCTCGGCGGGTAAATTCCTAATCGCCACCGTTAAGGGCGACGTGCACGACATCGGCAAAAATATCGTCGGCGTGGTCTTGGCTTGTAACAATTACGAAGTCAAAGACCTCGGCGTGATGGTCTCCTGCGACGCCATCCTCAAGGAAGCGCAAGAATGGGGTGCCGACATCATTGGCCTCTCTGGCCTCATCACGCCTTCACTTGATGAGATGATTTTCAATGCGGATGAAATGAAAAAGCGCGGGTTCACGCAGCCCCTACTCATCGGCGGAGCCACGACGAGCAAAGCGCACACTGCGATCAAAATTGCCCCGCATTATAATCAGCCGGTGGTGCGCGTTGGCGATGCTTCTCTCGTGACTGAGGTTTGTAATAGCCTGCTCAACCCAAAGACTCGCGATGCTTTCGCCGCTGAAGTCAGTGCCGATCAAGAGGCGCAACGCGTCCGCTTTGCTGCCAACAACAAGGCGACTGACTTCCTGCCACTCGCGGCGGCACAAGCCAAGCGCTTTACTTGCGACTGGGCCAACGCGCAACTCAAGGCACCCAACGCGCCAGGCATTACCGTTGCCGACGATATCGACCTCAATGAGCTCAGCCAATACTTCGATTACTCCCCACTCTTCTGGACCTGGGAGCTCAAAGGAGTATATCCCAAAATTCTTGAGCATAAGAAATACGGCGAACAAGCCCGCGGCATCTTTGCCGATGCTCAAGCCCTACTCAAACGTATCATCGCCGAGAAACGCTTCCGCGCCCGCAGCGTCGTCGGTCTGTTCCCCGCCAACTCCGCGGGCGACGATGTCGAACTCTATGATGACGCAGGTCAAACCATCGGCACCTTCTACACTTTGCGCCAACAAAAAAAGAAAGTAAAAGGTGACACCTACTACGCACTGGCCGACTTTGTCGCCCCCAAAGAATCTGGCCAAGTCGATACCTGTGGCGCGTTCGCTTGCTGTATCGAAGGAGTGGATACATTTTCTCAAGAATTCGAAGATGCACACGACGACTACAGCTCGATCATGGTCAAAGCCATTGGCGACCGATTTGCCGAAGCGCTCGCTGAATACACCCACGCTCGTGTGCGTAAAGAGCTCTGGGGCTATGCCTCCGACGAAACACTCAGCAACGAACAACTCATCAAAGAAGAATACCGCGGCATCCGTCCAGCTGCCGGCTACCCGAGCCAGCCTGACCACACCGAAAAGGAAATGATTTGGAAGCTACTCGACGCCGAGGCCAACTGCGGAGCCAGCCTCACCGAAAACTTCGCAATGAATCCTGGCAGCGCCGTCAGCGGCCTCTACTTTGGTCACCCTGAAGCCAAATACTTCCAAGTCGGGCCAATGGCCAAAGACCAGTTCGAAAACTACGCACAGCGTAAAGGGTTCGATCTAGAAAAGACCGAAAAGTGGCTTTCGCCGAATCGTGGCTATTAAACGATAACTTACTCCGGCAACCCACAGCTTATCAGTGCGACTCGGCGAGCAGAAGCTCGCCGAGCACTTAACCCCAAGCAGTGCTCAACCAAAAAGCCCCCGTCATGAAACGAGGGCTTTGTGGCAAATTTAGCGCTCAGCGCGCAAGCTTCGCCCTGCTGGCAAGTTCCCTTATTGAGAGCAACAGCCGCCTTGATCGTCACTTTTTGGTTCTTCGGAGCTGCAGCATTCGCCTTCAGCTTTTGGCTCGTCGTTGCAGCAACCGCCTTCTTTGGCTTCACCGCCACCACCGCAGCAACCGCCACCTTGGTGAATGTGGCCATGCGCTATCTCCTCTTCAGTCGCCGCGCGAACTTCTTGGATCGTCACGTTGAAGTTGAGGTGCTTGCCCGCGAGCGGGTGATTGCCGTCGACAGTGACATCGTCGTCTTCGACTTTAATCACACGAACCGAGACGGGGCCTTGGTCAGTGTTGGCTTGAAACTGCATGCCTGCCTGAAGGTCTTCAACACCTTGAAAACGCTCCTTGGGCACGACTTGCTCCAATGCTGGATTGACCTCGCCATAGCCATTTTCTGGATCGACGCGCACTTCTGCAGTCTCGCCAACGAGCTTACCTGCGAGGGCAGCCTCGAGGCCTGGAATAATGTTACGATGACCGTGGAGATAGACCATTGGTTGTCCCGGTTGAGACTGATCAATCAAATTTCCTTCATCATCTTTAAGGGCGTAGTCCATTGCGACTACTGTACCGTCTGCGATTTGCATAATCTTTAATATTTGTGGTTTCTGCTCGATTGCGGAGCAGAATGAGTAGTCAATATCCGCGTGCCGTCAAAAAGAAAGGGACATATTTCGCCAAACGATTGAGCGGACTAACTGATTTCGAGTGCTTCTGTACGCAAACTCACTTGACGAATGTCCTAAAAATGGGGTTTCTATGCAGTCGCACGTACGCAGCCATACTTTTGATGCCTTCCTGCATTTTCGGCCTATGCCCATTCAAGACAATCCTCTGTTCCGACGCCTCCATAAGCATGCGCAAAAGCGTCTGGTGTTTGATCCCGGGGTTTCACGAAGCAAGCAACTCCCCGCTTATAAGCGCTACATCGAGCTGGAGAGCGAAATGCTCAAGCGCTACCACCAAAAAGGCACTCCTGGCTTAGAGGTGTGTCAAGCGCGTGCCGCGATGGTCGACGTGGTGATCGAGAATCTATTCCTCGCCGCGCTCGATCTGTATGCCACCGAGCATGGCCCGCTGCCCTGCAAGATGGCAGTGCTCGCGACGGGCGGTTACGGGCGCCAAGAGCTCAACCCACACAGCGACATCGACATTATGTTTCTCTACCCCGAGAAAATTTCGGGGAAGCACTTTGCCAAGTTTCAGGAAGTTCTCGCCGAAGAGATTCTCTACCCGCTCTGGGACTTAGGCTGGAAAGTCGGGCACGCCTCGCGCAACGCCAAGGAAGCCATCGAAGAGGCGAAGAGCGAAATCCAATCTAAAAACGCGATTCTCGAATCACGCATTATCTGCGGCTCCGAGCCACTCTATCTCGACATGCAGAGGCGCTTCGCCAGCTACTGTAAAAAGGAAAACTCCAAGGCCTACATTCAGCAACGCCTCGCAGACGAACGCGGCCGCCACGCGAAGTTTGGCAATACCGTCTATCTACAAGAACCCGACATCAAGAATGGCGTCGGTGGCCTGCGCGATTATCAAAACATCCTATGGATGGCCAACATCAAGTTCGGCTATGGTTCATTTAGAGAGATCAACAAAGCTAAATTATTGCGGCAGCACCTACGCGACGAAATGGAAGCCGCCTACGATTTTCTACTGCGCACACGCACCGAACTGCACCTGCAGAATCGACGCCCCACAGACAAGATCGACCTCGAGCAACAACCCACCATCGCTGCGGGTCTAGGCTATCCGCAAGAAGATATATTCGAGCGCGTTGAGGCGTTCATGAAAGACTACTACACCGCCGCGCGCACGATCTACCATACCAGCGAGCTCCTCAAAGAACGACTCGCTCTCTCCAGCGAAGATGACCCGCGCAGCTCGGGCGGCATTAGCTTCCGCGAAGCCCTGCGCGCGCATCAACATCTGCCACTCAAACGCGTCGACGGCTTCATCTTACAGGACAAGGTGCTTTCTCCTGAGCAGAAATCCGTCTTCACCGAAGACCCCTTACGCCTGATCCGAGTCTTCCACTTAATGCAACAGTTCGGGGCCAAACTACACCCCGACCTCAAGTTTCGCATCTCACGCTCGCTGCCACTGATTGACCATGATATTATCAATCATCCTTCAGCAGCAAAGAGCTTTTGCTCGATCCTCAGAAGTCCTGGCGAAGTCTATCCGATCCTAAAACTAATGCATGAGCTCGGCGTGCTGGGTCGCTATTTGCCTGAGTTTGGCCAGCTCACTTGCATGGTTCAGCATGAATACTACCATCGCTATACTGCGGATGAGCACGTCTTGCGTACAATCAAGCATCTCGATGCTGTCTTCCAAAAAAACACTTCCGTCGACACTGCCTACGAGACCGCACTCCGTAAAAATGACGACCCGCTGCTGCTCTATCTGATTCTTCTACTACACGATATCGGCAAGGCAGAAGGCGTTAAAGGTCACGATGTCAACGGCGTCCGCATCGCTCAGCCAATCCTCACACGCTTCGACATTAGCGACGAGCAGCAGGAGCAAATTCTATTTATCATCCGCCACCACTTGGCCATGTCTCGCATCTGGCAGCGTTTTGATCTCGATGACCCAAAGACCGCACACACTTTTGCCGAGTTCATCGAGGACCCAGAGAAACTCCGCTTTCTTTATGTTCATACCTACTGTGATGCCCGCGGCACGGCGCCGACTCTATGGAACGACTATAAAGACACGATGCATCGGACATTGTATCAGCGTACTCTAGAGCAATTCGAAAATAAAGCCGTGGTCGAACAGAAGCGCAAGAATCTGAAGGCAAGTCGCCATCAACTGATGCTTGCCCGCGAGATCGAAGGCGTCGCCAAGGATGAGATCGAAGCTCATTTCGACCGTTTGCCAGAGCGCTATTTCATAAACACCAAGCCCAATGAAATCGAGCTCCACCTGCGCATGGTCAATCAGTTGCTCACTCAAATTCAACAGGCTGATCCGACTGGCACACTCGCACCCATTATTGACTGGAGTAACGACATCGATCTCAATATGACTGTCGTCAATATTGTTACGTGGGATCGTGCGGGGCTCTTCTACAAACTGGCAGGCGCACTGACTCTGGCTGGCGTAAATATCGTCAGCACTAAAGCGATCTCCCGCTCTGATAATATCTCCATCGACACCTTCTACATTATGGACTTAGAAGGCGGAGCCGTCTCCAACGAAAAAGCCCATACAATTTTCCAAACACACATCGAAGACGCCCTCATGCATGGGCGACGACTCACCAGCGAAATCGAGCGCATGGAAGCCAAGGTGAAAAGCCAGAAAAAGAAGCTGGGCGGCATTCTTCCAGCCCCGCTTCCGCCAACACTCGACATTTATCATGAGCCTTCGCTCAACCACACCATTATTGAAGTGCAAGCAGAAGACCGGGCCGGGCTTCTGTACGGACTCGCACGGCATATTTATTCCAGAGGATTCGATATCAGCTTCGCACGAATTGCGACAGAGCGAGGCCTCGCCATCGACACCTTCTATATCGATAAGATTAATCGCCAAGAGCCGATCAGCGCCAAAAACCTATCGGAATTACGCGTAAAATTAAATGCCATCATCAACGAATAGACATTCGCGACCGTCGAACCAACCATTACGATGAAAGCCGATAAGACCGAGCGCACTGCAATCGATTCACTTTACCGAATCAGTAGCTTGGTATCTGATACCGAGGAGCCCAAAGAAGCCCTAGCCTTGATCCTTCAAGAGATCATCAACGTTCTGCAACCCAGCAGCGCCTCGATCTCTTTGATCAACCCCGACACGCATCGACTTGAATTGGAAGTCTCGCATGGGCTCGCCGAAGACTGGAACGATCTGGACCTCGCGCTCGGTCAAGGCATCACCGGATGGTGTGCACTACATGCTCGCTCCATTATCGTACCTGATGTCAGTCAAGAGCCGCGCTACATCTCTGTCCGTTCAAGCGTCCGCTCCGAAATGGCTGTGCCGATGGAAGACCACGGAGTCGTGATCGGGGTAGTCAATATCGATAGCGAACGACTAAATGCCTTTGATGAGCAATCGCTCAAAATCCTCACCCTGTTGACCAACGAAGCAAGCCGTGTGGTTTCTAGGCTATGGCTGATTCAGCAACTCCGCGTCAAAGCACACCAACTCGAGTCACTGATTAATATGGGGCAAAGGCTCGTCGGCGAACTCGAACAAGACGAAGTGCTCCGCGGCCTCGCTCGAGAAGGTCGCCAACTAATGAACTGCCACAGTTGCGCGCTGTTTCTTCTCACACCCGATCAGAAGCAGCTTAAACTCCACTCCATGGCTGGCCCCCAAGGTGAAATCGACGCGCAAGTCAGCTTCCCCATCGAGGAAAGTTCCTTTGGTGCCGCCATCCACCGATACAAACAAGTCGAAGTCGCCGACCTGCCCTTTACCGTCGAAAACGATTTCATCCACATCGTGCAAAGCGAAGGCCTCGTCTCGATGCTCGCCACACCGATTGTGTTTAACAACAAAGCAATCGGCCTACTCAACGCCTACACCACCCACCAGCATCGCTTCAACAACGACGAGAAAAAAGTCTTTGCCACACTCGCACAACTCGGTGCCATCGCGATTCAAAATGCTCGCCTCTACTCACGTATTTTTAGCTCTGAGGATTCACTGCGACAGAACGAAAAGCTCACCACACTTGGGATGCTCAGCGCCGAGATCGCGCATGAAATTCGCAATCCACTGACGGTGATTAAACTACTCTTCGAGTCTCTCGACCTACAATTCACAACAGGCGACGATCGCCAAACCGACATCGGTGTAATCGGCGACAAACTTAACCAGCTGGAAGAAATCGTCAGCCGCGTGCTCGACTTCGGGCGCAACCGTCAAGGCGCCCACGCACACTTTGATCTCAACGATCTGATCAAAGATACCCTGCGGCTGGTACGCCTCAAACTACATCAAAGTAAAATCGAGATTACCTACCACCCAGCTCCGCAGCCCCTTCTAGTTGAAGTCAACAAAGGCCAGATTCAACAAGTTATGCTTAACTTAATCCTCAATGCCACTCAAGTGATGCCAGCAGGCGGCCGAATCGAGATTACCTGTGTAGGCGATCCCGCCGAGGAGGCAGCCTTCATCATCTGCGACAACGGCCCGGGGATTCCAGAGCGTATACAGCCCGACATCTTCGAATCCTTCCTCACCCATCGCCTAGGGGGAACTGGCCTCGGACTCTCCATCAGTAAGCGCATATTACGCGACCATCATGGCGACATTGAGCTAGTCAAATCCTCTTCCGCAGGCAGTACTTTCCGCTTCTGGCTACCCACGCACTAACTCGTCGAGTCTGCCACAAAGATTACGAATAACTAAGCGCTGATTTTACTTTGAAACTCAAAATTCAACGTCACCACATCTGGCCACTCGCAATAGTCTTGGCCATCTTCATGGCCTCAAGCAGCAAGGATCTCGCTGCGCCGAGCATTGACTTCTCTTACGACAAGCTCGCACACCTCCTAGTCTTTGGCCTACTCGCCACCGCGGTGCTGCGCATCCCGCGCATTTTTAACTTAGGCTGGCGCGGCGTCTTTATGGTCATCGCACTGGTCTCACTCTACGGCGCACTTGATGAATATCGACAGTCCTTTACAGCCGGTCGCTCCGTCGAGCTTGGCGACTGGATCGCCGATACCCTCGGCGCCATCATTGCCAGTATCGTATATTACAAATGGCATAGCTATCGACGCTTTTTGGAGTGGCCTACTTCCTCCCAAAGCCAGCGCACTGACTAATACTTCACCCCACAGCCATATGGCGTGGTGGTTGACTTTTCAACTGGCTCGCCGGCAATTGCGCTGGCATACGCAGCCTTCACATAATTGGTAGCCTTTGCAATATCCTCAGACTTGGCAGATTTAATACTATCAATCGCTCCTTGATAAATCACGACACCCTCGGGGTTGATCAGAAACATATGCGGCGTGGTACGAGCGCCATAGGTACGGCCGACTTGACCTGCAGTATCAAGTAGTAAGGCTGTCGAGTGCGTCTCAGTCGCTTTACGCACAGCCTCTGCTTGGCCTGCTGTAAGATAGCCAGTCTTACCCGGGGCAGACGAGGCGATCTGCAGCCATACGACACCGGCATCTGTCAGCTCCCGCTGCAGAGCCTGCATATCGCCGTTTTCATAATACTTTATCACGAACGGGCAGTTGTGCCGCGTCCACTCGAGGACAACATACTGCCCTTTAAAATCGAAGATTTGACGCTCCACCCCAGCGCTATCGGTTAAGGCAAAGTCGGGTGCTGCGGCGCCAACCTGAACTGTGGCCTTCAAGACCGAGGCACATGCTAGGAATATAACGAAGAAAGATTTATAATGATTCATGACAGTCGATACCGTTTCTCAGCGCTCTTAATTACAAAGGCAACATGCGGCTTAAGATCAACATTGTTGACCTTAGTTCAGTGCTTTTTCAACTGCTTCACGCACTATTCCATTGGTCAAGCTCTGCGGCAGTACGGCCACTGCACCATCAGGCGCATACAGCACATACAGCGGCACACCCGAACGACCGAAGCGCTCCAGCTCCGTCGTGATTGCTGAATCATAGCGTGTCCAATCCGCCTCAAGCGCGACCACGCCATATTCCTCAAACAAAGCTTCAGTCGCCTCCGTATGCGTCGCCACCTTCTTGTTCACCTGACAAATCAGGCACCAGCTCGCGGTGAAATCAATAAACACAGACTTCCCCGCAGCCAACTCCGCTGCGACACGTTCACTCGACCAAGGTTGCCACTGGCCATTCTTGGAGACGGAAGTCCCAGTTTCAAAACTTTCATACGCAGCCTTGGTCTCGTTGATTGCATAATAGGTCGCAAAAACGAGCAGCGCCAAACTAATGGCCTGCGCGAATCGCTGTGTGCGCTTCGGCTTCACCGGCACCGACCAACGCCCATAGATCCACGCGGCCAGGCCAGCGACCAGCAATGCGATGAGCAACGCGATCACCGCATCCACTCCTCCGAGACGTCCAGCTACCAGCGCGAGAAAGACCACCGCCGCCATCAACAGAAAGCCCATGAACTGCTTGACCGACTCCATCCATACCCCTGGCTTAGGCAAGTAAGCTACCAACTTCGGAAACACCGACAAAAACAAGAACGGCGACGCGAGCCCACAGCCCATCACACCAAAAATCAGTAGCCCTATGGCTGCATTGGTCTGCACTGCGATGCCACTGACCGAAGCCACCAACGGTCCCATGCACGGCGCACCGACCACAGCGGCCAACACGCCCATCCCGAACGAGCCCAGCACATCGTTGCGTTTCGATACCTTGGTGTCCGCGCCGACGAGACTCGTGCCCACCTCAAACACACCCATCAAATTCAGCGCAAACAGGAAGAATACCACCGTCAGCACTACCACGAAGTTAGGGCTCTGCAATTGAAAGCCCCAACCGATCCGCTCACCCACCGCGCGCAGCGCTAACAACACCGCAGCCAGCGCGAGGAAACTCACAACCACTCCCGCGGTATACGCACCGCCATGCAGCAAGGCCTGCGCCCGCGACTGCCCCGAATGCTTCAATAAGGAAAACACTTTGAGCGACAGCACTGGCAATACGCAGGGCATCACATTCAGAATCAACCCACCAAAAAACGCCAACAGCAACCAGCCGGGAAGCCCGAGGTTCAACAAGACACCCTCAAATCCGGTGGCTGCAGGCACTGCACCCCCCAACAACGGCGGCTGCACAGCAGCTGCTTCGGCCCCAATCCTCAGATCGATCGCCCAGTTCCCCGACTGCGATTGTAAAACACCCGCAACGGCAGCACTCGGCTCCTGCAACTGCATCACATCGAGATTTGCGCGTAATTGCACCTGTCCCTCGCCAACCGAACTTAACGTCTGCAGGGCGCTCGGCTCGATCACTCCCCCTTTATCCGCATAAAAATACAAATCACTCGGAATCGCCGAACCGTCCGTCTGCTCGATCGTTAAAACTAATTTCTGCCCTTCCACTGTCGCCGAGACCAGCCACGGTGTAGTCACCTCAGGCAAGCGCGCACGAGCCGCGTCAAACGTGGCCGCTTCGTCACTGTTTAAGGCCTCAGATGCAGTAGTCAGCTCGAGACTTAGACTGGCATCGCCTGGCATACAAAATTGCTCGCAGACCAACCACGACACCTCGGCATGAATCGGCACCGCAGTTCCCAAATCAAACTCCTGCGCAGCTTGAATCGGTACAATCAAGGTCACCGTATCCTCGTAACCATAGTTCATCAGCCCACCTAACTCGATCCGCTCCGGTGCCGGCCACTGAATCTCGCCGGCACTCAAGCCTGCTGGCAGCTGCCATTCGATCTCCACCGGCAGACCACTCGCACCTGGATTTTTCCAGTAAAGATGCCAATGCGGCTCCAGCTTAAAATCTAATGCCACATTAAAGCGTTCGCCTGGCACGACCGCAGTGGTCTCAGCAATCAGTTCTACCGTGACCGCTCCCGCAACCACTGGCGCCGCACGCAACAGACTTGAACCGGCGATTAACCAACTAAACAAAGCAAAAAGGACAACAGATGTTTTCATAAAGCGAAGCAGCATAACTATCCAAACAGATATGCCAAACCCTGAACTTATTCCAATCACTGTTTTAATAAACAACGAAACCAAACCTCGCTCCAACAATTTTTACCTTTGCACCTTTTATCCTTCGCACTTTCATTCGCTACATCATGACTGACCAAGACCTCGGACCAACCGGCGAAATTTGTTTCGACCTCCCCTCTCCGTATCAAGCGCACCCCTGTGGACTGCTGCACTTGCCACGCTTTATCAGCAAATGCCGTAAGCACTTGGCGGGTGAGCTACCGAAATCCTACCAAAAGAATTTCTGCCGCGGCTTTGATCGCTTTTTATCCATGCACCTCGGCATCGATCCCAAGCAAGTGCTCGCTGCGGTCGAAGCCGCTGGTGACGACGAAATCGAACTGGATCGCCTACTCGGCGAATGCCTCCCTGACGACCTCAACGCCATCGAGTGGAACCGAGAAGTCACTCATAAGGGACAAACTAAAATGGGCCGCGAGTTCCTGGCCGAATCGCTGACCAATATGGGGCATCCTGAAATGATCGGTGTGGTCGACAGTGTGATGGACATGATCGATTTCGATGAAGGCCGGATCGCGGGCTTTTCCGATGAGCGCCGCAAGGCGTGGGAGGCAAGCGTTGCAGGTTGAGAGTTACTCGAAGTAAAGCCCAACCCACGACCTCGAACGAACCACTCCTACTGAATTCGCCCCAGTTGCGCACGCACTAGCTCGGCAATCTTCTGCATGCTCGCGGCTGGTGGCAGCTCGCTGAACGGTGCCACGGCATCGGTCGCTTTAGCTAGCTCCGCCTCAAAGGTTTCGACCACCTCTGCAAAAACGGGAAAATCGTGCAAGCGCTTGGTAAAGTCAGCCGACACCGTCTGGTCGCCTGCCTTAAAGCGCGCCATCAGACTGTTGCGCTCTTTCTCGGGCAACTTCTCCAGCAACAGCAGCAGCGGCAGAGTAAACTTACCCTTAGCCAGATCGGTGCCTAGCGTCTTACCGATCATCGACTCTTCGGCGTACAAATCCACCAAGTCATCAAAAATCTGATACGCAATGCCGACATGACGCCCGAACAGTCCCGCAGCCTCGCTAAAGGCCTCGCTGTAACCAGCGATTTTCGCGCCTAGACGGCAGGATACTTCGAATAGCTCGGCGGTCTTGAGCTGAATCACGCGGAAATAGAACTCGCGACTATAGTTCACCTCCCCGCGCTGATAGGTCTGCGCGATCTCGCCAGCACAGACACGCGCTGTCGCCTGTGCCACTGAGCGACAGACTTCGTTCGTATCAAAATCAGAGGCCAATTTGAGCGCGTGCGAAAACAACACATCGCCAATCAATACCGCCGCAGCAGGGCCGTATTTCTTTGCCGCTGTCTCTTGTCGGTGACGTATGTCTGCCTCATCCAAAATATCATCGTGCACCAAGGTCGCGAGATGCACTAATTCGATCACCGAGCCTAACATCACTAGGTCCTTGGCGCAGTTTTCCGCTGGCCCCTGCCAGCCGCTGTAAGCGACCAACATCGGCCGCAGGCGCTTACCGCTGTGGCCAAACACATAGCGCACATGTTCCTGCACTTCAGGCTCCAAATGCTCCACCTGGGACTGCAAAAAGATGTCCAGATCATCCAGATAAGACTTTACCGGTTGGTAAACTTCGGAAAAACCGGCTGCGGCCACTGAATCGGCCTCGGACTGTGAGCGGGATGTCATTTTATTGAGTATGAAAGTTTGAAGGTGTAAAAGTTAAACAATGAATCAACTGATAGAGTTCTTTTTTTGGTGCCGTTGCTTGCAACGGCCAACGCTCAGCCATGAGACATAACTATGTAGGCCGTTGCAAGCAACGACGCTACACCCGATGGAAGCGGTTAATCGCGATGTTTCGGCTCGGTGGGCTTAGGTCGGTTCGACTTCGCAGTTTTAATGCTACCGCTGCCTTGCAACCATTTGTTCAGCGCATCTAAGAAACCCTTACGGTCATCGACGTGCACATTGTGCCCGGCCTGAGGAATACTGGCTTGTTTAATATTCGGTAGCCATTCGCGCATTGCTTTGACGTCGCCGCCTTTTACAAAATCGGACTTCCCGCCAGTGATGAGCAGAGTTGGTCCCTTGAAGTTATCGAGCCCGCTGAGCGAGTTCTGACGCAGCACCTGTAAACTTGAATGCAGCACTTCGAGGTTGCACTGCCATTTTAGGCCGAACTCCCCGCGCACCAGGTTCGTCATCACAAATTGCCGCAGTCCCCAATCCGGGATCAGCGGCTTCAACAGCTCTTCCGCTTCGCGGCGATTCTCGATGGCGCCTGCAGGCACGCGCTTCATCGCGCGAAACTCGGCATCGTGATACGGCGGATACTTCTTCGCTGCGATATCGACGATGATCAGTTTTGCGACCACGGCCGAATGGCCGCAGGCAAACCGCATCGCAATCTTGCCGCCGAGGCTATGCCCCATTAGTGTGACGTTTTTTAGATCGTGCACACGAAGATAGGCAGACAAATCGGCGTTTAGCTCAGACCAACGCATCGTTTCCGCATGCGGCGAACTGCCGTGGTTACGCAGATCCAAGATGTGAACATCAAAGCGATCTTTCAGCGCCTTACCGATCGTCTTCCAGTTGCGCGACGCCCCAAGCAGTCCATGCAGAATGACTAATGCGGGTGCTTTAGGATTTTCAAACCGAAGAGAATTGAGCTTTATGGCTGCCATAGGTCCCGCATTTGCCCACGAATGGCATGAATTGTCACGAATCATTTCCGCTAAAGAACGTACCAGAGGATGAAAAGGCTCAAAATCTATCAATTTTCGCTAATGTGCATTATTTTTGATTCGCGTTCATTCGCGTAATTAGTGGGCTCTTTCCTTTCAAACTATGTCCGCCGAGAAGCCCAAGAAAGTAACCCCAATGATGCAGCAATGGCACGAGATTCGTGGCCAGCTCGCTGATGATACTTTATTGATGTTTCGCTTGGGGGACTTTTACGAAATATTCCTACAAGATGCCGAGCGCGGCGCGCAACTGCTCGGCATCACACTGACCCACCGCCACGGCATGCCGATGGCTGGCATTCCTTTCCACGCTTCCGAGACCTACATTCAGAAGCTTCTCGATCAAGGCGTCAAAGTTGCAATTGTCGATCAGGTTGAGACGCCGCAACCTGGCAAACTGGTCAAGCGCGCGCTCACTCGCATCATCACCCCCGGCACCCGCCTCGCCGACACCCAGATCGATGCCCAGCGTAATCACTTCCTGCTCGCACTCTCACTAGAGAAGCAACAACTGCACGCCGCTTGGCTCGACTTGACCACGGGCGAATTTGTTGTCGCCTCCGACGCACGCCCCGAGAATTTGTTCGCGGCCTTTGAGGGTATCGACCCTCGCGAGATCATCGTGCCAGAAAACGCCGCCTCTAATTGGGAAAGCCATCCGGATGCCGCCAAGTTCAATGAACTCTTCACCTCTTTGTGCGACGGTCGCGCTGTGACCAAGATTCCCGACTATCACTTTGACGAAGTCGCCGGCGCGCAATCCGTGATGGAGACCCTCGGCGTCCTCAACCTCGAAGGCTTCGGCATCGACCGCGACCATCCTGCCCTCGGCGCAGCGGGCGCACTAGTGCATTACTCGACCGAAACACTCTGCGCCAAACCGGAGAATCTCCGTAAACTCAGCGAGTACAGCAGCGAGAAGACCCTGCTACTCGATCCCGCGACCCTGCGTAACCTCGAAATCTTCAAATCCGCTGCCAATACCCGCCACGGCTCACTGCTCTCGGCGATGGACGGCAGCGTGACTGCGCCCGGCGCCCGCCTGCTCGAGCGCTGGCTGTGCGCGCCCGAACTCAACCTGATCGAAGTGCAACGCCGGCAAGACTGTGTAGCCGAGTTCGTTGCAGGTCCGGGACTTTCAACCGAGCTGCAAAAACATCTCAAAGGCATTCGCGACATCGAGCGCATTCTCGGCCGCCTGCAAAACCGTCTGCGCAACCCGCGCGAACTTGGCGGCGTGCGCGATACCCTCGCCTCATTACCCGCCATCTCCGGCACACTACTGGAATTCCCCGACACGCCGGTCGCCGCCATCGCAGAGCGCATCCACGACTTTGAGCCACTGTCCGAACTGCTCAACCGCGCCCTTGCCGATGAATTACCTGGCAAGATCGGCGACGGCGGCACGATTCGCGACGGCTTCGACGCAGAGCTCGACCGCATCCGCAGTCTGACCCGCGACAGCCAGCAATGGCTCAGCGAATTCGAACTCGCCGAACAAGAGCGCACCGGCATCAAAAATCTACGCATCCGTTTCAACGGGGCCTTTGGCTACTTCATTGAAGTGACTAAGAGTAACGTCGCCCTCGTCCCCGACGACTACGTACGCAAACAGACCATGAAAAACGCCGAGCGCTACACCACGAGTGTGTTGAAAGAGCGCGAACGCGAGATTCTCAGCGCTGAGGAGAAATCCCTCGGCTGTGAAGAGAAATTATTTAATGCCTTGATTCTATCGATCCTCGAGCATGCCAATGCACTCAAAGAGACCGCCGAAGCACTTGCCGAGATCGATGTACTGATCGGCTGGGGCGCACTCGCCCGCGAGTGGGACTACTGCAGGCCGCAGCTTGACCACTCTGACCAGCTACGAATCAACCAAGGTCGCCACCCCGTTGTTGAGCAAATGCTGCGCGCCGAACGTCTCGGCCTCGCCGGTGCACATGCCTTCGTGCCCAACGACACCAGCCTCTCCAGCTCAGGCGTCAATGCCGACACTCCACAAATCGCGCTAATCACTGGGCCCAACATGGCTGGTAAATCGACTTACATTCGCCAGATCGCCTTGATTGTGCTGATGGCCCAAACCGGGGCATGGGTGCCCGCGAAGAGCTGCCAGATCGGTCTCGTCGATCGCATCTTCTCGCGCGTTGGCGCGAGCGACGAACTTGCCCGCGGCAATTCGACCTTCATGGTCGAGATGAATGAGACTGCCAATATTCTCAACAACGCCACCCCGCGAAGCCTCGTCATCCTCGACGAAATCGGCCGTGGCACTAGTACCTACGACGGCCTCTCCATCGCATGGGCGGTGATCGAGCATCTGCATCCGAAGGACGCTGACGGCCCGCGCACCCTATTTGCCACGCACTACCACGAGCTCACACAATTGGCCAAAACGCAGGCCCGCCTAGAGAACTACTCGGTGGCCGTGAAGGAGTGGAACGACGAAATCATCTTCGTGCGCCAAGTAATTAAAGGCGCCGCCGACCGCTCCTACGGGATTCAAGTCGCCCGCTTAGCGGGATTGCCGACCACCGTGATCGACCGCGCCAAAACGATACTCGAACGCCTCGAAGCCGACGACTCCTCGCACAACCTCCTGCGTAAGCGTATGAAAAAGGAGCAATCTGGCGAAAACACCGACCGCGAAGACGATCAGTTGGCATTATTCTAAAAAGCAAAAGAGTGAGGGCGATGCGCCCTCGTATAGATCAGATCAACGTGGCCGGGTCGCCCACGCTCCTATCCCAATTGTAGTGGAACGAGCTTCCCGCAGGGAGCTTGTTAGCGGCTCCCCAAGCACGCTCCGCAAAACTGAGCGGGAAACATAGTGGAAGCTACTGCTCCTGCTCGCTCGACTTACCAATCACCCCGATAAAGAAGTAGGCCAAGGGGATCAGCGTGAATCCGGCCAACGCCCACCAGAAAACGGACCAGCTACTGAGCTTCTCCGTGACATGCTGCTGGTAGACTACTTCGCAAAAGAAACTGCCGACAATGCCTGCCACGCTGCCGACCAGCAACTGATAGAGTGCTTGTGCTTGTCCGCGCATCGTGTCTGGCACGCGCTTATCAAGGAAGATCCGACCAGCCACCATCGTGAAAGTATAAATCGGTCCGTGTAGTGCGATTCCCAGCCAAATCAGCGCTAGCAGACCCAAGTCTCCTGCCAAGGCAAACAGTGCAAAACGCGCAAGCCCCAACACCATCCCGACGATCAAGAACCAGCGAATACGAAAACGCCCGGCCACCATGCTGAGAAAAAGCATTGAGCCGATTTCAACCACCTGCCCCAACGTCATCTGAGCGGTTGGATACAGGCTACCAAACTCCATCAACATTGTCGGCACCAACATATAAAATGACACACAGGGAATCGCAAATAAGGCTGAGGCGAAGTAAAAAACCCGCAGCTCGCGGACTTTGAGCAGCTTAAACGCAGTCAATCCCAAGGCCGCTCGCCAGCCACGGCTCACGTGGTCCGTCGGCGGCGTGGCTGGCAGCAAGAAACAAAGGAAGCCCATCAAGAGTCGAATATAGGCCGCCCATTGCCCCGTGTCTGCGGACTGATCCAGCGCAAACCAACTAACGATGCAACCGCCCGCCATCCACCCGACGGTTCCTCCAACCGCATACAACGGAAAGCTCTTTGCCGCATTCGGCAGATTCACCAGCTTAATTTTAGTGATCAGCGCAAACATTGGCCCCGAGATCAGCGCATTACAGCCTTGAAAGAACAGATACCAGCCCGGGTGCCAGCGATGCTCCAATGCGAAAAAACCAAGCCACAAAAAGAACGCACCAAAGATCGCCAAAGCCCCCAGCAGTTTCTCCGCATTCATCTTTCGATCAGACAATGCGCCAAACATCAATGCCGAGAACATTGCACACAAGGGCGTCAACGCCATTGCATACGGCAACACCCACCGTACCCCCTGCGCCTCAAGAATATTTGGCAACGACGGCACCCACATGCCTGGCGGCATGAACATCAGGCACATCACCACCCACATCATGTAGCGTCGGTGTTTGAGGGTCATTTGCATAAGTCGTCGAAATTGCTAGCTCAGCGTTCTCAAAGCGCAAGCGGCAAAGCTAATCTGGTAAAAAGCGACCAGAGTGTCGCTTCCAGCAGAGTTTACTCTTCCAATTAATAGTGAACATAATTACACCTAAAATAATGAGTCTGCGCTACCTATTCATTGATTTCGACAGCTTTTTCGCCTCAGTCGAGCAACAATTCCAGCCGCACCTGCGTGGCAAGCCGATTGCTATCGTGCAGTCACTAGGTGTTGACAACACTAGTTGTATCGCGGCCAGCTACGAGGCAAAGGCACGCGGGGTTAAGACAGGCACGGGGGTGCGCGAAGCACGCTTCCTCTGCCCGGGCATCCAATTTGTACAGAGCAACCACAGCCGGTACGTGCAGACACACAAGAAGATCCACCAGATCATCCACCAGATTATTTACGTCGATGCCGTGCTTTCGATCGACGAGATGTTTGGCCGCCTACCGCCCCACTGGCAACCGCCGGAAGTCGCGCGCGCCAAGGCCCTTGAGATCAAAGCCGCTCTCAAAACCAACATCGGGCCCCATATCGGCGCCTCGATCGGCCTCGCTCCGAATCGCTTCCTCGCCAAGCTTGCCAGCAAGCTCGAAAAGCCCGACGGCTTGGTGGCGATCGACTTCGACGACCTGCCTGAAATCCTGTACCGCTTCGAGCTCGAAGACATCACTGGTATCGGTCGGCGTATGCAAGAGCGCCTACGCATCGCACGCATCATCAGCATGGAACAACTGTGCAACGCACCGCGGCACACATTGCACCGCATCTGGAAATCGGTCGAGGGCGACCGCATGTGGTATGCCCTGCGTGGCATCGAGATGGCACGACCAGAAAGCACCACCCGCCACAGCATCGGCCACTCCCACGTGCTACCACCACGTCTGCGCAGCTTCCAGGGTGCGCATGCAACCCTCCACCGTATGCTGCAAAAACTTGTCCGCCGCCTACGCGCCATCGACACTTTTACCGGTCACCTCGAGGTACAGGCCACCTTCGGCTTCGAGATTCACTGGCACGGTGGAGCAAACTGCTTCCCCACGCAGGATAATGTCACCTTAGGGAGACTTTTAAACAATCTCTGGGCACAACCCTTTGACGACCTGCCAGATCCGACTAAGGTCGGTATCACCTGCACGCATTTAATCCACGCCGACAGCCACACGCCGTCGCTCTTCCCAGAAGACAACCACCCGCGCCGCATGCAGCTACAACACGCCATGGACGCGATCAACCAACAGCACGGTGGTCGTAGCCTCTACTACGCCGACGCCCATCAAGCCCAGCGCTGCAGCGAAGCCGCGCCAATGCGCATTTCATTTAGCCACATCCCGGATCTAGAAATAGAGCGGGAGTAGCAGCGGCGCGAATGTCGCTGCTACATCACATCCAGATCGACTAGGATCTCGCGCGGACTGGAGCCGTTTTCGGGGCCAACGATGCCGCGCTCTTCGAGGGCTTCCATTAAGCGAGCCGCGCGGTTGTAGCCCACACGTAGGCGGCGTTGCAGCATCGAAGTGGACGCACGCTTGGTGCTACGCAGCACATCGATTGCATCCGGTAGAAGCTCATCACCATCCGACTCGCCGGTACCTGCAGTCGGGCCGCCGTCGTCGCCTCCAGCATCAATTTGCTGCTGCACTTCTTGAGCAATCTGCGGTGGATCATTGTTCTCCTTAAGGAATTCGACAATCGCTTCGATCTCATCATCCGAGACGAACGCACCCTGCGCACGCACCAGGCTGGAGGTGCCTGGGGGGATAAACAGCATGTCGCCCCTGCCGATCAACGCCTCCGCACCGCCACCATCGAGGATCGTACGGCTATCAATCTTGGAAGCCACCTTGAAGGAAATACGACTGGGCAGGTTGGCCTTAATCACGCCGGTGACGACGTTCACCGAGGGACGTTGGGTTGCTAGCACTAAGTGAATACCAGCGGCACGCGCGAGTTGGGCGATACGAGCGATACAAGTCTCGATATCGGCAGGCGCGACCATCATCAGGTCGGCGAGCTCGTCAATGATGCAGACGATGTAAGGCAGCTTTTTCTTCGGAACCTCAAAAGCATCATCATCGCGGGGCACTTGCATATTACTCACGGCAGCGCGCTCTTCTGGAGTCATGTCGGCATCCATGGCCTCGGCCTTGGCCTGCTCTTCCTTGTCCTTCATCAGCTTGGCGTTAAAGCCTGCGATATTGCGGACATTGGTCTTGGCAAAGATTTGGTAGCGGTGCTCCATCTCGGCGATCAGCCACTTCAGCGCGCCCGGCACCTTCTTGGCCTCGGTCACCACCGGAATCAACATGTGCGGCAGCGCATTATACATCTGCATTTCAACCACCTTCGGATCGACCATGATGAAACGAAGATCGTCTGGCCCGGAGTGGTAGAGCAGCGATGCGATAATCGCGTTGATACAGACCGTTTTCCCGGAACCGGTCGAACCAGCGATCAGCACGTGGGGCATCTTGGTGAGATCCATCACCATCGGCTTACCTGTTACATCCTTACCTAGCACGACTGGGATCTCCGCATTGGCTTCCCCCCACGCCTTGGACTCGACGATGTCGCGCATGCAGACCGCCTCGGATACCTTATTGGGCACTTCGATACCGACTGTGCCTTTACCAGGAACTGGCGCGAGAATACGCACAGACATGGCCTGCAGGCCGAGCGCGATATTTTTGTCTAGATTGACGATCTTCTCGACGCGAACGCCTGGCGCGGGCTTTACCTCGTAGCGGGTAATGACTGGCCCAGTATGAATCTCGCCGGGAATGACCTTAACGCCGAACTCGTCGAGCGTACGCACCAACGCTTGCATCGTGCCGGCATGGTCTTCTTCGCTAATAGTGCCCGCAACTTGCGGCTCAGCCAATAAGCTGAGCGGTGGAAACACATAGTCGCCGCGGCGCTCAGGTATACTCGCGACGGCTTTTTCTGTCTTCTCTTCTGCAACGACCTTGATCATCGAAGGATCAAACTTCGGCTTCGGCTGCTCGATCGGCGGCTCGGGCTCTTCCATCAAGGGCTTAACCTGTTTAGCCTGTTTGGCCTGTTTGGCTGGCGATTCTTTTTTGGCCTGTTCGCGCTTCAAGCCAGCAGGAGAAGTGATCGAAGCAGGCAGCAATGATGGGCGACGCCCATCGTCATCGGCAGCCTCCTCTTCGTCTTCATCGTCCTCAGCAAGCGCTGGTTGAGATTTCTTGCTGGCCTTAGCCGCGGCGCGGTCCGCCTTGCGTTGTACTTTGGCAGCCGCCGCCTCTGCTTTGGCGAGGCGTTTAGCCTCCCTGCGCTCCGCCCGCAGAGCTTTACGCTCTTCCTTCGAGCCAGCCCGCGCGACAAGGAAGCCGCTATACGCGTTTTGAATATAATCAAGAAAACGGCCGAGGTTATCGGTAAAGACAATCACCGAGCCGACCACGAACCCCGTCAACAGGATCAAGAAACTGCCAAAGGGGCCGATAAACGGCTGCAATATAGTCGCGGCAACAAATTCGCCAAAAACCCCGCCGACGTGTGACGAAAGTTGCTGCGCAAAAATGCCGTCTTGTATCTTCACCGTGCCGATGACCTCCATCATCGCCGCCAAACCAGACGCACACATTAACGAGCCCACGGTTGCAACGCCACTCACCATACGGCGGCGAGGCTGCTGCTGCAGAATGAAGCGAACCCCAGCCCATAAAAGATAGAGCGGAATCAACCACGTAGCGACACCGATAAAATGAAAAGCCCAAAAACTCACTTCTGCTCCAAAGACGCCGACTAGGTTCATTTCGGGCTCAGTGGTGTACACCCGGGACTGCGCAAGCTCGAAATCCCAGATCGCCACAAAGCTACAGAGGCCAATACAAAAAAACACCAGTGCCCACACTGGCCGAGACCCGGCTTTACGTGGTTGCGAGACGACTTTCTTTCGCGCGACTTTTTTCTTCGGTTTTCTGGCCATGGAATGTGTTTTAGATACGTTGCTTTAAATCCAAAAAGAATTCGATTGAATATCGCAATTTAAACAAACTCCTGCATAGAAGTGAAAAATGCAACTCCTAGAATTCACACCTTTATATATGGAACGCGTTTGGGGCGGTCGAGGCCTCGAAGCAAAATTGGGTCGTACGCTCCCCGATGGACAAGTCATCGGGGAAAGCTGGGAAATTGTCGATCGCCCGGACGAGCAATCCGTCGTCGCCTCCGGCCCACTCGCTGGCCAAACGATCCGCGAACTGCTTGAAAGTTCCGCGGCCGACATCCTTGGCCCTGGCCGCGATCCTGCCAAGCCTTTCCCGATCCTCGTCAAATGGCTCGATTGCCAAGATCGCCTCAGCCTGCAGGTGCACCCGCCAGCCGCGATCGCACCCTCGCTCGGCGGCGAGCCAAAGACCGAAAATTGGTATGTCGCTGATGCCAACGCCGATGCCTCCCTCATTGTCGGCCTGAAAAAGGGCGTCACGCGCGAACAATTTGAGACTGCGCTCGCCAACAATCAAGCCGAGGACTGCGTGCACCGCTTCCCCGTGAAAGCCGGGGACTCAATTCTAGTCGAAAGCGGGCGCATGCATGCGATCGACGCGGGTAATCTGATCCTTGAAATCCAGCAAAACTCCGACACCACTTACCGCGTCTACGACTGGGGGCGCGTCGGGCTGGACGGTGCACCACGGCAACTGCACATTGAGGAGTCCCTCAAATCGATCGACTTCGACGACTTTGAACCAGACGCTTTGACCATCATTCCAGGCGAACAGGTGTTGGCTGATTGTAGCGAATTTCGTATTCGCAAGCTGGAATTGCAGCCCGGTGATACCGCCATTGAGCTCGCCGCTGGTGAACAAGCTCGCCTGATCCACATCGTGAGTGGCAGCGTCAAAGACGGAATTTCTGGCCAGACGCTCGTGGGCGGCAACAACTACCTGCAGCCCTACGTCACCAGCGCAACGCTCGTCGCCGAGACAGCAACCACACTGCTGATTACCGACCAGTTCTAGTCGCTAGACAAAGCCAGCAGTCTTACAAGGCAGTTTAGTCCCGCCTCGGAAGCATCTGACATACCATTTGAAGCGCCCCAATGCAGCTGTGTAATAAGGGGCATCTAAGCGAACAATACTTCGCACGAATAATTAAATTTCGCTCTTTTTGCCTAAAACTGCGTCCTTGATCTCTGCGAAGGAATCAACACACTTCCGCGCTCAATCTTGAATCAGATCTGCCTTTTTGCACCTGCAAGCGCCAATACTTTTCGAAAAATGACCGACAACAACACAGACACATCCGACGAAACTACTGAAACCGAAGCGGCTGAAGTCGTCGAAGAAACTGCCGAAGAAACTGAAACACCTATCGCTGAAGCCACGCCTCTTGAGAAAGCCGAAGCCGAAGCAGCGGAGATGAAATCTCGCTGGTTACTTTCAGTCGCGGATATGGAAAACTACCGCAAGCGTATCGGCCGCGAAAAGCAGGACATCATTCGCAGTGCTGGGGCTAGCGTAGTGGAATCACTCCTCCCAGTACTCGATAATATGAAACTCGGCCTGCAGGCTGCCGAAAATCATCCCGAAGCAAAGGACGTCACCCTCGGCTTCCAGATGGTTGATGATCAGCTCAAGCGGGCACTCAGCGAACAAGGCCTCGAAGAACTCATTCCAGACGGCGATGCCTTCGACCCGAATTTCCACGAATGTATTTCACATCAATCATCGAATGAAGTGGAGGAAGACAAAGTCATCCAAACTGTCCGTGCAGGTTATCGCCTGAATGACCGACTGATCCGCGCAGCGAGTGTAATTGTTTCCAGTGGCCCTGAAAAAGCATAACCCCCTTTTAGACCACCATGGCACAAGCAGATTTATATGAAACCCTCGGCGTCGCACGCGATGCGTCCGACGATGAACTTAAGAAGGCCTACCGCAAGCTGGCAGTCAAATATCATCCAGATAAAAACCCGGGGGATGCCGCTGCAGAAGCAAAATTCAAAGATATTTCTTCTGCTTACGACAATTTAAAGGACCCCGATAAGCGTGCGGCCTACGATCGTTACGGACACGCCGCTTTCCAAGGTGGCATGGGTGGCGGAGGTGGCGGTGGCCATGATCCGTTCGACATGTTCCGCGAAGCCTTTGGCGGCCGCGGCGGCGGGGGTGGTGGCATTTTCGATGAATTTTTTGGCGGCGGAGGTGGCCAATCCGCGAGTGGAGCAGCTCACGGCTCGGACCTTCGCTATGACCTAGAGATTTCCTTAGAAGAAGCCGTCAAAGGCTGCGAAAAAGAAATCCGCTATCGACGCCCGATCGAATGTAAAAAATGTCACGGCGAAGGCGCCGAGCCCGGCTCGAAGAAGGTGACCTGCTCGACTTGTGGTGGCGCAGGGCAAGTGTCGTCCAACCGCGGGTTTATTAGTTTTCGACAAGTATGCCCTAGCTGCCAAGGCGCTGGGCAAACGATCGAGAAGCCTTGCAGTAACTGCCACGGCGAAGGCCGCGAGATGGATACCAGCACGGTCAAAGTTCGCATTCCTAGCGGCGTCGCCACTGGTTCGAAACTTCGCTCTGCGGGTAAGGGCGAAGCGGGTCAAATGGGCGGCCAAGCGGGCGACCTCTACATCATCGTGCACGTCAAAGAACATGAGCTCTTCGAGCGCCACGACCATGACCTTTTCTGCGAAGTGCCGATCAAGTTCACCCTCGCCGCACTCGGCGGTTCGATCAATGTGCCAACCCTGTTCGGCAAGGGCTCACTCAAAATCCCTGCCGGTACGCAGACTGGCACTACTTTCCGCCTGCGCGGCCAAGGAGTCCCGCACCTACGTGGCAATGGCAAAGGCGATCTACTCATCCGCGTGCAAGTGGAAGTGCCCACCAAGCTCACTGCAGACCAAAAGAAAAAGCTCGAGGAATACGCCGATGCCTGTGGCGATCCGGCCAACCCGATGAGCGAATCCTTCGTCGAAAAAGCGAAGCAATTCTTTCGCTAGGCCGCTAACGCGGGTTTACAAGTTATCGGTTCTTTAGTTTCAGTTGATCAAAAATTAAATCCGAAAACCAATAACTGATAACCAAACAACTCTAACTACATGGCTTATCCAATCGTCATTCTCGGCTCTGGCAGCGGCACCAACGCTGAGGCTCTGTTAAAGGCAGAAGCGAACAAGCAACTCGGCGCGGCAAAGATTGCAGCGATCATTAGCGATCACGAAGACGCGGGCATCCTTGAGCTAGGGCAAAAATATCAAGTGCCCGCGATCTACATCGACCCAAAGCGCAAAGGCGCCCGGCTGAGCGACGAAGCCGAGCAAACTTACATCGAACGCATCGCATCGTTCTCTCCAAAGCTTATCGTGTTGGCCGGCTTCATGCGGATTATCAACCGCCCATTCATCGAAGCTTTCGAGGGGCGCATGATTAACCTGCACCCGAGCCTGCTGCCGAGTTTCCCTGGCATGGATGGCATTGCTCAAGCCTTCGATCACGGCGTAAAGCTCACTGGTTGCACCGTACATTGGGTCACTCCAGCACTCGATGCCGGCCCCATCATCGACCAAAAAGAAGTGCGTATTGAAGAACAAGATACACTCGAATTGCTCGAAAAGAAGGTCCATATCGTCGAGCACCAACTGCTGCCCGATGTCGTCGCCCGCTTGAGTAAGGGTAAGATTAAATCGTTGTAAATATTATTGACCTAGCACCACTCGATGGAGCGCCTCGCCGCTCGCTTAGTGCGATTGCACCCGCTGTTCAGTTCCAGCATCTAACTCGTACTTCACTTTTTCAGACTAATTACCATGGGCACACAAATTGAACTTCGCTCCATTATCCCCGACGAAATGGCTGACCTCCTTGACGGTCATTTTTTCGAAATCGAGTCCGCCCACTGGGGTATCATGCAAAAAGAGGTCGACGACCCTTTCGAAGTGTTTGGTATCTTCGCCGACGCCAAGACCGGACACGCGGCACTCGCCGAACTACGGATCGAGTTCCCCAATTTGCCCGAGACATTTACCGAAACCGTGATTGAAGATGCAGATTGGCAAAATGCGTATAAAGAGTTCGTCAAGCCATGGAACGATCGACAGTTGCACTGGATTCCGCTCTGGGACCGCGACAGCCTCAAAGCGCCCGCCGAAGCCGCGGTCGTCTATCTTGATGCTGGCATGGCCTTTGGTACAGGTGCTCATGAGACGACACGCCTGTGTGCGCGACGCCTGCAAGACTATCGCGATGCCAATATCGACCAACTGGATACGGCCGAGTTAATCGACGCAGGCTGCGGCTCTGGCGTGCTCGCACTTTCGGCTGCAGTGCTTGGATTCAGAAAGATCCTCGGGTTCGACTTCGACCCCGAAGCGATCGTCGTTTGCCACAGCAACGCCGACGAGAACGCGCACATCCCGAAACCCGAATTTGAGGTAGCTGATTTGGAAAAAGGCCTCAAAGGCAGGCAGGCCGACTTGTTACTGGCGAATATTCAAACCGACGTACTGATTCCACACTGCGATCCCGTCGTGCATGGCGTCAAATCAGGCGGCACTCTAGCGCTCAGTGGCATTCTAGTCAAAGAGCTCAACCTTGTGCGCTCGCACTACGAAGCTAAATTTGCCGAACTGCGCCCAGCAGACACAATTAGGGTGGATTCGCGGCAAGACGGCGAATGGGGTGATTTGCGGTTCGTGCTGTCGTAATGCTATCAGATTTAGGTCTGTGGATTTCGCCCTATTCCGTGCTTGCGATATAAAACCAGACGCTCACATAATGCCCATCTAATGCAAAATATTGGCGAACGATTTGAAGAGGCACGTAAGCGCAAGGGGATTTCCCTGCGGGAGGCCGCTGAGGCGACTAAAATCCGTAGTGATTTTTTGGGAAACATCGAACAGAACAAGTTCAATTTCAATCTCCCTGAGATCTACAAGCGCGGATTCCTCAAAAGCTACGCACGCTATCTTAAGCTCGACCCTGAAAATATCCTCACGGACTACAGTGCGCATTTACTAAGCAAATCCCGCAACAGTTCCAAAGGAGCCGAACTTTTCGGCAGCATGGACGTCAAGGAAACATCGACTGAACTGGCGGGTGATCAAAACGAAGAGCCTTCCTACGGCAGAATTTCCGCGAATGCTCCCGCTGACGAAACAGAGGAAGGCGAGCCAAACCTTGAAGACGAGAGTGAAAAGATTTTTTATATTAAAGCGGGGCTAGTTGCCGTCGGCACAATCGCACTCGTCGTGGTGATCTTTAGCCTAATTAAAGCAATTTTAGGCAGTGGCGACGATCCTGTGATTGAAACCAATGATCTCCGCGATCCTGCTGCGATCACCGAAACAGCTGAATCGACCGAGCCGAGTAATCCTGCAAGCCCCGAAGAAAGCATCACTCTGATTGCCAGTGGCAATGTTTACGTTCTCGTTAAACAGCGTAACGACAACCAAGATCTCCTTCGGAAAGCACTCAGTGGTGGTGAAACCGTCACCCTCGCAAAGAGTGGCCCGGTCGACATCTTATTCACCGCAGGTGAGAATCTAGTGATCGTTAATCCAGCCGGCGAAAAGCTACGTCCCGAAGGCGAAGGCACTGCAAAGATTTCGATCCCGTAGAGCGTCAGTTAAACCTTAAACCACGCAACCCGTGGCGCACTGTTTTACTCGCGCGCACTGTGCTCCGTACCACAGGCGCAGCATCTCTGCGAAGCAGATCTCTCTACAATCCCACCGAGAGTGATGACTGGCTTGATGCCAGGAGAATTCCTTTAGTTTACACCGCACCCAGACGGTCGTAGCCCAACAGGCTTGCCTAGCACCTCACCATATACAAAAGCCGTGCGTGCTGCGGCGGGATCGCGCAAAACCGATCGAACCGATCCCGCAGGTAAGCTCCCGCGAGTCGAACGAGACTGCCCATTCGGAGACTTCGCTGCTGTAGTCGGCCGGCCCGCCTGACGCCTGAGCACTTCGGCGCGACGCTTAGTCGCTTCGATCTGCTCTAAGCGAGCCTGCATTTGCTCTTCGTATACATTGTCCGATGTATTCCAAGAAAAACGATCATCCACTGTGGACGCTTGAGGAGTCGGCTCCACGTGCGGTGCGCGTTGATGAGTTTCCTTGTGCCGCTCGACGACCCGCTTGTGTAGCTCACGATGCGCCACAACTGGCTCTGGTGAAGACGTAGGAGTCGCCGTCGCCTCTCGCCGCTGCATGATTTTGCGACGAATCGCCTCCTGAACCTGGCGCTGACGCGCGGCATCGTCACTATCAGCAGATTCACGCGGCAAAGTCGGCGCCCCTGGCGAGTCCTCATCCTTACCCTTAAAGATCTGATTCCCAAAGAGGTAGATTGCCCCAAAGATGAGGCCACCGACGACTTTTAAAATCTCTTCTAAACTTTCCATATAATCTGTGGATTTGAGTGTAATGAGGCGGCCATAACGACCGCCTCAATCATTCAAATACTCTATTTCTTCTCGTCCCCCTTAGAGATCGAGTCGCGCATATCCGTATCGGCTTTGATGTTGTTCATCTTGTAGTAGTCCATGACTCCTAGGTTGCCGGAACGGAAGGCTTCAGCCAATGCAAGCGGCACCTCTGCCTCTGCTTCGACGACTTTCGCCCGCATCTCTTCAACCTTGGCCTTCATTTCCTGCTCGAGTGCCACCGCAGCCGCACGACGCATTTCCGCCTTTGCTTGAGCGACGTTCTTATCCGCTTCCGCTTGTGATTCTTGTAGTTTCGCACCGATATTTTCGCCCACATCCACGTCGGCGATATCGATTGAGAGAATTTCAAATGCCGTGCCGACGTCGAGGCCGCGCTCCAGTACCACTTTCGAGATACTATCTGGCGACTCCAGCACTGACTTATACGAATCAGCCGAGCCAATGGTCGTCACAATCCCCTCACCTACACGGGCAATAATCGTCTCTTCGAGCGCGCTACCGACGTAGTTATCCAGGTTGGAGCGCACCGTCACACGGGCGCGCGCCTTCACTTGAATGCCGTCTTTGGCGACACCATCAATCGTCGCCCGCCCGCTATCTGCCGCGGGGCACTCGATCACTTTCGGATTAATCGAGGTGCGCACCGCTTCGAGCACGGACTTGCCAGTTCCCTTGGTCGCAAGATCGATTGCACAGGCGCGCTGCCAGTCGAGGCCGATGTTGGCCTTGTCTGCGGCGATGATCGACTGCACTGTTTGAATGACATTACCCTCGGCGAGATAGTGTGCTTCGAGATCGTTCGCGCTGACCTCAATGCCCGCCTTCACTGCAGTAATCCGTGCGTCCACAATCAACGAAGCGGGCACACGGCGCAGGCGCATCGCGATCAAAGTCGGAAAGCCGACAGTTGCACCCGATAGCTTGGCACGGAGCCAAGTCATAAAGAAGGTCGCGATGACCAAAACGAGAACCAGAATGAGGAGCGCCAGAATTGCGGCCACACCGAGTTGCCAGCCACCTAGGGCGGCGAGAGGGAGGATGAATGTAGTCATAGTTTTTTAATGATTAATTTGAAATTGTCTTGGCCCACAACCGCAATCGCCTGATCACGCTCAATATAGCCATCTTGTGAATAAGCTTCGTAGCTCTTGCCTTCAACCGCAATCTTTCCAGACGGATTTAGGCGAGTTAAAGTCAACCCTTCCTTGCCTATCACAGAATCTTCAGCAACCGCCGCACGCGTATGTCCGTCAATGGCAGACTTTAAGAAAAACTTTTGGCCGAAAGAAGTCTTCCCAAGCAATTTGAATTCCACAAATACCAATATTGTCATCAACAGAATCGTGCCGAAGAAAACCGCACCGCCACCCATCAGCCCGTACGTATCATAGCCAATCCAGGAGGCTGCGAGCAGGCATAGGGCGGATAAGACGCCAAGAACTCCTCCGGGGAGTAGCACTTCGAAAAAAACCAACAGCACCGCAGCTGCGGTAAAGCCCAAAATCATACTCATGTCGCGACCGCCTCCACGATCAGCTCGAAATCACTACTCCTAACAACTCGAATGCAGGCACCGCTCTCAATAATGCCGACCGAGCAATGTGCCTCATAGCGCTGCCCCGCAATCTCGACTCGGCCGCCGGGATGCAGTGGCGTGAGCGCGATCCCCTCGCTGCCAGCTTTCGGCAGTATCGATTCCCTCGCTTCACGAATAGCCGGCCCATCGCCGCCAGCCGCGGTGTTCAACACAAGTTCTCGCTCAATCGAAGAGCCCTTTAATAACCGCGACACAATCAACGCCCCAATCAATGCAATTGAAATGCCGAAAATAAGTTGCACCAGTGGCTCGGCAAACATTTCAGGCGACAGCACTATGCCACCCCCATCGCTACTAGACGGCCAATAATCGACCATCGTCCACAGCAATGAACCGACCATCAGCGCTAATCCAGACAAAGCGAACACCACTACCCCTGGCAAAAAGAGCAACTCCACCAGCACCAGTAATACGCCTAAAACAAAGAAGAACACTGTCTCATTCCCTGCCAGCCCTGCCACATAGTGACTGGCAAAGAAAATTCCTAGCAAGATCAACCCGCCGATGCCGAAGACCCCAAAGCCAGGAGTCTTAAATTCGATGAACAGCAACAGCGCGCCCAAGCCCATTAGCACTGGAGCGATGGTATTCATCCACTTCGCGATTTCTTCTGAATAACTGATTTCAAAGTCCCGGATAGCATAATTGCCCTCCCCCAACCGAGCATCGAGCAAGTCTTTAATCGAATCGTAGATTCCTTCACCCAAAAGTTTATGCGGCGGATCTCCATATTCTTGCACCGCTTCCGACGCGGTCAGGGTCAACAATTCCCCCGCTGGTTTGATCACTTCATCGCCAATCTTTAGCTCGAACTCGGCGTCGAGCATCGCCCGCACCACGTCGGATCGGTATGGATAGTCCTCGGTGATCACTCGGATGTTCGCACGTAAATAACTCTCGATCTTCTGCTTAGCGGTCTCCGCAACATCCTCGCCAGTGCCCTGAATCACTGCCGAAGCACCGATTTTACCACGAGGCGAAAAATAAATCTCCTGCGTTGCGGCCGCAATGAAAGAGCCTGCCGAGATCGCATCATCATTCACGTAGGTCGCGGTAATGCCGTCGAAACGATCCAGCATCTCCATCATCTCTAGCGTGATGTCTACCCGCCCGCCTGGAGTGTCCATGTCGAGGACCACCATACCGACGTCGTTCTCAATCGCCTCCTTCAAACCACGCCGTAGAATATACAAATTCGGCGTGCTAATCGCCCCGGTAATCGGGATTACATAGGCATCAATTGGCGCCGCAGTCACTGGCACTACTTCTTGCGCAAGCAAGCCAGCCAGCGGCAAACAGGATAACGTAAGGAGTAAAAGGCAGAAACGACAAGTCGCCATAGAGTTTTAACAATGAAAAATTAAAGGCAGAAAGCAAGTGCGGACGACTCAACTTATCTGTAATTGTGCCACATCGCCCGCGAAACGGAGAGCGATGACGCCTCTCTAGTTCGATGGACGATCGCTGGCTAGGTCTCTACGAACTGTTCCATGATAATTATTTCACGCATTACCCACGGTCCCCTGCCGCACTCTCTTTAATCTGGCGCTAGACAAGTGCAAAAAAAATCTTTCAACTCTAGTCCAATGGAAACGATTGATTATAACGGCATCACGCTGCATCGCTGGCACTGCGGGCCTTCGACCTTTCTCGCACGCCCAGAGCTAGGTGCGCGTCTAATGAACTGGAACCTTCAAATGCCTGACGGCACTGTGCGCGATGTTATACACTGGCCCGAAGAGGCTGATTTTGAGCACTTTGATAAAGTCCGCGGAGGCAATCCAATCCTCTTCCCATTCTCTGGCCGTAGCTACAACGAAGGCGAGATCGGCTATTGGCCCGATCAGGACGGCACAGTACGGCCGATGCCGATGCATGGATTCACGCGAAATGGTAGATTCACAGTGGTCGCGACCAACGAGGCTGGCTTTACCGCCGAACTGCTACCAACCCAAGCAGACCACGAAGCCTATCCCTATGACTATCGTTTCACCGTACGCTATGAATTCAGCGAGCTGAAACTACGAGTTACGCTGTCGCTGGAAAATTTAGATCACCACCCGATCCTCTGGTCGGCGGGGCACCACTTCTACTTTACATTGCCCTGGCGCGACGGATCAACCCGTGGCGACTACCAGTTTAAGATTCCCGCCAAAGAGTGCTATATCCAGAACGGCGACGGAGCACTCGAGCCAGTCAAACCCTTTGCCAAACAGGGCTCTTTTGGCAGCACCGAAAACAGCAATCGTATTTTTACAAAATTGCACGGTACTTCGACCACTTTCGGCCCAAACGACGGCAGCGAAGAGATACGCATGGATATTTTGCAGGATACCGAGACCGCATCGCCAGCGAATGCGTTGATTCTTTGGACAGAATTCAAAGATAGCCCGTTTTACTGCGTCGAACCGTGGATGGGGCCGCCAAATAGTGCGGAACACGGCAAAGGCCTGCATACTGTGGCGCCTGGCGAGCGCTCCAGCTTCACTGTTGAAGTGACGATTTGATCGATGCGGAAACTCTCGCGCACTCAATCTTAGCATATAGCCCGTCGCTAAGAAAATTAAATCTGCTGTCTTTACGTCGCGAATCCGGGGTTCGCAACACGATAAAGACTCAGTCGCCTCGCCCAAAGCCCGCTCGCAGCCTAGTTTTTATCCAAAATAAGGCGGGAAAGCCCCTAAAATTAACTCTGGATATACGCCCCCGCGCCGTCACAATGCGCTGGAAGTTTAAAGTCATTTAGACACATCCGTTATGAAAATCATCATCGTTGGCGCCGGCGAAGTCGGCCACAATCTTTGCACAACACTCGCTGCCTCTGGGCACGACGTGACCCTCATCGAACGCTCTGCACAACGCTGCGAGAAGCTGGATGAGGAACAGAACGCACGCATCATCTCTGGCAACGGCAGCTCTGCACGCCAATTGATCGAAGTCGATGTGGCAGAGTGCGACGCTTTTCTCGCGATGACCAGTGATGACCGCACCAACATCATCTCCTGCTCACTCGCCAAAGGGCTGGGCGCTAAAAACACGATCGCCCGGATCCATGACGAGACCTACAGTGATAACTCGGTCATTAACTATCAACTACACTTCGGCATCGATCTTCTGGTAAATCCGGAAGCAATCTGCGCCGTAGAACTGGCTAAAGAGATACGTGGTGCGGGTCGCGTAGCCGTAGAAAACTTCGCTCGCGGGCAGATCGAAGTGCAGCAACAACGTGTCGCCGCTGGCTCTCGCCTGATCGGCAAACAACTCAAGGACCTAAAATTCGACCCTCGTGTACGGATTGGCTACATTCAACGCGACGGCAAGTGCGAGATCGCCAGCGCAGAAAGTACGATGCAAGTGGACGATCTGGTCACGCACTTCGGCCATCCTGAAGCCCTATTTGCCCTGCGCCAAAAATTCGATCCAAAACACAAAGCCGACCTCTCACGAGTCGTACTCTTTGGTGCCAGCGAGACTGCAATCAATTTAATTCAGCTGCTAACTAATCCACGCTTCAAAATTCGTGTGATCGAAAAAGATCCCGAGACCTGCCGCGCACTGGCAGAGCGCTTTCCACACATCACCGTGATTCATGGTGATGCGACCTCATTACGTCTGCTCGAAGAGGAGCAAATCGGCAGTGCCGACTATTTCGTGGGCTGCACCAAAGACGATGAGGAAAACATCCTGACCTGTATTCAAGCCTCTAAGCTCGGCGCCAAACACGTGCAACTAGTGATCAACAAGGGCGACTATGATGAACTTCTTGGTATGCTAAAGACGACGTTGGCGATCGAAGTAGTTGTCTCGCCACGCCGCGCCACTGCCGAATTCATGCTACGCACCTTATCGACAGAAACTGTCGCGACACTTGCCGATTTACCGAATCAGGGAGTGCGCATACTCGAAGTGCGCATCAGTCACTCCAGTCCATGTGTCGGACGTAGCGTCAAAGACCTGCAATTTCCACGCGGGAGCCTCTTGGTCGCTCTACAACACAAATTCAAAGCCAAAGTCCCCGCAGCAGATGATGTCATTCTTGCCGGCGATCGGATCGTCGTTGCGGTCAACCACGAGCAAGAAAAAGCACTGCTAGAGCGCCTCGTCTAAACTGTGAATACCCCAATCATTTATAAGCTGCTAGGCATGGTGCTGCTGGCTCTGGCCGGAGCATTCGGCCTCTGCGTCATCGCGGGGCTAGCCAACGGCGAGACCTTTGCCGACCAATCCTTGCAAGCCTTCGCGACCTCGATCGGGATAACTTTTGCGCTCGCCGCGCTCTTTCTGCTACTCGGCCGCAACGGACAAGCCAGGCTCTTTCGCCGTGAGGCACTCTGCGTCATCGGCCTATCATGGATACTCGCGACCATCGTTGGAGCGATTCCATATCTCCTCATTGTCGAGCAATGCGATCTCTCCGATGCGATCTTTGAGAGTTCGTCTGGGCTCACCACCACTGGTGCGACCGCCTTCCCGAAGTTTTACGAATTCCCAGAGAGTCTGTTGTTTTGGCGCTCACTTAGCCAATGGGTCGGCGGTCTAGGGGTGGTCGTATTTTTCGTCGCGATCCTTTCCTCGCTCGGTGCCGGCGCAAAAATTCTGTTTAGTAATGAGTCTTCGGGTACATCGGCAGACTTTGATCACGGCCGTATTCAGAGCGGCGCGTTCTACCTGATGCTCTATTACTTAGGCCTTTCGGTTACCTGTATGGTCGCCTATGTGATGGGAGGGATGAATTGGTTCCAAGCGATCAACCACGCCATGACCACCATCGCCACGGGTGGGTTCAGCACCGAACCCACGAGTATCCAGCATTTTCAGAGTGCGACAATCGAATGGATCTCGATCGTATTTATGACGATTTCAGGCACGACGTTCGTATTTGCGATACGGTTGCTTCGCGGGCGTACCAAGGGACTAGCCAGACACAACGAAATCTACTGGTTCTATGTGATACTCCTCACTAGCACTGCGCTTCTGACGCTCTACCTAGTCGAGTTTACCGGCGAGCTCCCAGACCATAACAGTATCCGTGCCGCAGCCTTCCAAGCCGTTTCCATAATGACGACGACTGGCTATACGACCATGGACTACGACACTTGGTTGCCCTCTGCCAAAATGTTACTACTTATTTTGATGTTAATTGGAGGCTGTTCGGGCTCGACCAGCGGCGGAGTTAAAGTGGTGCGCGTCGTGATCGCGTTGCGGGCCGCAGCGCAAAGCGTAACGCAGTCCTTCCGCCCAAATGTGACTAAGCCAATGCGGATGGGCGGCCAAACCCTCAGCCAAGGGACGATTAATAGCGTGATCCTCTTTTTAATGCTCATGCTTTTTCTAGTGGTCGCATCGATGCTCTTTGTCGTGTCCAATGAGCCCGAACTCACTTTCGTGGCCTCATTCTCGGCAGTTCAAGCTACCTTATTTAATATTGGTCCAGGCTTCGACGCCTTCGGCCCCACCCAGAATTTTCATTTTTTAAGAGATTCAACCAAAGTCTTTCTTTCTCTACTGATGATCCTCGGGCGCCTTGAACTCTACGCCGTGCTTGTCCTATTTTCTCCATCGGTGTGGAAACGATTTTCATAGCCAACGGCGGCGTGGCGGGAGTGACTACGCTCAGTGGCACTGAACAAGAAAAATTCATCGTCGATTAGTGGTGATGGAAGGGAGAGCGACTCGCCCTCTTTTGCGGCAACACAGATTCAATGTGGGCGAGTCGCCCACACTCTTATCGCGGTCAATGGTTCAAACACCCCCACAACATGGGATCCGTTGCCTCACGGATAAAACGGACTGTCGTTTCGATCGAAACTTTCCCACTGATCGACGATGAGCCAAAAAAGCCCGCGAATCATCGCGGGCTTTAGAAATTGATTCGGCATCAAGCAGATCAGCCCTCGCCATCTTCGCCAATCGCTTCAACTGGGCAGCCTTCGAGCGCTTCCATGCACAGTGCGATGGCCTCTTCGTCATTCGCCTCGGGTTGCTTGTGCACAAAGGAATACCCTCCGTCTTCGTTTCGGGTAAAGAAATCCGGAGCAGTTTCACGGCACAGATCACAGTCGATGCATTGCTCATCAACATAGAACTTCCCCTTAACATTTTCCGGCCATTTTTCGTCTAAGTCTGCCATGCTGCGAAAATTGATACTTTCTCTTGTGAGTCAAGCGGGAAGCCCACTGAGACTCATTTGCTCCAAATCAGAAGCTTCGTTTGCAATTCGCGCAGAATCTCTATTTCCTTTGATACTCGTATACACGGGAACGCTCTGCTTCGAATGCGGTCTAGTCGTGTGCGAAACCTTTTACGTTTAAATTTCTATGCTCTACGACCGCCCGTATATGCGCCAAGCCCCTGAGCCTGTCGCCAAGCAGACCAACGCAGTGACGATTCTCCTGATTGTGACGATCGGCATCTTTGTCCTCCAGCAAGTACTGAATGTCAGTTTCCCTGGAACTGGCGGTCGCCAGAATTTGTTTCTTACCGACTGGTTTGCATTGAGCGCAGACAACTTCAAAGACCTCAAAGTCTGGACCGTCTTCAGTTATGCTTTTCTGCACAGTACCACGACGATTCTACATCTTCTGGGTAATATGCTGGGCCTGTTTTTTATCGGCCGAATTTTGGAGCCACTGCTAGGGAAGCAACAGTTTTTGATCCTCTATTTCGGTGGCGCTGTGGCCGGAGCACTTACTTATCTGATCTTTCACTTTGACGGCAATAATACCGTCGTCGGCGCCTCAGCAGCAGTGTTTGCACTGCTCGCCTTCTTTTGCCAGCGCCACCCCGAGCAGCCTATTACGTTACTGCTGTTCTTCGTCATTCCATTAACCGTTAAACCAAAGTGGCTCTTTTGGGGGCTACTTGGCTACTCTATCTACGCACTCATCTTTACCGAACTGGCCGGGACTTCACACGTCGCGCATTCCGCCCATCTCGGCGGCTTCCTCGTTGGCGTGCTCTTCTTTCGCTATGTCTACAATGGCAATTCCTCCTTTGCTGCGGCTCGCAAGCGGCCAAGTATCGAAATGCCGGAATGGTTTAAACGCCGCAAAAGATCCGCAGCCCAGGCCAGCTATCAAGTGAATCGCCCGACAACGAGCAACAATGACCTGCAGAAAGAGGTCGATCGTATTTTAGATAAAATTAATGCCTCTGGCTTTGGCTCGCTCAATCCTACCGAGAAAGCGACCCTCGACCAAGCCAAGGACATCCTTAGTAAATAATCGCCTTACCTGCATACTTTCCCAACTGTTCATGACTTCTACATTTAATACGATTGCCCGCCTAGCCTGTGTCTCTCTCGCCTTCCTCATGCTCCAAGGACCTGCTTACGCTGGATTTGAGCAGACCAAAGAAATGGCAGATCAAACCCGCTGGGTGATGAACACCATCAATTCCCGCCATTATCTGCACGGCAAGATGGAGAAGCTCAACGGCACCGAAATCGTCGAGGCCTTCACGGAATCGTTCGACTATGCCCGCATGTATTTCCTACGTAGCGAGGTCGATGACTTCGTCTTCCGCTTCGGCGATGCGATGGAAGATTTTCTGCAAAAAGGTAACCTCTACGCAGCCTTTGAGATCTACGCGGCCTATCAAGCCAATGTCCAAGAGCGCACTGATTGGGCTTACCAGCGACTGGCCCAAGACTTCGATTTCAGCCGAAACGAAAGCTTCACTCCCGACCGCCGCGAAGCGAAATGGCCCACCACTGCAGAGGAGAGCAGCGGCCTCTGGGAGCGTCGCCTAAAATACGAAGTTCTCAACGAGCTTCTTTCACTCGCTGGCGAAGAAGAAGAAGAACAGCTCGAATATGGAGAAACCAAGAATCCTGACAACGTTGAAGACCAGAAAGACGACAGCTTTGACCCCGCCAAGATTCAACGTCTCCTCGAAGACCCTAAGTTTATGGTCGAGACGCTCGACGCTGCGCGCGAGAAGATCCGCCGCCGCTACGAGCGTAATCTCACCTACATCGTCGATCGTGAAGCTACCGAAGTTCAAGAGTCCTTTATCAATGCAATGACTCAGCTGTTTGATCCACACTCCAGTTTCCTCTCTGCCGACACGCTTGAAAGCTTCAACTCTGCGGTGCAGAACTCGTTTGTTGGCATCGGCGCCCTGCTTCAGGACGACGACGGCATTTGCACCATTAAACAAATCCTTCCAGGTGGCCCTGCCGAAGAATCTGGCCTACTACATGACGAAGATAAAATCCTCGCCGTGGCACAGGGTAAAGACGGTGAATTTGAAGACGTCGTTGATATGCAACTGCGCTACGTCGTGCGCAAAATTAAAGGTGAGAAAGGCACGATCGTGCGCCTCCTCATTCGCCCTGGCTCCGCTGGCGATCCATCTGCCCGCAAGGATATTTCGATCACCCGCGGCGAGGTCAAACTCACCGCCAACCTCGCATCTGCAAAGTTAATCGATCTTCCGACAGCCGCCGGCGAACTCATTCCTGTTGGAGTTATCGAGCTACCCTCTTTCTATGGTAACATTGGCGCCGGCGGTACGTTGACCACAACTGCTGGCGACGTCACCGAACTTCTCAAAAAGCTAAGTGCCGCTGGGGCACAAGGCATCATTCTCGACCTTCGCATGAATGGTGGTGGCCTGCTCAGTGAAGCGGTACGCGTGGCCGGACTGTTCATCCCCATCGGCCCCGTCGTGCAAGTGCGTAACCCCGATGGCCGCACTGATGTGCTTTCCGATCGTGACCTTAATCTCGAATGGAGAGGTCCGCTGATCGTGCTGACTTCACGCTTCAGCGCCTCCGCCTCAGAGATCGTCGCTGGTGCGTTGCAAGACCACGGACGTGCGCTCATTGTTGGTAATAGTTCGACGCACGGCAAAGGCACCGTTCAGGAAGTTTACCACATGAACAGCCGACCCGCATTTTCTTGGTTCCAAAATGCCGCGCAGCCACAAGCCCGACCCGTCGCCTCAAAAATCACCATTAAACAATTCTACCTGCCTGGCGGCAGCTCCACTCAGCTCAAAGGGGTGCCCTCAGACATCGCCTTGCCATCGGTAAACGAGTTTCTGCCTATCGGTGAGTCCGATCTACCACATGCTCTAGCTTGGGATAAAATTCCCGAAGTCGAGTGGTTCAACGACTGGAAGAAACTCCGTATCTCGACCCCAGAAAAGCCCGAATTAAAGACCGCACTCGCTCAAAACAGCACGGCGCGACAGGCGAGCCTAGCAGAATTTGCATTCCTTAAGGAGCAGATCGAGTGGCGCAAAGCACGCTATGAAGAAAAGGCGATATCGCTCAACCTTGAGCAGCGCATCGCCCGTAAGATCGCAGATCGGACATACATCGACAGCATGGACGATGCCTACGAGACGCTCTGCGAGACCAACTACGTCGAAGAAGAATTTATCCTAAAGATTGCTGAAGAACAAGATATTCTCTCAAAGCAGAACCTGCTCGAAACAGGAGAAGCTGAAGCCGCACTCGCGGCCGAACAAGCTGCGAATGACATTGCGGCGGGCATCGTAGCAGTCGAAGAAGAAGAAGAAGAAGAAGATGATGATGATGATGAAGAAGACAAGCCAGACTTCGACATCTACCTGCGCGAAAGCGCCCGCATCATGGCCGATTGGATCGAAATTGAGACTACTGACGACACTGCTGTCACCGCCACTAAGGTCGCTGCATCAGCGCAGGCACTGTAGAAAATCGCCGCGGATTTTAGTGACATATTGCTTCCTCAAATGTATCTGCATCAGGGACTTGTAGTATAATCGTGATTCCCTGCAGAGACTCCTCAGCGCGGATTTCGTTACCGCGGCCCACACTATGTGCGTGGTAAAGCCGCAGTTACGTGAAATGTCTGCCGAAGATGGCTAAATCTTGTTTGCATCGCAGCCACAAAAAACGCGCTCCCTATCGGAAACGCGTTTTTCAAAATGGCTTGGAATCAATACTTAGCGGCGGCGACGGCCTTTAGCTAGCTTCTGCGTAATTAAGAACTGAATACTAGACTCAAGGCGATCCACTTCACTCGGATCATGACCTTCGGCAGCTGCGATACTGAGGGCTTCTTCTGCACGTGCTTGGGCTGATTCGACCGCGGAAAGATCGATATCTTTGACGTCAATGGCAGCCTCAGTGAGCACCGATACGGTGTTACCCAGCACCTTGGCGAAGCCACAGTCAACTGCGATGAACTCTACCTGGCCGTCTTTGAACACCTTTAACTCGCCAGCGACGACTTTGGTGACCAATGGAATGTGACCAGTCAGAATACCCGCCTCGCCCGAGTCAGTCGGCAATACGACCTGATCGGCCTCGGTACTGAGGACCTTTTCGTCAGGTGTAATAATTTCTAGAGTAATCATTCTGATTTGAATTCCTTATTGGTAGCGTCGCTGCTTAGCCCTTTTTATTTGCTTCGATAGCCATGTCGATTCCGCCCTTCATATAGAGGTCGTTCTCGGCTAGGTCATCGCACTCACCATTCAGGATCATTTGGAAACCCTTAATGGTGTCTGCAGTCGAAACGTATTCACCCGGAGTGCCGGTGAAGATTTCCGCAACGTGGAATGGCTGTGAAAGGAATTTTTGAACCTTACGTGCGCGGTAAACAGTTTGCTTATCTTCAGGAGACAACTCATCCAGACCAAGAATCGCAATGATGTCTTGGAGATCTTTGTAACGCTGCAGTACGTTTTGTACACCACGAGCACATTGGTAGTGCTCTTCGCCAACGATTGCTGGGTCAAGTGCGTTGGAGATCGAAGCTAGCGGATCGACCGCAGGGTAAATACCAAGCTCAGCGATCGAACGCTCAAGAACGATGGTAGAGTCCAAGTGGGCGAAGGTGTTCGCTGGCGCAGGGTCAGTCAAATCATCCGCAGGGACGTAAACCGCTTGGAAGGAAGTAATCGAACCCTTCTTAGTGGAGGTAATACGCTCCTGAAGGTTACCCATTTCCTGAGAAAGTGTTGGCTGGTAACCCACCGCAGAAGGCGAACGACCTAAGAGCGCGGACACCTCGGCTCCGGCTTGTGAGAAGCGGAAGATGTTATCCACGAACAAAAGAACGTCTTGGTTCTTTTCGTCACGGAAGTATTCAGCCATGGTCAGACCGGAAAGCGCGACACGCATACGTGCACCAGGAGGCTCGTTCATTTGACCGTAGACCAGAGCCACTTTGGACTTACTGATATCTTTTTGATCGATCACACCTGCATCTGACATTTCGTGGTAAAGGTCATTTCCCTCACGAGAACGCTCACCCACGCCGGCGAATACGGAGTAACCACCGTGCGCCTTAGCAATATTGTTGATCAGCTCCATGATGACAACGGTCTTACCAACACCCGCACCACCGAAAGCACCAACTTTACCACCCTTAGTGAACGGGCAAATAAGGTCGATCACCTTAATGCCGGTCTCTAAAATCTCGGCATCAGTTGCTTGGTCGATCAGTTCTGGTGGGAGACGATGGATCGAGCGACGCTCGTCTGTTGCTACCGGGCCCTTTTCGTCAACTGTATCACCAGTCACGTTAAAGATGCGGCCGAGGACCGCTGGACCGACGGGGACAGAGATCGAAGATCCTGTGCCAACGACTTCCATGCCGCGGACGAGACCGTCGGTGGAGGTCATCGCGACCGCACGGACAAGACCTTCGCCCAAGTGCTGTTGCACTTCGAGTGTGAGGCTCTTTTCAGTGCCGCCGATTGTGTAGGCGATGGTGATGGCGTCGTAAATTTCAGGGACGCTGTCTTGCGGGAAGGCTGCGTCGACGACGGCGCCGATGACTTGGACAATTTTACCGTTTTTGCTCATGGTTGAAAAAGGAGTTAAATGTAAGAAGTAGAAGTTAGCTCTAGTGGGCAGATGCTGCGGCCGCAATTTCAAGAATTTCCTGAGTAATCGCAGCTTGGCGGGCTTTGTTATAGTCGAGAGTGAGATCGTCAACCAAAGTCGACGCGTTATCCGTAGCAGCCTTCATGGCGACCATGCGTGCACAATATTCGGCCGCACGGCTTTCGAGAAGGAGTTGGTGGATGATGACCTTCACATAAAGGTCTGGGAGTGCATCGAGCACGGCTTTCGCCGATGATTCGAAAATCATTTCACGGGTATCGCCACGTGCTTCCAAGGATGGCAGATCGCCGACGCGTTTTTTAAGCTGATCCAGGACTTCACGCAGATCAACAATCGGTAATAGGGTCTGAAGCACAGGCTCCTGCACGAGGACGTTAACGAAGCTCGGGTAAGCGACCTCGATGGTGTCGACTTCGCCATTCTTGTACGCATCAATCAGAAGTTTCAACATTGGGCGCAATTCAGAGAACGTTGCTTTGTCAGAAACAGTGAAATCTGCAATCAAATCGCGCTTTGAACGCGAGATGAACTGAGTCGCCTTACGGCCGACGGTGATAAACTTTGCCTCGCCTTTAATCTCCTCAACAATCTTACGAAATAGATTGGTGTTGAGTGCGCCGCACAGGCCCTTGTCAGTTGAGAGAATCAAAATGCCACGTGTGTTGACTTCGCGCTTCTCAAAGAAGGGATGAGAAATCGTCGCACCAGCCAAATCGAGCTTTTCACCGACGGTATCGAGCAAGTCAGCAAGGAGCAGTGCGTATGGGCGCCCAGCTACAGCAGCGTCCTGAGCTCGTTTCATCTTAGAGGAAGAAACCAGCTGCATCGCGCGCGTGATCTGCCGGGTATTCTTAACCGACTTAATGCGGCGGCGGATGTCGCGTAGATTAGCCATTTATTATATAAGATCGGAGTTCAGATAACAAAGGTCAGCGATTAAGCGGAAAAACCTGCCACCCACTCATCGAGGGAGGTCTTAAGAGCCGCTTCGGTTGCGTCGCTAATTGCTTTTTCGGCGCGGATGGTGCCCATCACTTTCGCACCACGAGTTTCGAGGAACTCACGCAGACTAGAAGTGGCGGCAACGATTTTAGCGACGTCAATCGCATCGAAGAAACCATTCTGAACGGCATAGATCAGTGAGGACTGAACTTCGACAGGAATCGGGTTGAACGCAGTTTGCTTGAACAATTCAACCACACGCGCACCACGCTCGAGTTGAGCTTTGGTCTTCGCGTCGAGATCCGAACCGAACTGAGCAAACGCTGCAAGCTCGCGGAACTGCGCGAGCTGAAGTTTCACCTTACCAGCAACCTTCTTAATCGCCTTGATCTGCGCTGCAGAACCGACACGAGAAACGGACAGACCCACCGATACCGCTGGGCGGATACCTTGATTGAACAAATCTGTTTCGAGGAAGACTTGGCCGTCAGTGATCGAAATCACGTTGGTCGGAATGTAAGCGGACACGTCGCCTGCTTGAGTTTCAATGATCGGCAGCGCTGTAAGCGAACCATTACCATTGTCCTCATTCACACGAGCGGAACGCTCGAGGAGGCGTGAGTGAAGATAAAACACATCACCAGGATACGCTTCACGACCAGATGGGCGCTTCAGAATCAAAGAAATTTGACGATAGGCAACCGCTTGCTTGGAAAGGTCATCATAGACGATCAGCGCATCCATACCATTGTTCATGAAGAACTCACCCATCGATGCACCAGAGAAGGGCGCGATATATTGGTTGGCAGGATTATCGCCAGCAGACGCAGAAACGATAATGGTGTATTCCATCGCGCCAGCTTTCTCGAGTACGGCAATGGTGCGAGCGATGTTGGAATTCTTCTGACCAACAGCAACGTAGATCGAATAAACCGGACGGAAGTCTTCCGGGAAGGTGCCATCCTCATTGCGGTGCTGGTTGTTGATCTTCCCTTGATTGATGATGGTATCAATCGCGATCGTTGTCTTACCAGTTGAGCGGTCACCAATGATGAGCTCACGTTGGCCACGACCGATGGGGATCATCGAGTCGATAGACATGATGCCCGTTTGCATTGGCTGATCAACCGACTTGCGCGGGATGATGCCGGGAGCGACTTGGTCGACAGGATATGTCTCGGTGGAGTTGATTGGCCCTTTGCCATCGATTGGGTTACCAATCGCGTCAACCACACGACCTAGCAGGCCCATGCCAACCGGAACGGAAAGTAGTGTACCTGTGGTGGAGGCTTCGTCGCCTTCCTTTAGCTTGGAGTAATCACCTAGAATAACGCAACCGACTTCATCTTCTTCAAGATTCAAGGCGATTCCGAAGACGCTCTGACCGAAATCGATCATTTCGTTATACATGACACCGGATAAGCCTTCGAGCTTGGCGACGCCATCTGCGATGGCGACGATTCGACCGGTGTTGGATTTGACGGCGCTGGCTTGGAAGCTAGCGATCTCGTTTTCAATTTGTTCGACTATAGAGCTCATGAGAAACTAATGGGGAGAAAGTGTGTAAGGTTAGAGAGTGCGAATGTTGATTATTTGACGTTCTCGGCAAGGCGCTGAAGGTGCCCGGCTACGGACGCATCATACACATCGTCGCCGACGCGCACACGCACACCAGCAATTAGAGAAGTATCTTGTTGAGTAACCGCGCTGACAGCGCGGCCATACATTTTGGAATAGGTCGTTTCAATCGTCTTTAACGCATCGTCACTCAATGCGCCTGGCGTCGATACGACGGCCGTCTGCAGCGCGATCTCGCGACGTAGAAAGCCAAGGAAGGTCTTGAGAACCGTAAGATGGTGGCGGTGTTGCACGTGCTTGAGGCCAGCGAGGACTTCGCCGACTTTGGCTTCAGTCACAACGCCATTGTCCTTAGACAGCTCTAGGAGCTTCTTGGCTAAGCGGGTGATCTTTTGGTCGCGTTTCATCAGATGGAAAAACTAAGGCTTAGTTACCTGTGCTAGCCAATTCCTTGGCGGCAGAATCGGAAAAGGTTTGTTTCTCCGCATCTGAAAGGTCGCGAGAAAGCACCTTTGAGGACGTCGCCACAACCAGACGGGCGACTTCTTGACGCACATCCGCAAGCATCTTTTGGCGTTCGAGCTCTGCGGCTTCACTCGCCTTACGGATGATCGCTTCAGCCTGTGCGGCAGCTTCTTGTGTCTTTTGCTCGATCATCTCTTTGGACTGTTCGCGAGACTCAGTCAGAATCTTTTGAGCATCCACAGCCGCGGTCTTGATTTTCTCAGCACGCTCGCGCTCAGCGGCAGCAAGTTGCGCTTTCATTTCTTCAGCATACTGAAGACCGTCAGCAATTTTCTGTTGGCGTTCATCCAGCGTCGCAACGATTGGCTTAACGGCGAATTTGTAGAGAACCAAAGCGACCAGACAGAAGTTAATCATCTGCGCGATCAAAGTCGGAAGTTTC
>Ga0209335_10000032_pt1 | contig 115899 bp, 123 predicted proteins | sample COG_09_FD_184753 | JGI IMG/M metagenome (GOLD analysis project Ga0209335, IMG submission 184753) | Pelagic Microbial community sample from North Sea - COGITO 998_met_09 (SPAdes) (version 2) | ecosystem: Environmental > Aquatic > Marine > Neritic zone/Coastal water | place: Helgoland, sampling...
TAGGGTTTTCACTTGCCCATCTTTATATTCATACAAAACACCATTTTTCCAATCGCTAATTAACACCGAATCCTTGAGCATTACGATTCCATCACCACCACCCAAACCACCAATTAATTTTTTTAGGGTCATTTTTTTTTGGTGCCCTTCAAATAACTCTCCAGTGGCAAAATCAACCATTAGAAAGCGACTTTCATCTAAAGGTAATATACCGTTAGGTGCTTTGATAGCAGGATGACTGTTTTCGTCCATGAGAAGCTCTACATTTCCAGTCATATCCATGATAAAAATCATACCGCCATTTTTTAAATTTCCGCTATCGGTTATGTAGAATTTACCAGCCGGCGTGACATCGATATCATTTAAAAATACTGGTACTTTTGGAAAAGCCATGGTGCCAGAAAAAACTTCCCACTCTCCATTCATGTTAATTTTTACAATTAAATCTTTGTCTGTTGCGTAAAGCTCACCCTCATAAAGAATAATTCCTTTTGGATCATTTAATCCAATTGCAAAATCAGACACCTCACCTTTGCTATTAATTTTTTTTATTTTTCCATCACCATCTTTACCAAATTCACCAATTTCAGTCACAAAAATATCTCCATTTTGTCCTTGTACTGCTGATTCTGGATTTACAAATCCAGGATAGACTTGCTTGGCATAAATTGAGGGGGCAATCATTAATATGAATAGCAGCATGAAAACTTTATTTATGAACATTTTTTTCTTCCTTGTAAGTAATTTTATAGATATAACCTGATCGATCATCTGAGACAAATAAACCGCCATCATGACTTTGAATAACATCGACAGGTCTTCCCCATGCAACATCGTTCACTAACCAGCCTGTCAAAAAATCATGATAAGAAATAGGGCGATGATTTTCGTCAAGCTTAACATGAATCAACTTGTAACCTGAAAAATCTTTTCGATTCCAAGAGCCGTGAAGAGCAACAATGGCATCATTTTTATATTCTTCAGGAAAACTAGTTTTATTTAAAAAAGTAATACCAATCGGGGTTGAATGGGAGGTAAACGTAAGATCAGGTGATTTTGTCGAGGCACAAAAATCTTTTGGCCCTAAAAAATTTGGATCGGGAATCTGATTTCCCCAGCAATAGGGCCACCCATAATGTTGATGAGGTTCTATTTCGTTAAAATGTTCAGGTGGTAACGCATCATTGACAGGACCATTTTTTTTATCTGATCGCATATCTGAGCCATTATTCGTGGCATACATTTTTTTTGTTACAGGATGCCAGGCAAAACCTTGGCTATTTCTTAAACCTTTAGCCCATGTTGCATCTGGTTTATGCCGACCAAGTGTTCTAAGAGCGCCTGCAGGCATTCCCTCCACAGTATATCTTTGCATAGTAGCGCGGGTAGGATCAGTCTCAACGCAGACATTACAGCTTGAACCAATATTGATATACAAATGATTATCTGGGCCAACTTTGATCGATTTTTGCGTATGCCCGCCGGTAGCTAAACGATTAATAATAATTTTTTTTTTGGATGGCTTTGAAACAGGAACTTTTAAAATAGAATCTTCGTTCGCAATAAAAATATTTCCTTGGTAGTAATCAATTCCATTAGGAACATTAAGATTATCTAACCAAGTTAAAATTTGATCTGCTTTACCGTCATCATTTGAGTCAGTAATTTTGTAAACTTTACCAAGTTTTCCGGTTGTGACATAAAGATTATTTTTTTCATCTAATGCCATCATTCGTGGCCCTGTCATATAGCAACTATCACAAGGATCTAGTTTGGCAAAAATTTCGACAGAAAAACCTTCTGCAATGGACAGATTTAATTCAGGTGGAGGAGGGCTGTAACCTGCTGCGTTATAGGCGCAGCCCAAATGAGGTAAAAAAGCTAAGAGAAAAATTGAGAGAGGAGAAAATAGTTTTTTTATCAACAAAACTCCCTAGAAACATTTTCTGTCTTCACAGCCTTCATCTTTAATGCCTAATGAAATAAGATAATCTGCCATATCTTTTTTGTTATCTTCATTTAAAGCACGAATGATTGATACATCACCTTTCAAGTTTTGCTGTGTATTAATACCGCTATCAATTAAATATTTCACCATTTCTTTATCACCATTAAAAGCAGCATGATGCAAAGCATTGAAGCGAGTGACTGGATGGGTATAGTTGATATTTGCACCTTTTTTGACTAAATATTGCAAAACTTCCATTTGATCTTTTGCTGCAGCCATAAGCAAGGGTGTCCATGCAAAATAACCTTCTTCCAAATCAACATTCATTGTTTCAACGTAACGTTTAACTGTTTTTAGATCACCATCATTAACTGCACCAGTGAACTCAAGGGCTTCAGAATCGGTTAGCGCATAAGCGTGGAATGAAAGCGTAAAAAGTACTAAAAGTAACGTTTTAAAAATTTTTTTCATACATATCCTTAATAATTAAGCAAAATATTTATTCGCATTGGCGAATATTCTATACCATGGACCATATTCCGACCATCCTTTTGGATACCAAGAATTTTGATCCGTTACAAATACCCTTTCGGGATGCGGCATCATAATCGATATTCTGCCATCAGTCGATGTTATGCCAGTAATTCCATTAATCGAACCATTTGGATTAAAAGGGTAGCGTAAAGTTCCCTCATGCTTGTTATCAACATAAGAAAGGGTTATTTGTTTATTTTCGCAAAGGTGCTCTAAATCTTTATTTGTATCAAATTCAACGCGACCCTCACCATGAGCAACTGCAATAGGGAGAACACTGCCATGCATCTCATTAAAAAATAGTGAATTACTATTTTCAACCCTTACATTTACAAATCTAGCCTCAAATTGTTCGGATTCATTCTTAACAAATTTTGGCCAATAATTAGCTCCAGGAATAAGCTCTTTGATGCTACTTAGCATTTGACAACCATTGCATACACCTAAACTTAAAGTGTTGTCTCGATTAAAAAAATTATAAAATTGATCTTTTAAAAACTCATTAAATAAAATTGATTTTGCCCAACCCTGGCCGGCACCCAGGACATCACCATAAGAAAAACCACCACATGCTACCAGCGCTTGAAAACTATCTAACTGAATTTTTTTGTTGATTAAATCTGTCATATGTACATCACGACATTCAAAGCCAGCATAATAAAAGGCTGCTGCCATTTCATTTTGTCCATTGACACCTTGCTCTCTTAAAATAGCTATTTTAGGTTTATTTTTTTTCACCAGCGGAGCTTTTACAATATCAAAAGTAATTTTTGGATTGATACCTGGATTATTGTCGTCCAAGATATTTTCAAATTCTTCTTGCGCAGTTTTTGGGTTATCACGCAAGGCTTGGATATGAAAACTTGTTTCCGACCAAATACTTTGAAGTTTTCGACGAGTTGAGGCAAACAACATATTTTCACCATGCTTAATATTGATAGAATGATCAAGCTTGGGTTTACCTACAAAGCACACATTTAACTCGTAATCTTGTTCAAGGATTTTTTTTATTTCATCACTTTCCTCATCTTTTACTTGGATAACAGCACCCAATTCTTCATTAAATAAAAATGCATTTGTATCATCAATTTCGCACCTTTCTAGGTTAAATTCGATCCCACAATGACCAGCAAATGCCATTTCCAATAGCGTGGTAATAAGTCCACCATCAGAGCGATCATGGTAAGCTAAAATTTTGTTATCAGCATTTAATTGCTGAACAGCCTTAAAGAATTGTTTCAATATTTGTGCATTATCAACATCTGGACATTCTTGACCAACTAAATTTTGTGTTAAAAGAAATGCTGAGCCGCCCATACGATTTCTTGCTTGACCTAAATCAATAAGCAGCAAACTGGTATTTGCATCTCTTTCAAGTTGGGGAGTTAAAACTTTTCTAGTATTTGTACACTCTGCAAAGGCTGAAATTATTAACGATAATGGTGACGATATTGTAATATCATCATTCACCTCTTTCCATTTTGTCTGCATTGAAAGTGAATCTTTGCCTACAGGTATGCTTATTTGCAGATCCGGACATAATTCCATACCAATACTTCTTACCGCAGCATACAGCTCGTAATCATTTTCATTCTGACCCGCGGCAGCCATCCAATTTGCCGATAATTTTATATGTGAGAGATCATCAATTGGACTCGCCACAATGTTAGTAATTGCCTCACCAACAGCCATCTTGGCTGAGGCTATTGCATTGATAATGGCCAAGGGTGCTTTTTCTCCAACGGAAAAGGCCTCGCCTTTATTTGAAATAAAGTCTGATTTAGTAATTGCGACATCACTAACCGGAACTTGCCAAGGCCCAACAAATTGATCCCTGGAAATTAATCCAGTGACTGATCGATCACCGATGGTAATTAAAAAACTTTTATTTGCGACAGCAGGAAATCTCAGGACTCTTTCTACATGATCCGCTAAATTTTTTTCTTCTAAAGATAAATTAATGGTTGTTTTCTTTGGCAGCGAAATCTCTTTTTTTGTTTTTGGAGGCTTGCCAAGCAAGATATCGAGATCCATTTTAACGACATCATTTTTAAAAAAGCTATCAGTGACCACCAGTTTTTTTTCTTTTGTGGCCCGACCAACAACGGCATAGGGACAACGCTCTCTTTGACAAATCTGCTCAAATAAATCTATATTTGTTTTTTTAATAGCCAGCACATAACGTTCTTGAGCTTCATTACACCAAATCTCTTTGGGCGACATTCCAAACTCTTCATTGTTAATTTCTCGTAATTCGAAAATTGCTCCAACACCCCCATCATGAACCAGTTCTGGAAAAGCATTTGATAAACCACCAGCACCAACATCGTGAATGCTTAAGATAGGATTCTTATCCGCCATTTGCCAGCAGCGATCAATAACTTCTTGAGCTCTTCGTTGGAGTTCAGGGTTGCCACGCTGAACCGAATCAAAGTCTAAATTCTCTAGGTTTGCACCAGTTTGCATACTAGATGCAGCACCACCACCTAACCCAATAAGCATTGCAGGCCCGCCTAATTGAATTAGAAGGTCATTTTCTTCTAAAGATTTTTTATGTGTATGTTGGTCAGCTATATTACCAACCCCACCCGCAAGCATAATGGGTTTATGGTAGCCGAAATATTTTTCATTATATTTAATTTCAAGCGTTCTAAAATAACCCAAAATATTTGGCCGACCAAATTCATTATTATAGGAAGCCGCCCCAATTGGGCCGTCTATCATAATTTGAAGTGCAGAGGCAATTCGTGCAGGTTTACCAATACCACTATTTTCCCAGGTTTGCAGGTAACCTGGTATTTTAAGATTTGATACAGAAAAACCTGTAAGACCAGCTTTGGGTTTTGATCCGCGACCTGTTGCGCCTTCATCACGAATTTCGCCACCAGATCCTGTCGCTGCACCAGCAAAAGGCGAAATAGCAGTCGGATGATTATGCGTTTCCACCTTCATTAGGTAATGCGTTAGTTCAACGTGCTCTGCATAATTACCGGTTTGATCAGGATAAAATCGTGATATTACCTGGCCTTCAATAATGGATGAATTATCTGAATAAGCAACGATGGTTTTTTGTGGCGCTAACTGATGGGTATTTTTAATCATTTCAAATAATGATTTATTTTGTACGATCCCATCTATCTGCCATGAAGCATTAAAAATTTTATGGCGACAATGTTCAGAGTTTGCTTGTGCAAACATCATGAGCTCAGCATCCGTAGCATTTCGATTAATTGCACGATAATAATTGAATAAATAGGCTATTTCATCATCTGAAAGTGCAAGCCCATTGTCTTGATTGAATTTCTCAAGAGCTTGAACACCATGTTCAAGTAAATTGATTTGTTCCAATGATTTGGGGTCTGCGTGTCTAAATAATTGCTTTAAGTCTGTCTCATTAAAAAATACAGACTCCGTCATTCGATCAAAAAAGATCTGGATTAACTCATTTTTTTTGCTAGCGGAAAGTTCTTCAGTCAAATCAAAGGTGATAGCAACACAGCGCTCTAACCTTAAAATATTTACATCACATTGTTGCGCAATATTTGTAGCCCTTGAACTCCACGGTGAAATTGTGCCAACACGCGGTGCAATAAAGAATTTTTGTGTATAAGGCTTAGTTTTGTTTTTAACTCCGTAATCGAGGAGTTGGTTGAGATGACTTTGGTCATTAATAGATAAAGCCGTCTTACTCTCGACTAAATGAAGGTAGAAAGCAGTGAAATCTCTAATGTCACAACCAATTTTTTTTGCTTTATTTAAAAGATTTTTTTTTCTAAATTCAGAGAAAACCTGATTTCCATAAAAGATTGAAATAGTATTATTTTGCATCTAAATAATTTAAGGTATGTATTGATTGTGGTTAAGAGATTTTATCAGTCTTTATCAACAGTTTTGAATGAATTTTAAAATTTACACAATTAAATAAAGTTGATAAAACGCAAAACTTAGCAACCATGCAAGCATTAAAGACCAAGTGATAGAAATAAATGTTAACAGCCGATCTTTTGATTCATTTTTTAAAGTAGCTATAGTTGACAAACAGGGAGTGTAAATTAGGGTAAAAATCATAAAACTTATTGCTTGACCAGCATTAAAAACTTCTCCAAGGTGAGCAGATAAAGCAATACCCTCTAGACCAAAGATTACTGCAAAGGCACCAATTAGAATTTCTTTCGCAATAAAGCCAAAAATGAGGGCAATGATCAGCATTTGTTCAATGCCTAGTGGACTAAAAATAGGTTCAAATAAGTTTCCAATTTGGCCAGCATAGGTATCTGCTGAGGCAACCTCGAGCCCCTCAGGAAAATGGGTCAATGCCCATATTGCAATCACCCCAATAATAATAAATTTACTTGCACGATCAATGAAGTGTTTGACCTCTTGCCAACCACGAATAAGAATTTGTTTTGTTGTTGGGAATCTGTAAGGGGGAAGTTCCAAAACTAATGGTTCATGACTACGATACTTATTTTTGAAAATAACAGCGGTAATAAAAATGGAAAAAAAACTTAACAGGTACAAGCAAAAAAGAACGATAGCACCTTGCGTGGCAGCAAAAAATGCTGAAATGATAAAAAGAAATACTTGTAACCTGGCTGAGCAAAGTGAAAAAGGAATAACAAGCATTGTTAAAAACCTTATTTCTTTTGTACGCATTATTTTTGTCCCCATTAGTGCCGGAACATTGCAACCAAAACCCATTAACATCATGACAAAGGCTCGCCCATCAAGCCCCATTTTTTCCATCACTTTATCCATTAAGAAAGCGGCCCGGGAAAAGTAACCACTATCTTCAATAATCGTCATGATAAAGAAAAATAATATAATAATAGGAATGAATGCTGCCACAGTGGTAATTCCTGCATAAAGGCCCTCCATCAAAAAACTTTTCAAAGTGACATTCATATTAAGCAAAAGGTTATTGATAAACGTCTGCTCTAAGTAAGTGAAAAAACTGGCCATTAAATCTTGCAGAGGCTGCCCTACGGTAAAAACAAATTGAAATACAGTAAAGATAACAAATAAAAAAATGGGTAAACCAAAAACAGGATTTAAGAAAATTGCATCTAGCTTTTTGGTTGTTTTATTATTAAGTGTTTTTGGAAAGAAAACTGTTTGATTGATTATTCTTTTTAAATCATTTTTGCTTGGATCGGATGCATTGCGCAAAGAAATTTTTTTATTTAACTGGTCCAGCCCCTGATTATGTTTTGCACTAATTGGAATAACAGGACAACCTAGTAAAGCTTGCAGTTTGTCAAAGTCAAATGTAATTCCATAAGCTTTTGCTTCATCAATCATATTGGCAATAATTTTGATTGATGGATTCATTTTCTTTAGATCCATTGCTAACTCTATTTGCCGATCAATTTGTGTACTATTGAGAATATAAAAAATTTGATCAATTTGATTATTTTTTAAGAAATCTTGAACGACAATTTCATCTTCACTGTAACCCTTTAGATCATAAATTCCTGGCAAATCAATTAATTCAACGAGCTCACCATTAAGGATAGTTTTAACTGAGTGAAGGTCAACGGTGACACCTGGCCAATTACCAACTTTGACTGAAGCGCCACTTATTCTATTAAAAAGAGTTGACTTGCCGGTATTCGGCATGCCAATTAATGCGACTCTTTTCATGCTGCTTTTGGAGTAATGATTTCGATGTCAATTTGTGCAGCAATGTCGGAGCGAAGCATAAACTCAGTTGTGCCAATTTTTAGATGAAATGGGCCATCAAATTTAGCTTGCCTAATAATTTCTACGATATTATCTTTTTTAACCCCTAACGCTTTCAAGCGATCATTAAATTGCGTATTGTTTGTTAAGGTTTTGATAACACCTGATTGGCCGACTAATAACTGTTTTAATGTCATGATAATTTTTTAAATGAGAATCATTCTCAATTATAAGTGAAATGACTTCTTTCTTCAATTATTTTTTTATTTGAATTTCACCTTTGCAAGATTGCGTAATTCATCCAAATGTTGCTTTAATTTGGCTTTTTGCAAAGCTGTTTTTAATTCAGACTCTTTTTCTTCAAAGGAGGGCAAGGGAGCCTGCCTAATATCTTCAAGCTTAATAATATGCCACCCAAATTGTGTTTGAATAGGTTTTTTGGTGTAGTTATTTTGTTTTAATTTTGCCACTTCTTGGTAAATCACCTCAAGCATATCTCTTTGCTCAAACCAACCCAGATCGCCTCCATTTGATTTAGTGGATTCATCTTTGGAGAATTCTTTTGCTAAATCAGAAAAATTATCACCTTGGTCAAGTTGCGTAATAATATTCGCGGCATCTTTTTTTGTTGTTAGTAAAATATGTCTGGCTTTAAATTCTTGTGCATTAAATTTTTCTTTAAAGATTGCATATTCACTTTTTAAATCATCACTATTCACAGGATGAGCAATGATATATCTTTGGAGATAGAGGGTATATATTAATTCTTGGGTCGATAATTGCGCTTGTGTAAGAATTTCAGGCTCATCGAGTAAACCACTTTTTTTGGCTGCTTGATTAATTACTTTTAAATCGATTAAGCGATCAATGATGTTTTCTTCCATTTCATCTGTAACACTTCTGCCTTGTTTTTTTACTTCATCTTTAATGAAATCAACAAAACGTTGCTCTATTTTTTCACCATTTACTTCAGCTATATCGGCGAAACTGAGAGGTGATAAAATCATGAAAAAAAAGGCAATGTATTTTAATTTAATCATCCGGTGAAATGGCCTTAATACTCAATGCATGAATTTTTTCTGGTATTAAATCATGCATTAATTGGTAAACCATACGGTGTCTTTCCATAAGTGATTTGCCAGTAAATTCATTGCTCGAAATAGCAACAGTAAAATGCCCCCCACCATTATTACCAGCATGCCCTTGATGGAGATGACTTTGATCGGTTACCGTTAGCTCAATCGGAGCAAGAGTTAATAGTCTTTCTTCAATTAATTTTTTTATCATTATGGAAGGCTTTTTCTAAATGGCTTAACATCAATTGATTGATAGATACCATGAATTAAAAAGGGTTCTTCGTCAGCCCATTTTTTTGCAGCTTCCAAATCCTCAAATTCGGCAATGATGAGGCTACCAAAAAATCCTGCAGGACCTGGATCAATACTATCAATTGCAGGATATGCACCAGCAATTAATAATCGTCCCTGTTCAATTAAAATCATCAGTCGAGCTAAATGCAAAGGCCGAAATTGCAATCTTTTTTCTAAGCTATTTTCTACATCTTTGGCATTAAAAACGTACCACATTACCTTTCCTTATTTGCCTTAGAAACATAAAGGGCAAGAAAAATAAAAAATAAAAATAATAATGCTGTTAAGCCAAAAAGCTTGAAATTCACCCAAGTATTCTCAGAAAAGTTATACGCCACATAGAGATTGATAAAACCTAAGAAAATAAAGAAAAGACTGCTGAAAAAATTCAGTCTTGACCATAGCCAATCTTTTAATTGAAGTTGAGTACCTATTGCCAATTTAATTAGATTCTTACCTAAAAAATGATTGGATCCAAATAAAATGATTGCAAAAGCCCAATAGATAACGGACGGCTTCCACATAATAAAAGCTTTATCTTGGAGTAAGATTGTTAATCCACCCAGCACAGTAATCATAGCTCCATTAAACAGTAACATTTTATCAACACTGCCTTTTTTAAAATACATGAAGACAATCTGCAGCAGAGTTGCAATAATGGCTACAGCTGTCGCAATAAAAATGTCATATATTTTATACGCGACAAAAAAGAGGATGACTGGCAATAAATCGTAAAAAAATTTCAAAGTAGTTAACCTATGAATAAAAATAAAAAAAACATATAATCGAATTACCGCTTATGAATAATATCGTAATTGATCTTCACAGCCATTCTACTATATCTGATGGAATTTTAAGTCCTACTGAATTAGTTAATCACGCCCATACAAAAAAAGTCAAAGTTCTAGCTTTGACAGACCATGATGATATTGCTGGATTAGTTGAAGCAAAAAAAGAGGCGCAACGACTAAATATGATTTTTGTGAATGGTGTCGAGATATCTGTAACATGGAGGAAAAGAACCATTCATATTGTTGGCCTTCATTTTGATAGTAACGACAAGAATCTTGATAAAAATTTATCCCTGATTCGAAGCGGAAGAAATGAGCGTGCGAAAAAAATGGCACATGGTCTAGGTTTAGCCGGGATTGATAATGCCTTTGATGGTGCAAAAAACTATGCGCAAGCAGGCACCCTTGGACGCATTCACTTTGCCCGTTACATTGTTGAAAGAGGCTTCGCAAAAGATATCAAATCAGTATTTAAAAAATATTTAACCCAAGGCAAACCTGGCTATGTTGAGCACGAGTGGGCACAACTTAAAGATGCAGTTAAGTGGATTAATGATGCGGGAGGTGTTGCTGTAATTGCACATCCAGGAAGATACGATATGGGCACAAAACTTTACCCAAGTTTATTTGCTGAATTTCAGGAATGCGGAGGCACGGGTGTTGAAATTATTTCTGGCAGCCAAGACTTATCGCAAACAAAATATTTTACCAATCTTGCTAATGAATTTGGATTACTTGCTTCTTGTGGTTCAGATTTTCATGGTCCTGGAATTTCATTTCGCGAAATGGGACAAAATCGACCATTGCCAAGTGACTGTATCCCTGTTTGGCATAACTGGCATGAATTGCATGAAAGCATTCAGTAAATCACTTTTTTTAAAATTGTATTTAGCATAGAATGTAATCAATGGAACTTTCAATTGTTCAAAAAATTTCCGCTTACGCTCTCCCAATTCTTTTTGCCATCACTGTTCATGAAGCAGCCCATGGTTATGTTGCGCGGTATTTTGGCGATATGACGGCACATTACATGAATCGTATTTCTTTAAATCCAATTCGACACATTGATCCTTTAGGCACAATTATTTTTCCTGCTTTAACACTAATGCTTGGTGGGATTCTTTTTGGATGGGCAAAACCGGTCCCAGTAAATTTTTCAAATCTTAATAATCCTAAAAAAGATATGTTTTGGGTTGCTTTAGCGGGTCCTGCAGCAAATTTTTTTATGGCAATTTTTTGGACCATCTTATTAGCCAGAATAAATCTTTTCCCAGACGATGCTGAACTTTTTATGCGAGTTATGTGCTTGGCAGGCATACAAATAAATATTGTTTTAATGGTATTAAATCTTCTTCCTATTCCTCCGCTCGATGGTGGTAGGATAGCAGTTAGTGTATTGCCATATCCATGGTCAAGCTACATTGCAGGACTCGAAAGATATGGTTTTTTTATATTAATTTTTTTATTAATAACTGGATTATTAGGGCAAATATTGATGCCTCTAGTAATGTTTAGTCAAAGTATTATTTTTGGGATATTTGGATAAAATTTTTATAGGATTTTTATGGCAATCGATAGAGTAGTCTCAGGTATGCGGCCAACTGGAGGCTTGCATCTTGGGCATTACAATGGCGTGCTCAAGAATTGGGTTAATTTACAACACGAATCCGAATGCCTTTTTTTTGTTGCTGACTGGCATGCGCTTACTACACACTATGATGATCCTGGGATCATTGAAAAAAATGTTTGGGATATGGTAATTGATTGGTTGGCGGCAGGAATTGACCCTTCACTAGCTACGATCTTTGTGCAATCAAAAGTACCAGAACACGCTGAACTTCACACCTTACTGTCCATGATTACACCGCTTGGATGGCTAGAAAGAGTGCCAACTTACAAAGATCAACAAGAAAAACTATCATCTAAAGACCTTTCTACCTACGGTTTTTTGGGATACCCCTTATTACAAAGTGCAGATATTTTAATATACAAAGCAACACAAGTGCCCGTTGGCGAAGATCAAGTTCCACATATTGAGTTTACCCGAGAGGTAGCAAGACGATTCAATCATCTTTATGGAAAAGAAACTGGTTTTGAAGAAAAAGCTGAAGAAGCAATAAAAAAGTTAGGTTCAAAGCGTGGACAATTGTACCGTGAACTACGAACAGCTTACCAAGAGGAGGGTGATGAACAAGCCCTTGAGGCAGCGCAATCTTTGATTGAGGAACAGCAAAACTTAAGTTTGGGCGACAAAGAGAGGTTGTTAGGTTTTCTGGAGGGAGGAGGAAAAATGATTTTACTTGAGCCGGAATATAAATTAACACCTGCTTCAAAAATGGTAGGCTTAGATGGTCAAAAAATGTCCAAATCTTATAATAATACGATTTCACTAAGAGAGCCTCCCGAGTCAGTTGAAAAAAAAATAAGAACTATGCCAACTGATCCAGCAAGAGTTCGAAGAAATGACCCTGGCGACCCAAAAAATTGCCCTGTTTGGCAAATACATCAAGTCTATTCAGATGAAAAAACCCAAGATTGGGTGCAGCAGGGATGCAAAGCTGCAGAAATTGGTTGCATTGAATGCAAGCAACCTGTTATCGAAGCAATACAAAAAGAACTCAAACCTATGCAAGAAAAAGCTAACCACTATATTGAAAGTCCAGATCTCGTCAAAAGTGTCGTTGCTGAAGGTTGTGAAAAAGCAAGAAAAGTAGCGCGAGATACAATGCGAGAAGTAAGAGAAGCGATGGGAATCAATTTTTCATGAGCGAGCAAATTAATTTTGAGAGTAAGAAAAATGCTCAAGTTTATGGTGAGTCTATTGCACAATTACCGCAAGACCTTTACATACCACCTGATGCATTAGAGGTTTACCTTGATTCATTTCAAGGCCCATTAGATCTTTTATTGTATTTAATTCGAAAAAATAATATCGATATTTTAGACATTCCTATGACAGCTTTGACTTCCCAATACATTGAGTATGTTGAGAGGATGAAGCAAATTAAATTAGAGTTGGCCGGCGATTATCTTCTTATGTCGGCAATGTTAATTGAAATAAAATCAAGAATGCTCTTACCATCACCCATCAACGAAGATGATGATGAGTTAGATCCAAGAGCAGAGCTTGTAAAAAAATTAATTGAGTATGAATTAATGAAAACGGCTGCAGTTGAGTTAAATGATATACCTCAGGTTGGTAGAGAACGTATGGTGGCGCAAGCATATTTTGAAAAAATTATTGAGGTCAATCCTCCGGAAGTAAATATCGATGAAATCTTCGAAGCTTGGAAAAATGTTTTAAAGCGTGCCCAACAATTTGAGTCGCATAAAATAGAACGCTCGGAATTGTCAGTAAGAGAGCATATGAGCATGATTTTAAAAAAAATATCTGAGCAAGATTTAATTGAGTTTTCATCACTTTTTGATCCAAAAAATGATCCGATGGCAAAGTTAGTTGTCTGTTTTTTGGCGATACTTGAGTTATGTAAAGAGCGCATGATAAAAATAAATCAACAAGCACCGTGCTCTCCAATATATTTAAAACGAGCTGAAGTATAGATGGAACAACAATCAAAGAAATTAAAAGATATTATCGAGGTGGCTCTCTTGACGGCTGGCAAACCCCTGTCGATTGAAGATTTGCAAAAATTATTTATGGAAAAAATTGAGCGCTCCACAATACGTATGCTTTTGGATGAAATAAAAATTGATTGGCAGGATAAAAGCATGGACCTGGTTCAAGTTGCAACGGGCTACCGTTTTGAAGCAAAAGTAAAATTTTCAGAGAATTTAACACGTTTAAATCCTGATCGATTGGTAAAATATTCAAGAGTAGTTATGGAGGTTTTGGCAATTATTGCTTATCGACAACCAGTCACACGTGGTGACATAGAAAAAATTCGCGGCGTCTCACTGAATCCAAATGCTATTCGACAATTAGTAGAACGAGAGTGGATAGAAATCATAGGTTACAAAGAGGTTCCTGGCCGACCCGCATTGTATGGCACAACAAAATTCTTTCTTGATGACTTTAGTTTGACTTCGTTATCGCAATTACCTGATATTAATACTATTGGTTTAGAGTCTGAATTAATTTCAGCCAACCAAGAAAAAGATCCTTCAACGATAAACGATTTAAATGAGTGAAAGAAGAAATAGACTCAGATCTGATCAAAAAAAAGAAATATTTAATTCAGATGAAAATACGCGGATTCATAAATTTTTAGCGCAAGGCGGCTTTGGGTCAAGACGTGAAATCGAAAAAGCAATTATTGAAAAAAAAATTTATGTGAATAATCAACTTGCTGTATTAGGCCAATTAGTTAACTCTAGAGACCGTATTATTTTTAATGGCAAGCCAGTTTTTTTAAACAATTTAGCAGTGTTACCTCGAATACTCATTTATCACAAGCCTGAAGGAGAGCTAGTCACTCAAAATGATCCAAAAGGCAGGCCAACAGTTTATAAAAATTTACCTAAGATTAAGCAGGCAAAATGGATAGCAATTGGACGCTTAGATTTTAATACATCGGGGTTGCTGATTTTCACCTCTTCAGGTGAATTGGCTAATCGGTTAATGCATCCAAAGTTTGAAGTAGTCCGTGAATATTCCGTAAGAATTTTAGGTGCATTAAATGATGATCAGTTGCATTTATTAAAAACAGGAATTGAATTGGATGATGGGCCGGCAAAATTTGATTCTATTCATTATGAAGGGGGTGAGGGGGCAAATAAGTGGTATAAAGTCACTCTTAAAGAAGGGAGAAATCGAGAGGTTAGGCGCATTTTTGAATATTTAGATTTAACCGTGAGCCGTTTGATTCGAATTCGATTTGGTGAGATAAAACTGCCAACTTATTTAAAAAGGGGTATGCACGAAGAGCTTGCTCAGAAGCAAGTTATAAAAATATTAGAAGAAAATCAGATAGACGCTTCAGCATTCAAAATTCCTCAGATAAAAAATACGCGAAAGAATAAGAATTAAATTTTGATTAATATTTTTTCAAGTGCACGTTGATAAATATTTTTTAATAAATCAATATGCTCTAAAAATACATGTTCATTGATTTTATGAATTGATTCATTTAAAGGACCAAACTCAACCACTTGATTACAAATGTCTGCAATAAATCGCCCATCAGAGGTTCCTCCAGTTGTAGAAATATCTGGAGATATACCAATAATTTCATTAATAGAATCATTAAGTACATCAACTAAATAACCTTTTTTTGTTAAGTATGGTTTTCCAGAATGTGACCAATCAATTGAAAAATCAAGATGATACTCTTTTAAAATATTTTCTACTTTTACCTTAAGATCGTCTGCAGTATTGGATGTTGAATATCTAAAATTAAACAAGACTTCCACATGACCAGGTACTACATTAGTGGCACCCGTACCTGCATTAATATTTGAAATTTGCCAAGAGGTTTGAGGAAAATATTCGTTACCATTGTCCCATGTTGTTTTGACAAGCGCATCTATTGCTGGCGCTATCTCATGAATGGGGTTCTTAATTTTTTCAGGATAAGCAATATGACCCTGAATACCTTTGACAATAAGCTTTGCGGATAATGAACCACGGCGACCATTTTTTACAGTATCACCAAAATTTTGATTTGAAGTAGGTTCTCCAACAATACAATAATCTATGGTTTCATTTCTTTTTTTTAACATTTCAACCAGCCTGACAGTTCCATCTGTCGCAACCCCCTCTTCATCTGAAGTAATAAGGAGACCAATTGAACCTTGATGATTAGGATGTTGCTCAAGAAAGTCTTCAATACTCGTTATAAATGCAGCCAAGGAAGTTTTCATGTCTGCTGCACCTCGCCCAAATAATTTACCTTCTTTCTCAGTTGGAATAAAAGGGTCACTATCCCATAAATCAATTGGTCCTGGTGGAACTACATCGGTGTGCCCAGCAAAAACCAGGAGAGGACTTGCGCTGCCTTTTCGCGCATAAAAATTTGTTACCCCATTTTGATGAATGGTTTCAATATTAAACCCAAGTGGCTTAAGACGATCAACGAGTATAGCTTGGCAACCATCATCACTCGGCGTGATAGATTTTCTTTCAATTAACGCTTTTGCTAGAGCTAAAGTTTTACTCATAAATATATTTTTTGAAATAAATTTTCATCATAACCAAGCGTTAAGATTAAATCATTTTTTGTTATTAACGGTCTTTTCATAACACTAGGTTTTTTTATAATAAGCTCGATAGCACCATTTAGTTCATGAGCAGAATTTTTATCATCATCACTCAACTGCCGCCAAGTTATCCCACTTTTATTTAATAAATTTTCCCACGTATAAGGGGTCGGGATATTTTTGGCCCATTGATCTATCAATTTGGCATTTAAAGTATTTTTTTTTACATCAAAGAATACAAAATCAATACTATGCTCATCTAACCAATTAAGACTTTTTCTTACTGTGCTGCAATTTTTTATTCCATAAACATTTAGCATTAAATACCTCTTAGTAATTCATTTATACCTACTTTACTTAATGTTTTTTCATCTACTTTTTTTACAATTACGGCGCAATAGAGAGAGTAGGTCCCATCTTTTGAAGGAAGGTTACCTGAAACCACAACTGACCCTTTCGGAATTCTACCAAAACTAATTTTTCCAGTTTCTCGGTCAAAAATCTTTGTAGATTGGCCAATATAGACGCCCATTGAAATTACCACATTGTCCTCAACCACCACACCTTCAACAACTTCAGATCTGGCACCAATAAAACAATTATCTCCGATTATTGTTGGACCAGCTTGAACAGGCTCTAAAACTCCCCCAATACCAACCCCACCAGATAAGTGCACATTCTTTCCAATTTGCGCACATGAACCAACGGTTGCCCAAGTATCAACCATGGTTCCCTCATCGACATAAGCACCAATATTGACGTATGAAGGCATCAAAACAACATTTTTTCCTATAAAGCTTCCATGTCTTGCGATAGCATTAGGAACGACTCGAAAGCCACCAGTTTTGAAATTGTCTTCATTATAGTTAGCAAATTTTGATGGTACTTTGTCAAAATACTTAGTGAAACCATTATCTAAAAGTTTATTATTATCAATCCGAAAAGATAATAAGACCGCTTTTTTAATCCATTGATGTGTTTCCCATTCTTGTGAATTACCAATACGTGAGGCCACCCTTAATTTACCTTGATTTAAACCTTCTAAAGTTTGATTAATAGCATCTTTGATTTCAGTACTGACATTTTCAGGGGTAATTTCAATTCTTTTTTCAAAAGCCGCATCGATTATTGATTGTATATTTGACATAGTTAAGTATTCATAAAAATTAATAAAGGCATATTTTACCTTACTTTAGCGAATGGTTTTTACTTGGTAATTTGATTAGTTTTTTTATTTTCAATATATAAATAATTTATTTTTCGAGCATCCTTAGCAATATCCTCAATACGATTTTCATTTGAGGGATGTGTGCTCAAAAATTCAGGTATTTTTGCATCAGATAGTGCATCCATTTTACGCCATAAACTTACAGCCGCCATTGGATTATAGCCAGCTCTGGCAGCTAATTCTAATCCAATTTTGTCCGCTTCTCTCTCTTGTTCTCGACTATTTGGTAAAGCAAAAAATAATGTAGCACCTAGAGCGGCTGCTTGGAGAGCAACTTCTTTGCTTAACCGGTTTCCATCTTTACCAGATAAGTAAGCAGCAAAGCCTATTAAACCAACTTGCTGAACAAATGCAGTCGACATTCTTTCCCGGCCATGCTCTCTTAATGCGTGCGCAATCTCATGGCCAATCATAGCCGCCAGTTCGTCATCAGTTGCATCAGTTTTTTCTATGATGCCACTGTAGACCATAATTTTTCCACCTGGCATGCAATAAGCATTTACTTCTTCACTTTTTTGAACATTAACTTCCCAATTCCAATTACTGGCATCATCGCGAAAGACGTGAACTTGATCAATTAAGCGAAAGGCAATTTTTTTTACTCTTAATACTTGCTCCTCATTTACATTGAGATCATTATTATCCTCAGCATTTTTAATTTCTTGACGATAGGCATCTTCCGCCATACTAAGTGCCATGTAATTGGGTAATAATAAAAATTGATTTCTATCAACTTCTGAATCAGTCTTTAAGGTTGTCGATGCACAACCGGATAAGAGAAAAACTAAGATTACAATATATCGAATCATAACGAATAGTTTTAATTAAATTGTTTAGAACAAAACTTGACTACCAAGTTCCACCACTCTGTTTGCAGGCAAATAAAATTGGTTTGTAATATTTTCGGCGCTTCTAAAGAGCGTAATAAATATTTTTTTGCGTAAGAAAAACATTTGGCTCGATGGTTGAGGTATTAAGGATTCTTTTCCAATAAAATACGATGTATCCATCGGGTCCAACTTAAGTCCATATTTCTCACATCGTTTTAAATCCCTTGGCACTCGCGTTTCATCCTTAAACCCATAGTTAAGTATAACTTTAAAGAAATTATTCGGCAGTTTTTCAAACTCAATGAAATTTTGATTGGTGGCATGCGGATAATTTTTGAAACGTATAGACAATAAGACAACATTTTTATGCACTATTTTATTATGTTTAAGATTATGAAGTAAGGAATGTGGCACTCCTTCAGGATTTGGCGTTAAGAATACTGCGGTACCTTTAACACGATTTTTTAATTGTGTTTTCATGGACTTCAGAAAAACATCAATAGACATCGACTCATCTTTTAATTTGTAGAACAGTAATGACCGACCTTTTTTCCAAGTAGACATTAAGAAAATCAAGATTAGGCCAATAAGAACAGGGAACCATCCCCCATCAAAAATCTTGATTATATTTGCCCCAAAGAAAATTAAATCAACAATTAAAAATAGCATTACCACGGCCAGTGTTTTAATCCAATGCCAACGCCAAATTTGAGTAAATACAAAACTTGCTAGTATGGTTGTAATAACAAAATCGATTGTGATAGCGACGCCATAGGCTCCCGCTAGTGCACTTGAGCTTTGGAAAATGAGCACAACCGCCATAACTCCAATCATTAAAATCCAATTGACTCGTGGTAAATAAATTTGCCCCTCTTGATTTTCAGAGGTATGGTCAACACGCATGCGAGGAATAAATCCTAATTGTAGCGCCTGTCTTGACACTGAAAATGCGCCTGTAATACATGCTTGAGAGGCGATAATAGTTGCTAATGTTGCAAGAATAACTAATGGAATAATCATCCACTCGGGAGCCATTAGATAAAAAGGATTTTTAATAAAACTTGGATTGTTAATAATCAACGCACCTTGTCCAAAATAGTTTAACGTTAGCGAGGGAAAAACAAAACTAAACCAAGTTATTTTTATTGGATTACGACCAAAATGACCCATATCAGCATAGAGTGACTCAGCACCTGTTACTACTAAAACAACAGCACCTAGGGTAACAAATGCAACAGAAAACTCGTTGGTTAAAAATTGGTAAGCATAAAAAGGGTTAAGCGCATGGAGCACAAAAGGTGCTTGCATAATGTTGTATATTCCCAAACAAGCGAGCGCTAAAAACCAAAAAAGCATAACGGGACCAAACAAAAACCCTACCGCACTAGTCCCTTTACTTTGCGCCCAAAAAAGACCAAAAATAATTAGTAACGTAATGGGGATAATAAAATCATGAAAAGCAGGCGTTATGAATTCAATTCCCTCAATTGCAGACATAACTGAAATGGCTGGCGTAATCATGCCATCTGCATAAAACATACAGGCACCCAACATACCAATAGAAAGTATAAGGAACCTATTTTTTTTACTTTTATTTTTTCGAATTGCTAAAGCAAGCAAGGCCATTATTCCGCCCTCACCATGATTACTTGCATTCATGATAAAGGTTATATATTTGACACTAACGACTGAAATTAGCGACCAAAATATTAACGATAAAATACCTAATAAATTTGCTTCATTTAACTCAAGTATATTATTACTTATAGAAAATATTTCTTTAATTGCGTATAAAGGACTGGTGCCAATATCGCCAAAAACTACTCCAAGTGCAGCAACTGATAATGCAAACATTCCAGCGTTATGACGATTTGATTTCTTCATTGATTTTATTTTTTATTTGAGTTTTTGGTGATTTTAGCTTCTGCATATCCACGATGAAATTTTAAATCAATTTTTTCATTCACGTTTATATTGGCTGAATTGCTTAAAATATTCTTATTTTTATCATAAACAATAGAATAACCTCTTTCTAGAATTAAGTCAGGGTTTAATAGATTTAGACGCTGATGATAATTTGTTATCAGTTCACGATTTTTTTTGAGATTATTTATAATAATTTTTTTTAATTTTTTATCTGATGTTTCAAGTAAACGTTTTTTTTCATCCAGTCCTTGATGATATTTTTTAATTGAAAGGTGGCTTTGAATGGATTTCAATTGGTTAACATATTTCGCCAATGGGGTTTCTATTAATTGTTGTAGCTGCCTTTTGTAAGTTTTCAATTTTTCATATTGAATTTTTATTACTTGGTTCGGGGATAATAGCCTTTTTTCAAGATAATCAAATTTTTGTTTCATGCCCTGAATTTTGGCATCAATCATATTCAAGAGTTGCGATTGGTAATAATTCAGATTATTAGGTAGGTTAAGAATATTCTCTGTCAAAATTTCTGCAGCTGCAGTTGGTGTAGCCGCTCGATGATCGGATACAAAATCAGCAATAGTGAAGTCAGTCTCATGCCCAATTCCAGAAATAATAGGCAATGAAGAGCCATATATTTCTCGCGCCAAACTTTCATCATTAAAAGCCCATAAATCATCCATCGATCCTCCACCACGACACAAAATTAATACATCAACTTCATTTCTTTTGTTTGCCAATTGTATCGATTTTATAATTTGTCTGGAGGCATTTTCTCCCTGAACAAGAGTAGGGTAGATAGTAATAGAGGCATAAATTGCTCTTCGTTTTATGGTCACCAAAACATCTTGCAAAGCAGCTGCGTCGGGCGATGTAATGACACCAATTTTTAATGGGTAGCTGGGTAAAGTTTTTTTATGCGATGATAAAAATAAACCTTCACTATCTAATTTATTCTTTAATTGATTAAATTTTTCGAATAAATCACCAAGCCCTGCTTTTTGAAAAAATTCGACATTGAGCTGATATTTACCTTGCGCTTCCCATAAGCCAACTTGGCATTGCGCCTCAATCAGATCGCCATTTTTGGGCTGCCAATTAATTTGCTTATTTTTTCCACTCCACATTGTGCAACTTACTTGAGATTGCGCATCTTTTAAATCAAAATACCAATGTCCTGACGTAAATTGTCGAAAGCCAGAGATCTCGCCCTTGATCCAGATGGTAGTAAAGTTATTAAGTAGAACATCCCTTACCATTCGATTAATTTCGCTCACGGAAAAAATTTTGGGGTCTTGGTCGAATGAGTTATTATCAGTAGTATTATTCAAAGAAAGTTATTTTTTATAAAAATGAATAGTTTCATTATAAGCTTTAAAAATAAATGATTAAATCAATGACATTTAAACAAGCAAATCTAATTGGCACAATTCTTAGTTTTGCCATGATAGTGACTGCATTAGTTATTCAATTGAAATATGAGTTAGAACCATGCCCATTATGCATTACACAACGAATTATTTATATCGTTTTAGGCTCTATTTTTTTGATTTTTATTTGGCTTCCGAATAATAAATTAATTAGATTTTTGCATGTCTTGATAATTACCATAACAACATTAGCTGGATTAATTTTTTCGGGACGTCATATCTTAATTCAAGCAAAGATTATCTCTGTTCCTGCAGAATGCGGAATAGATTTAAATTATATGTTTGAAAACTTTCCACTTACGGAAGCCTTTGATTTACTTTTTCAAGGTACAGGCGATTGTTCTCAAATAGACTGGACTCTGCTAGGAGTAACTTTGCCACAGATGGCTTTTTTAGGGTACCTATTTTTTATGATTTACGCTTTGTTGATATTTAAAAAAATTCGTTAATGAAACATACTCTTGAAGCAACGATAGGAAATACCCCTCTAGCAAAATTACAGCGATTGGCTAATGAAAAAATGGGCCAAGTTTTTTTAAAGCTAGAAGGCAATAATCCAGCTGGTTCTGTAAAAGATCGCCCTGCCTACTCAATGATAAAACATGCTGAGCTAAGAGGAGAAATTAAGCCAGGCGATACATTGATCGAAGCTACTTCCGGTAACACGGGTATTGCTTTAGCTATGGTGGCAGCAATGAAAGGATATCGTTTAATACTTATCATGCCTGAAAATCAATCACTTGAGAGAAGACAAACGATGCGAGCGTTTGGTGCTGAACTCATCTTAACCTCTAAAGAGGGAAGCATGGAGCTCGCTAGGGACACCGCGCTAAAACTTCAATCAGAAGGCAAGGGAATTGTTCTTGATCAGTTTGGTAATCCAGATAATCCTAGGGCGCATTATGAGGGAACTGGACCTGAAATTTGGCGCGATACAGAACATAAAATAACGCATTTTATCTCGAGTATGGGAACTACAGGAACTATTGTAGGTACATCAAAATTTTTAAAAGAAAAAGATTCAAATATTCAAATCATCGGTGTTCAGCCTGAAGAGGGCGCACAAATTCCTGGTATAAGAAAATGGCCAGACGCTTACCTACCTAAAATTTTTAACAACGAAAATATCAATGAAATTATTCTAGTTGGGCAGCAGCATGCTGAAAAAACAGCGCGTGATCTTGCGAAGCGTGAAGGAATTTTTTCAGGTGCTTCAACTGGAGGCGCTCTATATGTTGCTTTGCAAATAGCCAAAAAAAATCCTGATGCGGTTATTGTATCTATTGCCTGTGATAGAGGCGACCGTTACTTATCAACAGGTATTTTTCCAGCTTAATTAACAATAATGGCAAATGATGCATCGAACACATTTGTTGAAATTGTAGCCATTGATCATGAAGGTCGAGGTATTGCTTATGATGATGACAAAACACTTTTTATTGAAAATGCTTTATTAGGTGAAAAGTTAACCTACAAAATATTTAAGAAAAAGAAAAAAGTCTTTTTTGCAAAAAGTCTACAGATTCTGGAAGCCTCAGCTAATCGCAGTAAACCAATTTGTGAAAATTATGGTATCTGCGGTGGCTGCTCAATGCAACATTATGACTTTGGAGTGCAATTAGCCTTCAAACAAAAAGCTTTTGAGGAAACACTAGTTCATGTTGGCAAGGTAAAACCTATCAACATAATGTCACCAGTGTCAGGCCCTGGCCAAGCTTATCGACATAAAGCGAGATTAAGAGCAAAATATATTGCAAAAAAAGAGAGGGTGCTGATAGGTTTCAACGAAAAACTATCACATTTTCTTACTGACATGACTTCATGTGAGGTTATCCCAAAAAAAATATCGCATTTGCTGGCCCCCTTGCAATACTGCTTGACCTCACTATCCATCAAAGATCAGATTCCACAAATTGAATATGCCTCCAATCAAGATAGACATTTATTGGTATTAAGAATCCTTGCTCCTTTAAATGATTCGGATATGGCGGTACTAATAGATTTTCAGAACAAATACGATATCGAGTTTTGGACACAAACGAAGGGCACAGAGACGGTAGCGCCATTATTAAAAGATATGGTTCATTATATTGACTATATTAATAAAGAATTTAATTTGGTTTATCGATTTCAACCTACCGGTTTCACTCAAATTAATCCATTTATAAATGAAGTTTTGATAAGAAAAGCCATGCAATTATTGGAGCCTAAAAAGATGGAAACTATTTTTGATTTCTTTTGTGGATTGGGAAATTTTACATTACCTATAGCAACCTTTGGTGCAAAAGTCATTGGTTTTGAAGGCAATAACCACTTAGTCAACGCAGCAAGAGAAAATGCGAAATTAAATAAACAGACAGTTATGTTTGAGCAGAGAGATTTATTTAAAGTATCTAAGGATCACATCGATAAATTTGGTTTAGCGGATAAGTGGCTCATAGACCCACCAAGAGATGGTGCGATGGAATTAATTAAAAGTATTGATAAAAAGAAGCAGCCCAAAAAGATTGTTTACATTTCATGCAATCCAGCATCACTGGCTAGAGATGCAGAAATTTTGATAAAAGAGAAGGGTTATCAATTTTCTAAAGCTGGTGTTCTTAATATGTTTCCGCATACCTCTCACATAGAATCAATCAGCTTATTCGAAAGTTATGATAGCTAGGATAATTTTAATTATATTGGTTATATTAACCAGCTCCTGTAATTATGAAAAAAGTAAAACTTCTATTATTTTTGGGATAGCTCAGAAACCACAGAACTTTGATCCATCAATGTCAGCAGATGCTGCATCAGAAAGAATAAATCATTTACTCTATTCTTATTTATTCCAATATGATGATACCTTTCGGCCCCATTCCAATTTTGTTAGTTGGAAGTACGAAGGTAACTTACGCTATATATTTTTAGTAGAAAAGAACTTACCTTTTTTTAGCAACATGGATCAAATGACTGCCGATGATATTGTTGGCTCAATAAATTTTCTACAAAATTCAAAAACATCCCGATATGCAACAGAGCTAAGTATAATTAAATCAATAAAACTAATCTCAGCGAAAGAGTTTCAATTAACTCTTTATGAAGATGACCCTAATTTTTTAAGTCGGCTTGTAATTCCAATATTTCCTCATAAATTATTGAAAAAAAAACATAATTTTTCAATAGCACCTATTGGTTCTGGCCCATTTATTTTGCTCCCAGAAAAAAATAAAGTTATATTGAAACGTCGTGCAGATAATCAAAATATAGAATTTATTGAAATTAAAGATCCAACCGTAAGAGCGCTTAAACTAATTAAAAATGAGGTGGATATTATTCAAAACGATCTACCCATTGCTACGGTAAATTTTTTAAAAGCACAAGCACACATCGTTACTCAGGAAAAAGTTGGAGCAAATATATCTTATCTTGGTTTTAATTTTAAAAATGAGTATTTAAAAATTACTGAAATTAGACAAGCCATTGAAATGGCAATAGATAAAAAAGCTTTCATAAAATATTTTTTTAATGAAAAAACTCGTAATGCAAATCAATTATTTCCCCCTGAGCATTGGGTGCATGAAAAGATACCTTCATCAGAGTTTAATCCACAGAAAGCAAGAGACATAATACAAAAATATAATGGGGGTAAGCCGATCGAGATAGTGTATAAAACTTCAACGGACCCATTTCGAATGAAGGTTGCAACAATAATTCAAAATCAATTAGCACATATTGGTATTAATTTAATAATAAAATCATTGGATTGGGGTACATATTTTCGCGATATTCAAGCTGGAAATTTTGATATGTACTCACTAACATGGGTAGGTATTAAAAACCCTAATATGTACGAAAAAATATTTTTTTCAGAAAATATACCGCCAATAGGGCTTAATCGAGGCAATTATGAAAATCATCTTTTTGATTCTTTAATAGAGAATGCGCTTTCTTCAAACAACTGGTCATTTGCTATCAGGTTTATTTTTGATGATGTAGCATTTATTCCATTATGGTTTGAAGGGAACGTTGTCTCACATACTGATAAAATTAGATTTTATGATTTACGCATTGATGGTAATTGGAAGGCTCTTGAAAATATTGAGAAACTGTAATGACTAAAACAATATATATATCCGTGCAAAAGCAGGAATTACAATTAAATACTTTGCATAGCCCAGTAAAAATTTTTAGAATTTCAACAGCAAAGTTAGGTACAGGCCAACAAAAAAATAGTAATCAGACGCCACTTGGAGAGCATATTATCCGTGCAAAAATTGGAACAAATGCGGATAAATATACAGTGTTTCATGGCCGTCGCCCGTTAGAATATTTATGGTCTACTGAAGTTGAAAAAAAACAACCTGAAACAGATTGGATCTTAACGAGAATACTTTGGTTATCTGGCATGGAGGTGGGATTTAATCGCTTAGGTAAAGTTGATACAATGCAACGCTATATTTATATTCATGGAACTAATGAAGAAAATTTACTCGGCACCCCCAGCTCCCATGGCTGCATAAGAATGTCTAATGATGATGTAATTCATTTGTATAATGAGGTTGAAGTGGGAACAAAAGTTTTTATAAATGAAAAATAAATTTGTAATCGATTTTATTTATCTCATTTTTCAAATTCTTGGTATTTTTGTCATCAGTTTTATTTTACTTCATTTGGTTCCTGGCGACCCTGTTTTGGTTATGTTGGGTGAATCATCATCAGTTGCAGATAGAGTGGCTTTAAAACAATTGCTTGGTTTAGATCAGCCTTTATATACACAACTACTTCAATCATTATTTGGAATATTTCAGGGAAATTTTGGTACGTCAATTTTTAATCAGCAACCTGTTAAAGTTTTAATCCAAGAGGCAATAAAGAATACTTATATTTTGGCAACATCTTCATTGCTTATAACTTTATCTGTTGGATTAACGGCTGGTTTTATGGCGGCAAAGTATCAAGGAAAATGGCTAGACAAAACTATTACCAACTTAAGTCTTCTCTTTATATCAATTCCACATTTTTTTTTAGGTCCCCTACTCATACTTCTGTTTTCAATATTTTTGGGATGGCTCCCAATTAGTGGCATGCAAGGAATCTACTCAATAATCTTACCTGCTTTAACTTTGGCGTTGGGGTTGCTTGCCGTAACAATAAAAATGACTCGCAATTGCATGGTTGAATTAATGAATTCTGATGTGGTTAGAACTGCTCGAGCCAAGGGATTAAGTGAATGGAAAGTCTTAATTCACCATGTTTTTCGACTTGTATTAATTCCAATTATCACGTTACTTGGCATGCAATTTGGCTCTTTGCTCTCTGGTGCAGTGATTACTGAAACTATTTTTAGTTGGAATGGAATAGGAAAATTACTTGTCGAGTCGATTCAAACACGTGATTACCCTGTAACTCAAAGCTGCATTTTATTAATTGCTACAAGTTATGTTTGCATTAATTTCTTCACTGAGCTTCTTTATCAATGGGTTGATCCACGAGTAAGGTTAAATAAATAATGAATAAAATCGCATTAATCATACTGATGCTTTGGATTTTTTTGGTTATAGCTCGATTTATATTTAATTGGGATGCAAATGAGATGGTTTTTGATGAAATTTTATCATCACCTTATAAACACGCATGGTTAGGCAGGGACGATTATGGCCGTTCTATTTTAACGCGTTTAGTTGATGGTCTGTTAAATTCTCTTGGAATTGTTCTCATTGCAACGTTTTTATCTTCTTTTTTTGGAATTATGATAGGCATTGTTGCTGGTTATTTTGGCGGCAGAGTTGATCAATTCATTTTTTATTTTATTAACCTTTTTATGTCATTCCCTGGAATTTTATTAGCCATTGCATTCGCTGCAATGTTATCTCCAGGAAAACTTAATCTCATCATGGCGCTTTTTATTGGCGGTTGGGTAGCTTATGCTAGATTAGCAAGAAGCCAAACTTTAATTTGTAAAAATAATGATTATGTTAAAGCATCAAGATCAATGGGGAGTGGTGATATTTGGATTTTAAAAAAACATATCCTACCCTCATTGCAAACACCCCTATTAGTTGAAGGCACATACTCTGTTGCTGGACTTATTATTGCAGAAGCAAGCCTTTCTTTTTTAGGATTAGGAATCCAAGCTCCTGAGGCGTCTTGGGGCGCAATGATGCGCGACAGTGTAAGGTTTCTGTTAGTTTCTCCCCATTATGCAATTTTTGTGGGCATAAGTATCATGTCATTAGTTTATTGCATCAATGCTATCGGAGATTTTCTTCATAAATATTGGGATATACAATTAAATCATGACAAACGGTAAAGGTTACAAATATTACGATTTAGTAATGGCAGCATTTGTTACGGTGTTGATCACAGCAAATATTATAGGGCCTGCAAAAATTTCTCAAATTGATTTGCCTTTAATTGGAACATTAACTTTTGGAGCAGGAGTTTTGTTTTTTCCCATTTCATATATTTTTGGCGATATTTTAACCGAAGTTTATGGCTATGCGGCTTCAAGAAGAGTTATTTGGGCAGGCTTTGCTGGATTAGCTTTTGCTTCATTTATGGCTTGGGTAATTGTGACTTTGCCACCAGCCCCATTTTGGCAAAATCAAGAGGTTTATGAAATAGCTTTTGGATCTGCATGGAGAGTAGCTTTAGCTGGGTTAATTGCTTTTTGGGCAGGTGAATTTACTAATTCATTTATCATGTCAAAAATGAAAATTTGGACTCAAGGTAGATTTTTATGGACAAGAACGATGGGCTCTACTATTGCGGGAGAGGGTGTTGATTCACTTTTGTTCTATCCATTAGCTTTTTATAACTCGGGTATTATTCCTAATGAGAAATTACCATTAGTTATTCTCGCTCAGTTTATTGCAAAAACGAGTATTGAATTTATATTTACTCCAATTACTTACAAAGTTGTGAAATTTCTAAAAGCAAAAGAAAACATTGATCATTATGATTATCAAACCAATTTTAATCCTTTTCGAATTCGGCAGGATTAGAGTATGAGTTTTTTAATAGTTGACATAGAAGCATCGCAATTAACTTCCTCTGATATAAGGCGAATTAAACATCCTAGCGTTGCAGGTATTATTCTTTTTTCAAGGAATTATAAAAATAAAAATCAGTTAGTAAAATTAATAAAAGATATCAGGAGTGTTAAAGAAAATATCCTTATAACTGTAGATTACGAAGGTGGCAGAGTACAAAGATTTAAGGATCAATTTACATTGATTCCTGCGATGAGGCAGCTAGGTTTTGCCTATGAAAAAAATAAAGATCAGACCTTGTTACTAACAAAAAAAATTGGTTGGCTTATTTCGAAAGAACTAGGTGAAATTGACATCGATTTTAGTTTTACACCAGTGCTTGATATTGATTATGCCTCCAGCTCAATCATTGGTGATCGTTCTTTTCATTATCAAGGTGCAATAATAAGTGAATTAGCAAAAGCGTTAATTGATGGGCTTTCTATGGGAGGCATGCAAGCCATTGGTAAACATTTTCCCGGACATGGATACATTAAAGAAGATACACACCTTGAGACTGCAATTGATTCGAGATCTTATGAAGAGATAAAAAAGCATGACATTAAAGTCTTTATGAAAACCTTAGATACTAATATGAGTGGCATAATGACTTCCCATGTTATCTATGAAAAATGTGACAAATACCCATCCACCTTTTCAAATTTCTGGATAAATAAAATATTAAAACAATCATTAGGCTTTAAAGGCCTTATTTTTACCGATGATTTAAGTATGAGCGCCGCCGCCAATTTTTTTCCTTCAATTACAGAGCGTTTAAATAAAGCCTTTTCTGCAGGTATTGATATTGCACTTATATGCAACGCATTTGATAGGGTTGATGAGGCGTTGATGAATGAAAACTGGGATTATTGTGAGAGCACAAGTATTAAAATTAAAAATATGCGCTTGGATAAGAAAAAAAATGATAACTGCTCTTTCTTGGGGCAAAGCTTAAATTCAATTCAAGAAGAGGTCAATTTTTTTACAAAAAATAACAAATAAACAAAAAAAACTTGAAACTTTGTTGTCATACCCTTATTCTAATGCGTGTAATTATAATCATTTAAAGGAAATTTATAGTAATGGAAAATAACTTTAATGTTGCAGCACAGTCTGCATCTTCGGTTACAACAAATAAAGTTTTAAGAAATACTTATGCCTTATTGGGTGTATCTTTATTTCCCACAGTAATTGGTGCGCTCCTGGGAATGAATATGAGTTTTGCTATGGCGCAAACAAGTCCAATGATGTTTATGCTCCTGACTCTAGCTGGAATTTTCGGAATGTTTTTTTTGATTCAAAGAAATCGAAATAGTAGTCTTGGTGTAGTTTTCTTATTGGTACTCACTTTTCTTCTTGGCGTGCTTTTGGGACCCATTCTTCAGTATGCTTTTAGTATGAGCAATGGTGGTCAAATAGTAAGTTTAGCTGCTGGCGGAACAGGTGCAATTTTCTTAACTTTGGCTGGTATAGCGCAAACAACTAAAAGAGACTTCTCTTTTATGGGTAAGTTTTTAATGATTGGCTTAATCTTGCTTATCCTCGCATCAATTGTAAATATTTTCTTTCAAGTTCCTGCAGCGTCGTTAGCTATCTCTGCTATTGCGGTGATGATATTCTCAGGCTTTATTCTTTATGATGTCAATCGAATTGTCAGAGGAGGGGAAACAAATTACATTATGGCAACACTTGCACTGTATATGAACATCTATAATTTATTTGTTAATTTATTGCATCTCTTAATTGCCTTGATGGGAAATCGTGATTAATTTTTAATTAAGTACTTTTGTAAACCGCAAACTATGTTTGCGGTTTTTTTTGTCTTTTATTTTTAAAAAACTCTTTCAACAAGGCGCTTGTCTCATTAGCAAGAATTCCGCCAACAATTTCACAATGGTGGTTAATGGCTTTATCTTGAGTTAAATCTAAATAGCCACCACATGCACCGGTTTTTTGATCAATTGCTGAATAAAAAAGCTTTTCAATTCTTGCATGAAAAATTGCTCCTAGGCACATAATACATGGCTCTAATGTCACATACATTTGACAATTATTGAGTCGATAATTAGCTAGCAATTTACTTGCATCTCGTAATGCATTAATTTCAGCATGGGCAGTAGGGTCACTTCTGGAGATATTGAGATTATATCCTTTGCCGATAACTTTGTTATTACAAACAATAATTGCTCCAACAGGAACTTCATTGGATGCAAGTGATTGTTTAGCCATTTCTATAGCTAATGACATAAAATATTCGTGATCAATATTTGAATTCATTCTTATTTAAGTATTGTACATAAGTAATATTTTATGCCTTTAAAATTATCTAAAAAAAATGAATTATAATGATCATCATTGTCTCTACTAAAACATATGTGGGTTTTGTTATGAAAGTTTTTTTTACTATTTTCTTATTAGCTTTTGTTTTGAGTTTTCATCTTAAAGCAGATGAAGTTTATAAAATTGATAGTGAACATAGTTTCGCTAATTGGAAAATCAGACATATAGTGTCGAAAACCTCTGGCACAATTCCTGATATACAGGGTGAAATTGTAATTAATAAAAATGATTTACAACAATCAAAGATCAATGCAACATTAAATTTATTAAGTATAGATAGTAGCCACCCTAAAAGAGATGCCCATATCCAGGAAGAAAAATTTCTCGATACAGCAAGTTTTGCTTTAATCCGATTCGAAAGTACTAAAGTTGTGAGTGCAGATAATAAGACGGGTACCATTTTTGGAACTCTTTCGATGCATGGAGTCAGCAAGGAGATTAATTTTCCTTTTGAAATTTTGGGTTTTGGGGAGGATCCATGGGGCGGTTATCGAATCGGTGTTGAGGGTAAAACAAAGATTAAAGCTTCTGATTATGGTTACACTTGGGGATTAAAAGAGAATGCTTCACTTGGGGATGACATTGAAATTAACTTATTAATTGAAGGTATTTTACAAAAATGAAAAAAGAAACACCCCTTGAATCTCCTATAGATGATTTGATTGCCTCACGATGGAGCCCTCGTGCCTTTAACCCTAATTTTTTTATGAATAAAAAAATAATAAATTCCCTTTTTGAAGCTGCTCGGTGGGCCCCTTCATGCTATGGTGATCAGCCTTGGAAATTTATAGCTTTTGATAAGAGTGATGCAACTGCTTGGTCAAGAGCTCTAAATTGCTTATCTATTGGAAATCAAAATTGGGCTATGGATGCTTCTCTGTTAGTTGTTGCGTGTGCTAATAAAAATTTTAATCATAACGGTTCACCAAATCGTTTTGGGCAGTACGACACTGGTGCTGCCGCAGAAAATCTTTGCTTACAGGCAACAAGTATGGGCTTAAGTGCTCATCAGATGGGTGGCTTTGATTCAGAAAAAATAAGAAATTTAGCCAAAGTACCTGCAGATTTTGATATTATGGCGTGCATTGCTGTTGGCGAAGCATTGCAACAGACTGAATTAAGTGATGAACAAAAAGAAAAAGAACTTGCTCCAAGGAAAAGAAGACCTCTTAATGAAATTTACTCAATTAATGAATGGAAAAAATAAAGGATTGTAATGGCTAATTTAGTAACACTCACAAAAGATAATTTTAAGAAAACAATTGAAGAGAACAATTTTGTTATTGTAGATTTTTGGGCGCCATGGTGTGAACCCTGTGTCAATTTCACTCCTGTTTTTGAAGCAGCTGCAAAAAAAAATAAAGATATTGTTTTTGGTATGGTGGATATTGAAAAAGATCCTGAAATTGGAGAATATTTTCAGATCGATAAAATACCTGGTTTACTTGTAGTGAGAGAAAAAGCAGGAATTCATGCGCAAATTGGAGAAATTGGCGCACCAGCACTTGATGAAATTATTAAATGGGCACGTGACTATGATTTGAGCACAGTCCATGACTATTATAAACGCGAAGATAATAATCAGTTAAATTAGGAAGTTTTTTTTAGATAGAGCATGGGGTCGATAGATTGACCCCCTTTGCGAACTTCAAATATTAGTTTCACCTCATTTTCAATAGAATTTCCCATTGTGGCTATTGCTTCAGCAGCCTCTACTGATTGACCCTCACTAACAAGTATTTCCTGAGCATTACCGTAGACAGTGATTAAGTTATCGTCATGTTTAATAATAATGAGCTTGCCATAACCTTTCAGGTCTTCACCAGCATAAATTACTTTTCCCCTTGAAACAGTTCTTATCTCTTGACCAATCTCACCAAGTATTTCAATACCTTTTTTTCCATTATTTGGATCAAATTTTGCTCCAACTTTTCCGTTAGTTGGCCAAGTCCAAGTTTTAGATAATTTTTCTTTTTGAGCGACAAACCTCTCAGCCTCTTTCAAATTTTTTTTGTTGTAGACTTCACGGATTACTTTTGGCTCATTAATTTCAGTCGGCGTACCGTATCCTTGGAATTCTTCCACAGTTTCAATCGTATTTAAATCAGCTTCCTCTCCAAGTGGAATAGTTTCAACTTTATCTTCCTGAGCAGGGGGTTCAATTTTTACCGGATCTTGCTGCCTAAGTAAATCAAGCCTTATCTCATCTCCTTTTTTTACTTTATAGGGTGTTTTAAGGCCGTTAGCATTAGCAACATCTTTATAATTAAAACCACATTTAAGGCTTATACTAAAAAGCGTCTCATTTTCTTTAACTATATACACATCGGGGCATTGAGTTTTGGGTTTAACATCAGGCCTTTCATCTTCTTTTTTTTCATAATCAATTTTTCCTTCCACAGGGGCAGGGGATTTCGATGCACAGCCTGCAATAATGAGAATTGAAAAAAATGATATAAAAAAATTTAAAAACTTAGCATTCATTCTATTTAATCCATTCAGATAACATTGAAATTTCTTTGTGCTGAGTAAGATCAGCTTGAATAGGTGATATTGAAACACAATTCTCTTTCATAGCAAAAAAATCAGTCCCTGGGCCACCATCATTTGGTTCTCCAGCAGCTCCTACCCAATATAATTTTTCACCATTAGGGCTATTTGATTGAATTACTGGTTCTGCTTGATGCCTCTTCCCAAGCCTTGTCACGCTTATCCCTTGAATTTCTTTATAAGGTAAATCAGGTACATTTACATTTAATAAGGTTGGCTTTGAGAAGGGGTTTATTTCATATTTTTTTATTAAATCAAGTGTTACTTGAGCCGCTGTTTCAAAATATTTAGGTTCTTTTGCGCCCATTGAAATTGCAAAAGAAGGAATGTCATAAAGATAGCCCTCCATTGCAGCAGCAACAGTACCTGAGTAAATTGTGTCATCACCCATATTGGGCCCATCATTTATTCCAGAAATTACCATATCAGGTTTTTCAGTAATAAGGCCTGTTAGCGCGATATGGACACAATCTGTAGGAGTTCCATCTAGAGCATAGGTAAAGGAATTAATTTTATTAACCATTAATGGTTTATCTAACGTTAATGAACTGCTGGAACCACTCCTATTTCTATCGGGAGCAACAATTATGACGCTAGCAATTTTTTTTAAATACTCTACTAAACACAATAAGCCTGGGGCATCATAACCATCATCATTTGATACTAATATTTTCATTTATATTTTATTTTCCAAAAAAAATGGCCTATGCTTGCTAGAAAAACAACACACAGGAAAGTTTCACCGAAAGCGAACCATTGCGAAATTTCTTTTTCACTGTAAGACCTTACAACTCCCTCGATAAAAAATAACATAATTAACATTCCTGACCACTTATAGGTATAAATATTTTTTTGAATAATACCCCTTAGAGGAAAGAGTAAAATAACTGACTTCAGAATTAACCATGACCCATCATCTTGTAGGGGATTAAAAAAAGCTTCCCATATAAAATTTAGAAAAATTAAAGCAATAAGACTAGATAAAGCAAATAAATTAAGCACTATTTTTTATAGTATGAGCAAGTTTTGCTATTCGTTTACCCTGAGCGATGCAAATTTTTCTTTCTTCGTCACTTAATTGCACGCCTCCTTTTTCAATGCTGACATGACTTGCACCATAGGGTGTTCCACCACTTGAAGTTGTTGATAACTCAGGAATTGAGTAAGGCACGCCCATGATAATCATACCAAGATGCAATAAAGGTATTTGCATGGTTAGTAGGGTTGCTTCATTTCCACCATGCAATGATCCTGTTGAAGTAAAAACAGTTGCTGGTTTATTTTCAAGCGCACCCTTAAACCATAAAGAAGAAGTAGATTCAATGAAATATTTTAGGGGAGCCGCCATATTGCCAAAACGTGTTGGGCTGCCAAGCGCCAAACCATCAGCAGCAATCAAATCATCTAGTGTTGCATAGATAGAGCCAGTATCCGGAATTGAGGATTTTTTTTCTTCTACGTTAGCATAAACATCAGGCACAGTTCGAATTTTTGCCTCAACTCCGTTGATTGAATTAATACCCAGTGCTATCGCCTGTGCCATTGCTTTTACCGCACCCTCTTTAGAGTAATATAGGACCAATATTGTTGTCATTAGATTTTTTTTGCGAGCTTTGTTGCTATTCCGGTGTAATTAAATGGAGAAAGATTAAGGAGTATTTTCTTATCCGATTCTGGAATTGCGAGCTTAGCTATAAAATTTTGTAAAGATTCTTTGGTAATATTTTTATTTCCCCTAGTCAAATTCTTAAGTTTTTCATAAGGATTTTTGATTCCATGTTTTCTCATAATGGTTTGAATAGGCTCCGCGAGCACTTCCCATGAATTATTTAAATCTTCATTTATTTTTTTTATGTTGACTTCAAGCTTTAATAAACCTTTTTGGCAAGCTTGATATGCAACATAGCTGTAACCAAATGCAATTCCAATATTTCTAAGTACAGTTGAGTCGGTTAAATCACGTTGATATCTTGAGACAGGTAATTTTTCAGATAAATGCCTAAATAAGGCGTTAGCTAGACCGAGATTTCCTTCTGAATTTTCAAAATCAATTGGATTAACTTTGTGTGGCATTGTCGAAGAACCCACCTCATTTTTTTTAAGTTTTTGGTTAAAGTACCCCATTGAAATATAACCCCAAATATCGCGGTTAAAATCAATTAATATAGTATTTATTAAAGCCAAAGAATTAAAAATTTCAGCAAGAAAATCATGAGGCTCTATTTGCGTCGTGTAAGGATTAAATTGTAAACCTAATTTTTCAATAAACTCTTTTGAAAATTTATTCCAGTCTTTCTGAGGGAAACTAATTTGATGTGCATTAAAGTTACCAACAGCACCATTAATCTTACCAAGAATAGGTTGTTTTTTTAACTGAGTTAATTGGCGTCTGAGTCGATAGGCAATATTAGCTAATTCTTTTCCGAGTGTTGTTGGGGATGCTGTTTGCCCATGAGTCCTAGCAAGCATTGAAATGTTTGAATATTTTTTGGATAATTTTCGAATTTCTTCATAAAGAGATTCAATCATGGGAATTATTTCTTCATTTAAACCATCTTTGATCATCAATGCATAAGAAAGATTATTAATATCTTCAGATGTACAAGCAAAGTGAATAAACTCTGAAACATTTGAAATTTCTACATTTCTTTTAAAATGTTTTTTTAGCCAGTATTCAATCGCTTTAACATCATGATTTGTTGTTTGCTCAATTAATTTAACAGCCTTGGCATCTTTTAAGTTAAATTTAGCGATACACTCATTCAGAGCCTGGATTGAATTCTTACTAAAACGAGGTATTTCTTTTATATCTTTATCAGCAGACAGATGTATGAGCCAATTAATTTCTATTAACACCCTTTTTTTTATTAGGCCATATTCACTAAAAATAGGCCTTAAATTATTGACACGATTGGCATATCGACCATCAAGCGGTGAAAGGGCATTTAAAGCATCTGTCATAAGTTTCTTTCTCTAAAAACAGCTCTATTTTACCTGAAAAATAAGGGCAATGACGATACAGCGCAGTAAGTAACAAAATCTTTCTTTGGGAAATTGTTTTTTTTAATTTAAAATATGGCTCTCATCAATATTTATGGCGAAAATAAATCAATGTTAAAAGAATATTTATCTCATAAGATAGAGCGAGAAAAACAAAATCTACCCCCGCTTTCTTTGAATCCAGAACAAACAGTTGAATTGGTAAAATTAATTAAAGAAAACACAAAAGACCATAATTTTTTAATTGATCTTTTAATTCATCGAGTTCCTGCCGGAGTAGACCAAGCAGCTTTTGTAAAAGCAGCTTTTTTAACTGACATTGCTAATGAGAAGATACAAGTAAAAAATATCAGCCCAAAGAAATCTATTGATCTCCTTGGCACTATGCTGGGAGGCTACAATGTTCAGTCTCTTGTAAAGTTACTAGAAACAAAATTTGCTGAACAAGCTTTTTTAGCCTTATCAAAGATAACTCTTATTTTTGATAGTTTCTACGATGTTGAAACATTACATCAAGCAGGAAATGAGTTTGCAACAAAACTGATGCAATCATGGGCAGAAGCTGAGTGGTTTAATGCCAAAAATAATGTTCCTAATATAATTGAGGGAGTTGTATTCAAAGTTGATGGTGAGACAAACACCGATGATTTATCTCCAGCACAAGAGGCTTTTTGTCGAGCTGATATTCCATTACACGCACAATCCATGCTAAAAACAAAAATACCTAATGCATTAGAAATTATTTCAACATTAAAAGAAAAAGGCTTACCTATTATTTATGTTGGTGATGTTGTGGGAACTGGCTCATCAAGAAAGTCGGCATTGAATTCATTGCAATGGCATATGGGCAACCCTATACCTTTCATTCCAAATAAAAACTCGGGGGGTATTATTTTGGGAGGTAAAATTGCACCTATTTTCTTTAATACTGCTGAAGACTCTGGTGCGCTGCCTATAGAATGTGATGTCACAAAAATGAATACAGGTGATGTGCTGGCCATTAATACAAAAAATCTAAATATTCATATTAACGGTAAGTGCCTCACTTCATTTTTATTGCGACCAGCAACTCTATTTGACGAGCTTCGAGCTGGAGGAAGAATTCCATTAATTATTGGTAAAGATTTAACCAGCAAAGCTAGAAAGTCACTTAATTTAGAACCGTCAAAACAATTCATATTTGTAGATAATAATATAGGCAGCAAAAAAGGTTTTACATTGGCACAAAAAATGGTTGGACTTGCTTGTGGGGTAGAGGGTATTCGCCCTGGTGTTTATTGCGAGCCAAAAATTACAACAGTTGGATCACAGGATACGACTGGTGCCATGACAAGAGATGAATTGAAAGAACTTGCATGTTTAGGCTTCAGCGCTGATCTAGTAATGCAAAGCTTTTGTCATACAGCAGCCTACCCAAAACCTACAGATTTAGATTTACAGCATACTTTACCTGACTTTATGAGCAGTCGCGGCGGTGTGAGTTTAAAAGCGGGTGATGGAGTAATTCATTCATGGCTAAATAGGATGATTCTTCCTGATACGGTTGGAACCGGTGGAGATTCCCATACTCGATTCCCAATTGGTATTTCATTTCCAGCAGGCTCAGGTCTAGTCGCTTTTGCAGCTGCACTTGGTGTAATGCCGCTCGATATGCCTGAATCTGTTCTAGTTAAATTTAAAGGCAAAATGCAGCCAGGTATTACTCTAAGAGATTTGGTTAATGCTATTCCTTATTTTGCATTAAAAAATGAAGTGCTGACTTTAGGAAAACAAGGTAAAAAAAATATCTTTAATGGAAAAATTCTTGAAATTGAAGGTTTACCTGATCTCAAAGTAGAGCAAGCATTTGAATTATCAGATGCCTCAGCAGAGCGTTCTGCGAATGGTTGTACCATAAAATTAAATAAAGAACCTATTATTGAATACCTTGAATCGAATATTTCATTACTGCAAAATATGATTGAAAAAGGTTATCAAGACGTCCGTACCTTAGAGAGACGCATTAGTGAAATGCAAACTTGGCTTAAAAATCCAGTGTTATTAGAAGCCGATAATGATGCAGAGTATGCATATATTTTAGAAATAAATTTGGAAGAAATTACGGAACCCTTAATTGCTTGTCCTAATGATCCCGATAACATTAAAACTCTATCGGAGATTGCAAAAGAAAAAATTGATGAGGTTTTTATTGGTAGCTGTATGACGAATATTGGACATTATCGTGCTGCAGCAAAAGTGCTTGAAGGCTTTGAAAAAATTCATACGCGCCTCTGGATTGCTCCTCCCACTCGCATGGATCAGGACCAATTAAAGAAAGAGGGAATGTACAAAGTTTTTGAGAAAATTGGCGCCAGGACAGAAATTCCAGGATGCAGTTTATGTATGGGTAATCAAGCACGCGTTGCTGATAATGCATTGGTATTTTCAACCAGTACAAGAAATTTTGATAATCGTTTAGGTAAAGGTGCGCAAGTTTATCTCGGCTCTGCAGAATTGGCAGCGTTTTCTGCATTGCTAGGTTACATTCCTACAAAACAAGAATATTTAGAATTAATGGCTGAAAAAATAAATCATAATTCAGAAGAAATTTATCAGTATTTAAATTTTAATGATATGGATGACTATCAAAGTAAAAGAGTAATTGAAATTAATCCAGTAGATTAACTTCGATGAAGTTTGATCAAAATTGTAAAAAATGTCATCGTCTGAATCAATTTTTAATTCAAACCAAAAAAAACTATCCTGATTATTATTGTAAACCTGTCCCAAGTTTTGGCGATCAAAGTGCGCATTTATTAATTGTTGGATTAGCGCCTGGTATGCATGGAGCAAATAAAACTGGGCGTCCTTTTACTGGAGATTATGCAGGTTTATTATTGTATGAAACTCTTTATGAGTTTGGTTTTTCTAGTGCTGCAGCATCATTAAATAATGACCAGTTAGAATTGTATGATTGCAGGATCACAAATGCTGTGAAGTGTTTACCGCCACAAAATAAACCTCTTCCTTTGGAAATAAAAAATTGCAATTCTTTTTTGAATTGTGAAATTATCAATCTCCCAAAAAAATCTATTATATTAGCCCTTGGCACAATTGCACATATTGCTGTGCTTAATGCGCTTGGATTAAAAAAAACTAATTATGGATTTGCACATGGGAGTCGACATGAATTGATAAATGGATTAATTTTATATGATAGTTATCATTGTAGTCGTTATAACACGCAGACTAAACGATTAACTAAGAGTATGTTTCAAAATATTTTTAAATTAATCTTACAAGAAAGAGGAGAAAGAAATGCCATATATTAATGTTAAATTAGCAGGCACTCTAAATCGTAGTCAAAAAGAAGAGATTGCTAAAGAGATCACAGAAGTGATGCAAAGAGTTGCAGGAAAACCACCTTCATATACTTATATTGTTTTTGACGAAGTAAAAGGCGAAGACTGGGGTATTGGGGGCAGCTTATTAGGTTAATTTGTGCAACAACTTAAAGATTTAGCGAAAACTTTTCCAACCCTCCCTGGAGTTTATCGAATGATAAACTCTAAGGGCGATGTTATTTATGTCGGTAAAGCTAAAAATTTAAAAAACCGAGTAAGATCATATTTTGTAAAAAATCAAAGTAGCCCACGTACAAAGTTGATGGTGGGTAACATTAATTCAATTGAATTTACCGTTACCAATACTGAGGCTGAGGCATTAATTTTAGAAAATAATCTAATAAAAAAATTTATGCCTCGTTATAACGTTATTTTTAGGGATGACAAATCGTATCCTTATTTAGCAATTACCGATGATAAGTTTCCACGAATACGCTTTCATCGCGGTGCTCAGAAAAAAAATACTCTCTACTTTGGGCCTTTTCCTAATGCAACCGCGGTTAGAGAGAGTATTAAATTACTCCAAAAAGTTTTTATGCTTCGAACTTGCGAAAATACTATTTTTAAAAATCGTTCGCGACCTTGCTTAGAGCACCAAATTAAAAGATGTACAGCCCCATGTGTTAATTTAATTAGCCAATCGGATTATTTGCATGATACAAAACAAGCAGCTTTATTTTTAAACGGCAAAGGAAATGAAGTGATTAAAAATTTAACCACTAAAATGAATGAGCATTCAGATTCATTTAATTTTGAAAGAGCTGCCGTTTATCGTGACAGAATTCAAAGTTTGCGTCAGGTAAGATTACAACAATCGGTAAGTGATTTTAGTGAAAAAGATGCAGATATTATTGCGTCGTATCATGCTTACGGTAAAGTTTGTGTAAATGTTGTCATGATTCGTGGTGGCCGACATTTGGGTGATAAGAGTTATTTTCCTAAATTTCAACAAGAGCAAGATGATGTAAATGTAATTGAGGTCTTTATTGTCCAATTTTATGATCAAATTAAACCGCCCCCTTCAATCGTTATTGATAAAAAAATAAATAAATCACTGATCCAAGATTTTTTTGTGATAAAAAATTATTCAAAAATAAAAATTATTTCAAAACTTGTTGGGGATAAAAAAAATTGGCATTTGATGGCACAAAAAAATGCCAAAGTAGCTCTTATGCAAGAGAATGATAAACATTCAGCTCAAGAAGAAAAGCTTTTTAAATTAAGAGGGTTATTAAAATTACCTGATTATGTTAAAAGAATAGAATGTTTTGATATAAGTCACACTATGGGTGCACAGACTGTTGCATCATGTGTGGTTTATGACAATTTCAATATGCAACCTAAGGAGTATAGAAAATTCAATATCAAGCATGATAATCCAGGTGATGATTATGGTGCCATGCGTGAGGTAATTGATCGCCGTTTAAAAAGAATAATTTCTGAAGAAAGTAAAAAACCTGATTTAGTTTTAATTGATGGGGGTTTGGGCCAAGTAAATGTTGCTAAAAAAATTATGGTTGAACTAGATGTTCCTAATATTTTTTTGGTTGGAGTTTCAAAAGGCCCATCACGTAAAGTTGGCCAAGAAAAATTGATTTTATCTGATGGTAATATTGTGCAAGAAACAGACCCAACCCATATTGGATTTCATCTATTACAAAAAATACGTGATGAAGCACATCGTTTTGCAATAACAGGACATCGAGCAAAAAGAGCCAAAGCTGGATTAGCATCAAGTCTTGAAAATATTGAGGGTATTGGTGCAAAAAAAAGAAAAAATTTATTGGTTTATTTTGGTGGTCTTGATGGGGTTAAAAATGCGCCTACTGAAGAGTTAGTTTTAGTTGAAGGTATAAATAATCAACTTGCAGAAAAAATATATGACTTTTTCCATTAAAATGATCATCTATGGCAACTTACAATATACCTAATCTAATATCATTTTTTAGAATCCTTCTGGTACCTTGCCTAGTTGCGATCTATTTTTTACCAAATTCATATTTATCACTCTACGAAAAAGATTTTATAGCTACGGCAATTTTTATTCTTGCAGCATTGTCAGATTGGCTCGATGGTTATTTAGCACGCCGCCTAAATCAGACTTCAAAATTCGGTGCTTTTATTGACCCAGTAGCCGATAAGTTTATTGTTATAACTGCTTTAATATTATTAGTTGAATTAGATCGAATTAGCGCTCTGATTGGAATAATTATAATAGGACGAGAATTTGTGGTAAGTTCACTTCGTGAATGGATGGCAACTATTGGAAAGTCAAGTGGTGTAGCGGTTGCTTTTATTGGCAAATTAAAAACCGTTTTTCAAATGATTGCAATTCCATGTTTACTGTTTGCACATAATATTAGTTTTATACCAATATACATAATTGGCTCATGGCTTATAAACATAGCAGCCATACTTACAATTGTTTCTATGATATTTTATTTGAATAAGGCTATTCAATCTTTAAAAGATGAAAAACAATGAAAATTGTATGATTGACACATAGCCAAAAAACGCTAAAATACTGCCTTCGCAATGCGGGAATAGCTCAGCTGGTAGAGCGATACCTTGCCAAGGTATAGGTCGCGAGTTCGAACCTCGTTTCCCGCTCCAAATTTAAAAAAAGGGGGAGTCGATTTACTCCCCCTTTTTAGTTTAAGAAGTTGGCGCGTTAGCAAAGTGGTTATGCAGCGGCCTGCAAAGCCGTAGACGCCGGTTCGATTCCGGCACGCGCCTCCATTTTTTCATCACTATGAATTTAGTGATGATAAAATAGAGTTATGCCCGGGTGGTGAAATTGGTAGACACAAGAGACTTAAAATCTCTCGACTTTTAACGGTCGTGCCGGTTCGATTCCGGCCCCGGGCACCATGTATTTATATCCCAAACTAATAAAGAGTAAATGAAAAATTTTTTATATATTTTTATTTTATCAACATCACCAGGTTGGACGAATGAGATCAATGACTTCCATATAAAATTATTATTTCAAGGTTCAGATAGCTATTCCTTATCAATTGAGGGAAAATCCTCATCTAGTAAAAAAGACTTGAAATTGTTATTTACAAATAAAGTTAAAGAAGTTTGTGGAACACGCTTTGAATTATTAAATGTTACATTTGATCGTATAATTAAAGATGAGAATGAAAGAGAAATAATTCAAGGAAGCTTTAAATGCTTCGTAAAAAGCCAAATGTAGGAAGAAATTTTGCTAAGTATATTTAAGAATAGTTACTATATTATCAATCTTAATTTAGTAGGCACTAAGATTCTTAATCTTCAAGTTTCAAAATACCATCAATAGAGCAATACTAAACAAAACATTATTCCCACCTACAAATCATATAGTTTTGCGTATAATTTAATTATGCAAGAAAATGACATTAATGAAGTTAAAAATATTCTTAAGGAAATTCACAAAACACTTAAATTAGTTTTTGTTCTAATAGCCGCATTCGCTCTTCTTTATTTTGCTTTATTAATTATATATATCTAATTTGAACACCATTCATCTTGCAATTGACGAACCTATAAACTCTACCCTCTTAGAGCAATTTTTACATAAGTCAAATATCGAAAAAAAAATTTCTACATTTGAAGAAATAATAGCTAAAAATCTTTTAAATATAGAAACTAATGATTTACCTATTGCTTCAATTTTGGCTTTTGAAAAATTAAATCCAGATAAAAGTTTTTTCTTTAAAGCCTCACCTTGCTTTTTTTCTTTACAGAGAGATTTTTATCGTTTTGAAAAAAATTTTGATAATCAACTAGATTCAAATACTTTATTGGACTTATGCAATTTATTGAATAAAAATTTTTCGAGCGATTCAATTAATTTCATAATAAAAGATAAATTTATTTTACTAAAGGCAAACTCTCATACAGCTGTAGGAAGTTTTTTTCCAGAACAATTAAATTCAATTCCTGACAAAAATTTTTTACCGTATGGTAAAGACGCTATGTTTTGGCATCGATTAATTAACGAAATACAAATGTGTCTTTACAACGCTGATATTAATCGCATAAGACAGCAACAAAAATTATTTCCAATTAATACTATCTGGTTTTCTGGCGGGGGCCAATTTCCTGAGAATATTAAAATTCATTCAAATAAAAAAATATTATCAAATTCTTATTTAATAAATCAGATGTACCTTATAGATTCTTCACTTAAGTTAATTTTTTTTGATAACAATCATTCAGATGAAAGCATCATGAATGCTGATATTTACTTTGACTTAAGAACGAATAAAGTCGATCAAAAAATATTAATTACTTTTATTGAAAAATTTATTTCAAGAAAAAAAATTAAAAACTTACAGCTAAAAATAATTTTAGGTGATTATCTATTGATTGCAAAACCTGACTGGTTTTCATTTTTAAAAATTAAGCGGCACAAGAGGATATTTGATGAGTTCGTTGGTAACAACTAAATTAAGAAAAAAAAATATTATTCTTGAAAAACAATTAATTGAATTTGATATTCATAAAACTCTCGCATCAATTCTTAGCGCAAGAGCTATTGATTCGAGCAATGATATTGATTATAAGTTGGAAAAATTAATTCCATACTGTGAGTTAAGTTTTGCAGAATCGGCCGCGAATTTTATTTTGGATATGATTTTGGCAAAAAAAAATATACTCATTATTGGTGATTATGATGCTGATGGCGCCACCGCATCTGCTTGTGCAATTAAAGGCTTAGAAAAATTTGGAGCAAATGTTGATTTTCTTGTGCCTAATCGTTTTGAGGATGGTTATGGTTTATCCGTATCAATTGTAGAAAAAGCGCTAGAAAAAAAACCAGATTTAATTATTACAGTTGATAATGGGATTGCAAGTATAGAAGGTGTTGAAAAAGCAAAAGCTCATGGAGTCGATGTCGTTATTACAGATCATCATTTACCAGGCGATGCTTTACCCAATGCGAATTTTATTATTAATCCAAACCAAAAATCTTGTAATTTTCCAAGCAAAAATTTATGCGGAGTGGGAGTAATTTTTTATCTTCTTATTGCTATTAAATCTCAGGCAAAAAAAAGAAAACTGTTAAATAAAAATCAAGAGCCAAGATTATCTGATTTACTTGATATAGTTTGCCTAGGAACAATCGCTGACCTAGTAAAGCTAGATTTTAATAATCGCTTATTAGTTCAGTTTGGTATGCATATTATTCGTTCAGGTGAGGGAAATTTTGGAATAAGAGCAATTTCGCAACTCAGCAACCGTCGCCTTCAAAATCTGAAAACTTCAGACCTATCATTTGTGATTGCACCTAAATTAAATGCCGCAGGAAGACTTGATGATATGAGCTTGGGTATTAAATGTTTACTTGCAAAAACTTTTGATGAAGCGCTGCATCATGCCAGACGCTTATTAAGTTTAAATACCGAAAGACGCCAAATTGAAAATGAAATGAAAGATAGTGCATTATCAAAGGATATTCTAGGGTCACTAGAAAATAAAAAAGCAATAGCTTTGTATGACGCAAGCTGGCATCAAGGAATTATAGGTATTCTTGCCTCTAGGATAAAAGAGAAATTTTATCGTCCTACAATTATTTTTGCGAAAGATGAAGAAGGGCGTTTAAAAGGTTCTGGACGATCTATAAGCAATTTTCATTTAAGAGATGCAATTGATTTAATTTCAAAAAAAAATCCAAATTTAATTATGAGTTTTGGTGGCCATGCAATGGCAGCTGGCTTAACTATTTTAGAGAATGATTTTTCTTTATTTGAAACTGAATTTGAAAGTGTTGCAAGTGATTTACTTAACGCCAATGATTTAAGTATTGAGTTTGAAATTGACCATTCAATTCTTGATGATATTAATATTGATGGCATTAACTTAATTAATGGTGAAATTTGGGGGCAAGGTTTTCCAGCACCAATTTTTAAAGATTCTTTCCAAGTCCTCGATCAAAAAATCATTGGTGGCAAACATGTTAAATGTACATTGAAATATAAAGAAAAAAAATTCTCTGCAATCTATTTTAATCATGAACAATCACTAGCTGATAAAATAGAGACTATTTATGAGATTGATATCAATCGCTATAGTGGTAAAGAAGAAATCCAATTAATTTTAAGACAAATAATCAATGAATAAAGTTAGCAAAAAAGTAGTTGTAGGTAATTTAAAAATGAATGGCTCATTAGATTTTAATGAAAAGCATTTCAATCAAATAAAAATTGCATTAAAGGATGTAAATACAATTGATATTGGAATTTGTGTTTCTTACCCCTATTTATTTCAAGCCCAAATGATCTTTCAAGATAGTAATATTTCTTGGGGCAGCCAAAATGTTGCGAAGGATGAAAAAGGACCATTCACTGGGGAGGTAAGTGTTGCCATGCTTACTGATTTTAATGCAAAGTATGCCATTGTTGGCCATTCAGAGAGAAGTACTGCTTATTGTGAGTCAGATGAAAATATAGCAACCAAATTTAGTATTGTTAAAAGCAAATCAATGACACCCTTATTATGTGTTGGGGAAACTTTGATTGAGAGAGAAGCTGGAATAATGGAGCGGGTTGTAGCAAATCAAATTGAAACTATTCGCAAAAAATACGGAACCAATGTATTCAAAAATTCAATTATTGCGTATGAACCTATATGGGCTATTGGTTCTGATTTGGCAGCCTCACCTGAGCAAGCCGATCATATGTGCAACTTCATTAGAAACTTAATTCATGAAGATAAAAACAATAGTATTGATGACCTTAAAATTATTTATGGTGGAAGCGTAAATAGTAAAAATGCGTTACAATTATGCGGTTTAGAAAGTGTTGACGGGGCATTGATTGGTCGAGGCTCGCTAAATGCAGAAGAATTTATAAAAATTTGTCAGATTGTTAATTCATTATAGTTTTTTGAAGAGGAATTATGGAAGGTTTAATTGTAATCATTCATGTTTTAGCATGTTTGGGTGTAATAGGTTTAGTGTTGGTTCAACATGGTAAAGGGGCTGATGCTGGAGCTGCTTTTGGTGGAGGAAATTCTGGCAGTATTTTTGGCGTTCAAGGATCCTCCAATTTTCTGAGTCGACTGACATCAATCTGTGTAACAGTATTTTTTTGTACAAGTATTGCTTTAGCAATCATTGCCAGTAAAAAACATGGTTCGTCTGCTGTTGCAAATTTACCTCAAGAAAAAGAAACTGTGGAAACTATTATTGATTCACCAGAGTCAGATGAGATTACTGGTGTCGATGATATTCCAGACTAAATTTGGCTTTTAGTTTTTAGCCGTCGTGGTGGAATTGGTAGACACGCTATCTTGAGGGGGTAGTGACGAAAGTCGTGCGAGTTCGAGTCTCGCCGACGGCACCAAAATAATTATTTTTTTGAGGGACGGTTGTGCTGGAAAATTACTTTCCAATTTTGCTTTTCATCTTTGTGGGACTAGCTATTGGCCTCGGTCCGATAATTCTAGGCTCTATACTAAGCCCTAGTAAACCAAACGCAGCAAAAAATTCTCCTTATGAATGTGGTTTTGAGGCATTTGAGGATGCTCGAATGAAATTTGACGTGCGTTATTATCTAGTGGCAATTCTATTTATCATTTTCGATCTTGAAATTACCTTTTTATTTCCATGGGCAGTAGTAATTGATCAAATCGGCATGTTTGGTTTTATTTCGATGTTAGTTTTTTTAGCAATTCTGGTTGTTGGATTTATCTATGAGTGGAAAAAAGGGGCATTAGATTGGGAGTAATTTGTGGGCATTGAAGGAATTTTAGAGAAAGGTTATGTAACCACCAATCTAGATACATTAATTAACTACACAAGAACAGGTTCTCTTTGGCCAATGACATTTGGTCTTGCTTGTTGCGCAGTTGAAATGATGCATGCAGGAGCATCAAGATATGATCTGGATCGCTTTGGTGTTGTTTTTCGGGCCAGTCCCAGGCAATCGGATGTCATGATTGTGGCAGGAACCCTTGTCAATAAAATGGCCCCTGCTTTGAGAAAAGTTTATGATCAAATGCCGGATCCGAAATGGGTAATTTCAATGGGGTCTTGTGCTAATGGTGGCGGGTATTACCATTATTCATATTCCGTTGTCAGAGGTTGTGACAGAATTATTCCGGTTGATATTTATGTGCCAGGTTGCCCCCCAACTGCTGAGGCATTGATGTATGGATTGATTCAGCTACAGAAGAAAATTAAAAAAACTCATACTATAGCGCGATGAAAACCAAAGCTAAATTTTTGTTAGAAAATGTTAAAAAAAGTTTGGCTAAGAAAATAGTAAGAAGTTGTTTGCGTTTTGATGAAGTGACAATCACCATAAAAGCTGACGAGACAATTGATGTTTTAAAAATTCTTAAAGATAAACCAGAATTTCATTTTAAGCAGCTTATTGATCTATGTGGCGTTGATTATCTTGAGTTTCCTGAAGAGCAGGTAAACGAGAGACGTTTTGCAGTTGTTTACCATCTTTTATCGCTTAAAAATAATCAGCGAATCCGCGTCAAAGTTTTTCTTGAAAATAACGAATTTCCCATTTTACCAACCGTAATTTCATTATGGCCTGTTGCAGATTGGTATGAGAGAGAAGCTTTTGATCTTCTTGGAATTATGTTTTTAAATCATCCAGATTTGAGGAGAATTTTGACAGATTATGGATTTATAGGACACCCATTTAGAAAAGACTTTCCAATGATTGGTAAGGTAGAGATGCGTTATGATCCAAGCCAAAAAAGAGTGATTTATGAACCTGTTTCAATAGAACAAAGAAATAATGTGCCCCGAATTATTCGAGATGAGGGTTTTCACAATGGCTGAGATTAAAAACTACACAATGAATTTTGGGCCTCAGCATCCAGCAGCACACGGTGTTCTTAGATTGGTTCTTGAAATGGATGGAGAGGTAATTCGCAGAGCTGACCCACACATTGGCTTACTTCATCGAGCTACAGAAAAATTAGCAGAAAATAGAACTTATCTGCAATCAATACCTTATATGGATCGATTAGATTACGTATCAATGATGATGAATGAGCATGCTTTTATCATGACTATTGAAAAATTTCTTAATCTTGAGGTACCAATACGCGCACAATATATTAGGGTGATGTTTGATGAAATTACGCGTATTTTAAATCACTTATTGTGGCTTGGTGCGCATGCATTAGATGTCGGGGCTATGACTGTATTTCTTTATGCTTTCAGGGAACGTGAAGATCTATTTGATTGTTATGAAGCGGTTTCAGGAGCAAGAATGCATGCCGCTTATTATCGCCCAGGTGGCGTTTATCGTGATCTTCCTGACACAATGCCCCGTTATGAATTAACAAAAAACAGATCTAAAAAAGAAGTAGAAAAATTAAATGCAAATCGACAAGGGTCCCTGTTAGATTTTATTGAAGACTTTACAAAGCGTTTCCCAAACTATGTGGACGAATATGAAACATTGTTAACTGATAACCGTATATGGAAACAAAGAACTGTCGGTATTGGTGTTGTTGATCCCGAACGTGCAATTGCTTTAGGTATGACTGGACCCATGCTGAGGGGGTCAGGGGTTGAATGGGATTTAAGAAAGAAACAGCCTTATGAGGTTTATCATCTTCTTGATTTTGATATACCGATTGGCAAAGAGGGTGACTGTTATGACCGGTATTTAGTCCGTATTGAAGAGATGCGAGAGTCTAATAAAATTATTCGTCAATGTATAGATTGGCTTAGAAAAAATCCAGGGGAGGTTATTACAAAAGATACAAAAGTGGCACCACCCAAACGAGAAGATATGAAGGAGGACATGGAAGCCATGATCCATCATTTCAAACTTTTTACTGAAGGTTTTCATTTACCCAAGGGAGAGGCTTATGCCGCTGTAGAACATCCTAAAGGTGAATTTGGAACTTATATCATTTCGGATGGGGCGAATAAGCCTTACCGTTTAAAAATTAGAGCACCGGGCTTTCCTCATTTAGCAGCATTAAATGAAATGACACAGGGCCATATGCTGTCAGATTTGGTTGCCATTATTGGAACGCAAGATATTGTTTTTGGGGAGATAGATCGTTGAGTAAACTTCCTAAAAAAATTACCAAAAAAATTGATAACGAGCTTCTAAAATATCCTAAAAACCAAAAAAAATCGGCTGTAATGGCAGCATTGCAATTTGTGCAAGCAGAACATGGTTGGTTATCAAATAAAGACCTCTCTGATGTTGCTGATTATCTTGAGATCCCTGAAATTGCAGTGATGGAAGTGGCTACTTTTTATAATATGTATGATTTAAAACCAACAGGAAAATATAAAATCTCTGTTTGTACTAATATCTCATGCATGTTAAGAGGCGTTGATTCTTTGGTTAATCATATTAAACAGCGATTAAAAATAGATTTTAATGAGCTAACTAAAGATGAAAAATTCTGCCTTAAAGAGAGCGAATGTATGGGTAACTGTGATGCTGCCCCAATGATGGTGATTAATAACGAAAAAATGTATGAAAAAATTTCACCAGAAAAATTTGATGTGATCATTAAGGAGCTAAAATAATGCCTGATGAAATCATTAATGTACCTGTTCAAAAAAAACTTTTTCCCCTGTGCTTGGCCACAAAAGATTTAAATCATCCCGCGAGCATAAAAACTTATATTAGTATTGGTGGATATGAGGCGCTAAAAAAAATTCTCACTGATAAAATTTCACCATCCGACTTACTAGAAGAAATAAAACTATCTGGATTAAGGGGTAGGGGAGGTGCGGGTTTTCCGACTGGATTAAAATGGTCATTTATGCCAAAAAATGCAAAGGGTGAAAAATACCTTGTTTGCAATAGTGATGAAGGTGAGCCTGGAACATTTAAAGATAGAGATATTATTCGATACAACCCACATCAGATTATCGAAGGTATGATTATTGGTGCGTACATAATGGACGCAACTGTCGGTTTTAATTACATCCATGGAGAAATTTGGAATGAGTATTTATCTTTTGGCGAAGCTTTAAACCAAGCAAGGCAAGCGGGTTTATTAGGTAAAAATATTCTTAATTCAGATTTTTCATTTGAACTTCATGCTGTCCATGGATATGGGGCTTATATATGTGGCGAGGAAACTGCCTTAATTGAATCAATCGAGGGTAAGAAAGGGCAGCCAAGATTCAAACCTCCCTTCCCTGCAACTTATGGCATTTATGGAAAACCAACTTGCGTAAACAATACAGAAACATTTGCATCTATCCCATGGATTATTAGACACGGTGGTCAAGCATTTAATGATTTAGGTGTTGCTAATTCTGGTGGCACTAAAATATTTTCAGTTTCTGGACATATTTCTAATCCTGGAAATTATGAAATTCAAATGGGTATGCCATTTTCGGAATTATTGGATCTTGCTGGTGGTGTATGGAAAGGACATAAATTAAAAGCCGTTATACCTGGCGGGCCATCCACTGCTTTGGTTCCTGCACATACAATCATGCAGGCCACTATGGATTATGATGGTTTGAGTAAAATTGGAAGTAGTTTAGGTGCTGGATCAATGATTGTGATGGATGAGACAACTTGTATGGTCAATACACTTAAACGCTTATCTTACTTTTTCTATGAGGAATCATGTGGTCAATGCACCCCATGTCGCGAAGGTACAGGATGGGTTTATCGAATCGTTAAACGCATTGTTGATGGCCAAGGTCGATTGGATGACTTAAATTTATTAAAAGATGTTAGTCAAAAAATTTCAGGAAGAACAATATGTGCCCTCGGAGATGCAGCTGCAGTTCCAGTGCTTAGTTTTATTAAACATTTTGAAGTTGAATTTGAATATTTTATTCGCCATGGAAAATCAATGATTGAGAGCTTAAATGATTAAATTGAAAATTGATGGCAAATCGATTGAAGTCCAATCGAAAAAAACTATTATTGAGGTTGCTGATGAGGTTGGCATAGATATCCCAAGATTTTGTTATCACAAAAAACTTACTGTTGCTGCAAATTGCAGAATGTGTCTCGTTCAAGTCAAAAATATTGGAAAACCTCTTCCTGCATGCGCAACTCAGGTGATGGATGGAATGGAGGTTTCAACTAAAACTAAATTTACTAAAGAAGCACAGCAAAGTGTAATGGAATTTTTGTTGATTAATCATCCGCTTGATTGCCCAATTTGTGATCAAGGAGGCGAATGTGAATTACAAGATACCGCGGTAGCATATGGAGCAAGTGAATCCCGTTATGCCGAGGAAAAGCGTGTTGTAGTGAACAAAAATATTGGCCCACTTATTTCAACAGATCTAACACGATGTATCCAGTGCACCCGTTGTGTTAGATTTTTAAAAGAAATTGGGGGATTGCAAGAATTAGGGCTTGTTGGTCGGGGTGAGCATGCAGAAATTTCAGCTTATGTCGATAAATCAGTGGAGTCCGAATTATCCGGAAATATAATAGATTTATGCCCTGTCGGCGCACTGACCTCAAAACCTTTTCGATATAAAGCTCGAACTTGGGAATTGGTAAGGCGACCAACAATTTCTATACACGATAGTCTTGGTTCAAATTTAGAAATGCATATCAAAGACGACCGAGTTATGAGAACCCTTCCAAAAGAGAATGATGCAATTAATGAATGCTGGATATCTGATCGCGATCGTTTTTCTTATGAAGGTTTTTATCATAACGATAGACTTCTTGAGCCTATGATTAAGAAAAATAAAAAATGGTTGAAAGTTGATTGGGAAGAAGCACTTTTATTTATAGCTAAAAATATTAATAGATCTATTGCGCATGAAGGTCAAGATTCTGTTGCGTTCCTACATTCCCCACAAAGCTCAATTGAGGAATCTTATTTGATTCATAAAATTGCTGACAAGATTGGTACTCAAAATGTTGATTATAGAATTACACAAAAAAATTTCGATTTTTCTGGAACCTGGCTTGGTTGTGAAATTAGCGAGATTGAAACTCTTGATCAAGTAATTATCTTAGGCTCAAATATGCGTTTCGACCAACCTTTACTGACCCATCGTTTCAGAAAAATGGTTCACCAGGGTGGAAAATTAATTTTTATAAATGCACTTGAGCATGATTTATTAATTCCTCTTGAGAAGAAAATTATTTGTAAATCACAAGAGTACAGAACGCAATTGATTCAGATGTTAAGAGCAGTTTATGAAATTGAACCGAAAAAAATAATCAACCAAGATATATTGGCCTTTATCAAAAAACAAAAACTAAATGCTGATACATTGCAATGGATGAAACAGTTTGTAAAAGGAAAAAATAAGAAAGCGATTTTTCTTGGCCAAAATGCTTTAGAAGCGAACGATGCTAGCGATTTGGTGTTTCTGGCCAATTGTTTAGCAGAGAGTGTATCGGGTTTGTTTGGATCCCTCTCAAATTACCCTAATGGGGTTGGATTAGACTTGATTGCTCATAAACAAGAGTTGAAAAGTACAAAAGATATGATGGCAAAGAAAATATCCTCATTAATTACTTTAAATATTGAACCAAAATATGATATCCGGGCAAATATAAATCTTACAGATTTGATACAAAAAATAAATTTTAAAGTAGCAATTACGCCATATTCTGGAGACGCCTTTGATGATTTTGACTGTTTATTGCCAATGGCTATTTATACCGAATCTTCAGGCTCGTATATAAATATTGCTAGAAAATTACAAAGCATTAAGGCAATTACATCGCCGAAGGGCCAATCAAGGCCGGCATGGAAAATTTTACGTGTTTTAGGAAATTATCTTGATTTGGATGATTTTGATTACGATTCATCTGAACAGGTTTTATGTAAAGTTATTCATCCCAAAAAACGTCTAGCATACCCACCGCTAACAGCAAAAAAATTTAACAACAAAGAAAAACCATTAAAAAAAGATGGTCGCAATGAAATCCATCCAATTTTACCAGAACAGTCTGACATGATTGTTAGAAGAGCGATTTCTTTGCATTCCAAAAAAAATAAGCCACTAATAAATATAAGGCAGGAAGTGCTATAAGATTATGACTACTCCTTGGTTAGATATTATTGCTGAATCTTTTTGGATTTTGCTGAAAATTCTATTGATAGTCATTCCTCTAATGATTTCAGTTGCTTATTTAACTTTTTTTGAAAGAAAAGTTATTGGTTACATGCAAGGAAGGATTGGGCCCAACCGTGTTGGTTTTCATGGACTTCTACAGCCAATTGCAGATGCATTAAAGTTAATGTTCAAAGAAATAATTACTCCAAATAAATCAAATAAAACCTTATTTTTTATAGCACCAATTTTAACAATAGCCCCAGCTTTTGCTGCGTGGGCTGTCATTCCCTTTAATGCAGAATTGGTTTTAGCTGATATAAATGCTGGACTTTTGTATGTATTGGCTATGACGTCAATAGCCGTCTATGGCGTTATCATTGCTGGATGGGCTTCAAATTCAAAGTATGCATTTTTAGGAAGTTTACGCTCTGCAGCACAAATAGTTTCTTATGAGATTGCCATGGGTTTTACTTTAGTGGGCGTTCTCATGTGTGCAAATAGTTTGAATCTCGGCGATATAGTTAATGGACAACAAGGTGGTTTGTTGCAATGGTATATTTGGCCACTTTTTCCCTTATTTATTATTTATTTCATTAGCGCTGTCGCAGAAACCAATAGAGCACCTTTTGATGTTGCTGAGGGTGAATCAGAAATAGTTGCTGGTTTTCATGTTGAATATTCAGGCATGGCTTTCGCTGTTTTTTTTCTTGCAGAATATGCAAATATGATTTTAGTTTCCATGTTAGCGGCATTGATGTTTTTAGGTGGTTGGTTATCTCCTGTAAGCTTTATACCTGATGGAATATTATGGCTTTTTTTAAAAGTCGGCTTCTGCCTATTTTTCTTTTTATGGTTTAGAGCAACTTTTCCAAGGTACCGTTATGATCAAATCATGAGGCTTGGCTGGAAAGTATTTATTCCAATTACCTTAATTTGGATAATTTTTATTGGCCTGATGATGCAGACACCACTAAAGGATATGTTTCATTAAATGAATATCAAAAAACAAATCATAAGTTTAATCAAAGGACTCTCGCTGTATGAGCTTCTCATCGGCTTAAGTTTAACGGGCAGATATTTCTTTTCTAGAAAAATAACAATTCAGTATCCCGAAGAAAAAACACCACAATCTGCCCGTTTTAGAGGACTGCATGCATTACGAAGATACCCGAATGGTGAAGAGCGATGTATAGCTTGTAAATTATGTGAAGCGGTGTGTCCAGCTATGGCTATCACTATCGAATCTGAGATGCGAGAGGATAATACTCGTCGCACCACAAGGTATGATATTGATCTAACAAAATGCATCTTTTGTGGGTTTTGTGAAGAATCTTGTCCTGTTGACTCCATTGTGGAAACTAGAATTCTAGATTATCACGGCGAGGAAAGAGGCGACCTTCTTTATAACAAAGAAATGCTGCTTAAGGTTGGTGATAAATATGAAAAAATGATACAAGCTGATAGAGCAGAGGAGGCCAAGTACCGATAATGGAAGTCCTTTTTTATTTTTTTTCACTTATCCTAATATTTTCTGCCTTAAAAGTAATCACTTCACGCAATCCAGTTTTATCTGCACTTTTTTTGGTTTTATCATTTTTTAGTGCTGGAGGAATTTGGCTATTATTAAAAGCAGAATTTTTAGCCATTGCACTGGTTCTTGTATATGTGGGGGCGGTAATGGTGCTCTTTCTTTTTGTCGTCATGATGCTTGATATAAATATTGATCGTTTAAAAGAAGGGTTTTGGGATTACATGCCGGTGGCATCGATTGTCGCTGTTATCATGCTGATTGAAATGATTCTAGTTCTAAATCACAGTTATTTTAAAGATATGACCCCAAAAGACTCTGTGGGTATTAGTAATACCGAGGCCCTTGGCCAAGTTCTTTATACCGATTACGTGTTCCCTTTTGAAATTGCCTCCATTATTCTTCTGGTAGCCATTGTTGCAGCCATTCTATTAACCCTGAGAGGAATGAAAACACACAAAGGCATAAATCCTGCTGATCAAATAAAAGTCCAAAGAAATCAAAGAATTAAGATGGTAAAAATGAAGTCTCAAGATCCCATTAGACGTAAAAAAAGATGATTACATTAACGCATTTTTTAATTTTAGCCGCACTTCTTTTTTTGATTGGTGTTGTGGGAATATTTTTGAATCGAAAAAATATCATCACCTTATTAATGGCCATAGAACTTATGCTTCTTGCTGTAAATATTAATTTTATTGCTTTTAGTCATTACTTGGGTGATTTAGCGGGGCAAGTTTTTGTATTCTTTATTTTAACTGTCGCTGCCGCAGAATCTGCGATTGGTTTGGCAATTATTATTGTTGTATTTCGAAATAATCAGTCAATTAATGTTGATGACTTAAATAGATTAAAGGGATAAAGTGCAATTAATTCATATTTTTTCTATAGCCCCCTTTGCTCCACTTCTAGCATCTATTTTAGTCGGTTTGTTTGGCAATAAATTTTCAAAAGTATTTAGTTATGGCTTAACTACTGCGAGTGTTGGATTAGCATTTTTCGTAGCTATATATACTCTATATATTACTAGTCATGGATTCTCTGGAGAGTTTACTCTCTACCAATGGTTATCAACAGGCAGTTATACCTTTGAGATTGGTTTTATGATTGACAATTTAACTGCATTAATGATGGTTGTGGTGACATTTGTTTCTCTGATGGTACATATCTATACCATCGGTTATATGAGGGATGACCCAGGATTCAGTCGTTTTTTTAGTTATATCTCTTTATTTACTTTTGCCATGTTAATGCTTGTAATGAGTAATAATTTCCTACAATTATTTTTTGGTTGGGAAGGAGTTGGACTTGTTTCATATCTTCTTATTGGGTTTTGGTACCAAAAACCAACAGCGATACATGCTAACTTAAAAGCATTTTTGGTAAATAGGGTGGGGGATATTGGTTTACTATTAGGGGTTGCACTAATCCTTTTTTGGTTTGGGTCTTTGGATTACCAAACAGTTTTTGGTCGCGCAGCCGCCCTAGAGAGTCAAGAAATTTTTCTTGTTGGAGATTTTTCTGTTTCACTTTTTTCGTTAATTTGCATCCTTCTTTTTATTGGCGCAATGGGTAAATCAGCTCAAATCCCTTTGCATGTATGGCTACCAGATTCGATGGAGGGCCCAACACCTATTTCAGCACTTATTCATGCCGCAACTATGGTTACTGCAGGAATTTTTATGGTTGCTAGACTTTCTCCTTTATTCGAACTTTCAGAAACAGCTCTTTCCTTCATTACAATTATTGGTGCAACAACTGCGATATTAATGGGGATAATGGGTGTGATTCAAAACGATATCAAAAGAGTGATTGCCTTTTCAACATTATCGCAATTAGGATACATGACTGTTGCGCTGGGCGTATCGGCATATTCAGTGGCTATTTTTCATTTAATGACCCATGCTTTTTTTAAAGCACTTTTATTCTTAGCAGCAGGTTCAGTAATAATTGGCATGCATCATGATCAAGATATAAGGCACATGGGAAATATAAAAAAATATATGCCTATTACATGGATCACTTTTCTATTGGGCTCTTTGGCATTAATTGGCACACCTTTCTTTTCTGGATTTTACTCAAAAGAAATAATTATAGAAACAACAAAGTATAGCCAAATCTTTGGTTCTGACTACGCTTACTGGATGTTAGTCTTCGGAGTATTTTTTACTGCACTATATTCAACACGACTCTATTTGATGGTTTTTCATGGAACAGAGAAATGGAAAACATTAAAATTAAAAAATACACACCATGGTTTATCTTCTAGTCAGATCCCATTTGAAAGTTCAAGAGTAGTCACCATACCATTAATTCTTTTGGCAATACCATCTGTGATAATTGGTTACGTTAGTATTCAAACTTTGTTAATCGGTGATTTTTTTTCTACATCAATAACTATTAATCAGGCAATACACACTAATTTTTCTGTCATCCAAGATCATTTTAATAACCCCTTTAAAATGGGATTACATGGTTTTTTAACATTACCCTTTTTCTTAATGTTGCTAGGAATTTTAGTTGCTTGGCTGATTAATGCTAAATATATCAACATAAATATTGAATCTAAAGTGACTCGTTATGCAAGAGAGATATTGCAACATGGTTATGGTTTCGATCATTTGAATGAAAAATACCTAGCAAAATGGTTGAGATATTTTGGAAGTTTCTTATGGTTAAAAATTGATATTAATTTGATCGATAGATACCTTGTTAATGGTCCTGCGTATTTTATCAATCGGATGGCTTATAAATTAAAAAATTTCCAAACAGGATATATTTATCATTACGCTTTTATTATGATTATTGGCTTATTTTTATTAATGACATTTTTTATTAAATTATAATGGTTGCGCCGCTTACTTTAGCTATATGGACGCCAATATTTTTTAGCATTTTATTAATTTGCTTTACAAATTATTTTTCCAAGAAAATATTATCTGCTATAGCAATCAGCGGTGGATTACTCTCTTTTTTGATCACCGTTCCAATTCTTATGGAGTTTAATTATGAGAGTGTTTTATTTCAGTTCCAAGAATTTCATCACTGGATCCTGCCTTATCGCATTAATTATCATTTGGGTGTAGATGGATTCTCCGTCCCATTAATTTTGCTTACAAGCTTTATGACTTTGATTGTAATATTTTTAACATTAAAGTCTGAAATAAAAAATCTAAATTATTTCCATGGCGCATTTTTGATGATGTCTGGATTGATGATTGGGGTTTTCTCAGCACTCGATGCAATACTATATTATATTTTTTGGGAAGCAATGCTGATTCCAATGTTTTTAATTATTGGTATTTGGGGTGGCACAAACCGCATTTATGCAACAATTAAATTCTTTCTTTACACAGTTCTTGGTTCACTCTTAATGCTTGTAGCATTTATTTACCTTTTCTTTGAAGCGGGAAGTTTTTCTCTGCTGGACTTTTATCATTTGCCACTGACTTTGCCGGTTCAGATTTTAATTTTTATAGCCTTCTTCATGGCATTCGCAGTTAAAATACCAATGTGGCCAGTTCATACATGGTTACCTGATGCACATGTTGAGGCACCAACAGCAGGTTCAGTCATACTCGCTGCAATCATGCTTAAACTTGGTGGTTATAGTTTTTTACGTTTTGCTTTTCCTATTGCTCCGGATGCAGCTAATTTTCTTCAACCAGTTCTTATAATTTTATCGTTAATAGCTATTGTCTATATCGCTGTTATTGCATTGGTTCAACAAGATATGAAAAAATTAATTGCTTACTCTTCGATTTCACATATGGGTTTTGTCACACTTGGAATATTTCTATTAATTCCGATGGGCGTAGAAGGGGCTTATGTTCAAATGATTTCGCATGGGTTTATTTCTGCTGCATTATTTATTTGTGTTGGAATACTTTATGACCAAACGCACTCCAGACAAATTAAAGATTACGGTGGTGTAATTAATAAGATGCCTATATTCACTGCGTTAGTCGTTTTTTTTGCTATGGCAAATTCAGGCTTACCAGGAACTTCAGGTTTTGTTGGAGAGTTTATGGTAATTATGGCATCCGCCCAAGAAAGTTTCTGGATAGCTTTTATTGCCGCACTCACTTTACTTCTAGGGGCGGCATATTCATTGTGGATGGTGAAACGAGTTTTTTATGGCAAAGCAACAAATAAAGCAGTTTTGAATTTAAAAGAAATTAATAAACAACAAATAATCATCTTAGGTACATTAGCTTCTTTTGTTTTAATTATTGGCTTATTTCCTTTTTTAATTACTGACATTACTAACGTAACCGTAGATAATTTCGTGCAATTTATGAATCGATCAAAGTTACCTCTATCATGATGAGCATTACATCACAGCTTAATGTCATCTTGCCTGAAATTATCATTGCAGTCTCAGCTATGTTTATTTTACTGACCGACTTGTATATTAAGGATAGCAGTAAAAAAATAATTTATGCTTTGTCACAACTTAGTCTTTTATTGACTGCAATCGTTATTGCACGTCAAAGCTTTGAAGCGACCCAGTATGTCTTTAATGATATGTATGTTAGCGATACCTTGGCGAGTTTTTTAAAGCTCTTAAGCTTAATATCTACGTCTATTGTTTTTATCTACGCAAAATCTTATTTGCAGAAAAAGTCACTTTTATCAGGCGAATATTTTTCATTAACATTATTCGCGCTTTTGGGAATTATGCTCATGATTTCCGGAAACAATCTACTCATCATATATATGGGTTTGGAATTATTATCTTTGTGTCTATATGCGCTTGTTGCAATAAATAGGGATAACTTATTAGCTACAGAGGCTGCAATGAAGTATTTTGTCTTAGGTGCGCTAGCATCAGGTTTATTGCTTTATGGAATGTCAATGATTTATGGAATAACAGGTTCTTTAGATTTAAGGCTTATTGCAGACGGGCTTAATCAAATTGATATTTCACCCTCAATACTTGCTTTTGGTTTGGTCTTTATTGTTGTTGGTATTGCTTTTAAATTTGGTGCTGTACCTTTTCAAATGTGGGTACCAGATATTTATCAAGGCGCCACACTTCCGATGACCATGATGATTAGTTCAGTGCCAAAGTTCGCCTCTGCGGCATTGTTAATACGCCTGCTTTTCCAAGGAATGGAGTCTGTAATAGCGGATTGGCAACAGATGTTATTAATAATGGCTATTTTATCAATGGTTATTGGTAATATCGCAGCAATTGCGCAAACTAACATTAAAAGAATGTTAGCCTATTCAACAATTTCTCATGTTGGCTTTATCTTTTTTGGTTTTATGAGTGGGACGGTTAATGGCATTTCTGCTTCATTGTTTTACGTGACTTGTTATGCATTAATGACGTTGGCTGCTTTTGGATCAATAATTATTTTATCGAATAAAGATAAAGATTTTGAATTAATTGATGATTTTAAGGGATTAAGCCAACGCAACCCTTCCGTTGCTTTCCTTACTATGTTAACAATGTTAAGCATGGCAGGCATTCCACCCACGATTGGATTTTATGCAAAATTTTCTGTCCTGCAGGCAGCAATTGACGTAAATATTATTTGGCCTTCAATAATTGCTGTAATTATGGCTTTGGTTGGAATGTATTATTATTTAAGAATAATTAAACTTATGTATTTTGATAAACCTACAGTAGCGAAGAAAATTAAAGTATCAAAAGAGTTGCTTGGATTGTTAATTATTAACAGTGGCAGCTTACTGGTTCTTGGTTTATCTCCCAAACTTCTAATGAGTATTGCTGCTTTGGCTGCAAGCTTGAGTATTTAAGTATGACAGAATTTATAATAATTATCCTATCTCTGATACTTGCAAACACTCCTTGGCTCACTACAAATTTTTTGTTTTTTTTCCCCAAAGAAAATAAAACATTACCGTTAATGTTGTTTGAAGTACTAGTAATGTATTTTATTTGGGGTATTTTTTTAATCGGAGTCGAAAAGCAAGTTGTTGGAAATGTTCACGATCAAGATTGGGAGTTTTATACAATTACTTTTTTTCTTTTTATTGTTTTTTCTTTCCCAGGTTTTATTTATAAAGTCATTTGGAAATAGTACCTAAATTATTAATTGTTGGTTTTGGAAAAGTTGCACAAGGTATTGCAATGGCTCTAAATAAAAGCGTTGAAGTTATAGGCATTAAAAGAAATATTCTTGATTTAAAAAATCATTTTAACGTAATTAATGCAGATATTTTTGAGGATGATCTTGATAATATCTTGAAAAATACGAATCCTGATTATGTCTTATATTCAATTGCGGCAGATGAACAAACACCTGAAAGTTACCAAAATGCTTATGTAAATGGGTTAAGAAATACTCTTAAGGCAGCAGAAAAGTGCCTATCAGTTAAACATATTTTTTTCTTATCCAGTACTCGAGTATACGGACAAAAAAATATAAATAAGCCTCTAACTGAATTTGATAAACCTATACCTGCTGATTTTGGGGGACAATCACTTTATGAAGGAGAGGAATTAGCTAATCTCTCTCGCATACCCACAACAATAATTCGTTTATCAGGTATCTATGGCCACAATAGAAATTATTTAATTAAAATGGCGAAAGATTCAGAGTCATGGCCTTTAAAGAATCGTTGGACAAATCGCATCAATGAGGAGGATGTGGTAGGTTTTTTTATTTTTCTCCTTAATCAATTGAAACATAATTATTCGATCGCTTCTTTATATTTACTTACAGATAATGAACCAGCAACTTTATATGATGTTCTCAATTGGATTCGGGTTGCATGCGGGCTCAGTAAAATTGACATACAAGATAACCTTGCCGTTGAAGGAAAAAAATTAAAATCAGCTTTAATTTCAGATTTGCCTTTTACACTAAAATATCCAAATTATATTTCAGGATATGGCATGATGTTAAAACGCTTAGAAACAAATAAGACATAATGTTTGATTGATAGGCGAGGCTGTTATAAAATGCCGCGTTGGTAAAAGTATAGGCGCGTAGCTCAGCTGGTTAGAGCACCACCTTGACATGGTGGGGGTCGTTGGTTCGAGTCCAATCGCGCCTACCAATCAATTTTAAATTTAATATGCCAAATATAACATTACCTGATGGTTCAGTAAGATCTTTTAAAGATGCAATCTCTGTTGCAGATATTGCTTTGGATATAGGTGAAGGCCTAGCTCGTGCTGCGATTGGCGGCAAAGTAGAGGGCTCATTAGTTGACCTAAGTTTTGTTATTGAACGTGACGTTAATTTATCTATTATTACGTCGAAAAATGCTGAAGGTTTGGATATTATTCGACATTCAACCGCCCATTTACTAGCTCATGCCGTGAAAGAACTTTTCCCAGATGCTCAAGTGACTATAGGCCCTGTTATTGATAATGGATTTTATTATGACTTTTCCTACAAGCGATCTTTTACACCAGAAGATTTAGTCGTTATTGAAAAAAAAATGCTAGATATTGTTAAGCAAGATCTTCCTGTCATAAAAGCAACTATGAGCAGATCTGATGCGATCAATTTTTTTAAAAAACAAGGCGAAAAATACAAAGCAGAAATAATTCAATCTATCCCCAATGATGAAGATTTAACTGTCTACACACAAGGTACTTTTTCAGATTTGTGTCGAGGCCCTCATGTTCCTTCAACTGGGAAATTAAAAGTTTTTAAATTAATGAAAGTTGCGGGAGCATATTGGCGAGGTGATTCCAATAATGAGATGTTGCAGCGTATTTATGGAACTGCCTGGGCCTCTAAAGAAGAGTTAAACGAATATTTGCATAAGATTGAAGAAGCTGAAAAAAGAGATCATCGTAAGCTTGGTAAGCAACTTAATTTGTTTCATATGCAAGATAGCTCACCCGGTATGGTATTTTGGCATCCCAAAGGCTGGTCATTGTGGCTTGAAATAGAAAATTTCTTGAGGCAGATGTTTAAAGATTATGATTATCAAGAAATCAAAACACCAGCAGTTCTTGATAAGAGTCTATGGGAGAGCTCTGGACATTGGGAAAACTATCATGAAAATATGTTTACTACTGCTTCTGAAAACAGAGACTACGCAGTGAAACCCATGAATTGTCCTGGCCACGTGCAAGTTTTCAATAATAATTTACATAGTTACAGAGATTTACCACTTAGATTAGCTGAGTTTGGTTCCTGTCACCGAAATGAACCCTCAGGCGCACTTCATGGATTGATGCGTGTTAGAGGTTTTACACAAGATGATGCACATATTTTTTGTACTGAGGAACAGATTAAACAGGAAGTAAAGGTATTTAACGAGATGCTTTTTAAGGTTTACCATGCTTTTGGTTTTACTGATATTAGCATTATGTTGTCAACGAGACCAGAAAAAAGAGTGGGTTCGGATGAGGTATGGGATAAGGCAGAGGAGTCACTTGAATTTGCTTTAAAAGAAACGGGTTTGGATTATGTCGTGCAAGAGGGTGAGGGAGCATTTTATGGGCCTAAAATTGAATATATCTTAAAAGATAGTTTGGATCGTATTTGGCAATGCGGAACTATTCAATTAGATTTTAATTTGCCGTCTCGATTAGGTGCAGAGTATGTTGCAGAAGATAACTCTCGTAAAGTGCCAGTTATGCTGCATCGTGCCATTGTTGGCTCAATGGAGCGATTTATAGGTATTTTAATTGAACATTACGGTGGATCGATGCCAGTCTGGTTGGCACCAATTCAAGTCGTTTTTATCAATATTGCTGATGCCCACAAAGAATACACCCTTGAACTTGTTGATTTATTTAGAAAAAAAGGCATTAGATGCGACTCAGACTTGAGAAATGAGAAGATTACCTATAAAATACGCGAACATAGCATTCAGCGCACACCTTATATTATTGTTTTAGGTGACCGTGAAGTGAATGCAAGACAAGTTGCCGTGCGAACTCAAAAAGGTGAAGACCTTGGAGCAATGTCAATTGATGAGTTTTTAACACACTTATCAAAAGATATTAAAAACAAGTCTTAACTTAAAAGTTGCACGGTTTAATTATTTTTAAAGAGGATAAATACTATAGCTCTAGATAAAGACGTCAGAATCAATAGTGATATTACAACACCTGAGATTCGATTAGTAGGCATAGAAGGCGAAGCGCTGGGAATTGTTTCCTTAAACGAAGCCTTTGCAAAAGCCGAAGAACTAGAGACTGATTTGGTTGAGATCGCACCAAAAGCGGTTCCACCAGTTTGCCGTTTGATGGACTATGGCAAGTTTAAATATGCGCAAAGTAAGAAAATGCACGAAGCGCGAATGAAGCAAAAAAATGTCAAAGTTAAAGAAGTAAAGTTTCGACCTGGTACAGACGATGGTGACTATAAAATTAAAGTAAGAAATTTGATCAGTTTTTTAAATGATGGTGACAAAACTAAAGTTACCCTAAGGTTTAGAGGTCGAGAAATTGCCCATCAACAACTTGGCATGGCCCTTTTAAAGAGGGTTGAGGCAGATTTAGAAGAATTTGGTGTGGTTGAACAATTTCCAAAGATGGAAGGTAGGCAAATGGTTATGGTTTTATCACCAAATAAAAACCCTAAAAAAGTAAAAGTTAAAGCTACAGAAGAAGTAGCTACAGATAGCATAGAAAATACTGATACTTAAGGTTCTACACTAGCGATAAGGCTTAAGGCATGCCGATGCGCTTTTTAATAATAAGGAGAAAAAAATGCCCAAAATGAAAACCAAAAGTGGAGCAAAAAAACGCTTCAAATTCCTCGGAAGTGGTGCTGTTAAGCGAACTCACTCCCATCTTCGTCATATCCTTACCAAAAAGACTACAAAACAAAAACGTAATCTTCGTGGTACAGAAATTATTTCATCAACTGACATTAAGCGAGTACGTCAGATGATGCCAACACAATAAAGGGGAAAGAAGATGTCTAGAGTAAAACGCGGAGTTACCGCAAGAGCAAAACACAAAAAAGTTCTGGCTGCCGCTAAGGGTTTTAGAGGCCGTAGAAAAAATGTTTATCGTGTAGCAAAACAGGCTGTAATGAAAGCGGCTGTTTATGCGTACCGAGATCGTAGACAAAGAAAACGTCAATTTAGAGTATTGTGGATCGCTCGTATTAATGCGGGTGCTAGGGAATGTGGACTGACGTACAGTCGATTTATGAGTGGTTTAAAAAAAGCTTCTGTTGAAGTGGATAGGAAAGTACTTGCGGATTTGGCTGTATTTGATAAACCAGCTTTTGAAAAGTTTGTTGAAATCGCTAAATCAAATCTGACAACGGCTTAAATATACGTAGATAAGTGGTCTTTTGACCACTTATTTAAAAATATGGATCAACTAAAAGACCTTATCAATCAGGCAAAAAGCGAATTTGCCCAGTGTCAATCGCTTCCTGATCTTGATCATGCCAAAGCAAAATTTATTGGAAAATCAGGAGCTATTACTGAGGCTATGCGATCACTTTCTTCAATTCCAAAAGAAGAAAAACCAAAAGTGGGCGCAGAAATCAATAGCATAAAACAAGAAATTGAAGCTCTTTTAGCTGCTCGTCGCAATGCAATTCAATCGCAAGCGATGCAATCTCAATTAGAAAGTGAATTAATTGACGTTACGTTACCTGGAAATAAACAATCTGCAGGATCCCTTCATCCTATTTCGTTAACGCTTCAGAGAGTTGAAATGTTGTTTCGATCGATTGGTTTTGATGTAGCCACCGGACCTGAGATTGAGGATGATTACCATAATTTCACCGCATTAAATATTCCTGAATCACATCCTGCGAGAGCAATGCATGATACCTTCTACATCGGCAAGCATGTTTTGAGAACTCACACTTCACCGGTGCAAGTTAGGTACATGAAAGCGCACCAACCCCCTCTAAAAATTATTTCACCTGGTCGTGTTTATCGAGTAGATTCTGATGCTACACATTCACCAATGTTCCATCAGGTAGAAGGTCTTTGGATAGATGAAAAAGCGAGTTTTGCCAACCTTAAAGGGTTATTACAAGATTTTTTACAATCCTTTTTTGAAGATGAGAGTTTAATTATTCGATTTCGACCATCCTTCTTTCCTTTTACCGAGCCTTCTGCTGAAATCGACATGAGCTGGAATGACGGTTGGTTAGAAATTGGGGGTTGTGGCATGGTTCACCCTGAAGTTTTAAAACAGGTTGAAATTGATCATGACAATTTCCAAGGGTTTGCGTTTGGCTTAGGTGTTGAAAGATTAGCTATGTTGAAATTTGGTATTAATGATTTACGACCATTTTTTAATAATGATTTACGTTTCTTAAAACAATTTAGCAGGTAATAAGGTATGCAATTTTCAAAAAAATGGCTGCAAACTTTTTTTTCTAAATCGCTTAACGATTTCGACCTAAGCAATCTATTAACGATGGCTGGTTTAGAGGTCGATGATATTAAAAACTTTAATGAATTATCTGACAATATTGTTGTTGCGGAAATAGTAAAAGTTGAAAAGCATCCTAATGCGGACAAGCTTAATGTTTGTGAAGTTAATGTGGGCCAAGAAAGTAATTTACAAATTGTTTGTGGCGCACCCAATGCACGACAAGGGATTAAAGTTCCCTGTGCTCTTGTTGGTGCGAAATTGCCTGATTTTGAGATTAAAAAAGCCAAATTAAGAGGTGTGGATTCTTTTGGCATGCTTTGTTCTGCCAAAGAAATTGGCTTAAACGATGAACTAGATGGACTTCATGAGCTTCATCAAAGTGCTAAAATTGGCCAATCAATTAAAGAAGCACTATCTTTAAATGACACTATTTATACCCTTTCAATAACACCAAATCGTGGTGATTGTTTAAGTATGATAGGCATCGCCAGAGAAATTTCAGCCCAAATTAAAGCGAAGATGAATGATGTTGAAATAATAGATCTTTCGCAAAAATTTAATAACTCACAAAAAGTTTTGGTAGAAGAAAATAAAGCTTGCCCTAGGTATTGTGGAATCCAAATCAATCAAATTAATAACAAAATAAAACTTCCCCAATGGTTAATAGGATACTTAGATAGCGCAGGTATTGCATCTATAAATCCAGTGGTTGATATTACTAATTTTGTATTACTTGAACAAGGACAGCCGTTACATGCTTTTGATCAAAAGAAGTTGCAGGGCGAAATTAAAGTAAGGCGTGCTCAAAAAAAAGAATCCTTATTACTGTTAAATGAACAAAAAATTGATTTTGATGGTTCGGAATTAGTTATAGCAGATAATACAGGACCACTAGCACTAGCAGGTATCATGGGCGGACAATCATCTGCAATAACGACAGATACAAAAGAAGTTTTCTTAGAAAGCGCTTTCTTTGCACCCGAGGAAATAGCTGGCCGCGCAAGATCTTTTAGCTTAAGCACTGATTCTTCACATCGATTTGAACGAGGAGTGGATTATCAGAATACATTGAAAGCAATGCAACGTGCTGCTAATTTGATTATCAAGTTCTGTGGTGGTGAGTGTTCTAATGCGGTTGATATACAAAATACTCTTCCTCAGCGAAAAAAGATTCATTTAAGAACTAAAAAAATAAATAATATTTTGGGTATTGATATTAATACTAAAGAGGTAGAGGATATTTTAAGCCGGTTAAATCTTGATTTTTTAAAACAAGATGAGCATTATGAGGTGAATATACCGTCATACCGCTTTGATTTGACTATTGAGGCAGATCTAATTGAAGAGGTGATTAGGTTATACGGTTACAACAATATTCCTGCCATCACTCCGCAATCAAATGCCTCGATTATTAAAAATTGCATTACTAATAAAAGCCTTAACGACATCAAATTAAGTTTTTCAAATTTAGGATATAACGAAGTTGTAACCTATAGTTTTATTGCCAAAGATGTTGAAGAAGAGCTGCATGAAAATAAAAGTTTAATTGAGTTAAACAATCCAATCGCATCACAAATGAATGTTATGCGAACCAAGTTATGGGGAAGCCACCTAGAAACGCTAACTTATAATATTAACCGTGGCCAATCTCAGGTTAGAATTTTTGAAATTGCCGCCACATATCATAAGCATAAAACAGAAATAATAGAAGAGACTATGGTCTCTGGTTTACTTTATGGTAGCTACTTACCAGAACAATGGACTGCAGAAAAAAAATATATAAATTTCTTTAATATTAAAGGAGATATAGAGATTATCTCAAGTAATTTATTAGATTTTAATAGAACTGATTCTGGTATACCTGCTAGTTTACATCCGGGCCAAACTGCTGAGATTAAAAAAAGGGATCAGCATGTTGGCTGGTTAGGCCAACTTCATCCTGCATGGCAACAAAAATATAGCTTGGATGACAAAGTATATCTCTTTGAATTTAAACTGAATTCTATATTAGAAAATCCAATGAATCGCATAGAATTACCCAGTAAATTAACCCCTGTAAGAAGAGACATCTCTGTGCTGATAGATAAAAATATTGCTGTGGGTGATATTGTTGCAACCATTAAATCACTAAATATAAGAAACTTAATTGATTTTTATCCGTTTGATCTTTATGAGGGATCAGGAATAGATAATAATAAAAAAAGTATTGCATTTCTGATACTTATGCAAGATACTTACAAAACACTTGAGGAAAATGAAGTGACGAGAATTGTGGATCAAGTGCTAAGTATTCTTCAAAGTAATTTTAGTGCAACACTGCGTTAATATGGAAACTACGTATGACATTAACTAAAGCAGAACTTGCCGAAGTCTTGTTTGATGAGGTTGGTCTTAACAAGAGTGAAGCAAAGGAAATGGTCGAAGCCTTTTTTGAAGAAATTCGAATGGCGCTTGAAAGTGGTGAAAGTGTGAAGCTTTCTGGATTTGGTAATTTTGAACTCCGAACTAAATCTGAGCGTCCTGGTAGAAATCCAAAGACTGGTGAAGAGATACCAATCAAAGCCCGTCGTGTTGTCACTTTTCACTCAAGTCAAAAATTAAAAACTAGTGTAGAAGAGAAGACAACTGGAAAACAAGCATAAAAAAGTCTTACCACCCGTACCCACCAAACGCTACTTTGCAATAGGTGAGGTAAGTACCTTATGTGACCTTAAACCCCATGTTTTGAGATACTGGGAACAAGAGTTTCCTCAATTACAACCGTCAAAACGGCGGGGTAATCGACGATATTATCAGCAGGCAGAGATCTTGCTAATAAGGAAAATAAGAGAACTTCTTTACTTCGAAGGCTTTACAATACAGGGGGCTAAAGCAAAGCTGTCTGATAGAAAATTTGTTAAAGATGCAACTTCTGAAGAAGCCATTCAGAAAGCTCAAGCTGAATTACCATTAAATACTAATACCTCAGCAACCATTGTCACAGAGAACTTATCAAATTTTAAAAGTCAGTTGCATGATATTTTAAAAATTCTTAAATAATTTTCGGGGCGTAGCGCAGCCTGGTAGCGTACTTGCATGGGGTGCAAGGGGTCGTGAGTTCGAATCTCACCGCTCCGACCAATTATAATTTCTCTTGATAAAAAACCACATAAAATCATATAGTTAATAAAATAAAACTTGATTTATTTTCTTTCGCCCCCATTTATTTCATATCTTCTTTTGGAGTAAATAAATGCGATTTGATAAATTAACAACTAAATTTCAACAGGCTTTTGCTGGCGCACAAACGCTTGCTAATGAACATGATAACCCCTCGATTGAATCAGTTCATTTGTTGCTTGCTCTTGTTAATGACGATCAAAATGATACGGCAGCTATTTTAAGCGCAGCAGGGTCTAATGTTGATAGATTAAAACATAGTCTAACGTTAGCAATAGATAATTTACCAAAGGTTTCAAGTGCAAATGGTGAAATAAGTGTTTCTAGAGATTTAAATAATCTGTTGAATGTGACGGAAAAAAATGCACTTAAGCATAATGATTCTTTTATAGCCTCCGAAATGTTTTTATTAGCATTAATTGATGATAAAAATGCCGGTGGTAAAGCCTTACGGGATTCCGGTTGTAACAAGGAAGCACTTGAGCAGGCTATTTTATCTGTCAGAAATAATGAATCCGTTGATACACAAGGCGCTGATGGTCAGCGCCAAGCACTTAATAAATATACCCTGGATTTAACAGAAAGAGCGAGGCAAGGTAAGCTTGATCCTGTAATTGGTCGGGATGATGAAATTCGAAGAACCATTCAAGTACTACAAAGAAGAAGTAAAAATAACCCTGTTTTGATTGGAGAGCCAGGAGTAGGAAAGACAGCAATTGTTGAGGGGCTGGCACAGCGTATTATAAACAATGAGGTCCCTGAAACTTTAAAAAATAAAAAAGTGTTATCGCTTGATATGGCATCATTACTAGCTGGGGCAAAGTATCGTGGCGAATTTGAGGAGAGATTAAAAGCCGTTTTGAAAGAGATTTCAGCTCATGATGGCCAAATTATTTTATTTATTGATGAAATTCACACAATGGTCGGCGCAGGAAAAGCTGAAGGGGCAATTGATGCTGGCAATATGCTTAAACCTGCGTTAGCAAGAGGGGAGCTTCACTGTGTTGGAGCAACTACGCTAAATGAATATCGACAGTATGTTGAAAAAGATGCAGCTTTAGAACGTCGTTTTCAAAAAGTTTTAGTTAACGAACCCTCTGTTGAGGACACTGTTGCTATCTTAAGAGGTTTGCAAGAGAAATACGAAATACATCACAATGTCGAAATAACTGACCCTGCAATTGTTGCAGCAGCAGAATTATCGCATCGATATATTACGGATCGATTTTTACCAGATAAGGCCATTGACTTAATTGATGAGGCTGCATCAAAAGTAAAAATGGAGATTGATTCAAAACCTGAAGCTTTAGATAAACTTGAAAGGAGATTGATTCAATTAAAAATTGAGAGAGAGGCGGTTCGCAAAGAAAAAGATGAAGCTTCAAAAAAGAGAATGGCTGCTATTGAAGAGGAAATATTGAATAATGAGCGTGAATTTAATGATCTTGAATCAATATGGAAATCAGAAAAAATAATTTTAAGAGGCGCTCATGACCTAAAAGAAAAAATTGAGCAGATAAAATTCAGAATGGAAGAAGCTAAACGGGCAGGGGATTGGCAAAAAGTATCTGAATTGCAATATGGTGAACTACCAAAATTAGAGACGCAGCTTAAAGAAGCTGCAAAAAATGAAAAACAAAATACAGAAAAACCTCGTATGCTTATTACAGAAGTCGGTGCAGATGAGATTGCAGAGGTAGTCAGTCGTGCTACAGGTATTCCAGTAGCTAAAATGATGCAAGGTGAACGAGATAAACTATTGCATATAGAGGATAAGTTGCATGAGCGTCTGGTTGGTCAAGATGAGGCTGTAACAATCATTTCTGATGCAATTCGTCGATCTCGATCTGGGTTAAGTGAACCCAATAAACCCTATGGATCTTTTTTATTTTTAGGCCCAACTGGAGTTGGTAAAACTGAATTAAGTAAAGCTCTTGCGGAGTTTTTATTTGACTCGGAAGACCATTTAATTCGAATCGATATGAGTGAGTTTATGGAAAAACATTCAGTATCACGCCTAATTGGAGCTCCTCCTGGATACGTAGGTTATGATGAGGGAGGGTACTTAACAGAAGCTATTCGAAGAAAACCTTACAGCGTTATTTTGTTAGATGAAGTTGAGAAGGCCCATCCTGATGTATTTAATATTTTACTACAAGTTTTGGATGATGGACGGTTAACGGATGGACAAGGTCGCACTGTTGATTTTAAAAATACAGTAATTATTATGACATCTAATTTAGCTTCGCAAATGATTCAAGATAAAGCTAATGAAGACTACCAAATTCTTAAGCTTGCAGTCATGGGTGAGGTTAAAAATTACTTTAAACCAGAATTCATCAACCGTATTGATGAAGTGGTTGTTTTTCATCCATTGGGGGCAGAAAATATTCAATCGATTGCTACAATACAACTTAATCGTTTAAGAGCTCGGCTTTTATCAATGGAGATGAATTTAGAATTTAGTAAGGAGGCAGTGAAGCAAATTGCCCAAGCAGGTTTTGATTCAATTTATGGTGCTCGACCCTTGAAAAGGGCAATTCAATCTGAGATTGAGAACCCGCTAGCCAAAAAAATTCTAAATGGAGATTTTTCGAGCAATGATAATATTCAAATTGGTTTTGAAAAAAATAAATTTACCTTTGAGAAAATTTAATTTTTTATAAAATATCTTTCATTCTGTTATGCTTTCGTTAAAGAGGAGTCTTAGTGAAAGCAATAATTTTTGATACAGAAACTACAGGAAAAAACAACCCAGTTATTATTGAGGGGGCCTGGCTTGAGCTAAAAAGTATAGATCCATACGAAACTGGCGAAAGTTTTTGCCAACGATACAATCCTGAAAAACCAATTGAATTAGGCGCGCTTGCTACTCATCACATTTATGATGAGGAATTAAAAGATTGTCCCTCGCATAAAACTTTTTCACTTCCCTCTACTGTGGAATACATAATTGGCCATAATATTGACTATGACTGGAATGTGGCTGGCAATCCAAATATAAAACGTATTTGTACACTTGCGCTTGCGAGAAGAACATGGCCTCAGCTTGACGCCTATTCACAAAGCGCCCTTTTTTATTTTTTAGAGCGAACAAAAGCTAGAGATATTTTAAAAAATGCTCACTCAGCAGCAACAGATGTTGAAATTTGCTCCACCATACTTAAAGCTATTTGCAAAAAACACAATCTCAATTCGCTTGAAAGTTTATGGCAAATAAGTGAAAAAGCAAGAATCCCTCTCACCATGCCTTTCGGAAAACATAAAGGCCTTGTTTTTAGTGAAATTCCGCAAGATTATAAAAGATGGCTTGTTAGCCAAACCGACTTAGATCCATATTTGGTAAAAGCATTAAGTGAATAAATTTTTAAGCTGTTGGAATTTGTTGATTAGGCAAGACAAACTTTATATCTAATGTTCGCAAATAAATGTGCAGACCTGCATCTTGAATTGGGATGAAATTCACATCTTGGCCGGATTCATTAAAATGCGCGTGCCACAAACCTGGAGGCGTTATAAAAGCTGAGTTTGGCTTCCACTCCTCACGAATCGGATTAATAATATTGCCTTTGTTATCAATTTTATCGCCAACTAAGGTATAACAACCAGGCTTACAATCTAAAATTAAATCCAAGGCAACAGATTGATGTCTATGCGCTAATTGCGATGCCTCCTTGGGTAAAACCCCAAGCATAGCCCACATTGTGTGGGATGCTGACAATGTTTGATCCATAGCTTTATTTACTAAAATAACGCTTATTCTGCTTCGATTAACAGCATTCCCTTCTCTTTTTACTTGGTCTAATTCCTTTTTTGATTTTTCATTTGTAAACAGCGTGGGTTTGAATTTTTGTTTTGAGGGCGTAACACCCAAATAATCTAAAAGTGGTTGATCATGAATTAAATAAAGCGATGACTCTTCACTAACACCAAAGTGCTCAATATTTTTTCCTGCCGGGACCACAACAAAATCACCCTTTTGCCAAGGAATTTTTATACCCTCAAATAAGCTATAACCTGCACCATTAATTACATAAAATAATTCTGAGGAAGCATTATGCGTAGTTTTTAAACTGGTATTTTTTAACAACCGAATAAAATTTGCACATAAACATGGCGAAGTTGCAGGGCCAGGAATTCCTAGCGAAGAACTAATATCAAGAGGGTGAATTGCGCTTTCGCCAGACTCATGGAGTGAGCTTGAAAAATTATAAAATGGGACCTTATTGATTATGCCGCTTCTTTGCGGATCTACTGCTTTTGTATACTCGGCGTATAAAGCATTTTCTGTTAATGCAGATGCGTTAGTTTTTGTTAGATCATCCATAATAACCTTTTGTTTATAACTATAAATTTATCACATAGATTTAAAAAATATAAAAAAGATTATTAAGCTTTGGTGCAATAATAAAAGTTATATTTATATTCTTAATTTTATTGGAGATTTAATTATGTATGTTTCAATTAGAAAATATGACGATGTGTATGATTTTTCATCCATTTCTAAAAAATTAACTGAAAGTTTCGCACCGAAGTTATATGAAATTAATGGTTTTGTTCGTTATTGTATTGTAGATATTGGAAATGATTCATTGCTATCAATTCCAACATTTGAAAATAAAAGAGGGATGGAGGAGTCTGAGAGTCTTGCTAAAGACTGGCGAGATAATCACCCTGAAGGGCATATGGGTAATCCTACCCATATTTTTCATGGAGAAGAAAAAATGTGGGTTCTTAGGAAGTCGAGCTAAAAAAATGAATCTAATTAGAATCTCTAAATTATTATCAGAAAAAGGGCTTTGCTCTCGTAGAGAAGCGGATCGTTATATTGAAGCTGGCTGGGTAAAAGTTGATGGTGAGATTGTAAAAGAGCTAGGTTCTCGAGCTAGAAGAGATCAAAAAATCGAATTGAGCCACCAAGCAAAAAATTCACAATTATCAAAATTAACAATTATTTTAAATAAACCGGTTGGCTTTATTTCTCATTTAGATGATGAAAAAAAATTTAAACCTGCATCTAGCTTAATAACCCCTGAAAATTTTTTTGGTAAAAATGATCCAGGAAGAATAAATATTGAGGGATTAGCTCCGGCAGGAAGGCTTGATATAGATTCAACAGGACTTTTGGTGCTCACTCAAGACGGCGTAGTGGCAAAAAAAATAATTGGGGAAAATATAGTAATTGAAAAAGAATACTTGGTCAGGGTTGATGGAGAATTATCTGAGCATGCACTAGGTTTACTAAATCATGGATTATCGCTCGATGGATATAAACTTAAGCCTGCGAAAGTTTTCTGGCAGAATGATGATCAACTTAGCTTCACTTTGATTGAGGGGCGAAATCGACAGATTCGAAAAATGTGTGATTTGGTAGGCTTGAAAGTCACTAGTTTAAAGCGAGTAAGAATTGGTAACGTCAAATTAGGTAGTCTGCCTTTAGGAAAATGGCGTTTACTAGGGCAAAACGAAAATTTCTAAAGATTTATTAAATTTTTTACAGGATGGTATTAAATTCCCCAGCGTAAACTTGCTGTTAAAACCGGACTATCCCAATGTTTTTTTATCTCTTCATCTAGAACACAGATTGTGATTGATGCACCGGCCATATCAAGAGCTGTTGTGAAATTTCCTACCAAGGACCGAGAAATATGCAAACTTTGCTGTTGTAAAATTTTAGTTGCTGAATTAAAGATTAGGTAGAGCTCACTTAATGGGGTCGCTCCCATTCCATTCACCAATAACAATAATTCAGAAGATTTGTTTAATGCGATTGACTTAGTTTTTAAATCTTCAATAATTGCCTCTATCATATCAGCGACAATTGCATCGGCATTTTTTAAATTCTCTCTTTTTCTACCAGGTTCTCCATGAATACCTATGCCTATTTCAATTTCGTTATCATCAATATCAAATGTTGGCTTTCCTGCTGCAGGAACAGTACAGCTCGTCAGTGCAACACCCATACTTGAGCATTGATGATTAACTTTCTCACCAAGCTTTAAGCAAGATTTCAAGGAGCCCCCAGATTCAGCTTGGCTCCCAACTACCTTTTCAACAATTAAGGTACCTGCAACACCCCGACGCCCTGTGGTATAGCTTGAATTTATTACTGCCGCATCATCATTGATAAGGAGTGTGGCATTATCACAATGAATCATTTCTGAAGCCATTTCAAAATTCATTACATCACCAGAGTAATTTTTGACTATAAAAAGAACACCATTCTTAGGCTGACAATACTCTATAGCAGCAATCATTTGATCAGGAGTTGGGGAAGTAAAAACATGACCTGGGCATGCAATATCAAGCATTCCTTGACCAACATAGCCAGTATGCAATGGTTCATGCCCAGAACCACCACCGGAAATTAAAATTACTTTTTTTGAATCAATTTTTTTTCTGCTAACAAAAATGGGTGCATAATGTAGATTGACTAGATCTTGATGCGCAATGGCAAATCCACTCAAACTTTCAGTAATAAACTCATCAACCTGATTATAAAATTTTTTCATTTTTTTTCTTCCAATATTTTTTTACCAATTGTAGCAATAATTAACTGACAACTTTTTGCACCGGGATCAATATGACCGATGGCACGATCACCCAAGCCTACAGCCCTCCCTTTTGTTGGCAGCATAGTTTTTGTTGCTTCTACTCCATCATTAGCAGCCTCATTAATTGCGTGGATTATTTCGTCAAGATTGCTGTTTCCAATCTTTTTTTTAAAAATATTGAGCACAGGTATTAGTACATCAAGCATAGTTTTTTCTCCACTACCTGATTTACCTCTTTTTTTAATTGCCTCAACTCCGGCTTCAAACCCCAATAAAACGTTAGTTAATTCATTTTTACTACTGGCTATATTTTTAGAAAATTCTATAAAAAAACTGGCAAACAACGGCCCTGATGCACCACCTATTGTGGAAAGTAATTTCACACCAATACTATAAAATATTTGTGGAGTACTTAATTTTTCAAAAGTTGGGATGATTGCTTGAATAGCTTCGCATCCTCTTTTTAGATTAATGTAGTGATCTCCATCACCAATTGCACGATCTAACGATTCAATTTGATCTTCATGATATCGAATTTCTTCCACCACATTATTTATACATTGAATAATAAATTGTTTGTTCATCTTTTTTGTTTTTAAAAAATTTATAGGAATAATATAGCATGTGAAAAATAAGCTAAACTAATACGCAATGCCTTATTTATTATTTTTTTCTTTATTATTTAACTTTAATCTTTTTGCCAAAGATCATTCATTCAAAGATTTTACGGAAGCAAATTATTTTGCGCCAATCGATAATAATTTTCTGCAGTTAAAAGCGGTCTGTAGGCAAAACTTTGATGAAAAAGACAGAAAAAAATATTTTGAAATTTTATTTTATAGTAACAACAAACATGTTTTTGATTTAAACAAACATTTTCGAGCATATGAAGTAGGGCACCGCAATCTAAAGAAACCTTTCTACACATTCACTATTAGAAATTGGTTTCATACTTTTGCTATTGAAACTAAAAATGAAAAGTTTATATCCAACACATCACAGTTAACTAAAAGACGTAATGAAGTAATTCCGGAAAAATTGTTTAACGATATTTTAGCCCATGGTAAATTCACCCTTTTTTTTCATTACCTAATGGATAATACAAAAAGCAAAGGGGAATTTACTGTTGTAAATTCTGCTGCTCTTTCTAGTTGTTTTAAATGATAGAAATTTTTTTATCTTTTTCACAAAAAGACTACCTCACTGCAATTTTAATTTTTTTTGGTGCAATAATTTATTCATCTGTTGGTCACGGTGGCGCCTCTTCATATATTGCTATCATGTCGTTGCTAGGCACGCCAACAAATTTTATTAAGCCGATTGGCCTGACGTTAAACGTTATTGTTTCATCTGTTGCTTCATTTCGCTTTATTCAAAACAAGTTTTTTAACTTAAATGTTTTTCTTCCAATTATTGCAGGCTCAGTTCCGGCAGCCTTTTTAGGTGGCTATATTAATTTAACGGATGTTTTTTATCGACCTTTATTGGGGTTTGTCCTCTTTATTGCCGGGCTGCAATTAATTTTCAATTTTGTTCAAAATGCACCAACGCAATTAAAAAAAGTAAATCTTTTATATGCTTTTATTGCAGGAGCCAGCATTGGTTTCATTTCTGGATTAACAGGAACGGGGGGTGGAATTTTTCTTTCGCCGCTCATAGTGTTATTCGGGTGGACATCGGTCAGAGCAGCATCAGGAACGGCGGCAGCCTTTATTTTATTAAATTCAATTGCTGGTTTGTTGGGTAATCTTTCATCCATACAATCATTGCCTCCAACAATTTTTTTATATTCTATTGCGGTCATTTTAGGTGTTACTATTGGCACTCAACTGGGCATAAAGCATTTTGATGCGAGTGGCATTAGAAAAGTTTTGGGTGTTGTTTTAATTATTGCGGCATGGAAATTTATCTTAACTTAACTTAGATTATGTATAACAAATATAAACATTTCTTTTGGCTATTTTTTATTATTGGCCTTTTTTTATCAATCTTTTTAGCAATCAATGAATATTTTTCTAATCAAATTTTTCTCCAGCGTTATGACATTGAGATGCACCAATGCCTTACTGATGAGAAGATTTGCAATATTGAATTATTAAAGCAGGCTGAAAAAAATCTCGATGCTAACCAAAAAAAACTAGTCGAACTTCATGAACTTATAAGCCATCACGTATTTTTTTACTGGAATATACTGCGAATTTTTATGATTTTTATTTTGATTGGAGTCAGTCCATTTATTTTTGTTTGGACAAAACAAAAATTATTGAGATTTAAATCTTAATGTCTTTGGAAAATTGATTGCCTTTGGTGTCAATAGCGTTTAATACCACATCACCAATAACCCCTTTGGGTAACCGCACTTTTAAATAGGGATCTTGACTGATTGAAATTTTGTTATGAACCGCCAAGATTACTTCATTATCATTCATGTAAATCATATCTTTAACAATCCACTCCGGAATATAACCGCCTGAATCTAAATCACGTTGTAAGCCAGTAAAATTTGGATGTTTAATTCTTGTAACTAAAAAGTCATCTTTCGCTTTAATTAAAATCTTGCCAAGATCTGCCGTTAATTCTGGATCATGGACATCCATATAACCACTGCATCCACCGGATGCGCGAATTTCTTGGAAACTCATGTATAAATTTCCTTTATCGTCTTCAGCCACTGCCCTAACAAAGGAATCGGTCTCCATGCGTATTCGTGTGGAAATATCAACTTCTTGCATTTTTTCTGACAAAAAGTAGGTTGCTGCATGTTGTGTTGGGTTTGCGTCGATAATTAAGAAAACATGCTTTATCGTTACGCCATCAGGGGCAGATAATTCCAATTTGACCGGCACCTGTGCACCACTTGAGGCACGTTTAGGTCCCGATAATTTAACAAAACCTGCTTCAATTATTGGGCGATCTTGGAACATCTTCTCTTTAACAAAGGGCCACAGTTCAGGATTTGCCTCAGCCCACAAATTCAAAGAAAATGTGACAAGAATAAGAAAACTAATTTTTTTAATAATATTCATCATAATTACGTCAAAATCATATGTAATTTAATACAAATAGAGCAATATGTCCATTTTTCAACTATTTAAATTCTTGTTTCTGTTGCAATGCATTTTACCTTTTTCGGTAGTGGCAAATGAATTATTGCAGCAAGCGATGGATGGCGAGCCCGAAGCGCAATATCAGTATGCGTTTATAATTGGGGACAGCGACGCGACGAAATCCCGTCACTTGATTGAGATTGCCGCCTTTCAAAATCATCTGAAGAGCCAACAATATTATCTTTCCCATATTGCGGACAATGATTTTCATGCGCAGCTTTTTAAAAATAATATAAAAAAATATCAAACAATTTTTGAAAAAGAATTTACAAAAGGTGATTTAAATCAACTCAGAAAAATTGGTAATGATGGCGATATAGAAACACAATATTTTCTCTGGCTTCTTTACGTCAATAACCTTGGCGTAAGCAAAGCAGAAGCATATACATGGCTTAAACAAGCAGCAGGTAATCTGCACCCTGAAGCTACCTTCAGTTTGGGGCTGCTCTATTATTATGGCTACATTGTTCCGCAAGAGTTACCTAAGGCAAAGAAATTAATTTTAAACTCTCAAGCGCTTGGATCGAGCCTTGCAAGGCTCCTGGTAGAGAATAATAAATTTAATTTTGAAGCACAAATTAACTAACACGATTGACATCAACAGAGAAAATTGTCATATTTGAGGTATTAAGCTAAACAAACCTTAATAAACCGTTGTTCTTGCAACATAAAATAGAAATTTTTTTTACTAACAGGGGAGTATGTAAATGAAAAAAACTTTACTTGCAACATTAATCGGTGCATTTCTTGTAGGTTGCGTAGCACCTCAAGAAGAAGAAGCATTCCATCCAACAGACGCACTATTGATTGGTGGTAATGACAATATTGTTGCTGCAGAGGGTGAAGGTGCAGACCTAGGCCTTGATGACGAAGCAGCACCAGCAGGCGCATTCCATCCCACAGACGCACTATTGATTGGTGGTAACGGTGGTTTTAATCCCAGTGCCGATGATGGCGGTGCAGATTTAGGCGAGTACTAGAAGTTTAAATTTTTCTCGATTTATGATTTAATATTCATTCATTAGGCTGTTAAGTTTATACATGAATGGGAGAAAATTGATGAAAAAAATAATACTTGTTAGTTTGCTAACTGGATTGTTTGCATCATCGGCTCTGATTGCTGATGATGCTTTCCATCCAACAGACGCACTATTGATTGGTGGTAATGGTGGTTTTAATCCCAGTGCCGATGATGGCGGTGCCGATTTAGGTGATTATGCTAGTGAAAGTGCAGCACCTGCGACAGCATTCCATCCCACAGACGCATTATTGATTGGTGGTAATGGTGGTTTTAATCCAACAGGTGAGGGAAAGGGAGCTGACTTGGGTGGTTATTAATACTCTCCAATAAATTTAAACCGAGTTTGTTACAAGCTCGGTTTTTTTTCGTCTCTAGCCTTAATGATTTTCTTTAGTCAATCTTCATGCTCATCATCATAGCTATTTTTATGGATCAGCCTAGTATAACTAGTGTAAATCTCAAGTTGAACCTTTGCAGTTACTTGTAATTGCATCTTCAATGATCTGGTTTATGTTTAATGAACTTTATTTAACATAAACAAGGAGAAATACTATGTGGACACAACCTACTGCAACTGAAATGCGTTTTGGTTTTGAAGTAACTATGTACGTTTGCAATCGTTAATTTTTAATGAAATTAAAAGTTTGTAAAAATACAGAAATTACTGATTGGCTGTTTCACGGATGGCGATGTACTTGCCCTATGTGTTCTGCCAAGTCTATAAATTAACTATTTATTTAGGAGAAACATTATGTGGACTAAACCTGCAGCTACAGAAATGCGTTTTGGTTTTGAAGTAACCATGTACGTAATGAACAAGTAATTTTATTTGTTCTTAGAAAGCCCGACTTGTTCGGGCTTTTTTTTTATTTGTATATAATCATTTTATGAAGAAATTAATTTTTTTACTTATTTTTTCTATCCACGTTTTTGCCGATGAGAGCTGGACGTTACTCCATGAGGATAATGCCAATCAATCTGCATACTATGTAAAGCTCGATAATTTTCAAATGCTTGAAAATAAAGTACGTTTATGGGTGATGGAAAGCTTTAATGTGCCACAAAAAGCTAATTCAATTACTTACAATTCGTTAAAAAGTCTTGTTCAGGTGGATTGTATTGCAGAGCAGCTTCGCTATATGGCTTACTCAATCTATAAAGACAAAAAAGCACTCGGACAAGCAATTTATTCTAAAGGATCACCCTCGGAATGGATAAAAATAAATCCCAATACCGTTAATTCCGCTTACATGTCCATTGCATGCCAAGAAGCAAAATCTAATTAACAAAAATTGTAATCTTGTTTGAAATCACTGCAGGGTCGTGGGGGATGTGATGATGATCACCTAATATCAATTGCAATGTGTGTTTTCCGGATGTTAAGTTTAAGGATGATTCAGTTTGGCCTTTACCAAAGTGTATATGATTTTTATCATTTGGAATTGGGCGATCCAGTGCAGGTAATTTATCTAAATCAATAAGTAAATGATGGTGTCCGGTGTGACTATTTTTAACTCCTGCTGGGGCAATCCCCATGTTTTTCAGGCCAAATATAACTTGCACCGGATTATTAACACTCTCATTATCCATAGGTGAAATAATGTAAACCTCTGCATTGTCAGGCGCTGGAGTTCTTTCCATAGCACTAATGCCAGTGAAAAAAAAGCTAATAATAATAATAAATAATCTTGAATAAAGTTTCATCATACTAAAAAAGGTAATTTAGCCATATCTATGTACTGTGACAAACATATTTTAAATTCGTTTTGTATTTTTAATAAATTCTCATCAGAATCAGCTTCGAATCTTAAAACGATAACGGGTGTGGTATTGGAAGCGCGCATCAAACCAAATCCAAATTCGTATTCTACCCTTAATCCATCAATAGTATTGATACTCTGAGCTAATGGAAATACTGCTTCTTTTTGCAAAATAGTAATAAGTTCATGTGGCTCACCCTCATTCAACTTTATATTTAATTCTGGTGTGCTCGACCCTTTTGGTAATGCTTCCAACACCGCGGATGGATTATCATGATGACTTAAAATTTCAATCAATCTTGCTGCAGCATAAAGTCCATCATCAAAACCATACCAGCGATCATTAAAAAAAGTATGGCCACTCATTTCTCCTGCAAGCGCCGCATTTATTTCCTTCATTTTCGATTTAATATGTGAGTGCCCTGTTTTCCATATTAATGGGTGACCACCGCGCGAACTAATCCAGTCAAAAAGATAGCGTGTGGATTTAACATCAAAGATAATAGTAGCCCCAGGATTTTCTTTTAAAACAGCATCAGCAAACAATAATAGTTGTCGATCAGGGTAGATAACCTCACCGTTTTTTGTGACAACACCTAAACGATCTGCATCACCATCAAACGCAAGCCCGAATTCACTGTCAGTGGTTTTAACATTATGAATTAAATCCATCAAATTTTTTGGATTTGAAGGGTCAGGGTGGTGATTGGGAAATGTGCCATCCACTTCACAAAATAAATTTTCTGTTTTTACTCCAAGTTTGCTGAATAAATCGGCTGCACAAACCCCAGCCGCACCATTGCCACAATCAATAGAAATTTTTATGGGACGGCTAATATTAATATTTTCTATAATTGCATTTATGTAAGCGGACCGTATATCTGCTTTCTCTAATTGTCCATGGCCAAATTTGAAATTTTTTTCCATAATTCTTTGATGCAGAGATTGAATATCATTTGAGGATAATGTTCCTTGATCAATAACAGTTTTAAATCCATTATATTCAGGAGGGTTATGACTACCAGTAATCATAATTCCGCTATTAGTTTTTAAATGAAAGTTACTAAAATACAGCATTGGCGTTGCTACCAGCCCGATATCAATGACATTAATACCTGTGGATAAAAGACCATGTATCAGTGCATCAGATAACTTAGGACTTGATAAACGCCCGTCCCGACCTACACAGATAGTAGGTTGTTTTTTTTCCAGCGCCACGGACCCAATTGCCTGTCCAATTAATGAAACATTCTCCTCACTTAAGGATTCGTTGACCACTCCCCGTATGTCATAAGCACGAAAAATATTTTTATCAATACAATCATTCATACTCTTCAATCCATGCGAGCTGAATTGCCTCGAGAATTCGCTCTCCACATTTGTTGGGATCATCGTTAAAGCCCTCAAGCTCCATAACCCATTTCATCAAATCAGTGAATCGTATCGTTTTTGGATCAACGTCTGGTTTTAAGTCATAAAGTTTTTCCGCGATTTCTAACGTATCTGTCCATTGCATAATCTTAGTTAATCTCCATTTAGATAGTTTGTGTCAAGCAACTTAATTTTTTCTCATCATGATAAAATAGTGCCTAATCAATAACAGTTAATTAACTCATAAAACCAATGTTTAATAAAGATCTACATTTAGAAAAAACCGATCCTGAATTATGGAGTCAAATAGTTAGCGAGACCAAGCGACAAGAACAACATATTGAATTAATTGCTTCAGAAAATTATACCAGCCCAGCAGTAATGCAGGCACAAGGGTCACAATTAACTAACAAGTATGCAGAGGGATATATTGCTAAGCGATTTTATGGCGGCTGTGAATTTGTTGATCAGGTTGAGCAACTTGCTATTGATCGATTAAAACAGCTCTATGGTGCAGAATATGTTAACGTTCAGCCCCACTCTGGGAGCCAAGCCAATCAAGCAGTTTATTTCGCAGTGCTCAAACCTGGAGATACCATTATGGGTATGAATTTGGGCCACGGGGGACATTTAACACATGGATCACCGGCGAACCTATCAGGAAAATTATTCAATATTGTTCCATATGGTTTAAATGCGCAGGAAGAGATAGATTATGATGAAATGGAGAAAATTGCAGTTGAGACAAAACCCAGACTGATTATTGGAGGAGCGTCTGCCTACGCATTACGATTTGATTGGCAGCGTATGTCAGAAATTGCAAAAAAAGTAGGCGCATATTTTATGGTGGATATGGCGCATTATTCTGGTTTGATTGCAGGCGGCGTGTACCCTAATCCAACGCCTTATGCTGATTTTATTACCTCCACTACACATAAGTCGCTTAGAGGTCCCAGGGGTGGGTTTATCATCGCGAAGCCAGAATTTGAAAAAATAATTAATTCATTTGTATTTCCAGGAATTCAAGGTGGACCTTTAATGCATGTTATTGCTGCCAAGGCTACCGCTTTCCTTGAGGCACTTAAACCAGAATTTAAGGTTTATCAAGCGCAGGTTATCAAGAATGCCCAAACCATGGTTGATTCCTTAAAAAAGCGAGGCTATCGAATTATCTCTGGTAGAACGGAATCACATGTTTTCTTAGTAGACTTACGACCAAAAAATTTAACTGGAAAGCGAGCGGATCAATTATTAGGAATGGCGCATATTACTGTAAATAAAAACTCAATTCCAAATGACCCTGAAAGTCCATTTGTTACCTCTGGTATACGTTTAGGCACCCCCGCGATAACAACAAGAGGCTTTAAGGAAAAAGAGAGCATTCAAGTTGCAAACTTAATTGCCGATGTTTTAGATCAGCCTGATGATGAGAAGAATATTGCTTTGGTTAAAAATAAAGTGAACGAGCTTACTCATCAATTTCCAGTTTATAGTGAATAAAATCGATGAAATGTCCATTTTGTAGAACCGAAGACACCCAAGTTATTGATTCACGCGTAAATGAACAAAGTAATTCAATTCGACGTCGAAGAAAATGTGGTAAGTGTGAAAAACGTTTTACTACCTACGAACACATTGAATTATCTTTGCCGCAAATTATCAAACAGGACGCTAAGCGCGAGGAATTTAATCGGGAAAAGCTGCTCCATTCCTTAGCAAGAGCCCTTCATAAAAGACCTGTACCTGCGGAATATATTGACCAAGCTGTAGAAACTATCATTACCAAGGTGCTCGCATTTGGTGAGAGAGAGATAAATTCAAGAGATTTAGGTGAATTGGTCATGCATGAGTTAAAAAAGCTGGATAAAGTAGCTTATATCCGCTTTGCTTCAGTTTATCGCAGCTTTTCTGATGTTGAGGACTTCAATAATGCAATTAAAGACCTTGATTGATTTTGAGTAATTCTGATCATTTTTTTATGCATAAAGCCATAGCATTGGCAAAAAAAGGATTAGGTAAGACACACCCCAATCCTTGTGTAGGTGCTATTGTAGTTAAAAATAAAAAAGTTATAGGCCAAGGCTTTCATCTTAAGGCTGGGCAAGAGCATGCCGAGATTATTGCATTAAAACAAGCTGGTAACAAAGCAAGAAACGCAGAACTTTATGTCACCCTTGAGCCCTGTACACACCAAGGAAAAACTCCACCATGTGTTGATTCAATCATAAATGCTGGCATTTCTCGGGTAATCATCGGCGCAAAAGATCCCAATCCCCTTGTTAATGGAAGAGGTATCAAAAAGTTAGTCGAGGCTGGAATCAACGTGAATTTCGATATAATGTCCTCGCAATGCGAAGATATAAATAAAGGATTTATGAAAAGAATGAAAAAAGGACAACCATTCATTCGTTCAAAGATCGCATGCTCCTTTGATGGTAGGACTAGCCTAAAAAATTCTGATAGCCAATGGATTAGCTCGAGTGCTTCACGTCAAGATGTTCAATACTGGCGCTCTATTAGTTCAGCAATTATAACGGGCGTTGGCACCATAAATAAAGATAATCCTCAGCTAAATTTACGGCCTCTACAAAATGATACTCAGCCGTTACGTATTATTTTAGACACTAATTTATCAATAAATCTTGCAGCAAAAATACTAAGCCAAGCAAATGTCCTGATTTTTTATCATGATGATCCGCTTGGTGTGAGGGATATTTTGGAAAAAAAAGGAATTCGACTAATTCAATCTAAAATTACAAATGACAGAATTGATCTTAACGCGGTAATGGATAGTTGTCGTGATTTGGAGCTCAATGATATCTTAATTGAGGCGGGCCCGACCCTAAATGGTGAATTTCTGAAGGCACAATTAATTGATGAATTAGTAATTTATCAAGCCCCAATTCTAATGGCTGGTGAAGCTGCTGGGCTCTTTAATCAGCCAGTATTGGAAACAATGAAAAATAAAATCCATCTTGAACATAGCGATATTCGAAATTTTGCTAATGATATTCGCTATGTAACAAAAATTCATTACCACCATGTGGATTGATAGCCATTGCCATTTAGATTTTATATCTTCCCACACTGAGGTAAGTTTATTTGGTGAGCGTCTTGATGCATTAAATGTTGAAAAGGTTATAGTCCCCACAGTCAGCCCAAGCAATATTCAAGATGTTTTGCAATTATCCAAAAATAATGACTGGTGCCATTATGCTATTGGTTTTCATCCGCTTTATGTGAATGATATAACGTACAAGGATTTAGAGTTACTGGATGGTTACTTAACCGATTATAAACCTGTTGCAGTTGGTGAAATTGGGCTTGATTTTTTTAAAAAAAATAACAACCATGATTGGCAAGAGGAAATCTTTATCAAACAACTAAAACTTGCAAAAAAACATGAGTTACCCGTCATTCTTCATGTGCGTGGTGCCATTGACGATGTTTTAAAAAATTTACGTCGTATAAATGTTTGTGGAGGTATTGCGCATGCTTTTAATGGAAGCCTGCAACAGGCCAATCAATTTATTACCATGGGTTTTAAGTTAGGTTTTGGAGGAGCCATGACTTATGCAAGAGCCACACATCTTCAAACATTAGCAAAAATACTCCCCTTAGAGTCGATTGTGTTAGAAACAGACACTCCTGATATCCCGCCAGCGTGGCTAAATAAAGGCGAACAGAATTCACCTGAGGAATTACCTAAAATTGGCCAATTCTTAGCAACTATTAGAGGCTTAAAAATAGCTGAAATGGCTGCTATTATTAGAGAAAATACATATCAGGCTCTACCCAAATTATCAAAGTTATACACATGACCTCAAGTTCTACTTTAACTAAATTGAAAAAACACAATGATGACAATGACATACAATAACCTATTGTTTTTTAAAGGTTTTTTTATCGATTAAATTTTAAGCGTTAAAAAAAAATCCTTTAAAAATCATAGGTTGCAATTTTATACAGGATTTATTCACAAAGTTATCCACAGATATTGTGGACTAATTTGATATAGGATTTTGTGAGACAAATATAATGAAAATTAATAATAAAAATACACGCACTCTACAGGCCTCTGATAGCAAGACTTTTATCAAAATTATTGATCAAACACGTCTGCCCCATGAGTTAATTTTTAAAGATTTATATTCTTTAGCGGAGGTTGTTGAGGCCATCAAAACTATGCAAGTCCGCGGCGCACCATTGATAGGGGTTACAGCTGCCTTTGGTTTGGCATTAGCCTTAAAAGATGAGGCATCGGATGCTTACATTGCTGATGTAGCCCAACAATTAATTGAAGCTAGGCCAACAGCAGTAAATTTAGCTTGGGCTGTAAATAAATTAACAACGTTTTTACTCAATAATGAGCCAAAAGTACGCTTTGAAGAAGCTTGGTCATTTGCGCAACAAATGGCTGAAGATGATGTAAGAAATAATAAAAAGATTGGCATGCATGGCTTGCAACTTCTTCGCACACATAAAAAACATAAATTAAATGTAATGACGCATTGTAATGCAGGTTGGCTTGCCACGATTGATTATGGAACGGCATTGAGCCCAATTTTTTTGGCTCATGATGCTGGCTTAGATGTTCATGTTTGGGTTAGTGAGACACGCCCCCGTAATCAAGGCATGAGTCTTACTGCCTGGGAATTATCACAAGCCAAAATTCCACACACAATTATTGCTGATAATGCTGCTGGACTTTTGATGCAGGAAGGTAATGTGGATTGTGTTCTTGTTGGCGCGGACCGCATAGCCTATGATGGTCAAGTGGTGAATAAAATTGGTACATATTTGAAAGCACTAGCTGCTTTTGAGCACAATATTCCTTTTTACGTTGCTGCGCCAATCAGTACTTTTGACAGCAATTTTATTGGTGAACATCAACCCTTTGAAATAGAGTACCGACACCCAAACGAATTACTAATGATATCCGGTAAAAATAATCAAGGTATGATGGAGTCTATAGAAATTGGTTCGTCACCAGCGTTAAATCCTGCTTTTGACTTAACGCCTGCAAAATTTATTACCAGAGTAATATGTGAAAAAGGTATTTTAGAACCACAAAGCATGGGAGACCTCATTAATGGATAATCAGGAGCAACTTAGAGCGAGTTTATGTGATGTTGCTATTCGATTAAACGACACTGGTTTGAATCACGGTGCAACAGGAAATTGTAGTGTAAGAACAGCGCAAGGTTTTTTGATAACACCATCTGGCGTTGCTAACCGAAATTTAACTCCAGAAACTATAGTCGAACTCAATATGGAGGGGGAAAAAATAACTATCAGTGACTTTAATGCTTCAAGCGAATGGCTTTTTCATAAAGACTTATACTTGGCAAATGAGAATATAAATGCTGTGATTCACTCACATGCCCCTTATGCAACTTCTGTGAGCACTTTAAAAAAAGATTTAACACCCTTTCATTACATGATTGCAGTTGCAGGTGGAAAAGATATTCGTTGTGCTGATTATGCATTGTTTGGAACACAAGCGCTATCAGACCACATCTTAAAAGCGATGCAAGACCGCAAAGCATGCTTGTTAGCAAATCATGGACTGTTAACGGTAGGGGAAAATCTTGATATTGCTTTCGACATAACTGAGGAGATTGAACATTTATGTATGGTGTACCTCAATGCGAAAAAGTTAGGTGAACCTGAAATTTTAACTGATGTGCAAATGGAGGAAGTTGTAAATCGTTTTCAATCCTACAGTCGGTGGCGAAAAGATTAAAGTATTCATTGTGAGAAGGAAGCCTTTAAAGTAAAATTATATACCGTCAGCAATTTTTTAAAAGATGCCTAATCATGACCAAATATGTATTCGTAACTGGCGGTGTTGTATCATCTCTGGGTAAAGGCATCTCTGCCGCCTCGCTTGGCGCAATCCTAGAGTCACGAGACCTGAATGTCACGATGTTAAAGTTGGACCCATACATCAACGTAGACCCTGGGACAATGAGCCCATTTCAACATGGTGAAGTTTTTGTGACTGCCGATGGAGCAGAAACAGATCTTGATCTTGGACATTACGAACGCTTTATTTCATCAAAGATGACAAAAAAAAATAATTTCACTACAGGTCAAATTTATGACAGTGTAATTAAAAAAGAGAGACGCGGTGAGTATCTCGGTAAAACGGTACAAGTTATCCCTCACATTACTGATGAAATTAAGTTAAATATTCGTGATGGTGCAAAGGGAAGTGATGTGGCAATTATTGAAGTTGGTGGTACCGTGGGTGACATTGAATCATTACCCTTTCTTGAGGCGATCCGACAAATGGGGGTGGAAGAGGGAAGAGAAAATACGTGCTATATTCACCTTACATTATTGCCATGGATTGCAACAGCCGGTGAATTAAAAACAAAACCTACGCAGCATTCTGTAAAAGAATTAAGAGAGATTGGTATACAGCCAGATATATTATTATGTCGATCTGAAAGACCTATTCCAAGAGAAGAAAAAGAGAAAATAGCCTTATTCACCAATGTTGCATCAAAAGCAGTAATTTCAGCAATTGATTTGGATTCTATCTATCGCATCCCAGTAATGCTGCACGAACAAAAAATTGATGAGATTGTATGTGAAAAATTCCAAATTAAAGCTAAGCCTGCAGATTTATCGCAGTGGAATAAAATTACGAAAATGCTAGACAACGCTAAATCCTCTATTGATATAGCGTTTGTAGGTAAATATGTAGACTTGACCGAATCATACAAATCGCTCACGGAAGCACTCATACATGCAGGCTTACACAATAACGTTAAAGTAAAAATTAACTTCCTAGATTCTGAGGACATTGAAAAAAATGGCACGGAAAGATTGAGTCAAATGGATGCTATTTTAATTCCTGGCGGATTTGGCGTTCGTGGCACTGAAGGAAAAATTGGCGCAATCAAATATGCTAGGGAAAACAAAATTCCTTTTTTAGGCATATGTTTAGGTATGCAGCTTGCTGTGGTCGAGTTTGCAAGAAACAGAGCCAATCTTGAACATGCAAACAGTACAGAATTTGATACAGCTAGCAAACATCCAGTTGTTGGGTTAATAACAGAATGGCAAACAGAATCAGGTGAAATTGTGAAAAGAGATCAAAATTCTGACCTAGGCGGCACAATGCGGTTAGGTGCACAAAAAGCCCCCGTTGTAAAAGACTCTTTAGCCTATGAAATTTATGGATTAGAGGTGAACGAACGTCATAGGCATCGTTATGAGGTAAATAATTTATATGTGGATCGTTTGATTAAGGCAGGGTTAGTAGTATCATCACGCACTCCAAAGGATAATTTATGCGAAATTATCGAATTACCAAGAGCAGAACATCCTTGGTTTTTAGCTTGTCAGTTTCACCCAGAATTTACTTCAAATCCAAAGCAGAGCCACCCATTATTTTTATCTTTTATTAATGCTGCAAAGCAAAAACAAGGTACATAAGAAAAATGAAACTATGCCATTTTAATGCTGGATTAGATCAACCCCTCTTTTTAATCGCAGGACCATGCGTTATCGAATCTGAATCAATGACACTCGATGTCGCCGGGCAATTAAAAGAGATGACGGATAAATTGGGGATACCATTTATTTTTAAATCCTCATTTGATAAAGCAAATCGAAGTTCGAATAAAACTTTCCGAGGTTTTGGTATTGATGAGGGATTGCGAATTCTAGCAAAAGTAAAACAACAGATTAATGTCCCTGTTTTGACTGATATTCATACAGAGGATCAAGTAAAGGCTGTTGCTGACGTTGTTGATGTAATTCAAACCCCTGCATTTTTATGCCGTCAAACAGATTTTATTGCTGCTGTTGCTAGTTCGGGTAAGCCAGTAAATATCAAAAAGGGCCAATTTTTAGCACCTCAAGATATGAAACAAGTTGTTCAAAAAGCAAAAGACGCAAATGGGGGGCTTGATAACATAATGGTCTGCGAAAGAGGCGCTTCCTTTGGTTACAATACTCTAATTTCTGATATGAGAAGCTTATCAATTATGAGGGAAACAAACTGCCCCGTCGTTTTTGACGCAACTCACTCTGTTCAGCAACCTGGAGGGCAAGGGGATCGTAGTGGGGGACAAAGTGAATTCGTACCATTATTGGCCCGCGCAGCGGTATCCGTTGGAATAGCAGGAATTTTTATGGAAACGCATCCTAACCCAAAAGAAGCTCTCTCAGATGGACCAAATGCTGTTTCTTTAGATCAGATGTACGATCTTTTATCAGTTTTAAAAGAGCTGGACCATTTAGTTAAATCAAGAAAAAATTTATTTTAATTAGGATTTCAAATGATTGTTATTAAGGATATTCGTGGTCGAATGATCATCGATTCTCGAGGCAACCCTACAGTTGAAGCAGATGTAATTTTATCAAATGGTTTAGTAGGTAGGGCAGCTGTACCCTCCGGGGCATCGACCGGGAGTAAGGAGGCGATTGAGCTTAGAGATCAAGATAAAAATTTTTATTTAGGAAAAAGCGTAAATCAAGCGATAGCCAATATCAATACAAAAATTAAACAAGCGTTAATAAATAAAGAGCCAGAAAATCAAAAAAATATTGATCAAGTTATGATTGAGCTGGATGGCACAGAAAATAAAAGTAATTTAGGTGCCAATGCTATATTGGCAGTATCAATGGCTGTAGCGCATGCAGCAGCGAAGAGCCAGGATGCTTATTTATATGAATATTTCAATGCTAACCAGCAATTAAGTTTACCAACGCCTATGATGAATATTATTAATGGTGGCGCCCATGCAGACAATAATATTGATATACAAGAATTTATGATTATTCCAGCAGGGCGCCCCAGTTTTTCAGAGGCAGTCCGTTGTGGCGCAGAAATTTTTCATGCATTGCATAAAAATTTAACGCAAAAAAAATTGGCCACCACTGTCGGAGACGAAGGGGGCTTTGCACCAAACCTTGACTCCAATGAGGCTGCGTTAAAATTGATCATGGAATCGATTGAGAGTGCTGGCTATGAGGCAGGAAAGGATGTTTTTTTAGGCCTGGATTGCGCAAGCTCTGAATTTTACAAAGAAAATAAATATCACCTTCGATCAGAAAATACCGTTCTTGATTCAACGCAGATGGTTGATTATCTTGCTGCATGGTGTGACAAATACCCAATTATTAGTATTGAAGATGGTATGAGTGAATTTGATTGGGATGGATGGGACAAATTAACGAAAAGATTAGGTAAAACTATTCAGTTAGTAGGTGATGATCTTTTTGTAACTAATCCAAAGATCCTAAAGGAAGGTATTGATAAAAAGGTTGCTAATTCAGTATTAATTAAAGTCAATCAAATAGGGACATTAACTGAAACATTCGAAACTATTAATTTAGCTCAGTCAGCCAATTATACAGCCGTAATTTCTCATCGCTCAGGAGAAACGGAAGATACAACCATTTCAGATATCGCTGTCGGAATGAACGCGATGCAAATTAAAACTGGTTCAATGTCACGCTCTGAGCGTGTTGCAAAGTATAACCAGTTGCTTAGGATTGAGGAATCTCTTGGCGAACAAGCAAAATATGCAGGATTGACAGCGTTCTATCAACTTAGCTTAGCTTAATGAAATTTTTAACGTTTCTATTTGTCGTACTGGTAATACTGATTCAATATCCCTTGTGGTTTGCGCGTGGCGGTTGGATAAATGTATTTGACTTACAAAGCCAATATCAACTCCAAAAGGAAATCAATCAAGAATTAGAAAAGCAAAATGATGCATTAAGAGCAGAAGTGAATGATTTAAAAAAAGGCACAGATGCAATTGAAGAAAGAGCAAGAGACGAGCTAGGTATGATCAAAGAGGGTGAAATTTTTTTTGAGATAATTAATACCGAGAAATAATTTTAATAATAAAAAAAGGTTTTTTTGATGTTTGAAGCAATCGATCTTGCTCGCTTTCAATTTGCGTTTGTAGTGAGTTTCCATATTATTTTTCCAGCATTTACGATTGGCTTAGCATCCTATCTTGCCGTTTTAGAAGGGTTATGGCTTTGGAAAAAAGAACAGCGATACTTAGACCTCTTTAAATATTGGCTAAAAATCTTTGCCATAGCATTCGGCATGGGTGTGGTTTCAGGTATTGTTATGAGCTATCAATTTGGAACAAATTGGTCAGTTTTTGCCGATAAAACAGGACCAGTTTTAGGGCCCTTGATGGGTTACGAAATATTGTCTGCCTTTTTCCTAGAAGCAGGTTTTTTAGGAATCATGTTGTTTGGTCTGAATAAAGTAGGTAAAAAACTACACTTTTTTGCTACATTAATGGTAGCTTTCGGTACTTTTTTTTCTGCCTTTTGGATTTTATCAGTTAATAGCTGGATGCATACACCAGCAGGATTTGATATCAATGCAGCGGGTCAATTTATTCCTATTGATTGGATTAAAATTATTTTTAATCCCTCCTTCCCATATCGCTTAATTCATATGCTTATGGCTGCCTATTTAACTACAGCCTTTGTGGTTGTGGCTGTAGGCTCATTTCATTTATTAAAGGCGCATGCTAATAATAAGAATGCAAAAACCATGATATCAATGGGGCTCTGGATGATTGCAATTGTAGCGCCATTACAGCTGATTGCTGGCGATTTTCACGGATTAAATACATTGGAGTATCAACCAGCAAAAGTGGCAGCAATGGAAGGTCATTATGAGTCAAAAAAAGGTGCGCCATTAATTTTATTTGGCATACCTGATGATAATAAAGGACAAATTGATTATGAAATCTCAATTCCAAAATTAGGTAGTCTTATCTTGACACACTCACTGGACGGAAAAGTTAAGGGTTTGAATGATTGGCCACGAGATGAACGCCCACCAGCAGAGATAATATTTTGGACATTTCGACTTATGGTTGGAATTGGTTTTTTAATGATATTTATTGGATTTACAAGCCTTTGGCTAAGAATCAAAGGTAAGTTATATAACTGTAATTGGTTTAGTCGAATTTTAACGGTATCTGGACCGATAGGTTTTGTTGCCGTGATTGCTGGATGGATTACAACAGAAGTTGGACGCCAACCATACACGGTGTACGGTTTATTAAAAACAGCTGAGTCAGTTGCTCCAATTGACGCACCTGCTGTAGGTTTATCACTAATTACTTTTATTATCACCTACTTTATTATTTTTGGTGCGGGTGTGTTTTATATATTTAAACAATTCCAACTTGATCCAGATAAAAATGAGGTTCTGAAAGAAACGTTAATAGAGCGCGGTTTGATGAGTTGCATCGTAAATTTCTTTGGAAAGATAGGAAAAAAACTTTGATAAGTATCGAATTATTGTGGGCAATGATTTTAGCTTTTGCTGTTTTTGCTTACATTGTGTTAGATGGTTTTGATTTAGGTATTGGTATCATTTATCCCTTTTTAACCAAAAAAATAGACCGTGATACAGCAATGAATTCAGTCGCGCCAATTTGGGATGGTAATGAGACCTGGCTAATTCTTGGTGGGGGAGGATTATTTGCTGCATTTCCTCTTGCTTACAGCATTATTTTGCCAGCACTTTATGCTCCTTTGACGGCTATGCTTATAGGTTTAATTTTGAGAGGCGTTGCATTTGAATTTCGCTGGAAGTCGACTGCAAAAAACAATGTGTGGGATAAAGCCTTTATTATTGGATCATTAATAGCCACGCTTATGCAGGGTATTGCTTTAGGTGCATTTATTCAAGGCATTAATGTTGAAGGCAGATCCTATGCTGGTGGATGGTGGGATTGGTTAACGCCATTTAGTATTTTTATTGGGCTTGCCTTAGTTGCTGGCTACGCTCTGCTTGGGTCAACTTGGTTAATTATGAAGGCGGAAGGGGATTTAAAAAAATTAGCAATAAAGCTTTCAAAACTATTTGCATTCTTAATGCTATTAGCAATTATTATTGTAAGTATTTGGACCCCTTTACTTAATTCAGCATATTTTGATAAATGGTTTTCATGGCCCTATATGATTTACGTGTTACCAGTACCCATCATGGTAATGATAGTTAGTGCAACACTATTTTATTCTTTAAAAAAAGAACTCGATACCAAGCCTTTTATAATGTCAGTTTTATTGTTTTTATTATCTTTTATTGGATTAATTATTAGTATTTATCCTGATATTGTGCCACCCTCTATTACTATTTGGGATGCAGCATCACCTCAGAAAAGTTTAAAATTCCTTCTTGTAGGGGTCGTTATTTTTTTACCTATTATTTTTCTATACACAAGCTATACTTACTGGGTATTTAGAGGTAAGGTTAAACAAGAAGATTTTTATCATTGATTAAGAAGATCCTATATTTTTTTTTAATTTGGTCCCTATCAGTTTTTTTACTATTTTTGATTTCAAAATTAATTCGGATTTTCTTGAGCTAAACCACTAATATTTACATTACTACCATTCAGAGTAAGTTGCTTATCTTTTTCCTCAACAATTAATTCAATTAAACATTTAAAGCTATTTTTTTCTTTCGCGAAATCAATCACCTTACCAACTATCAAATCATTTACATAGAGATCATCACCAATATTGATTAGCGAAGATATTTTTATGGCTGCACGATACATCCGGCGTTTTACTTTACCAAGATAATGGGTGCGTGCGATTATTTCTTGGCCAGTGTAGCAACCCTTTTTAAAATTAACAGCTTGCAAAAGATCTAAGTTAAGTGATTGAGGAATAAAAACCTCTTGTGTATTAGGGTAAATACTTGGAATACCTGCTTCAATATCATGCAACTTCCATTCGTTAATTTTGCCAGAATTTTCTTTAAATTTTATCATCATGTCTGATGAAGTTTGCCCTGAACAGATAACCATATATCGCTCAGGATAGCCCGGAAGTTTGATGAGAAGATTCATATTATCTTGTTGAGCAGCAAAGTTTGTATTTGGAAAATTTTTAAAAAAATCTGTTAACAGCTGTTGTGAGCTAATAATAAAACCATGCAACGCAATGGTCTCTGGATTAATATCTATTTTTACTTTCGATCTCAAGATATACATCGATAGTTTTTTGCAGACTGTTTCAGCAATCGTTTTTGGGCAAATAAGATAAAAAATATTGTTTATTTTTGCTATCTGAAATATTGCAAGCAATCGACCTTTGGGATTACAAAATCCACTCAGTATTAACTTATTTTCGCTAGCTAAATTAATATCATTCGTGAGCTGACCTTGCAGAAAGGAATTTGCATCATCTCCACTGACTTGTATGAGGCTATAGTGATCTTTTAGATTAAAAAAAATTAGTGAACTAAGCATGTTTTTTTACTCGAATCACTTGTAATAATTTTTCCATAGTAATAAATCGTAAAAGAAATAATACTAAAGCCGCAAAAGCAAAAATATACCGAAGCGGGTAAGCGGATTGATCACGCCATGCTGGTTTTTGTTTTTCCATCATCTTAAGAATATTGTCCGGGCTATCGCCTTTTACATAAATACCCTTTACTTCACTTGAGAGATTTTTTAAATACTCCTCATCAAGTTTGGATAAATAACGATCACTAACACTCGATGCAATTTTATTGTCACGGGTTCCAAGATTAGATTCTGAAATTTGTGCAATACCTGGTTGCAGAGCAAAACTTTCATTTGACCAATAACCAATAAGTTGATTTTTATTATCATACTTAGGTATAGGGGCGCCTTCATCTGAACCAATACCTACAAATAACCAATCTTGCCCTCCTTGAAATTGACTTAAATCCCTTGTGTTAAATACATGAAGTTTTGGTGCTTCTTCACCATCCGTCAGGAAAACAACTTGTGCCGACTCAGGAAAACTTCGAATTAATCGTGCCAAATTTACCATTGATTCTCTGATACGAGTATTTCCGGACCATGTTGAACGCCAATCAAGATTTTCAATGGTGCTATTAATTGAACTGAAGTTATCACATACCTCAATTGGTGTGTAGGCTGCTGCGATACTTACTCCAGCAAACATTCCAACACTTACTTTCGTTTTACAAGGTAATCTTTCGAGCATTCTATGGAGAAGATTTTTCGAGTATTCCATTCTTGAGACTTTTTTATTATTGATTGTCATATCTTCGGTATTCATGCTCTGAGATATATCAACAATAAAAATATAATTATAGATATTTTTAGTTATTGGAATGCTTGGATTAATAATTGCAATAACTAAGAAAATAACTGCAAGGAATAAAAAAAGAAAATTAATATCTTCTTTTAATTTTTCGTAGAAACTCATCACGGCAGACCAACAGGTATATTACCCATAATAAGTCCTGGTGAATCGGAATCACCAACTCCTGGAGTAGGGTCTGGTGGTAACATTGTTAATAAACGGTCTAAATTATGTTTTGCATCCCAATATTGATGATTAGCTTTTAGCGATTGAACGTATGCTTTCTTTGCTTGCCTGAATAGATATTCTGCTTCATCCCTAACACTCATATTTGAGCCATTAATTTCTAACCCTCTTTTAAAGAAAATATTTCCAATATTGTATTGTATTGCTGACTTTTGATTATCATCAGCCTCATCGAGAAGTTGATTAAATAATATGGTCGCTTCTTTAAACATGCCTTCATTTGCCAACCAATAGGCAATAGAAAACCTTGATTCAAAACTTTGTTTAAAGTAGCTTGAGGTATCACCAGCAGAAATGCTTTCGTTAAAACTATTAATCTTATAAAGATTATAACTAGAGGAAATTATAAAAAATCCACAAAAAATGATAACTAAATAAGAAAAATAAGTAATTTTTTTAACTGAAATTAAATTGATAGGTTTCATTTAAACGATTTTACCTCAAGTATTTTTAAACATAAAAGAAGAGACGCAAGTACAAGCGCAAAGATTAATAAGATTAAAGAATAATTTTTACCTGGTAAACGCTCCGTATAAGTAATCGGTTTTTTTTCTTTCAAACTAATATCTTGAATGGCAAGCTCTAAAGATTTTGGATCTTCAGCTTCATATGCTTTAAAAGGTGATTTAAACGTTTTAAAATATTCATAAAGTTCTATTTGAGGTGGAAGTTGATCATCATCTCTCGGAACAAAATTTTCATCAAATATACTGATACCACCTGGTTGTCGAAGAACAATCCAATACAAACCAATTTGAAAACGATTAAACCAGTCTTTTATTTTTTGTTGCGTAGGGGCATCAATTCTACCTGCGCCATCGGATAACAATATAATGGCACGAGAACCCGTATCAGCTATTCCAGAGAATAAGGCTGCGCTACTCGTTAGACCAGCACCAATATTTGTTTGAAAAAGAGCATTTCCTGCAGTAGCATTCACAGCAGCTTTAATGGCCTCTTTATTTTGTGTTAAAGGTAATACATACATTGCAGAATTACTAAAGGTAATAACACCAACCATATCATTAGTTCTTGCTTCAAAAAAATTTATAATTAATCGACTAGCAGCACCAGATTTCGTCTCTCCTGCTTTATCATTACTACCGGAAAAAGGGTCATCCATAGAGGCGCTGCGATCTAAAACTAACCCAATCTGTGCCCCTTCTCCAATTTTTTCAACAACACGTTGGTCTGAAGTTGGTTGACTAAGTACCAAGATAATTAATAGTATTATTAACGAACTTAGCACTTTTAGTAAAAAACCAATGACTCGTGACAGTGAATCAATGGGTAGCATTTCATTCCATGAGTAGTGATTTTTATTTGGATTTGCTAACAAGATAGGAACGAGCGCAAAAGGAATCAAAAAAAGGAATATCGGATAAGTAAAATTCATTAAATTTTAAGCTTAACTAGATCATTGGAATCCACAATCAGTTTTCGCTCACACATTCTACAATGTAGAGCAAATTGTTTTAACCAATCATAGATCGTCTCATTATCAATTTTTTTATTTTTTTCAAAAAATACACCACGTGAAATTTGAAAAAATATTTCTATTTCATTATGAATATATTTAAATGCTCGATTTTGTTGATAGAGCTGATGTAGATTTTCAAGAAACAAAGTTTGATTTAATGTTTTATCAAAACCATCATGCAAAGCTTTTAACAGGTCTTCTAGATTATCTTGTGATACTTTAGTTTTCTTAAATTTTCGATAGACATAACTAAAATATTTATTTTGTTTGGGTACCCATGTGAAGCGACTATAAATGTAAATAAGAATAAAAATAGAAAAAAGTAAAACAAATAGCGCTACTTTTAAATTTTTTAAATAAGGTGCTGCATTAATAAGGATAGGGCCACGGTAACCACTCATATCGTTTTCAACTTTAATATCACCAAAAATAGCAATAGGTGAAATTGCAATTGTGAGCTCCGGAATACGTAACTTAAAGACATCATCAGGTTTGGCTGGATCCATAATACGATAATAATCAGCGGTGACAAAGGCTGGTTTTGCAACCACATTATTTGTGAATATTTGATATTGCAGCTGGATGGTGTGAACACTCTCTCTCTTATCATCTTGCTTGATAAAAGATATTTTATTTAGATCCATACCAAGTAATTGGCCTCGATAGCGTTTTTCATAACCAACAATCGGTAAGGACTCTTCAATTAATTGATAGGGTTTTTTTACTTTAACTACAATTGTTCGATCCAATAAATCCCCAACTGTATATCCAACCTTTTGTTCAGGATCAATCACTGAGACAGTTGCAAAACTGGGATCAATATCAGGATATTTTCTTGGATCTTCATAAGCTGATAGTGAATGAACAAAGAAAATTAAAATGCATAGTTGAATGAATCTATGCATGGAAATACTCATTAAAATATTGTGTCATCGCAGTTGTATCAAATTTATCCTCAACAAAAAAAGGAGGCGAATCATATTTTAGAAAAACTTTTTCTAATTCTTCTTTACGGTCAGCGAATCTCGTTTTAATTTTTGCTAACGTTTTTTTTCTTAAGAATAGTGTCGATTCTTCTCCTGATTCTGGGTCATTTACAGACACGATGCCGAATCTGGGTAAATTTTCATACTCATTTTTATCCCACAATATTATTGGTATGATGCGATGCTTTCTTAAATGTCCAAGGCATATCTCAATATCATAGATTGGCATATGAAAATCAGAAATGATAAAGATTAAGGTTTGATCTTTTGGAATAAATTGATACAGACCCTTAATACCCTCATGACTAGCATTTCTGGCATGGTAATGGTCAAGTCTTTCAATTAATGCTTCTGTTCTTTGTGGCCTGTATGAGAGAGGCGCAATCCAGCTTGAATCAATACGATCATTAAATCCAATAAAACCAATAGCGTCACTTTTACCAATAACAGAATTTTTTATTATTTCAGATATGTCTGAGGCTTGTTTAAATTTTGTTTGAGTAAGACCGAAATTCATACTTGCTGATAAGTCATTGGCAATAAAGACAGGAGTTGCACTTCGTTGATTAAAGATGCGAACATGAATCTGCTCCATTGGATCACGCATGGTTTGTCTAATATCTATTCGACGTGGGTCTGGATAATCAATTAATGTTGCGTGCCCAGCAAATTCTATTCCCATTCCGCGTTGGTCACTTTTGTGTTGGCCAGGGTGGTGTCCTCTGGATTTCCAATTAATATGATAATCAAAAGTTTCCGCAATATATTTCATCAGGGTGCGCTGACTTTATTTAACATCTCATGGGTGAGTTCTCTTGCAATTTCTGTTCGCCTTAATTCATAAACTGGATTAAAAACAAGACGGTGAGCAATCGTTTCATGGAATATTGCATGGATGTCTTCCGGCAAAACGGATGAGCGATTATTAAACCAAGCATTCACTCGAGCACATTTCATCATCATACTTATGCCACGAGGACTTGCGCCAGAAATGATCAGGCGACCTGTATCGACACCACTGATTTTAATATTAAATAACTCAGGGTGGCTGGAAGCTTTCCATAGATTAAGCGCATAAGTTTCTAATTTTTTGGTTGCGTCAATGTTGTTTTGTATGTCATTGGATATTTGATTTAGTTTATTAAACTTCAAGAGGTTACTTTTTGCTTTTTCAATAAGCTTGTCTGCATCGTGAAATTTTGTATCGAAGACCAAATCGGTCATGATTTTATCATCTGTTGGAATACCAATTGGAATTTCCATGGTGAATCGATCTCTTGCAGCTGAGGGTATTTCAAACGTTTCTTCTTTTTCAACTTGATTTCGATCAGCAAAAACAATCAAGTGTGGGAATGAATATTCTTTGTTAAAAGCAGATAAAGTTTTTTCAGCCATAATTCTAAGTAACAGCGAATGTACTTGAGGCCGTGCTCGATTTATTTCATTAAAGAAAAAAATGGAGAGATCTTCACCGGATCGGAGAATAGGACCATTATCCACATGTGGCTTTCCATCATCACCCAAATAGGTATGGTAGATAAGATCATTGGGCATTAAATCGATTGTACCCTCAATTCGTTCATAGCCGCCACCTATGCATCGGGCAAAGGCCTTAAGTATGGTTGTTTTACCAACACCAACATCCCCCTCAAGTAATACATGCCCCCGTGCAAAAATTGAGGTAGTAATTAATCTAATTACTTCACTTTGCCCAACGATAACTTTATTTACTTCGCCCTCTAAAGAGAGCGCAAGTTTTCTCCATTCGGCCAGATTTTGGTCGCTCATTATGATATATTCCTAGAAAATTAATACAAAATGGTACATTCACTATAAATTAGATTTAAATTCCCGTAAACAGTATATTTTGATAAAGACTAAATAATAATGACAAAAAAAAATAGTTATAGTAAAGAAGAATTAATTACCTGCGGTCGAGGTGAACTTTTTGGTGAAGGTAATGCGCAATTACCATTACCACCCATGTTAATGTTTGATCGCATTGTTTCTATTACGGATGATGGTGGTAAGTATAATAATGGCCAAATGATTGCAGAACTTGATATCAGGGAAGACCTTTGGTTTTTCGATTGTCACTTCGAGGGCGATCCTGTTATGCCAGGATGCCTCGGATTGGATGCCATGTGGCAATTATTAGGTTTTTATCTTGCGTGGAAAGGTGGTATTGGTCGAGGCAGGGCTTTAGGAAGTAATGAGGTAAAATTTACTGGGCAAGTACTTCCCACCGCAAAGAAAGTCACCTATATTATTGATTTGAAGCGTGTAATTATGCGCAAATTAGTTATGGGAATAGCAGATGCAACCATGCAGGTTGATGGACGCCCGATCTATCAAGCAGAAGATTTAAAAGTAGGTTTATTTACCCGCACAGACAATTTTTAAAAAAAGGAAAAGTTGTGAAAAGAGTCGTAGTAACCGGTTTAGGAATTGTTTCAAGCTTAGGCAACAATGCTAAAGAGGTAGCCACAAGTCTAAGAGAAACTAAATCAGGCATCACATTTCAACCTGAGTATCAAGAGCATGGCTTGCGATGTCAGGTTGCGGGTTCAGTAAATATTAATGTGGAAGAGTTAATTGATCGAAAACTATTACGTTTTATGGCAAAAGGACATGCTTATGCATGGATCGCTTTGCAAGAAGCAATAGATGATGCACGTCTTCCTGAAGAATTGGTTTCAAATATTCGAACAGGAATTATTGTAGGCGCTGGCGGCACTTCGACGGAGAGCATGTTAGCTGGTACAGATACTTTGCGTGAGAAAGGTATACGCCGCGTAGGGCCTTACATGGTAACGAAAACCATGTCCAGTGGGGTTGTTGCTTGCTTAGCTACCGGGGCAAAAATTAAAGGCATTAACTATGGCATTAGTTCCGCTTGCTCAACAAGTGCACATTGTATTGGTAATGCTTACGAATTAATTCAAATGGGTAAGCAAGATATTATATTTGCAGGTGGTGCTGAAGAAGAACATTGGACTATGAGTTACTTATTTGATGCTATGGGGGCTATGTCATCGAAATATAATGATCATCCAGAAAAGGCATCTAGAACATTTGATGTAAATCGTGACGGTTTTGTTATTTCAGGCGGGGGAAGTATTTTAGTTTTAGAAGAATACGAGCATGCGATTAAGCGAAAAGCAAAAATATATGCCGAGGTTATTGGTTATGGCGCCACTTCAGATGGCTTTGATATGGTTGCACCCAGCGGCGAGGGTGCACAACGATGTATGACGTTAGCATTAGAAGAAGCAAAGGTAGAGCAAATAGATTACATTAATACGCACGGAACAAGTACGCCAGTAGGTGACATAAAAGAGCTTGAAGCGATTAGAGCTGTCTTTACATCAAATAAGTATGGAAAAATACCTGCAATTGCCTCAACAAAGTCTCTTTCAGGACACGCGTTGGGTGCCGCAGGATCCAATGAAGCTGCATACAGCCTCATTATGATGGATCAAGAGTTTCTTGCAGCATCGGCGAATATTGAAGAGCTAGACCCTGCCGCAGAGGGCTTACCAATCCTGACGCATCGACATGATGAAAAAGTATTTACCGTGATGTCTAATAGCTTTGGTTTTGGGGGTACGAATGCATCTTTAATTTTTTCAACTAAGAAATTATAGGTTTAAAAAAGCAAAGAAAATCACTTTTCTTTGTTCTGATAAAAGAATATTAAACGTCCTACAAGCGGACATCAAATTCATACTTTCAACAGCGATATTATGGTCGTGAAATATCTTAATTTGATTGGCGGATAAAAAAAGATTTGGACTATTAAAACCAAAAAGGATAATTTCGGGATTAAAGTTAATCGCTTTTTGTATCGTCAATTCGTTAATATCATGGATGGTTGTGATATCTAAAATAAGACTTATAGTCTCTGGATATATTAAAACGTTTTCAGTAATTTTTTTATCATGAATAGAAAGGTAATCTGTATCATAAGCAGTTATAAGATTTCTCGTTGAAGACTGTATTTCATTAAATTCCATAATACAAATTTTTTCTAGCCTTTGGATTGGCTTAAAGTCAATACAAAGGTAAGATATCACATAATTTAACTCATTGATTAACGACCGTTTTGAAATCTGTCCTAAAGTCCAAAAAATTAGATAATGTTTGTTACGATATTCGTGGCCCAGTGCTTGCTCATGCTAAAAAGATGGAGGAAGAGGGCCATCGCATTATTAAGCTTAATATTGGCAATCCAGCTGCATTTGGTTTTGAAGCGCCTGATGAGATCACCCAAGATGTTATAAGAAACATGGCAAAAGCCTCTGGGTATACTGAGAGCCATGGGTTTTTTGAACCCCGAAAAGCGATTATGCACTACACACAACAAAAATCTATCAAGAATGTTGATGTGGACGATATCATTATTGGTAACGGAGTTTCCGAGCTCATCGTTATGGTTATGCAGGGACTGATCAATAATGATGATGAAGTTTTAATACCAAAACCTGATTACCCATTATGGACAGCATCGGTTACTTTAGCTGGAGGAAAACCAGTACATTATGTCTGTGACGAGGGCGCTAATTGGTTCCCTGACCCTAATGACATCAAAGCGAAAATCACCGACAAAACAAAAGCCATTGTTGTTATTAACCCTAACAATCCGACTGGTGCGCTTTACTCAGATGAGCTATTAAAAGAAATTATTGAAATTGCTCGACAAAATAACCTTATTATTTTTGCAGATGAAATTTATGACAAGGTGTTGTATGACAGGCATCAACATACGTCAATTGCCTCACTTGCAGAGGATGTGCTGTTTGTCACATTAAATGGCCTATCAAAAAATTATCGTGCGTGTGGTTATCGTTCTGGATGGTTAGTATTCTCGGGCGCAAAGGATAAGGCAAAAGATTACATGGAGGGGTTAAATATGCTTGCTTCCATGCGACTTTGTGCCAATGTACCAGGTCAGTTGGCAATTCAAACAGCGCTTGGAGGTTACCAAAGCATTAATGATTTGGTTGCGCCTTCTGGAAGATTATTTAAGCAAAGAGAAATAGCCTATGATGGCTTAACATCAATACCTGGTGTGAGTTGCGTGAAACCTCTTGCTGCTATGTATTTATTTTTAAAACTTGATCCAAAGCTCTATACCATTGATGATGATCAAAAATTTATCTTAGATTTGTTAATTGATCAAAAAGTATTAGTTGTTCAAGGCTCTGGCTTTAATTGGGATGATAATAATCATTTACGGATTGTTTTTCTACCAAATGAAGATGAATTAAAAGAAGCTATAAAAAGAGTAGATAAATATCTTGCCCAAAAAAGAAGGAATTAATTAAATATGAGAGTTGGACTAATTGGTATTGGAACAGTGGGTGGAGGTACCTACAAAATTCTTACTGAAAATTCAGAAGAGATTTTTAAAAAAACAGGAAAAAAAATTGAAATAACGATGGTGGCTGATACAAATCTATCACTCGCAAAAAATATTGTTAAAGCCCCGGTAACCATTACTGATGACGCGACAAAATTAATCCAAAGCAATGAAGTAGATATTGTTATAGAGCTTATTGGAGGCGTTGGTATTTCTAGAACATTTGTGCAGCAGGCATTAGAAAATAAGAAGCATGTTGTAACAGCAAACAAAGCTTTGATAGCGATGCACGGTGAAGAATTAGTAAAGCTTGCAAAAAAAAATAATGTTATTTTGGCTTATGAAGCCTCCGTTGCTGGAGGTATACCCATTATTAAAGCAGTTCGTGAAGGATTGGCAGCAAATAAAATTGAGTGGATTGCAGGGATAGTTAACGGCACTACAAATTACATTCTTTCGGAAATGAAAGAGAATAATTTATCATTCAACGTGGCATTAAAACAAGCACAAGAACTTGGGTTTGCTGAGGCTGACCCAACATTTGATATAGAAGGAATTGACGCAGCGCACAAAATTACAATATTAGCCTCATTGGCATTTGGAATACCGATTAATTTTGATGCAGCCTATATTGAAGGCATTACCCAGTTGACGCAAAAAGATATTACCTATGCCGAGGAATTGGGCTATCGAATTAAATTATTAGCGATTACAAAATTAGTTTCTGATGGAGTGGAATTAAGAGTTCATCCTACTTTAATTCCTGAGAAAAGATTAGTTGCCAATGTAAATGGTCCCATGAATGCTGTTTTGGTTAAAGGAAATATGGTTGGCCCTACCTTATATTATGGAGCCGGGGCAGGCGCTGAAGCAACTGCCAGTGCTGTTGTGGCAGACATCATCGACATCACAAGAGGATCTACCTTTAATATCCCTACACTCGGCTTTGTTGATGAATATATTAGTGCAAAGAAAATTTTACCTATTGAAGAAGTTAAATCAGAGTTCTATTTGCGTCTATCTATGAGCAATAAAGCAGGTTTATTAGCAAAAATAACTAATATATTTGCTAAGAACGATGTCTCTATTGATGCAATGGTTCACAAAGAAATTTCGGATGAAAGTAAAGACCCTGATATATTTTTAATTACCTCAAAAATAGAAGAAAGAAAAATTAATGAGATAATCCAGGAAATCGAATCTTTACCTGACAACAAAGAAAAAATAATTAAAATTCGTGTAGAAGAGTTAAATTAGGAATAATGAAATACATTTCAACGAGAGGTGGCTCGCCTAAATTGAGCTTTTCAGATGTTTTGTTAACCGGTTTAGCTCCAGATGGAGGGCTATACTTACCTGAAACATACCCAAAATTTTCTAATAGCAGCCTGGAACAACTCAGAGCTAAGTCTTATCAAGAATTAGCACTAATTATTTTTCAGACTTTTATTGACGACATACCAGTTAATGACCTTAAAGAGATTGTATATAAAACCTATACCAAAGAGGTATATGGTTACGCTCGATCAAATCAGGATGCGGAACAAATAACTCCAACACTCGAACTTGATGAAAATTTATATTTACTCTCTTTATCAAATGGCCCCACACTTGCATTTAAAGATATCGCTATGCAGTTCCTTGGCCATATGTTTGAGTATGTCTTAGGCAGAAAGAATCAAACACTCAATATCTTAGGAGCAACATCAGGTGACACTGGATCTGCTGCAGAGTATGCAATGCGAGGTAAAGAGGGTGTAAAGGTCTTTATGCTTTCCCCACATAAAAAAATGAGCACCTTTCAAACTGCGCAAATGTTTAGCTTGCAAGACGAAAATATTTTTAATATAGCTATTGAGGGCGTTTTTGATGATTGCCAAGATATTGTGAAGGCCGTTTCAAATGATCTAGCTTTTAAAAACAAAAATAAAATAGGTGCAGTGAACTCGATTAATTGGGGCAGAATTCTTGCACAGATTGTTTATTATTTTAAAGGCTATTTAGATATAACATCATCCAGTAAAGAAGTTATTGATGTCACCGTTCCTACAGGAAATTTTGGCAATATCTGTGCGGGACATATCGCCCGAATGATGGGATTACCGATTAGGAAGTTAGTTGTGGCGACAAACGAAAATGATGTTTTGGATGAATTTTTTAAAACTGGTAATTATGCTCCAAGGGGCTCATCACGGACTTTTCAAACCTCAAGCCCATCAATGGATATATCTAAAGCATCCAATTTTGAGCGCTTCATTTTTGATCTACTTGATCGTGATTCAGAAGCTTTAAAAAAATTATGGCTAGAGATAGATAAAGGCAGAAGTTTTCAATTAAATGCTAAGTCATTTAAAAGAATTCAAGATTTTGGTTTTGTATCGTCGTCCAGTAAACATGAAAATCGAATTCAATTGATTGCCAATTTTTATAAAAAATATAATGTTATTATGGATACCCATACTGCTGACGGAATTAAAGCAGCGTTAGATCATTTTGATAGCAGGGTGCCTATGATGGTTCTTGAAACAGCACTACCAATTAAATTTGAAGAATCAATTGAAGAAGCCATAGGAAAAAAACCAGAACGCCCTGAACAGCTTAAAAATATTGAAGCACTTACGCAACGATACGAAGTTTTTGGTAATGATGTTGATCAAATAAAATCATTCATTGAAGCTAATAATTAAAGATGAAGCAATATCTCGATCTTCTTTCACATGTAAAAAAAAATGGGATTAAAAAAGAAGATCGAACAGGTACCGGGACGCTATCTGTTTTTGGTTACCAAATGCGGTTTAATTTAGCAGATGGCTTCCCACTCTTAACAACAAAAAAAATTCACTTAAAGTCGGTTATTCATGAGCTACTTTGGTTTCTTTCTGGTGAGACCAATATCAAATATTTAAAAGATAATAGCGTCTCAATATGGGATGAATGGGCTGATACAAACGGAGACCTTGGTCCTGTTTATGGCCATCAATGGCGAAGTTGGGACACAGCTTCGGGTGAATCAGTTGATCAGATAGCACAACTTATTGATCAGCTAAAAAACAATCCTGATTCTCGAAGGCTAATTGTTTCTGCATGGAATGTTGGTGCCCTAGCAGAAATGAAGTTACCTCCATGCCATGCTTTTTTTCAATTTTACGTTGCGGAAAAAAAACTTTCATGTCAGTTATACCAAAGGAGTGCTGATATTTTTTTGGGCGTTCCTTTCAATATTGCTTCTTATGCTCTTTTAACCATGATGGTGGCTGAGGTTTGTAATTTAGAATACGGAGAATTTGTTCATACATTAGGCGATGCACATATTTATATAAATCATCTTGATCAAGTAAATGAACAGCTTGAAAGAGCACCTAAACCATTACCGCAAATGAAAATTAATAGAAAAATTAAAAATATTTTTGATTTTAAATACGATGATTTTGAATTAATTGGGTATGACCCTTACCCACTAATTAAGGCACCTGTTGCAGTTTAATGCAAGCGATTAAAATCATTGTTGCCATGTCAAAAAACCGTGTCATTGGTATAAACAATAAACTACCATGGCATATCGCAGAAGACCTGAAGCGGTTTAAAAAACTCACTTCTGGTTATTCAATAATTATGGGTCGAAAAACCTATGAGTCGATTGGAAAACCTTTACCTAACAGAAAAAATATCATCGTAACTAAGAATTTAAATTTTCAAGCAGAGGGCGTTAGTGTGACTCATTCACTAACTGAGGCTTTAAAGCTCTCTGCTAATAATAGTGTGTTTATTATCGGTGGCGGACAAATATATCAACAAGCATTGCCATTAGCCACACATTTATTAATTACTTTTGTGGATATTAAAATTGATGGCGATACCTTTTTTCCAGAAATTGATTTTGCACAATGGCAAGAGACAAGTCACACAAATGCAGAAAACGAAGAAGGCTTAAGATATTCTTTTGTGGATCTCAAGCGTATTATTTAGTCTTTACGCAATCAACGTAATAAGTTAATTTTCCATCGATATAATTCTTGATGAGGCCATGGTTGTCGGTTTCAAAACCAGGAAACTTTTCATTAAATGATCGTGCAAATTTTAAATAATTCACAATTATCTTATTAAACCGTTCACCTGGAATAAGAAGCGGGATACCGGGTGGGTATGGCGTTAAAAGAACGGATGTCACTCTGCCTTCTAAATCATCTATAGGTACTCTCTCTATTTCTTTATGGGCCATTTTTGCAAAAGCATCTGTTGGCTTCATGGCTGGCTCCATATTGGATAGATACATTTCAGTAGTTAGTTTTGCAATATCATTTTCTTTAAAGACTGTATGTATTTTGTCACATAAATCTTTTAATCCCATAGATTCATACATTGGATATTTTTGACAAAATTCTGGCAATACTTTCCATATAGGTTGATTTCTATCGTAATCATCTTTGAACTGCTGTAATGCAGCCACAAGAGTATTCCATCTACCTTTGGTAATGCCAATCGTAAACATGATAAAAAATGAGTAGAGGCCTGTTTTTTCCACAATAACACCATGCTCAGCAAGGTATTTGGTAACAATCATGGCAGGAATGCCAAACCTATCATCAAACTCCCCATCTACGTTTAATCCTGGAGTAATGATGGTTGATTTAATAGGGTCTAACATATTGAAATTTTTAGATAGTTTTCCAAAACCATGCCATTTTTCATTTTGTTTAAGAATCCAAGCATCTCTGTTTTCTAAACCTTCTTCCGATAGATTTTTTGGGCCCCAAACTTTAAACCACCAATCTTGCCCCCATTCATCATCAACTTTTCTCATGGCCCGTCTGAAATCAAGTGACTCTAGAATTGACTCCTCAACTAATGCGGTCCCACCCGGAGCTTCCATCATAGCGGCTGCAACGTCACAACTTGCAATAATTGAGTATTGCGGACTTGTTGAAGTGTGCATAAGGTAGGATTCATTAAACAGCTCTTTATCCAGTTTGTTCATTAACGCATCTTGAACAAGAATTTGAGAGGCTTGACTTAGTCCAGCAAGTAATTTGTGTGTTGACTGCGTTGAAAATATGAGACTTTCAGAACATCGTGGCCGGTCCGAATCAATTGCATGATAATCCCCATAAAATTCATGGAATGCTGCATGTGGCAACCAGGCTTCATCAAAATGTAACGTATCAATTTTTCCATCCAACATTTCTTTAATATCTTCTACATTATATAAAATACCATCATAAGTTGATTGGGTGATTGTTAAGACGCGTGGCTTTACATTTTTATCTTTGATAAATGGATTCTGATTAATTTTTTCTTTTATACGGTCCCAGGAAAATTCTTCCTTAGGAATAGGACCAATAATTCCAAAGTGATTTCTCGTTGGCATCAGAAATATAGGGATTGCACCAGTCATGATAATGGAATGCAACACTGATTTGTGACAGTTTCGATCAACCACTACAACGTCGCCAGGGGCAACATTATAGTTCCAAACCATTTTGTTTGATGTTGAAGTTCCGTTGGTGACAAAATAACAATGGTCCGATCGATAGATTCTGGCTGCATTTTTTTCTGACGCCTCAACAGGGCCAGTATGATCTAAAAGTTGACCAAGCTCTTCAACTGCATTACAAACATCTGCACGCAGCATATTTTCACCAAAAAATTGATGGAACATTTGACCCACGGGAGATTTGAGAAATGCAACACCTCCAGAGTGACCAGGGCAGTGCCATGAGTATGAGCCATCACTTGCATAATGCGTTAATGCTCTAAAAAATGGGGGAGCAAGACTGTCTAAATAAACTTTTGCCTCTCTAACAATATGTTTCGCAACAAACTCGGGTGTATCCTCCGACATATGAATAAAACCATTTAATTCTTTTAGAATATTGTTTGGGATATGCCGACTGGTTCGTGTTTCACCATGGAGGAAGATTGGTATTTCATCATTACGGTATCGGATTTCTTTAACAAAAAGACCTAATTTTTTTAGGGCTTCTGGATTTTCTTCGATAAATTCCTCATCATCAATGGCAAGAATAAATGCGGAAGCTCTGCTTTGTTGCTGCGCAAAAGATGTTAAATCAATATAATTAGTCACTCCAATAATATCGTAACCTTCTTTTTCAATACAATCAGCTAGCACACGAATTCCATAACCCGATGAATTATCGGATCGAAAGTCCTCATCTATAATAATTATGGGAAAATTAAATTTCATTTTTAGATCTTTGGAAGTGTGACACCACTTTGCCCTTGATATTTTCCTCCACGATCTTTATAGGAGGTTTCGCAGACTTCATCTGATTCAAAAAATAAAACTTGGGCGCAACCTTCCCCAGCATAAATTTTTGCTGGAAGCGGGGTCGTATTGCTAAACTCAAGCGTGACATATCCCTCCCATTCGGGCTCAAAAGGTGTGACATTAACAATAATGCCACATCTTGCATAGGTTGATTTGCCAACACAAATAGTTAAAACATTACGAGGAATTTTGAAATATTCCACTGTTCTGGCTAGCGCAAAAGAGTTTGGTGGGATGATGCAATGATCACCATTAAACTCAACAAAAGAGTTAGGATCAAATGCTTTTGGATCCACAATAGTACTGTTGATATTTGTAAAAACACGAAACTCAGGAGCGCATCTAATATCATAACCATAACTTGATGTGCCATAAGATACAATTTTTTTATTATTCTGTTCGCGCACCAAATTAGGTTCAAATGGACTAATCATTTCATGATCAATCGCCATTTTTCTAATCCATTTATCAGATTTAATTGTCATTAATATCTTTTTCTTATTTTTTTTGAATTGTATATGAATTTAAAAATATATAGCATCTTTATTCATGCAGACTTTTGCGCCAAAATTGCTCATTGTTTTCAAATATAATTTTTGACTCTATCGGATCACAGGAGCCTGCCGGATATTGAACAACCGGTGTTTTATTTTTCATCCAGTGAGCTATGATTGGGTCAATTAATTTCCACTGTGCTTTCACTTCATTAATATGCAGGAATCTAGATTGATTTCCGCTCATTAGATCAAGCATTAATGTTTCATATGCATCAATACTCTCATCACCATCAAGACGATTAAAGCACTCTAAGTTCGACGTTCTAAAATCGAAATCATTTAGCCCAGGAATTTTTGTTTGAATTTCAAAATGTGTCGTCTCTTTAGGCTGTATACTCATTATTAACCAATTCGCATTGCTATTTTTTATTATTGAGTTTTCATTTTTAAATTTAATTGAAATATATGTCCCTGCCTCATGTAAGCGCTTTGCTGTGCGCAAATAGATTGGAACACCTTTCCATTTTTCATTATCGATAAATAGCTTTATTGCGGCGTAAGTTTCAGTCACACTGGAAGGACTCAAGCCATCCCTCTCTAATTCCTCAAGATAACCAGGAACATTCTCCCCATCAATTTTTCCACTTTTGTATTGCGCTCTAAAAGTAAAATCATCAAAACTTGCAGAAGGGATTGCTTTTATTGACTCTAAAACTTTTATTTTCTCTTCACGGATGGCGTCAGGGCTAAAAGATTTTGGCCTATTCATTGTAGTCAACGCTAGCATTTGCAGTAAATGACTTTGGATCATATCTCGCAACGCTCCCGTAGCATCGTAAAAAGTTGTTCTGTCACCCGCACCAAGTTGTTCATGATTAGTAATTTGAATATGATCAATATATTGATTATTCCAAAGAGGCTCAAATATAGAATTTCCAAAACGTGTAATTAAAATATTTTGTAATGCTGTTTTGCCAAGGTAGTGATCAATTCGATATATTTGCGACTCTTTAAGATGTTTTTCAATTGAAGTTTGCAGCTCAATTGCAGTTTCAAGATCAGTCCCAAAAGGTTTTTCTATTAATACGCGGCGATAACCACCCTGACTTTCATCTAGTAAATTTTGTTCAGCTAATTGATCAACAATTAAAGCAAAATCGGACGGTCTTACAGATAGAAAGAAAGCAAAATTCTTGGTAAATTTTTTGTCGTCATTTAACTTTAAAGCAAACTTCTTGAAGGCGTCTGGATCATCGGGCAAATTGCAATGGTAAATGTTTCTTTTGATAAATCTGTCAAAGACTAGTTGATCGTAATTGCCTTTAAATTTTTTTTCAAGCATATCTTTTATTTCAGCAACCCATGCATCGTCTGAGACCTCTTGACGACCAACAGATAAAATTTTCATTGCCGGAGGTAATTTACCACAAGCATCGAGGTGAAAAAGTCCTGGAATTAATTTGACTCGAGCGAGGTTACCTTTGGCGCCAAATAAGACAAGTGTACCGCTATCGATCATACTTAAGATTTCCTTTTCATAACGTGCCCACCAAATGCATTTCTCATGACGGAAAGTAATTTATAGCCATAACCCTTTTGATTTTTCTCTTGACTACGGAAGCGAACTTGCAATGCTAGGGTTAAAACAGGGGCAGGGATACCTTGTTCAATCGACTCAACCACGGTCCAGCGGCCCTCTCCAGAATCAGCAACATATGGAGCGATATCATCCATACTTTCCTCTCCAGCGGCTAAAGCCTCGGCAGTTAAGTCTAGTAACCAGCTCCTAACGACTGAACCATGCCTCCACAACTCTGTTACCTTGGCAATATCTAAATTAAACTCTTCTTTACCTTTTAATAATTCGAGACCTTCAGCTAACGACTCCATCATCCCATATTCAATTCCGTTATGAATCATTTTGGTAAAATGTCCAGATCCAACAGGCCCTACATGCGCCCAACCATTTTGTTGTGTTACTGCTAATGCCCTTAAAACAGGCTCAACTGCTGAAGCAACTTCGTTTGAAGCACCAACCATTAAACAATAACCATTATCAAGACCCCAAACACCACCAGAGGTACCACAATCCATGAAGCCTAAATTGTGCTCCTCAAGCAACTTACCCATTTTGACAGTGCGTTTGTAATTCGAATTACCACCATCCACAATAATATCGCCTGGATTTAGCAATGGAATTAGATCGTGAATTTGTTTTTCTGTAACATCGCCCGCGGGGAGCATCATCCATACAATTTTTTGCCCATCTAATTTTGATAGCGCATCTGCTACCGATGATGCAGGTATTAAATTTTCTTTATTTACTAAATCTTGAACAACTGTTTGATCATAGTCGTAACCAACAACTGAGATCCCATTTCTTATAAGGCGAGCAGACATGTTGCCACCCATTTTTCCAAGCCCGAGCATTGCAATTTTCATTTTTTTCCTTTTGTTAAAGTCTAAAATTTGTTAATCTTTTGGATTAAATTTTTTACGCAAATTTGAGCACGAATTATAACAAATACTAACCAAATTACTTCACATTTATAATAATTAATGAACCCACAACAAATTAAACATTTAAAACATGAAACACTTGAAGCTTTTGAAAATAATGCCTGTAATGCAATTATGCAGTGTGCAAACAAAAGTATTGCTTTAAAACAAAATTTTTCAATAGTTTTGTGTGGTGGAAACACGCCCAAAGGGATTTTTAAGAAATTAGTAAATCAGCAAACTGATTGGAGTAAATGGCATATCTATTTTGGGGATGAGCGTTGTCTAGATGAAAAAAATCCTGCTCGTAATAGTTTAATGGCCGATGAAGCATGGTTAAATTTAGTGCCAATACCTGGCAATCAAAAACATATTATTCAGGCTGAGTTAGGTCCTGAGATAGCTGCAAAAAAATATGACGAACTGCTGTCTTCTGTTACTTCATTTGATCTGGTTTTACTTGGGTTTGGTGAAGATGG